>Ga0209536_100000808_pt1 | contig 51709 bp, 43 predicted proteins | sample DeeMarSeWOR28_12_FD_187461 | JGI IMG/M metagenome (GOLD analysis project Ga0209536, IMG submission 187461) | Marine sediment microbial communities from White Oak River estuary, North Carolina - WOR-2-8_12 (SPAdes) (version 2) | ecosystem: Environmental > Aquatic > Marine > Intertidal zone >... | reverse complement strand
CACCGTAAAACCTGCTCAAATCGAGGCCGCGAGCAACGGTTTTCACCTCAGCCGGCGCGCGCTCGACGCGGCGCTGGCGTCGATTCCCTAGTGCAGCGTCGTCGGGTATCGTGCTCTTTAAAGTACTGCCATAAAGGGCGCTACTAACTAGTATTCAATCAGCAAGGAAGCCACTGTAACCAACCTTACCCCCTGAATTTTAGAGTTCAGAAATGGGTGGATGTGAATTGCAAGCATCATCGATGCAGGTAAATTTCCAGGACAGTAGGTGAGAGTTTCACCAAGTTGCAGCGGCTGCCGACCAAACCCGAGTGAACAATCTGCTCGGCATGTTCCTTTTATAATTGCCTATACTTAGCTGTCGCCAGGTTGCTTGGCAGAGAACATCCAGATTATCGCTAGAGCAACAGGTTCAGTCACACTTATCGACAGGAAGCAGCATGGATCAACCAGTATATTCAGATACAGCCAATCAGGCGCTTGACAGGCTAAATCGCCCCCTGTTCATGTTTGCCCTGGCCATCCTGCTATTTCTGGCCCACTTTTCACTGGTAAGCTATTCGCTGGATTTATTCAGTCCTTATAACTTTAATGGCATGTGGATCACCATTCCCGATTTCGACAAGGGAATCAACGACCCCGACAGCGCGTTAACCCGAATCTACTATCGACTCAACGGCTGGGATGGCCAGTGGTATCACCATATCGCAGCCAATGGCTATCAATGCGACAGCATTCCTGAAACGAATAATCCGCATTCCTGTAATATCGCCTTCTTTCCGCTGGTGCCGATGCTGGGGAGTATGCTCGGCCTGATTGGCATAGACCTCGTTTATGCCTTACCACTGGTATCTCAACTCTTCTATTTTTCCAGTATCCTGCTGCTGCTTTTTTTCATTCGCAGCATTGGCGTAATACGCCCCATTCATCTGCTTCCAATTTTGCTGTTCATGGGTTACCCCGGCTCGCTTTATTACTTCACCCCTTATTCCGAGTCATCATTCACCTTTCTCATAATCGCCCTGTTCACCTTGTCTTTCTGGCAGCTGCGCGAACCGACGATTGGCAAATGGTGCCTGATCGCGATTGCGGGGTTCATGATTTGCCTGACCAAGGCGAACGGGCTGATGGCGCTTGGTATTCCAGTGCTAATGGCGTTCTTGTATGGCTGGCGCGAGCGGAAGTTTTTTACCAACGTACAATTGCAAGTATACGCCGCGGCCGCTATGGGTTCGCTGGGCCTGGTTTCGTTCCTGGTATACAGTGAACTGCGTTTCGATCAGTGGACCATATATTTTTCAAACGTAAAGCAAGGGTGGGCATTAGGGTCAGAGACAGGAATGCAGTTAAACCCGGTGGCAATCCTTGCAAAATTCCGCTGGCCAGAGCATTTGTCCGGCAGGGTTGTTAATTTCGTGTTTCTGTTCATGCTGCCGGTGATCGCTGGCCTGACGTTTGTCACATGGAAGGATCGGAGCAAACAGCGTTTTGTAGTGCTCACCTCTCTTTGTATGATCATACTTTTTTATTACTTTTATAGCTCACTCGGTAAGTCGGTTGGTGCCGGGATCACCAACCTGTTGCGTCATCTATTACCGACCATGGGGATCGCCGCAATACTGCTAATAGCCGCAAGGCCTCGCAAGCCGGAGTGGCTCCCAACCAGACTGTTGGTCAGCCTGATCGTGGCATTTCTGGCAGTAGAATTCTATTTCCAGAAGCAGTTGTTAGATCTGTTTCGCTATGGATATTGGGTGAGTTAGTGATAACCACGTGCAAGCCAGAAAAACTCTGATCCAGTTCCGCATATCACCCGACGTTGCGTATATCGATCAGTGCTCACTCGCGCCCTGGTAGATTCGTCAATCGATTTACACTTCGAGAAGAAATAACTGGATATCATTTCCATGGCCAATGGGTTTATTCTCTGCGACGACATGTAATACCCCCAAGACAAAGACTGTCACAACGGTAACTCGATCAAGATGACCCAGGGCGTGCTGTGGTTAACCATGGACGTGATAACAAAAGGCAGGCATCACCATTCCGAGTAAATTGAGGAATCAGATAAAGCAGCAATATCAAATTGAATTCAGCGAAGATAATCGTTTTGAATCATGCAATTATGTTCTATTGCTCTATAATCGCCTTAAGTCGCATTGAATCACTTGTCCAGGAATAGTTATGGGGAAACCAGGGGCCCTTTACCGGCACGTTTATATGCAGATGAGCGGGGATTGGCGAGTAAACAGGCCCACTACTCTCTGTCTTTGGCTGGAGATCCTCTTATCGAAAACGGAAGAGTTTATTGAGTTATGAAGCTATCCATCGTAGCGACCCTTTATCAATCTGCACCACACATCCATGAATTTCACCAAAGAGCCAGTGCGGTCGCGCAGGAACTGGCGGGTGATGATTACGAAATAGTACTGGTGAATGATGGTTCTCCCGACAACAGCCTCGATCTTGCGGTTCAACTCGCCGAAGATGACAGGCATTTGGTCGTCGTCGATCTTTCACGAAATTTCGGACATCACAAGGCGATGCTGACCGGACTGTCCCATGCAAAAGGAGATCAGGTATTTTTGATCGACAGTGATCTTGAAGAGGAGCCGGAGTGGTTGCTTGAGTTTGAGCGACAACTCGAGCGCGATTCCTGTGATGTTGTGTATGGCGTTCAGTCGAAGCGAAAGGGCGGATGGTTCGAACGCATCAGCGGCTGGCTCTTTTACAAGATATTCAACGTGCTGACCGACACCAAAGTTCCAGCAAATATGGTAACGGCGAGGCTGATGACGCGCCGCTATCTGGATGCCCTGTTACTGCACGGGGAACGCGCATTGTCTATCGGTGGGCTCTACGTGATTACCGGATTTCAGCAATCGCCCGTGACGGTTCAAAAGCACAGCCGAAGCGAGTCGACCTATAGTTTTGGACACAAAATGGCGGTCATGATTGACTCGGTCACCTCGTTTAGCAATAAGCCACTCATCGGCATCTTTTATATCGGATTCGTTATCCTGATGGTCGCGGGCGTGAACGTTGTTTACCTGGTTTTTAACTGGGCCTTATATGCCAGCGTACCCAGTGGTTATACCTCCGTTATGGCCTCTATCTGGCTACTGGGCGGCCTGATCATCATGCTGATCGGTATAGTCGGTATTTATCTCTCCAAGGTATTTACCGAATCCAAGCAGCGACCGATCAGTATCGTCAGGCAGATTTATAGCAAAAGTGATCTATAAGTAGTCGAAACATATCTTTAAATAACTGGTTTTTGAACTGCCTCAAGTACCGAGCGGCGTAATATCTATGAATACAGAACCACTAAAACTAGGATTTATCGGGGGCGCGACAGATTCTGCCATAGGCGCCACTCACAGAATCGCCTCGCAAATGGATGGACGCTGGCAGATTTCATCCGGCTGTTTTAGTACCGAAGAGCAAATAAATATCGAAACTGCAGAAGTGTCACACCTGCCGGCGGAAAGACTCTACAGTGACTGGCAGGCCTTACTCAGCGCCGAGCGAGATGAGTTGGATGCGGTGGTAGTGCTTACGCCGACCCCGATGCATGCGGAGATAGTGATATCCGCAATGAAACAGGGTTATCCAGTCATCTGTGAAAAAGCAATAGCAGTCTCCTCAGACGAATCCAGGCTGGTTAGTGAAGCCGTTGAAAAAGAAAACGCTTATCTGGCTGTAACTTATAACTATACCGGCTATCCAATGGTAAGGGAGCTGCAGGCACTGATACGAGCGGGAAAACTGGGGAAACTCAATCAGATCCACATCGAGATGCCGCAGGAAGGATTTACTCGACTCGGCAAAGAGGGGGAAAAACCGGTTCCGCAAGCCTGGCGCCTGCATGACGATGCAATTTCTACCCTGGCCCTCGACCTGGCTTCGCATTTACATCATATGATCGATTTCCTCAGTGACGAGAAGCCGCTTGAACTGGTGGCGATCAATAACAACTTCGGCCACTTCAAAGGAATCGTCGACAATACGATGTGCATCGCACGCTACACCGGTAACCTCGACTGCCAGATCTGGTACGGGAAGACGGCACTCGGCAACAGTAACGGCTTGCGTGTGCGGGTATATGGAACCGAGGGAGCTGCCGAATGGGTGCAGATTAATCCTGAAATACTCGAATTGGCCGACAACAAGGGCAGGAAGACGTTCCTCGAGCGCTCGTCCGTCGACATAATGGTTGCCGATGCAGCGCGCTACAATCGTTTTAAAGCGGGTCATCCCGCGGGATTCATGGAGGCATTCGCGAACTATTATTATGACCTCGCCGACAGTTTGATTGAGTACCGCGAAAAAGGCAGCCATTCCTGTCCGTGGGTAGCGGGGATCGACAAGGCCCATGAGGGCATGTTGATGCTTGACGCGATGCAAAGATCGGCGCAAAACAATTCCTGGCAAAAATTATCCATTTAGAATCGAACTGGCTTGGTATTCCTAGGCAATGACTCAAATACAATCTGACATGGCAGAAAAACTTGTTATCGCGAAGTTCGAAGAGGATGCGCAGGCGATCAAGTATTGTCAGGAATTTCTCACTGCCAAACCTGAAAATCGTTATGTATTTGGTCGCAATGATTGTGCAAAAAACATCGCTGATTTGGTGGACGTTGGTTATTTCATCGACGATTTCACGGAAGAGACAGAGTATTTAGGTAAGCAGATTATAAAAACAGAAGCTGTTCCGGTGGATGCCCTGGTGGTTGAGACGGTCTTTCTGCGTCCGCTGACGGTAGAAAAGAAACTATACGACGCAGGGATCAGGCACCTGAGCTATTTTGCATTTCATAAATATTCCGGGCTCGACTTAACACCTGTATTTTTCTGGGATGGATTTGGGCCTGATATTGAAGAAAATCAAGAAAAGTATAGTTGGGTTTTCGGGCTGCTTGAGGATAAAGAATCAAAGCGAATTTTCGAAAAAATCATTAACTTCAGACTATCAGCTGACCTTTCTTATTTGACGGGCTTCACGGATCGCCAGGCAGAACAGTATTTCGAAGACTTTCTCGGATTAAAGGAGCAGAACGAGGTGTTCGTCGATGTCGGTGGATTTGATGGTTACACCAGCCTCGAGTTTATAAAAAGATGCCCTGGATATCGATGTGTTTATTTGTTCGAGCCTGAACTGAAGAATATGGATATAGCCAAATCAAGGCTGAGCGAATACGAGAATATTAATTTCCTTCAAAAAGGCTTGTCGAATAAAAAGGATACTGTCCGGTTTTCTATCGGCGGATCGGCATCAGCGATCAGTAAAAACGGCGAAATAGAGATAAAAGTCGATGCGCTGGATAATATGATCGATGGGACGGTGACTTTTATCAAGATGGATATCGAAGGTGCCGAAGGTAGGGCCATCGAAGGCGCCCGGCAAACCATTGCAACCAGTCACCCGAGGCTTGCGATCTGCGTTTATCACAAGGCGGATGACATGTGGAAAATTGCAGAACAGGTTCTTTCGATCAGGGAGGATTATAAGATTTATCTCCGACACTACACCGAGGGTGTGACCGAAACGGTCATGTTCTTTGTCCCCAATTAAATCAATTGCCTGACTTGACCGATAAAAAAAAGCTCCTGATCGCGGGTGGCGGGTATGCAGACATCCCTTTGATCAGGGCTGCCCAGGATCTCGGATTTTACGTTATAACCAGCGGCAATAGGTCGGACGAACTCGGTCACAAAGTGTCTGACGAATATCGAGCTGCTGATTTTTCCGATCCCGAGGCGATGCTTGCGCTCGCGAGGGAGCTCGAGATTGACGCGATCTGCCCCTGTTGTAATGATTTTTCTGCCATATCGTCGGCCTATGTCGCAGAGCAGCTCGGACTGCCCGGATATGATTCTTACGAGACGACCCGGTTAATTCATCACAAGGACAGTTATCGTAAGTTTGCCCTTGAAAATGGCATACCAACGCCGCGTGCCAGTGGTTTCGATGATGTCGAGACAGCAGTTTCCAATATTGATGATTTCCATTTTCCATTGATTATTAAACCGGTGGACCTGACGGGCGGAAAAGGGATCACGAAGATTAGCAATCGGCAGGAGGCGAGAGGCGCACTGGAAAAAGCGTTTGCTATTTCCAAGTCCGGTCGTGTGGTGGTCGAGGAGTTCATCGAAGGCAGCAGGCATGGTTTTTCAGCGATTATTGCGAATGGCAAGGTAGTTTTCCATGTCACCGATAACGAATACTATTACCTGAATCAATACCTGGTTTCGGCGGCATCGACACCATCCACGGTACCCGACCGCGCAGTGCAGAACCTGGTGAGCCAGTCTGAGAAGATTGCCGCACGGTTGTCACTTGGAACAGGGATTTTTCACGTGCAGTTTATTTTGCAAAACGACGAGCCCGTGATCATTGAGATTTGTCGCAGACCCCCGGGGGACCTGTATATCAAACTGGTCGAGCACGCGACCGGAATCGATTATCCATCCTGGATTGTAAAAGCATTCTGTGGATTGGACTGCACTGGTTTGGATCATAAAGAGGTGGATGGCTATTATTTGCGACATTGCGTCATGGCTGCGCAATCAGGCATTCTGGATAATGTAGTGATAGATCCATCGATAGCAGGAAATATTATCGATAGCATGATGTGGTGGAAAACAGGTGACCCGGTTGAAAATCACCTTGTCGCCAAGTTCGGGATTGTGTTCCTTAGGTTTGATTCGCTGGATGAACTATTAAGCAAATCAGGGGCCATGCAGAACCTGATTCGTGCCGATGTCAAAGCAGCTTAGCATTAGATGTATGAGTGTATATTATTTTTCACTTACGCATAAAGCGACGGGCATTCAGCTAACGGATTGTGCAGCGATAGACTCTCTTCTTGACTAACTGATTAAACTTTGTGAGTAAACACCTGATACCTTATTACCTCTATATTGTTGGAACCGTGGCATTTACCGTGTACGGTCAAATCATGCTGAAATGGCGTATCGGCATATATGGACAGCTACCAGAATCGACATCCGACAAGATAATATTTCTATTAAAAGCGGTTCTGGACCCATACATTTTTTCGGGGCTTGTCGCCGCATTTATCGCATCGTTATTCTGGATGGCGGCAATGACGAAATTCGACGTCAGCCTCGCTTATCCGCTCATCACTGCCGGCCTGACCCTGACTACCGTCTTCATGGCTATCTTTATCTTGAGCGAGCCTGTTAGCATCAACAAGGTGCTGGGGGTCGTACTCATTATCAGTGGTGTGCTTTTCATGATCCGGGACGCCTAGATGAACGCGGTAGAGCCAGAGATAATCGATGGTATCGAATGCTATTGCCCGAATGTCGATCAGAACCACGGGGATTACCCGGCAGCAGGACTCGACAACCTCTATCGCAGCGAGCGACAGCACTTCTGGTTTCTATCACGTTGTGAATATATCGTGACAGTTTTTGAGAAGTATGTGGATCCGAAAGAGCGCGTGATCGAGATCGGTGCCGGGACGGGAAACGTTGCTCGCGGATTAATGGCTGCGGGGTATAAACCGGCAGTCGGTGAGCTGCATCTTTCCGGACTCCGCTATGCCAGATCATACGGTATCGAAGAGTGTTATCAATTTGATCTATATGACCCTCCCTTTCACGACCGATTCGATGTTGTCGGCATGTTCGATGTGTTGGAGCATCTCGACAACGCGACTGAGGCGCTAACGCAGGTTAGATCTTTGCTGCATGAAGATGGCCGTTTAATTTTGACCGTACCGGCACACATGTGGTTGTGGAGCAGAGACGACACGATCGCGGAGCATAAGTTGCGCTACACTCGATCGACAATCGCGAATGAGCTGTCGGTGGCTGGTTTTGAAATCATGGAAAGCCGGTATTTCTTCGTTTCGATATTGCCACTCCTGTGGTTAAGGACACTCCTGCATCCAGACAATGGTTCACAGGTGCTTGCAAAGGAACAGGGGAAAGATATTTCGTTAAACCCTGTATTGAATAGAATCCTGCTTTGGCTGTGCAGGTGCGAAAACAGAATCCGTTATTTACTGCCTAACCTGTTCGGCGGCAGTCTTATGGTTGTAGCAAAAAGGAACTGAATTGATTATTCCCTTCAACAAACCCTACATGACCGGCAAGGAACTGTGGTACATCAGCCAGGCCCATGCCAACGGTCACCTTGCCGGTGACGGTGAGTTCACCCGGCGCTGCCATGCCTGGCTGGAAGAGCGTATCGGCTGCAGCCAGGCATTGTTGACCCACTCCTGCACGGCCGCTCTGGAGATGACTGCCATACTGGCCGACCTTAAGCCGGGTGACGAGGTGATCATGCCCTCCTACACCTTTGTTTCGACCGCCAATGCGTTCGTGCTGCGCGGGGTGGTGCCGGTGTTCGTCGACATTCGACAGGATACGCTCAATATCGACGAGGGCAGGATAGAAGAAGCGATAACGGATAAAACCAGGGCCATCGTGGTGATGCATTATGCCGGTGTAGCCTGTGAAATGGATAGCATCATGCGGATCGCGCGGCGGCACGGGCTGCTGGTAATCGAGGATGACGCACAGGGCATGGGGTCCAGTTACAAGGGGCGGCAATTGGGGAGCATTGGTCACATGGCAACGGTCAGTTTCCATGAAACCAAAAACATCATATCGGGTGAGGGTGGAGCGCTGCTGGTGAATGAGTCACGCTACAATGATCGCGCCGAGATGATTCGTGAGAAAGGAACCAACCGGGGACAATTCTTCAGGGGGCAGGTGGACAAATATACCTGGGTCGAAATTGGTTCGTCTTACCTGCCCAGCGACCTGGTGGCAGCATTTCTCTGGGCGCAAATGGAAGAAGCGGATGCGATTTTGCGGCGTCGCCTCGATATCTGGAACACCTACCATCAGGGGCTCGCTACACTTGAAGAACGAGGCAAAGTGCGTCGACCGGTAATACCTCCGGAATGTAAGCACAATGCGCACATGTATTACCTGCTGTTGCCGGACCTGGAGCAGCGCACAGCTTTTATCGAGTCCATGAAGGCGAGGGACATTCATCCTGTGTTTCACTATGTTCCGCTGCATGATTCCCCGATGGGCAAAATATACGGTCGGACATCAGGCGATTTGAGCGCCACCAGCGCTTTGAGCGAACGCCTGGTCAGGTTGCCACTATGGCTAGGCATCGAGAGCGAGCTGGAGCGGATCATCGAGCAGATCGCTGAAGCAGTTGACGAAGTCTCGTCAGCACCCTGAGAGCAGACCGGATAGTTCCGCTCCAGGACCGGACTTCCCCGGGGTTTTCCAGGCAGGCGAAAGCGTTTGACGCGCCTTCTGCGCAGCAGTAGCAGCTTTGTGTTATCCGGCATATTTTACCGACCAGGCTTAACGACAGCAGGGCATGAATCCGATTATCGGTGGATCAGGTCCTGGAGATGATCATCGCCCGGTGTAAACAACGCTTATGAAATTCACAACTAGCCCGGCGGAATTTCGCGGCTGCGGCGCGCGATGAAATCGAGCAGGGCCTCGTCGAGGGCTGCGTCGATCGGCGGCGCCTGGTATTTTGCCAGCCACTTTTGTGCCTTCTGCACGCCTACCGCTTCGCTGTCTAGCCGCCCCTCCATGTCCCATTGCTCGTACGAGTTGTTGTGCTGCGAATCGAAGATAAACAGGTTGCTGTTCAGGGTGTGGGTTTCGCCGAGGAAGTGACCGCCCGGGCCGACGCGCCTGACGGTATCGAACACTTCCTCGATGTCGCTGAATTTCGGACCCTGCAGGAAATGGTAGAACGCGTCGAGCTGCTCGAAGTCGATCATCGTCTTGCCGTAGCCGACGGTGAGCGCGCCCTCGAGCATGCCGCCGGCCATGGTCAGCCAGTTGGCGTCGGAGAGCATGCTCGGGAACAGGCCCCACATCGAATCGTAGGCGGCCTGCATGTCGCCCGACTTCGACGTCGCCACGTTCAGGATCGAACGGTGCGGCAGCTTGTAGAAGCGCGCCATCGAGCTGGACAGGAACTGCACCATTGCCGAATCCGGCGAACCGTGCACCGGCGCGCCGCTGTTGAGCGCCACCGTCATCGCCGGCACGCCGAACAGCATCGGCGCGCCCGGGCGGATAACCTGCGTCATCGCCATCGCCATCAACGCCTCGGCGAGCACTACGCCGACGGTGCCGACATTGCTCGCCGGCGTGCTTGCCGCCGCCATCGAGAACGGCGAACACATCACAGCCTGGTTGTTGAGCGCGTATACCTTGAGCGCGTCCAGCATGGTTTCGTCCCACACCAGCGGCGAGTTGGCGTTGATCAGCGACGTGGTCACCGTGTTGTTGGTGGCGAACTCGTCGCCGAACACCAGCTTCATCATCTCCACCGTGTCCTCGGCGCGCTCGCGCGCGGTCACGTTGCCGATGATCGGCTTGTCCGAGTATTTCAGGCCGCTGTAGGCCATGTGCAGGTGGCGGTGTGCAACCGGGATGTCGACCGGTTCGACGATGGTGCCGCCGGCGATGTGTACCGTCGACGCCATGTGGTTCAGCTTCTGCAGGTTGTTCAGGTCTTCCAGCGTGGCATAGCGGCGCCTGCCTTCCATGTCGCGCACGAAAGGCGCGCCGTAGGAGGGTGAGACCACCGCGTGGCCGTCGCCGACGCGCACGCTGCGCTCGGGGTTGCGCGCGTGGTGCACGTAGGAAGACGGGATCGTGGCGATCAGCTGCATCAATTCCTCGCGCCCGATGCGCACGCGCTCGCCGTCGATCTCGGCGCCGGTCTGGCGCCAGTAGTCGAGCGACTCGCCGTCCTGGAAGTCGCAGCCAACCTGCTCCACCACGCGCATCGCGAAATCGTGAATCAGCTCGACGCCTTCCTGGTCGGTGACTTCCATGATCGGAATGCCGCGCCTGATCTCCGGGTGGTGCACGATCGGCGCGTTGGCGATGCGCGCGCGGCGCCCGGCACTGCCGCCCTGCCGTCTGCGTGTTGCTTCGACCATGGATTCTTTCTCTAGATTGACAGGCCGATCTTGCGGCCGTCGTGGAAGGCAAAAGCTGCCGTGCGCGGCGCGGCCGCATCGCCGACCAGGTGAAAACCGATGCCGTTTTCGGCGAGCGCGAGTTCGACAGCGTTGTCGACACTGTTGGTGGTTGCGGTAACAATTGCCGAAGCGTCAACCGACGACGTCGAGCCGTCGAGCAGGGAGCGCAGTTCGGCGCGGTCGCCGTGCCAGCGCTCGATGACGCTCTCCAGCACGAAACGCACGCCGAGTTTAGCGAGCGCCGCGCGCGCCTGGATATCGGAGGCGGCGCGCACCATTTCCTTGCCGATCATCGGGTCGGGGGTGACGATGGTGACCTCGTGACCCTTGTCGGCCAGGTACCAGGCGGTGCCGGTGCCGCGCCAGTTGCCGCCCTCGTCAAGCACGATAACCGCCTTGCCGAGTTCGGCCTGCTCGCGAAATACTTCTTCACAGGAAAATACCTTGCCGTGCGCCAGCCCCGGCAGCTCGTCGGCCTCGGGCAGCCAACGCTGTTTGGCCTTTCCATCGGGCATCGAGCCCGTCGCCAGCACGACTTCATCGGCGCCAAATTGAATGATGTCCTGTTCGTCCATTGGCGAGAAGTAGCGTACCTCGACGCCGAGCTTTTCGAACTGGCGCAGGTACCAGCCCATCAGCTCGGTGATCTGGCCGCGCCGCGGCGCGAGCCCGGCGAGGCGGAACTGGCCGCCCAGGTCACCCAGCGCTTCGCACAGGGTCACCGTATGGCCGCGCTCTGCGGCGACGCGCGCGGCCTCCATGCCGGCCGGGCCGGCGCCCACTACGAGTACTTTCCTGGGCGTGTCCGTTTCGTCGAAACGATCGCCGCCCCATTCAAATTCGCGGCCAGCCGACGGGTTGATCAGGCAGGAAATCCAGTAATCGCGCGCGCGCCGGCCCCAGCACATCTGGTTGCAGGAAATGCAGCCACGGATGTCGTCGTCGCGCCCCGCGCGCGCCTTGTTGACCAGGTGCGGATCGGCAATCTGGCCGCGTACGATGGACACCAGGTCGGAGCTGCCGCTGGCGAGCGTGTAGTCCGCGTTTTCCGGCGTGCGGATGTGGCTTTCGGCGGTGATCTTCGCGTGCTTCACTACCTGCCTGAGCGCCGCGGCGAGCGGCACACCCTGTTTTTCGCCGTGGACGAAAGCCGGGATGATGCGGTCGACGTCGACGTAGTTGCCCGAACCACAGGAAACGTAGTCGAGGTTGCCGCTGCGATCGTGCAGTTCGATGACTTCCTGGAAATCTTCCAGCGTCATCACGAAGGGCGTGTTGTCGGCGTAGCCCACCGACATGCCGATGATGAAGTCCTCGCCGCAGGACTTGCGAATCGAGTCGACGATCGCGAGCGACAGGCGGCAGCGATTTTCCAGCGAGCCGCCCCAGCGGTCGGCGCGGCGGTTCGACCACGGCGTCCAGAACTGGTCGAGCAGGCTGTGGTAGGCGGCGAACAGGTCGACGCCGTCGAAACCGGCCGCCTGGCAGCGCCTGGCGGCACTGGTGAAGCACTCGATGACTTCGAGGATCTCGCTTTCGCGCATCGCGTGACTGCCGTCCGAGTCGTGGTACGAAGCGAGCCCAGAGGGTGACAGGTGCGGCATGAACGACAGGTCGGAATCGCCATGCTGGCCGACGTGATACAGCTGTTGCAGGATGGTGGTGCCATGCGCGTGCACGGCGTCGGTGATCTTGCGGAAATGCGGGATCACCGCGTCGTCGCTATGGCGGAAGTTGCCGCGCGTCAGTACTGCGTTGGCGTGCACCGGCATCGGTTCGACCACGATCATCGCCGCGCCGCCGATGGCGCGTTCCTCGTAGTAGCCGCGATGGCGCTCGCCGGGCAGATCCATATCGGACATGTTGGCGGTATGCGCGCCGAACACGATGCGATTGTCGAGCTGGCGATGGCGCAGGTCGAGCGGCTGGAAGATGTGCTTGTATTCGGTCATGGCGGTCGATGGCAAATCGGCAAAGGGCGAATATAACCATTGTCGCACCATGAACAAAACGATATATTTTCATGGCTTCCATCGAAATTTGTCATGCAGTGATCCGTTAAACATGTCCACACTCGATATCGATTCCATGCGTGCGCTTACGGTGATTGCCGAATCCGGCGGCATCACGCGTGCGGCCCGTCGACTCAACCTGTCGCAATCGGCGGTCAGTCACAAGATGAAGCGGCTCGAGCACCGCTTGAATCGCAGCCTGTTCACGCGCGTCGACGGCAAGCTGGTATTCAGTAGCGACGGTGACAAGTTGCTCGATTACGCGCGTCGGCTGGTGCGTCTGCACGATGAAGCCTGCGCCAGCTTTCACCAGAGCGACCTTACCGGGAAACTGCGCCTCGGTATTACCGAGGATGTCAGCGCGCCGGGCATGGCGCAGATCCTGTCGAGTTTTTCCACCAGTTTTCCCAACGTTTCGCTGAGCTCGCGCGTTGCGCACACGCCAGAACTGGTGCGCTGGCTGGCGGCCGGTGAAATCGATATGGCGCTGATCGAAGTGTTCGAAGCCGATCTGCTGCCCAGTGACCACGAGCTTGGACGGCAACAGATCGGGTGGCTGCAGGCGGAAGACTTCGTGCTCGATACCGGCCGTCCGATTCCGTTTGTCACTTATCATCGGGATTGTTTCTACAAGGCCTGGGCCGAACGCGCGCTTGCCGAGCGCGCTTGCAGTCTGCAAGTGGTGTTCGAATGCCCGAGCATCGATGGCATGGTCAACGCGGTGCGCAGCGGGCTCGGCATCGGCCTGGTCAACCTGGGTGTGCTGGATCAACGCGATGCGCGCGGCCGACGCGCTGACAATCGCGGACTCAAGGTGGACAATGGTGTATTGCCGATGCCGCCTGCGATCCAGCACGTCGCGCGCTTCTCGGCAGGCATCTCGACCCGGCAGATGGAAAAACTGCTGGAAGCGATAAAAACCGAACTGGTAACCCAACCATGAATGAATCCGAATCGAAGGTGCAGACCGCGCTGGTGTCCGGCGCCAGCGGCGGCATCGGCGCGGCCATCTGTCGCCAGCTGGTCAGCGCGGGTTACCGCGTGGTAGCCACCGCACGCAAACGCGAAAGTCTGGATAGCCTGCAGCAAGAGCTGGGGGAGCGGTTATTTGCGCTTGCGCTGGATGTCACCGACGCGGCGGCCGTCAGGGGAGTGTCCGCCGCGCTGGCGCCGGAGTTCAGTGAAATCGACGTGCTGGTCAACAATGCAGGCCACGACGTCGGCGGGCGGCGCATGTTCGAACAGGGTAGCGCCGAGCAATGGTGCGCGATCATCGACGCCAACGTGCAGGGAGTGATTCGGCTGACGCATGCGCTGATCGGCGGCATGCTGGAGCGCGGTGCAGGGCACGTCGTCAACATGGGTTCGATCGCCGGCCTGAAACCTTACGCCAGCGGCAGCGCCTACGTCAGCAGCAAGTACGCCGTGCACGGACTCAGTGAAACCCTGCGCCTCGACTTCGCGGGCCGCGGCATCCGCGTCACCGAAATCATGCCGGGGCTGGTGCGCACGGGGTTTGCCGAGCAGCGCCTCGGCGATGCGCAGAAGGCGCGGGAATTCTACGACAGCTTCGAGCAGTGCCTCGACCCCGACGATGTCGCGCGCACGGTCCTGTTCGCGCTGCAGCAACCGCGCCACGTGGAAATTGCCCAGCTCGTGGTATTGCCCGTTTCCTGAAGGACTCTCCCGGGATTAGTCTCACAGTTCTAAACAATCGTCGGCAAAATCATCCCAGAGCTGTCTCGGGGGAATCACCGCAAAAGCCGCTACCAAACGGCGCAAGCGCCGTTTGGCACATCCTTGTGACCGCTTGAAGCACGACATCCATGTCGCGCTACACTTTTGCGGTGTTCCCCCCGAGACAGCCCTCACTAACAGAGGGTTTTATTAGGGACGGGAACAATGGTAGGAACGGATAAAAAAAGTGTGCGGTACGTCCAGGCTTGAGGGGCTAACGGTTTAGCTGCACTTCGAGTCGCCGCAGTTCAGGCAGGTCAGGCAATTGTCGAGGCTGACCACGGCACGGGTGCGGCATTTCTTGCAGAGTTGTGCGGAACTGGGAAAATCGTCATTCGACGCAGGCTGCTGGTTTTCCGCTTCGCGGCGTTTGGCGTCGAGGTACTCGCGCTGGTGTGGATCGGGCGCTGTGCGCTTGAGCATGCCGATCGACACCATGTGCTGCTCGATCACATCGCCGATCTCGGCGACGATGGACGGCGTGTAACGCCCGCCCTTCTTGAAGTATCCGCCCTGCGGGTCGAACACGCTGCGCAGTTCGTCGACCAGGAAGGTGACGTCGCCGCCCTTGCGAAACACCGCCGACAGGATCCGCGTCAGCGCGATGATCCACTGGTAGTGCTCCATGTTCTTGGAGTTGATGAATATCTCGAATGGCCGGCGCATCTCGTGTTCGGTGCCCGGATTCAGCGTGATGTCGTTGATCGTCACGTAGAGCGCGTGTTCCGACAGCGGCGTCTTGATCTTGTAGGTGCTGCCCTGTAACACGTCCGGGCGCGCCAGGTTTTCGTGCATGTGAATGACTTCGGCGCTACCCGCCTCGGAGGGATTCGGCGTTTCCTCGCGCAAAACTTCTGAGCGGACGATTTTCTTGTCTATCTTGATGCTCATGCGGGTCTCCTAGAATTTACCGTAATAGCCTTCCCTGAGCGCCTCGTGCAGGTTGGCGGCGGTGTGCACTTCGCCGTCGTACTCGATCGACTCATCGCCGCGGACTTCGATCGTGCTGCCATCGTCGAGCGTAAACCGGTACCTGCTGGCGGCGAGATCTTCGTGTCTGACCAGCACGCCCTGGAAAGCCTCGGGGTTGTAGCGAAAAGTGGTGCAGCCCTTGAGCTTTTTAGCATAGGCCTGCAGGTAAATGCCCTTGAAATCGTCGAACGGGAAATCGGTGGGCACGTTCGCGGTCTTGGAAATCGACGAATCGATCCAGGTTTGCGCCGCCGCCTGCACCTCGACGTGCTGTTGCGGGGTGATGTCCTCGGCGCTGACGAAGTAATCCGGAAGGCCCTTGCTATCCGGTCGCGCCTTGGCATCCACCAGCTGCCGGTAGGCGAGTAATTCATAGGAAAACACTTCGACTTTTTGCTTGCTCTTCCTGCCGCTCTGGATCACGTTGCGCGTGTAGCAGTGGGCAAAACTGGGCTCGATGCCGTTGCTGGCGTTATTGCCGAGTGACAGGGCAATGGTGCCGGTAGGCGCGATCGAGCTGTGGTGCGTGAAGCGCGCGCCCTGTTCGGCCAACGCCGCGACCAGTTCAGGCTCCTGCCCGGCGATCTGTTGCATGTAACGGCTGTAACGCGCGTGCAATACCTTGCCCTTGATGCGCATACCTTCGGCCCAGCCGTCGTCTTTCATTTCCGGCCGTTGGCGCAGCATCGCCGCGCTGATTTCAAACTCTTCCTGCATGATCGGCGCGGGTCCTTTTTCGCGTGCTAACTCGAGCGCCGCGCGCCAGCCGGTAAGCGCCAGCTCGCGGCTGACGCGCTCGGTGAATGCCAGCGACTCCGGCGAGCCGTAGACCATGCGCAGCATCGTCAGCGCCGAGCCCAGGCCGAGGAAACCCATGCCGTGGCGGCGCTTGCGCATAATTTCCTGCCGTTGCTGTGCCAATGGCAGCCCGTTGATTTCGACCACGTTGTCCAGCATGCGCGTAAATACCGCAACCACCTCGGCAAACCCTGCCCAGTCGAACTTTGCCTGCGGCGTAAAGGGGTGACTGACGAACGCGGTCAGGTTTACCGAACCGAGCAGGCAGGCGCCGTAAGGTGGCAGGCCCTGTTCGCCGCAGGGGTTGGTGGCGCGAATGGTTTCGCAAAACCAGTTGTTGTTCATCTCGTTGTAGCGGTCGATCAGGATGAAGCCGGGTTCGGCGTAATCGTAGGTGGAGCGCATTATCCTGTTCCACAGCTCGCGCGCGGCGACGCGCCGGTAGACGCGGCAGGCCACCTGGCCGGCATCATTGTGCAGGTAGTCGTCGCCGTCGGGCCAGTTGCGCCAGGTTACCAGTGCGTCGTCGGCCAGATTTATCTGCTCGGCCTCGATTTCCGCGCGTGTCAGGGGAAAGGCCAGCGCCCAGCTATCATCCGCGATCACCGCCTGCATGAATTCGTCGGTGATTAACAGCGACAGGTTGAACTGACGCAAACGCCCGCTTTCGCGCTTGGCCTCGATGAATTCGAACACGTCGGGGTGGCCGACATCGAAGGTTGCCATCTGTGCCCCACGGCGGCCCCCCGCCGAGGAAATGGTAAAGCACATCCTGTCGAAGATATCCATGAACGACAGCGGCCCGGAAGTGCGCGCACCGGCACCCGAGACATACGCTCCGCGCGGGCGCAAAGTCGAAAATTCGTAACCGATGCCGGCGCCCGATTTCAGCGTGATGCCGGCTTCGTGCAGCTTGCTTAAAATGCTGTCCATCGAGTCTGCGATTCTGTCGGACACGGTGCAATTGACAGTCGAGGTTGCCGGCTTGTGCGTCTGTGCACCGGCATTCGACAGGATGCGTCCGGCGGGAATAGCGCCGTGTTGCAGCGCCCAGAAAAAGCGCTCGTACCAGTGCTCGCGTAATTCCGGGCTGGCTTCGAGGTCCGCCAGCGCGCGCGCGACGCGGCGCAGGCTGGCGTCGATGTCCTCATCGATCACCCGGCCGTTGCGATCCCTCAGCTGGTATTTTTGCGACCAGATTTCGCGTGACGCGGTCTGCAGCGGTACCTGTACCGGATCGGGATCTAATGCGCTGAGTTTGTCGGCGGAACTCATGCCTGGATTATGCTCCATAACCTGTTGAATGACGACTGGATGTAGTATTTCGAGATACGCGTACCCACCAATAATAGCCGAAGTATTACGCCGCGAATCGCTAGCCGCAATGATATCGATCAACTCGGTTGTCGAGCGCGCGCCGGCAGTCCCGGATCACGCCGTTATGGGTAATCAAGTTCACCACCCGGTAAATGCTGACGGGAGATCTCGGTCCTGCCTTTTCCCCTTGCAAGAATAAGGTTTCGAAACAGGGCCGATTGGGGTAACGTAAGCGGGGTTTTCACGGGCGGGTTGCAACATGCTTCTGAAGGATATCAAAACCTGGGTCACGGTACCGCCGAGCGGTATCGGCGGCGCCTTCTGGGTGATCGTCAAGATCACCACCGACGATGGCATCGAAGGTATCGGCGAATGTTACGGCATCCCGGTGTCGGGCGATATTGCCTGCGCGATGGTCGAGGATACCTTTGAACGCTACATCTCCGGCGAAGACCCGCACAATGTCGAAACCATGTTTCGCCGCGTTTATTCGGCCGGCTTCACGCAGCGCCCCGACATCAGCATGATGGGCGTATTCAGCGGTATCGAGATTGCGGTCTGGGATATCCTCGGCAAGGCGCACGACGTGCCGGTTTACCAGTTGCTCGGCGGGCGTTTCCACGAGCGCCTGCGCACCTACACCTACCTGTACCCGGAATCGCTGTCGGCGGATGGCAACCCGGGCAAGGGCGCGCCCGACGTCTATCACGACGGCGATGCCGCGGCGGCGCGCGCGCTCGACTACATCGACATGGGCTTTACCGCGGTGAAGCAGGATCCCGCCGGCCCCTACAGTTTCCAGGGGGGGCGCGAACTGTCGCTCGCCGAGCTGTCGCGCTGCGAAGACAACGTGCGCAAGATCCGCGAAGCGGTAGGCGATCGCGCCGACATCCTGTTCGGCACCCATGGGCAGATGACGACGTCGTCGGCGATCCGCCTCGCGCGCCGGCTCGAGCCCTACGATCCCTTGTGGTACGAGGAACCCTGTCCCCCCGACCAGATGGAGGCGATCGGCAAGGTCGCCGCCGCCACCAGCATCCCGGTCGCCACCGGCGAGCGCCTGACCACGCGCGTCGAGTTTCACCAGGCGCTGAAGGCCGGTGTCAGCATCCTGCAACCCGATATCGGGCGCAGCGGCGGGGTCTGGGAAACGAAGAAAATCGCCGCGCTCGCCGAGCTGTTCAACGCGCAGATCGCGCCGCACATCTACTGCGGGCCGATCGCCCACGCGGCCGCCGCGCACGTCGCCTTCAGCTGTCCCAACTTCCTCATCCTGGAAACCATCCAGACCGAGTTTCACGATGCCATCCTGCGCCGCCCGCTGGACTGGGAGGCGGGCTACATGCCGGCGCCGGGTGAACCCGGGCTTGGCATTACGCTGAATGAAGCCGTGATCGAATCGCACCCCTATATCAGCGGCGGGCGCCTGCACCTCGAGATGTGTCAGACCGCACTCGATTCAAATAACCAGAAAACCATAACCGAGATCGAATAGTGCTTCACCGACCCAACGATTTGAACCTGTCCAACTGGCGCAAGCCCGGCAAGGGCCACTGGGCCTTTCACCACGTGCGCGAAGTCATTCCCACCGAGGCAATTACCTGCGCCGAGAACAGCGTGGCACTGGTGCGCGAGATCAATGCCGATATTGCCGGCCTTGACGTGTCGGGGCTGGACGGCGCCGAATGGTCGTTGCAGCGCTGGCTCGACGAGTCCAGCAGCGATGCGCTGCTGGTTGCCCATCGCGGCAAGCTGGTGCACGAATGGTACTCCGATGCCGACGTCGAGTTGAATCCGCACATCGTGTTTTCGGTGAGCAAGTCGATGACCGCGACGCTGGCCGGGGTGTTGGTCGAACAGGGCTTGCTCGACCCCGCCAGGCCGGTGATCGATTACCTCCCCGAACTGGCCGGCTCGGGCTACGCCGACGCCAGCCTGCAGCAGGTGCTCGACATGCAGGTGAGTATCGATTTCAAGGAGGACTACCTTGCCACATCGGGGTCTTTCGTCGAGTACCGCACTGCGACCGCCTGGCATCCCTGCGGCGTCGATGAGATCGACAACAACCTGCATGATTTTCTGTGCTCCGTCGGTCGTGGCGACGGCGAGCACGGCGTGCGCTACGAGTACAAATCGCCGAACTCGGATCTGCTCGGCTGGGTGCTGGAGCGGGTCAGCGGCGAGCGCCTGGCGCAGCTCTTCAGCCGCTACCTGTGGCAACCGATGGGTGCCGAAGCGGAAGGCTACATTACCGTCGACCGCAAGGGTTATCCGCGTACCGCCGGTGGTATCTGCGTGCTGCCGCGCGATCTGCTGCGCTTCGGCGAGCTGGTGCGTAACCGCGGCGCGGCAAACGGCCGGCAGGTGATCCCGGCATCCTGGATCGAGGATTGCAGCGACGGCGGCAGCCTGGAAGCCTGGCAGGCGGGCGACTCGGCCAAGGATTTTCCGGCCGGCAGCTATCGCAACAAGTGGTACCAGACCGGCGACGAGCATCGCGCAATGATGGCGATCGGCATCCACAGCCAGTGGATCTACATCGATCCGGTAAGCGAAGTCACCGTGGTCAAATTGTCCTCCCAGGGCCTACCGCTGCGCTACGAACTGGACGACATCAATTACCAGGCCTTCAGGCGCATCGGCGACATACTGGGCGGAAATTGATCCGCGCGCATGACGACTCAGCGTAACGACCTGGCGCCGAGTGTTACACTCGCTGCGGGCGCGGCGCTGTGGGGGCTCTACTGGATACCCATTCGCGCCATCGAAGAGGGCGGGGTTCTAGCCTACTGGGCCGGGCCGACCATTTTCGGCGCCAGCACGCTGGTGTTTATCCCGCTGCTGGTACTGCGCTTGCGCAACTACGTGAAGCACTGGCGTCATATCCTGCTGCCCGGGTTGCTCGCCGGGTTTGCCTTTGCGCTGTACATCGCCAGCCTCAACCTGACCGACGTGGTGCGCGCCATCATGTTGTTTTACCTGACTCCATTGTGGAGCACCCTGTTGGGTATGCTGTTTCTCAAGGAACGGCTCACGCCCAATCGCGTGGTCGCGCTGCTGCTCGCCTTCGCCGGGCTGTACGTCGTGCTGGTTGTCGAAAACGGACTGCCCTGGCCGCGCAATACCGGTGACTGGTTTGCGCTGCTTTCCGGGCTTTGCTGGTCTGTAGCCTCGGTGAAACTGTTCCAGGACGGCGCGCGCCTGGTGCTGGAAAAAGCGATTACCTTCGTGGTCTGCGCGCTGTTCATGTCGCTGTTGCTGATCCTGTGGCAGCAGGGTGATCTGAGTGGTATGCCCGGCCGCGGACCCCTGCTTGCGGGGGCCTTCTGGATTGCTCTGATCGCGCTGCTGATGCTGCCGATAACCTGGATGACGATCTGGCCGACTACCTTGCTGAGCCCGGGGCGTGTCGGCATGTTGCTGCTGGTTGAGGTTCTGGTCGGCGTCAGTTCGGCGGCGCTGCTGCTCGACGAACCTTTCGGTTTGCGCGAACTGAGCGGGGCCACGCTGATCATCAGCGCCGGTGTGGTCGAGGTATTGCGGCAGCAAAAGCGGGTCGATTCGGGTATAGTAAGCGGCCAGGTCTGATGTTGAAGATTGATTGTCAGCACAAAGGAATATGCGTTTAGATCCGATGGGAATATATTCCGTCGTTACACCGGCCGGGATCGAATCGTGGTAGATAAGTGCGCGAATGACCGGAATTTTAGCCGGTGACCCGGGTCATACACAGAAATAACGAGTAACGCGACCAGACATGATGCAAACAAACAGTTTTACGCCGATGCTATTATCCGTCTTCCTCGCTTCCTGCTTCCTGGTGATGTGGGTGCCACCGGCTGAAGCGGGTTGTTTCGATCGGCGGGAGCCTGGAATGGACTGGTCCGGGTGCACCAAGACCAACAAGATGCTCCACGATTCCGACTTCAGCGGCAGCCGTTTCGACGACGCGATTCTGAGCCAGAGCGGTTTCGACAACAGTAAATTCAAGGGTGCAAGCCTGGTCAAGACCGACATGACCAGGGCTAGCGCGAGAGATACCTACTTCGAGGACGCCGATCTGAGCAAGTCGGTTGGCTATCGCGCCGATTTCGATCGTGCCACGTTAAAGAATTCGATAATGACCAAGTCGGAGTTTTTCCGTGCCAGCTTTCGCGAAGCAAACATCAGTGGTGTTGACTGGTCGAAATCGGAGCTTGGCCGAGTCGACTTTTCCGCGGCGCGGCTCGACAAGGTCAATTTCCGCTTTAGCAACCTGTCACGGGTAGTGTTTACCGACGCGCGGCTCGTGGAGGTGAATTTTTATGGTGCCTACACCTACCTGACGCACTTCGAAGGTGTGGACCTGAGCCGGGTAGAAAACCTCTCCCAGTTGCAGATCGACCTGTCCTGCGGCGACCTGAAGACACGGTTGCCGGAAGGTCGCTGGGTACCAGACACCTGGCCCTGCGTCGAGTAGCAAAAAACCGTATCGGCTTAAACCAACCTGAAATCGCGTCTTCGGATATCGGGCAGATGAGTAAAATTGAGGAGTCAAAAAATGGGGCGACTGTACTCTAGTATTCTTGAGACAATCGGCAATACGCCGGTGGTCAAGATCAATAATCTTGGTCCCAAACACGCCAATATCTACGTCAAGGTCGAGTCTTTCAACCCGATGGGTTCGGTCAAGGACCGTCTTGCGCTCGGCGTGATCGAAGACGCCGAAAGGCGTGGCGAGCTCGAGCCGGGACAAACCATCGTCGAGGCGACCAGCGGCAATACCGGAATCGGCCTCGCCATGGTATGTGCGCAAAAAGGTTATCCGCTGGTGATCGTGATGGCGGAAAATTTCAGTGTCGAACGTCGCCGCCTGATCCGGTTTCTCGGCGCAAAAGTGATCCTGACGCCCGCTTCCGACATGGGCACCGGCATGATCGCCAAGGTCAGGGAACTGGTCGAGGCGCACGGCTGGTGGCAACCGAGCCAGTTCGACAATCCGGCCAACGCCGAGATGCACGAACGCACCACGGCGGTCGAAATTCTGGATGATTTCGCCGAAGTCGGGCTCGATTACTGGGTGACCGGTTTCGGCACCAGCGGCACGCTCGGCGGTGTGGCACGGGTGTTGCGCAACAAGAGCCCCAATACCAAGATCGTGGTTTGCGAGCCCGATAATTCGCCGATCCTGGCGAGTGGCGTGCCGCAGGCGCGCAATGCCGACGGCAGCTACCAGACGCACCCCAGCTTCAGACCGCACCTGATGCAGGGATGGTCGCCCAATTTCATTCCGCGTTTCGCCGAGGAGGCGGTGGCGGCGAAGCAGATCGATATCATGATGCCGATCAATGGCAACCACGCGATCCAGTGTGCGAAGGACCTCGCGCAAAAGGAGGGGATATTCGTCGGCACCAGTTCCGGGGCCACCTTTGCCGGCGCCTTGCAGGTTGCCGAAATGGCGCCCCCGGGTGCAAACATCCTGTGCATGTTGCCGGATACCGGTGAGCGCTACCTGTCGACGCCGTTGTTCGAGAGCATCGGCGAGGACATGAGCGCCGAGGAAATCGAGATTTCCCGGTCGACACCGGGTTATCGTTTCGATGTCAGCCCGCCCCCCGACGAAGAAGCCGAAGAAGCCGAGCCCGCGGCCGCAGTCGAACTCGATCCCGCGGCGATGGCCGAGGTCGATGAATTCCTCGCCGCGAACCAGCACCAGGTGCTGATGTTTTCGCTCGAATGGTGCGAGTTCTGCTGGTCGGTGCGCAAGATGCTGAGCGCCTGCGACATTCCCTATGCTACCGTCGACCTGGATTCCGTGGAATTCCAGGAGAACAACCGCGGCGGCAAGATTCTCGCGGTGTTGAACCAGCGCAACAATTGGCCAACTACTCCGCAGATCTACGTTGGCGGTGAATTCGTCGGTGGCGCCACCGACCTGTTCGATATCGGCAAGGCCGGCGAGTTGCAACCCAGACTCGAGGCGCGCAACATCCCCTTCAACGAAACCATCAACAAGGATCCTTACAGCTTCCTGCCGGCCTGGTTGCATCCGCGGTGAATGCAGACGCTGCGAGAAATCGGGCGATTGGTGATCTTCGGCACACAACAGATACCTCGATAATCAAGGGGGCGCCGTGTCATTGCGGGTCTGGCCCGCTATCCAGCATGTCGATCGCCACATAGAGATCCGGGGCCGGTCCTTTCACGATGCAGCCGCATCAAGAGAATCCGGATCGTGCTACGCCTGCCCGGAATAACAGGAAGATGACGCCCTGATCGTTGAACGCCAGCAACCGGCTGTTAGCGATGGCGACCCGGTGGGTATAGCGCAACAGGCAGGCCAGTACGGCCTGTGGCGCGGCAAACAGGTGTTTGGCATAAACCACCTATTCGATCTTCCGAAATGACTTGATGCAGTGATCAAAACCTTATGTATCCGTCAATGATTGATGCTTAGCAAAGAGTCAGGACTCGTCGGCCCGATAGGCGTGGCTGAGTCTTTCCATCAACGATCGCCGGAACGGCCGGGATAATACTCGCACCGAGAGGAAGAAGCCCGGTATGCAATACGAGGGTGAGTCCCGCGCGTGCTTCCAGGTGTTTCAGATCGGTAGCAAACAATCGAGCCATAGCACGCGCCAACTCAATGTAATCGGGTAGCGCCTTATAAGGCTGGCTATCGCCATTCGATCGAGGTGAGTGCCGCGGGCCTGTCTTCAGGAATTGGAGCGCCTGGTATGGAAAGGTTTACTGGTTGCTCCAAGCTGACCTGGGAAAGAGCCCGGGTCAATTATTCTTTTCAGGCTGGCAGTAGCTGTTTTTCGGGGAAGGCCAGTTCTGGCAGGCCAGGCGACGCGAATCGTTAATGTGTTCGTCGGTCTGCCGGGACTGGGTCGAGAGCGCGGCAATATACACGTAATGCGAGTCATCCTGTTTTGAGGGCAGCTTGCCGCGCTCTATATCCGCCAGTCGAGCCTGGTAGAAGTTGAGGTCGATCTCGGTCTCATCTTTGATAGAGTATTTCAGGAACTGCAGCGCGTCGGCTTCTGACTGGATCAGGTTAAGTATCGAAGAAAAGACGTACTCCTTAAGCGCTGTATCGGTCGACTCTTTCAGAATGGGAGTCATAATGCCGACTGCTCTTTGTCTCAACTGGGCAACGGCAATGCCAGTCCAGGGATCGCGCGTGTAAATCTCGGAGCTCCACTGCATCAACTGTTCGACATCCCTGTTGGTAACGGTTTGCGTTGCTTCTTTATCGGGTTTACCGAGTTTTTCGGCATACAGGCTTCCTGTAATCGTTTCTATACCGTAGAAATTGTTGGCCACGTAAAACTGCTGATCTGGATTCTCGTCTACTAGCGCTTCGATGAAGCCTTTCTTGTCCTCCAGCCGATAGTCAAACAGGCGGTTTTCCAGTAGCAGGGCAGACGATGAGTAAAGCTTGATATCGGGTCTCTGACCCTTGATAAAGTGAAAGTAGCTGAGCAGGCCGAGTTCGATTTCGCCATCCGAAAACAGGCTGGCGTTAGCGGGGATTTCGGAGAAAATTTTCTGCGCGTACTCGTAACCCCAGGAATATTGATGTCGATAGTTCTTCGGTAAGGAAGTGAAAACATTTAATAGCAGGGCTGCGAGCAGGAAGCCAACGAGGTGTTGCCTTTTTATCCGAATGTGCTCGCCACGCGCGATTGTCACCATCCCAAAACCCGCCAGCACGAACAACATGGCAATCGATACGATCGGATAAACCTTGAAGACCAGTGAATACAAATAGCTGTAATCAAAATCTATCAGCAGAACAAGCAGCAGACTATTAGCGAAAATCGCCCAGCCAAGCGCCAGTCCGATGATGCGTGATTTGGGGTTTTTTATTAAATGGTATATGCCGATGCCGGCAAATATCAGCAGCAGGTTGAGTTCGCGGATCGCCTGCAGCAGCAGATCTCGGGCAAACTGGAGCTTGTCGGTCCAGCCTGCGGTAGATTGAAAGTCTACCGATGCATAGTGGTGTCGCAACACGAAGTTGATGAATTCTCCGACATCTGCAAACTTGCCGCTGAAATTAATGAAGGGCGATGACTGGTTGTTGATATAAAGCCAGGAATAGAAAATCACGACGACAAGCGTTGCAGGCAATATGGCTGCCAACTTGTTGCCTGGACTGAAAAACGGACGCGTAACCAGCAGCAGGTAGGCTGGGGCGGCCAGCACCGTCAATGGCCAGTGGTTGCACAGCGCCAGTCCCAGCAGAGCAGAGAACAGCGCAACATCCCGTGTCGTGGAGTTCGATAGCTTGCTATCCGCATTGAAATTCAGATGCAGGCGCAAGCCATAAAACAACAGACCCAGGTTGAGAAACACATTGAGACTGTAGACTTCGGTAATAATGGCCTGTGACCAGAAGGTTGCCGTCAGTGCGAATACCGTCGCAGCCAATACCGCGAAGCGGCGTTCGAGGCCGATCAGACAAAAAATGTTAAACAGGCTGCAGCAGGCCAGCGCCGCGAAAAACGCGCTACTGGCATGGGCCCTGGCGGGAATGTCTCCAATCGGGATCTGTGTGAACAAGTGCAGTATAAGGGTGTAGAGGGGGTATCCGGGTGGATGAGAAATTCCGTTGAAGTAGCCTGCCAGTATGAAGATACTGTCATCCTCCAGTGCCACCGTTTTTGGCATCGACAACAGATATAGTGCGAGGCTGGCGCCAAACAGGAGTACAACCAGCCGATCGCGATAAAAAGGAATGCTCGCCGTAGCAAGACCCCGAACAACTGCCGGGCTGGTTTGCGCCGGTGATTCGGGTGATTGCGTCATGCCTGCTTTGGTCTCCAGGTCAGAATATTGGACATGGTGTAATTCCAGATGGACCCAAATACGGCGCCAAGGAGGCTTGCCATCCACCAGATACCTAGATTCTCGAAGCTGAGGTCGGCGACAAATACGTTGATTGTCGCGCCGATGGAGCAGGCCAGCACGAAACTGAGGTAGCCCTTGATCATCGCGGCGCCCGTCAGTCGGCGATCATAGTGCGTAAACCAGTTATTCAGAATAAAGTTGCTGGTCATCGCAATTGCCGTTGCAAAAATGGTTGCCGTCACAAAATCGGCCACCATGACGATATGCAGCAGCCATACGAAGAACAGCTGTACCAGAACACCGGTTGCTCCCACCATCAGGAACATCAGCAGCCGGATCGGAAAATAAACGCCGATGGTTTTGTCGGCGATCATCAGAAAATAATCATAAGCGACCTTGGCATCGAGCTTGCTTTCGCCCTGGTGACGCGAGCGCATCACGTACGGCAGTTCCTCGGCCACGAACTGACCCTTGGATGACATCAGTATATCGAGCAATACCTTGAAACCGATACCCGACAAGCGCGGTGCTATTTCTTCCAGTTTGCTAGAGCGCAGCATAAAAAAGCCGCTCATCGGATCGGTGACGCTGGTGCGGGAGAAAAACTGGCTGAACCGGGTTGCCCACTGACTGATTCGGACCCGGTTGCTTGCCAGGCTTCCCGTGGATGCGCTTTGGCAGTAGCGGGAACCGACGATCAGGTCCAGTGAGGGGTTTTGCTCGAGACGCTGCTGCATTCGAGGCAGCAAATTCTCATCGTGTTGCAGATCGGCGTCCATTACCGCGACAAATTCCGACGTGCTTGCCAGCATTCCCTCGATGCAGGCAGATGACAGGCCGCGTCGTCCAATGCGACGGATCAGCCGAACCCGGTAATCGTCACGGCTGAGCGCTATGACCTCGGCGGTGGTTGAATCTTTCGATGCGTCATCGACAAAAATAATTTCCCAGTCGTGGTCGGGCAGCGCTGCCGCAACGGCTGCGTAGACCTGTTTGACATTATCCTGTTCATTGAAAGTGGGAATAATAATCGACAGTTTTGGCATGAGCAGGGCAGATGGAGTAGCGATTTGTTGCGCGCAAGTGACAGGGAGTATAGAAGCGATTGTGTGATTTATCCTAACTATCGCCGGTGATTTTGTCCGCGTTTTTGCCGCCGCCCGCAACGAGTACGACTGCCTCTGCCCGGGCGCGATGTGCCTGTCCGATTACAGGGATTCCTGATCGATTAAAGATTGCTACGGATACGTTCCGCGAGGGCGCCGATGGCTTCCATGTCACCCGCTTCCAGCCCCCAATTGAGTTTGAGCTCGTCGCCTTCGTATCGCGGCAAAACGTGCATGTGGAAGTGCATTACCGATTGAGCTGCTGCGGGACCGTTACACTGCACCAGGTTGAGACCATCCGGGTGCAAGGTTTTATCTATAGCGGTGGCGACCCGTTTTGCCGTTTTTATGGTTGACGAAATAGCGGCATCGGAAATCGAGTAAACATTAGCGGCGTGTTCCTTCGGGATGACCAGCGCGTGTCCTTCGCTGGCAGGGTTGATATCCATAAAAGCCAGGGTGTTTTTGTTTTCGAACAGTTTGAAGCTCGGAATATCGCCGGCGACAATACCGCAGAAGATACAATCCGAATCGAAAATGTTGACGATATGCCTGTTCATGGTTATTCGTCGTTGTATTTGCCCCACCTCCGGTAGTAAATCACCTCGCTTCGCGCGCAGGTATCGACGGCGTCGTAACCATGGTCACGCCATTTCAAGTTGCACTTTTGATAAACTCTTCGCTCCTCGGGATCATCATTCAGCTCGCGCCGCAAATATAACCTGGTGTATGCACACTCGCCGATCGGCTTGACTCCTACCATCGGATAGTAATCCAGGCACTCGGAGTAAATGCTTTGCGCAAGCGACTGCTTACCTAACTGTTCCCGGGCATCGGTTAAAACCCGTTGCTTTATATCGTCATTTCTACGCATGCAGCCTCCCAGTCCAGCACCAAATGGTCCATATCTATCGACGCAATAATCGAATATCTCCTCTGGATATAGCAGCTTGTAGTTTCGCAGCATGGTGTACTGATGATCATACAGAGCCTGTTCGTTGGTGGTTGCCGCGGAGCCGGTGACACACACGATTAACGCAGCCAGAGCAACTAAAACGTTGCGGGTTTTCGGGTACTGAGAAAATTTTACCGCAGGAGTCATGCGCGGATGTTCGCGCTAATGGGGGAGGTAGTCAAATTCCACTCGACCTCCGTTCTTCGAATGGCGCGTCAGGATTAAACTTCCGATGTTCTGCCATCCAGAGGGCAGGGATTTAGAGAATCGGGTTTAAAGATAAGCGGGTCTGCGAGTAAACGCCTCCCCGCGGGGAGGCAAGAATGATGGAAAGCCTGCCATCTTAATTCACCTTCCGCGAAATGCTCCTCTCGCAGCCTTTCAGGTTGCCAGGAATTATACTGCTGCTATCTAAGGTCCCACCGTGACAGGCCGCAATGGTGCCGGTCGGAAGGGCGTCGGTCGAAGCTTTATAGTCGCGGTGTGGTTACAGCGTGATCGGAAAGCCCATCTTTTCCACCATCGCCACCCACAGTTTGCGCCAGCCGCCCTTTTCGTCGAGGGTGTCGAGCGCGTACATAGTAATCCTGGCGCCGATCCAGCGAAACGGCTCTGGCGGTATGTAGTTCGGCAGGGTGCGCGCAAACTGCATGCGCGTTTCCGGGATGTCCTGCTCATCGAGGATGGCGAGGCCGACGCGCGCGCCGAAGCGCGAGGCGGTCACGCCGAAACCCGAATAGCCGCCGGCGAACACCATGTCGCCATCGTAGTAACTCTGGTAGTGCACCGCCATGCGCGTGGTCAGGCCGATCGGTCCGCTCCAGGCATAGTCGAAGCGGATTTCGTCGACGAGCTGTGGAAAGGTGCGATAAAAGGATTTCACCAGGCGGATGAAGGGTTGCGGCGTTTTGTCGATCGCGGGGTCGGTGTTGTTGCCGTAAAAATAATCCAGCCGTCCTCCGAACAGGATGCGGTTGTCGGCGGTCAGGCGCATGTAGTTGAGCTGGGTGCGGGTATCGTAGATTCCCTGGCGGTGCTGCCAGCCGATCTTTGCCATCTGCGCGTCGCTAAGCGGCGCGGTGACGACGATGCGATCGCGAATCGCGGCGACCCGGCGGCTGATGTGGGGATGGCCGGCGGCCCAGGCGTTGGTCGCCAGCAGCACCTTGCGCGCGGTGATGCGCGCCCTCGGCGTTGCGACCTCGATGCCGTCTGCCGTCCGGCGCGTCGTCAGCAGTGGCGTGTTTTCGCAGATCTGCACGCCGCACTCGAGTGCCGCGCGTTTCAGCCCGCGCACCAGTTTCCCCGGGTGTACCGTGCCGCAGCGTTTTTTCGACCAGGTGCCGCCGTGGAAAATGGGCGAATGGATTTCCGCCTGCACCGCTTCCCTGTCCAGCTTGACCGCTTCGTGTCCGTATTTCAGGTAGAGCTGATATTCTTCCTCGACCGTTTGCAGGCCCTCGTCGCCGATCGAGACCTTCATCTCGCCACCCCATTCGAGATCGCAGTCGATGTGGTAGCGTTCCAGCGTGTCGCGAAAGCCGTCCATGTTTTCCCGCCCGAGCCGCTCCAGCTCGGCAACGTCGTCGGGAAAGATGCGCTCGGTATTGTCGATGCCGTGCATCACCGAGGTCGACATGATCGCGGCCGGACGTCCGCTCGCGCCGTTGGCGACACTTTTGGCCTCGATCAACACCACGCGGCGTTCGGGGTTTTGCTCGCGTGCCTGCAGCGCGGCCCATAATCCGCAGAAACCGCCGCCGACGACCAGCAGGTCGCACTGGATGTCCTGCTGCAGCGGCGCTTCGTCGTCGACCGACGCGAGGCTGTCCAGCCAGTAGGTGGTGAAACGCGCGTCGGCGAGCGCCTGCTGTGCCTTGATCGTGGTGTCGTCGTCGGTCATGCGGGCACCTGATCGAGAAAGGAAGCGAGCTGCGGCGTGCGGTAGCCGTCCTCGCGCCACAGGATCGGGAAGTAGTTCTCGTCGAGCTGATTGTCGCCGAGACGCTTGTAGCGGCTGTAGATCGGGCCGATTCCCTGGGCAAAATTCTGCGGCACGTATTCGACATCGCTGCGCATCGCGTGCAGCACCAGCGACCGCCGCGGGTTGGGACTGTGGTTGGCGCCCGAACCGTGCCAGGTGGCGCCGTGATGAAACGAACCACCGCCCGCCGCCACTTCGACGTAGGCGATATCCGCCGCGACGCCCTCGCTCGCGGCCGCCTGCCGCAGCGGCTGGCGATAGTCATCGGGTGCGTGGAATTTACCCTCGGGTTCGCGCAGCTGCCAGCGGTGCGAGCCGCGTGCGAACTCGATGGTGCCGCCCTCGGCGGTGGTGTCATCGAGCGCGATCCAGCAGGTCAGCAGTTCGGGCGGCGTAAACCAGGCGAGATAGGCGTTGTCCTGGTGAAAGCCGATCGATTTCGTCGCCGGCGGTTTCCAGATGACGTTATCGATCATGATGCGTACGCCGGGCCAGCCGGCGAGAGTGCCGATGGCCGCGGCGATCGATTCGTCGAGCACGACCGACGCAATGCAGCGGTTGGCCTTCCAGCCGTTGCAGATCTGCCGGGTCAGCGAGGGGTCGCCGTCGGCCTGCTGCCAGTTGACTTCGTCGGGGCGCACCCCGGTTTCGAACCGACCGGCGAAGACATTGTCGAAAGCCTCGCGTAGCTGCGGGATGCGTTCACTGTCGATCAGCCGGTCGACGACGACGAAGCCATCGTCGTCGAAGCGTTGCCGGGCACTGGCGTCCAGCCCGATCATTCCGGCCAGTCCTCGCCGTCGGTGTAACGGGTACCGCGATGTCCCTGTTTGGGGATCGGCTGCTTCAGGCGTTCGCCGGGCGCATCGACGATGACCAGGATGCGGGGCTTGCCGGAGTCGGGGTTGCTGGTCCCGGTGATGAATTCCCTGATGCGCAGGCGCCCGTGCAATTGATCGTTGAAGATGGTGTACACGTAATCGCCGGGTTTGAGGCGCTTCGGTTCCCTGCCGGCCATGTGAAATTCGAATTCCCGGAGGCTGCCGTCGTAGAGCGAGTCGAGCACCTCGACGCCGGCTTTGGCGGGTATGGTTTTGCTGATGCCGAAGCTCATGCCAGGGTTCCTCTGCGGCGATGGTTTCAGGGCATGATAGAGACGAATCCGGGGTTGATCAACCTGCGGCTGGTGCGGTTGATCCAGGTCAATTACCCGCGCTTTCCAACGGGATATTCTAGCGTTAGATATTTAATATAAATGAGAATGATTAACATTTGCATTCGCATTAAAGCTTTGCTAATTTACCCACTTTCATCACTATTCAACACGGGAGTATTAACGATGTACCGCAAAATCTTGGGCCTACGGGCGCTGCTTGTGGTGTTTTCTCTGGGCCTGCTGGGCCTGCAACAAAATCTGGCGCAGGCGGATGAAGTCAATGTTTACTCGGCGCGCAAAGAGGCATTGATTCTGCCCCTACTGGAAAAATTCGAGGCCGAAACCGGTATCGGCTTCAACCTGATCACCGCCAAGGAAGATGAATTGCTGAAGCGCCTGGTGTCGGAGGGACGTTCAACGCCTGCCGATGTTTTCATCACCACTGATGCAGGGCGCCTGCAACGCGCCAAGGAGGCCGGTGTGCTGCGTGCGATCGATAGCGCGGTGCTCAACGAGCGGATTCCGGCAAACCTGCGCGATCGGGAAAATTACTGGTTCGGACTGTCGCAGCGTGTGCGCGCCATATTCTATGCCAGGGATCGGGTCGATCCGGCCGAACTGTCCACCTACGAAGCGCTGGCGGACCCAAAATGGAAGCAGCGCATCTGTATTCGTTCCTCGAGCAATATATACAACCAGTCGCTGGTCGCCTCGATGATCGAAGCGCACGGCATCGAACAAACCGAAACCTGGGCACGCGGCCTGGTCGCCAATTTCGCGCGCAAGCCGGCCGGTGGCGATACCGATCAACTGCGCGCCGCGGCGGCTGGGCAATGCGATATCGCGATCGCCAATACCTATTACTACGGTCGACTCGCCACCAGTGACAACGAGGCGGATCGCAAGGTTGCCGAGGCGCTGGGGATTTTCTGGCCCAACCAGGGCGATCGTGGCGCGCACGTAAACGTCAGTGGCGCCGGGGTCACCGCGTATGCCAGGCACCCCGAGGCCGCCGAGCGCCTGCTCGAGTTCCTTGTCAATAACGAGTCGCAAACCTGGTATGCCGAGGTCAATATCGAATACCCGGTCGTGGCGGATGCCAAATCCTCGGCGCTGCTGGTATCACTCGGTGAATTCAAGGGCGACAGCCTCAACCTGAGTCGCCTCGGTGAAAACAACCGTGCGGCGGTGAAATTGATGGATCGAGCCGGCTGGCGCTAACGCCAGCGCTTGCCCCAAAAAGGTGCTAGCCGTAGTGTTTACTGGCAACGGCTAGCGCCTCTTTTTTTGAGATCACAGAAATCGAAAACGCCCTCTCCACTTCGCCAGGATCATGCTAATACGCTTTTAAGCGCAGATATATTGTTGTTTTTCTTCTGAGATCACAGATTGTTTTATTGAGATCACAGATCTATTGTGTAATGATTGCACGACGCTGCACAGGCGAGATTAAGAAGCATAACAAACAACATTAAGCGGCACCGCTGGTGCGGCTTTAGCTAACCGAAGATTGTTACGGAGGAGTTATGAAACCATTAGACAAGCTGGTCTCTTGCCTCAACAGGGGTGAGATTTCGCGGCGCGATTTCATGCAGAAGGCTGCCGCGATGGGTCTGGCCGCCGCGATTCCCGCGGCGTTGACCAGCACCTCCGCGCGCGCCGCCACGCCAAAGCAGGGCGGCCATCTACGTGTGGCGACGGTACAGGGTTCTTCGACCGACCAACTGGACCCGATCCAGCTGTCCAGCGGCCACACCAATTTCCTGTGGTATTCGATGCACAGTCAACTTACCGAGGTGAAGCCCGACGGGCAGCTCGCCCCCTTGCTGGCTGAGTCCTACGAGCCGGGCAAGGATCCTTCAGAATGGATATTCAAGCTGCGCAAGGGCGTCGAGTTTCACAACGGCAAGTCGGTCACCGCCGACGACGTCATCGCGTCGCTGGAGCGCCATCGTGGCGAAGCCTCCGCGTCGGCGATGAAGTCCTTCATGGAAGAAATCGTCAGCTTCGGCAAGGATGGCGATCATGTCGTCAAGATCAAGCTGAAATCGGCCAGCGTCGATTTCCCGGTTATCCTGAGCGCGAGTTCGCTATCCATCCTGCCGTCGAAAGACGGCAAGATCGAACGCAAGGATATCGGCTGCGGCACCTACATGCTCGAGGAATTCGAACCGGGTCAATATTCGAAGCTGAAGAAAAACCCGAATCATTACCTGTCCGATCGCGGCTTTGTCGACTCGGCCGAAATCCTGACCATCGCCGATTCCACCGCGCGCCAGAATGCGCTGGTGACGGGCGTGGTCGACGTCATCGGCGACGTCGACGCCAGCACCGCCGACCTGCTGGCGCGCAACAAGCGTCTCGATGTGCTCGACGTGGTCAGCACCCAGCACTACACCTTCCCGATGCGCACCGACCTCGCGCCATTCGATAACAACCACGTGCGCATGGCGTTGAAACTGTCGATCGATCGCGACGAAGTCCTCGATAAGGTGCTGAACGGCCACGGCCTGGTCGGTAACGACCACCCGATATCGCCGGCCAACCGCTACTATAACGACGAACTCGAGCAGCGCGCCTACGATCCCGAAAAAGCGAAATGGCACCTCAAGCAGGCGGGCATCGACAAGCTCAAGGTCGAGTTGAGCGCCTCCGACGGCCTCTATGCCGGTGCCGTCGATACTGCCGTGCTGTACAGCGAGCACGCCAAGAAGGCCGGCATCGAGCTGGTGCCGAAGCGCGTGCCCGACGATGGTTACTGGTCCGATGTCTGGCTCAAGCATCCCTGGTGCGCGAGTTACTGGAGCGGCCGCCCGACCGAGGACTGGATGTTCACCCAGGGTTACTCCGCAACCTCGAACTGGAACGAAACTTTCTGGAAAAACGACCGTTTCAACGAATTGCTGGTGGCGGCGCGCGCCGAAGCCAACGATGAGACCCGGCGCCAGATGTACTATGAAATGCAGTCGATCTGCCGTGATGATTGCGGTGCGGTCATCCACGCCTTCGCCAACCACATTTCCGCGCACAACAAGACCGTTGGTGTTCCGGACCAGGTGGCCGGTAACTGGGAGTTCGACGGCTACAAGCTGATCGAACGCTGGTGGATCGCCGGTTAATCACCTGCGGATAATGCTTATCCAGAGTTTGCCGGCGACCTTCGTGTCGCCGGTTTTGTTTTGACAACAGGTGACCGGCAGCGCTATGACTGAAACCGCCACCCCCGGGCGTCGCAGCCGTCGCGGACGGCAACGGAAGGCGGAGCGCAAGGCTGGCGCCAGCCAGGAAAGCAGCAAGCTGGCGCAGCAGGTATCCCTGCGACTGGTCGATGCGTCGCAGGCGGCGCTGATCCACGCTGCCGTAAAATCGATACTCTGGGATGTCGGCGTCATCATCGAACACCGCGCCACGCGTAACCGGTTGGTGCGCGAGCTGGGCTGTCGCGAGGATCAGGCGGGTTACCTGCACATGCCGGAGGAGCTGGTGGAATCCTGCATTGCCAGCGTCCCCGAGCATATCCAGCTGTACGATCACGATGGTAATGTCCGCGTCGATACCGCGAGCAGGGTGTCGAGCTATTGCCCGGGCCACAACTGCGTGCGCATCCTCGACTTTCGCAGCAATGAGTTGCGCCCCTGCAGCCTGCAGGATATTCGCGAGACCGCGCGCTTGTGCGAGGCTCTGCCCAACATCGATATGGTGTGTTCGCTCGGCTACCCGAGCGAAGTGCCGCCGGAGGACGAGGTCGTCGAAACGGTGCGCGCGATGTACCAGAACTGCAGCAAGCCGGCGGCGTTGCTGGCGCACGACGAAGTCATCCAGGAGCGCATGCTGAACCTGATCGCCGGGATGACCGGCGGCTGGCAGCGCATGGCCGACAAGCCGGTCTGCCTCGAGTTGATGGGGCCGATATCGCCGCTCAAATTGCCCGAGGAACTGGTCCTGCGTCTGATCAATTGCGCCCGCTGGCGCATCCCGGTGGTGTGCTATCCGGCGACTTTTCCCGGCATGTCCTGCCCGATATCGACCGCCGGTGCCATTGCCCAGTCGTCCGCCGAGGCGATTGCCGGTATCGTCGTGCACCAACTGACCGAACCGGGGGCGCCGGTGATGAGCGGTTCCTCGATCCTGCCGATGGACCTGCGCCAGGCGAACCTGGCTTATGGCTCTCCCGAGTACCTGTTGGCGGGGCTTGGCGCCGCCGATTATTTCAGGGCAATTGGAATACCTTCATGGATCGGCGCCGGTTGTTCGGATTCGCACCAGTTCGATACCCAGGCCGCGGCAGAGGCTGGCGCCAATCTCGCCATCGCCGCGCTCGCCTCGACGCCGTTCGTGCACAATCTCGGATTCCTCTCGGGTGGACGCACCGGGTCGATGCAGATGCTGACGCTGTGCGACGAACTGATCGGCTGGTCGAGCAAGATGGCGACCGGGGTCGAGGTGACCGCCGAGTCGATCGCGCTCGAAGTGGTCAAGCGCGCGGCGGCGAACAACGACTACCTGACCGACGAACACACCCAGCAACGCTTCATGACGGAAAACTGGTACCCGGGGCTGTGCGAACGCTCCGATGCCGACGCCTGGCTCGAGGCTGGCGCGCAGGACATGACGGCACGCATCAACCAGCGCCTGCACGAGATTCTCGATTAATGGTAGGGTTACAATCCTTGCCAATCGCTGCAGGAAACATCCGGGGAGGGACTGGCGCGTGAAAAATATAGTCAGAATGCTGCTGCAACGGATTTCGCTCGGCTTGCTGACGCTGTTCGTGGTTTCACTGATCATCTTTCTCGGTGTGTCTATGCTGCCCGGTGACGCCGCGCAGGCGATTCTCGGCCAGGCAGCGACACCGGATACCGTGGCTATTTTACGCAAGCAGCTGGGTCTCGATCTGCCCGCGCACACGCGCTATATCCAGTGGCTGGGCGGGATCCTGCAGGGCGACTTCGGCACCTCGATCGGCAACGGCCGCGAGATCGGCGAGGTGATCGGTATACGCTTCGCCAACACCCTGTTCCTGGCGGCATTCGCGGCCTGCATCTCGATTCCGCTGGCGCTGGTACTGGGTATCCTGGCGGCGTTGTACCGCAACTCGTTTTACGATCGCACGGTCAACGTGATTACGCTGTCTTCGATCTCGACACCTGAATTCTTCGTCGCCTACATCCTGATCCTGTTTGTTTCGGTCAAGGCGGGCTGGTTTCCGAGCCTGTCCAATATCCAGGGCGACCCCGGTTTCTTTGAGCGCCTCGACAAGACATTCCTGCCCGCGGTGACGCTGACGCTGGTGTCGGTTGCCTACATGATGCGCATGACCCGTGCCGCTATCATCAACCTGCTGTCGCAATCCTATATCGAAATGGCGGAGCTGAAAGGCATGCGTAAAGCCCGCATCATCGTGCGCCACGCGCTGCCTAACGCCTGGGCGCCGATCGTCAACGTCATCGTGTTGAACCTGGCTTACCTGATCGTCGGCGTGGTGGTGGTCGAGGTGGTGTTCGTTTACCCCGGCCTCGGGCAGTTGCTGGTCGATGCGGTGCAGCGCCGCGACATGCCGGTGGTGCAGGCCTGCTGCCTGATCTTCGCTGCCACCTACGTGAGCCTCAACCTGATCGCAGACATCCTGTCGATTTTGACCAACCCACGCCTGCTGCACCCGAAATGACGACGCCGGCACCTTCATCACTCGATCAGGCGGACGCTGTCGACGTGCGGAAAATCTCGCGTGGCCAGCGCATCGTCAAGGAACTGCTGGCCGCTCCGCTGAGCGCCAGGCTGGGTGTGCTGATCATCTTCATCTACGTCATCGTGGCCCTGTTCGCGCCGTGGATCGCGCCCTTCGGTGAATCCGAGATTGTCGGCAAGAAATACCTGCCCTGGGGTGAGGCGCATATGCTCGGCACCGATAACCTCGGCCGCGACATGCTCACCCGGTTGATTTACGGCGCGCGTAACACCGTCGGCATAGCCCTCGTTACGACGATATACGCGTTCCTGCTCGGAGGCTTTCTCGGCATCATTGCAGCCGTTCTCGGTGGCTGGATCGATCAGCTGCTAAGCCGCGCGGTGGACGTGCTGATGGCTATTCCGGCGTTGATATTTTCGATGCTGTTGCTGTCGATCTTCGGCACCTCGGTGGCGAGTCTCATCCTGATCATCGGCTTGCTCGATGCGACGCGGATTTTTCGCATCACGCGCGCGGTCAGCCTCAACGTGGTCGTCATGGATTTTGTCGAGGCGGCGCGCCTGCGCGGCGAGAAGCTCGGCTGGATTACGCTGCGCGAGATACTGCCGAGTATCTCGGCGCCGCTCGCGGCGGAGTTCGGCATCCGCTTCTGCTTCGTGTTCCTGACCATCAGCGCGCTCAGTTTCCTTGGTCTCGGCATACAGCCGCCGACCGCCGACTGGGGTTCGATGGTGCGCGATACCGCGGACCTGATCACCTTCGAGGATTACACGCCGTTGATCCCGGCCGCGGCGATCGCGATCCTCACCATCGGGGTCAATTTTGTCGTCGACTGGTTCCTGCACAAGACCAGCGGGTTGAAAGATGAACTGTAGTCTGCATATATCACCGGTCTTCTACGCGGCAACTGCTCCCTGCGTTGCTCTACCCCGAAGCGTCGGACCGCCGGAATGCCGCACCACTGCATCCCTGCAGTCGTGCGGCGGCCATAGCGTCTTTTCGACGCCCTCATCACGAATCGCGGTGAAATATGCAGACTAACCGGGAAGTCCTGCTCGAAGTCAAAGGCCTGAAGATCGAGGGCTTCAGCGAAGACCGCTGGCACCAGATCGTCAAGGGCGTAGATTTCACCCTGCACCGCGGTGAAATCCTCGGCCTGATCGGCGAGTCCGGCGCCGGCAAGTCGACCATCGGCGTTGCCGCGATGGGTTACGCCAAGCCGGGTTGTCGCATCAGCGGTGGCAGCGTGCTGTTCGATGGCATCGAACTGACGAGCGCGAGTGAAGAGCAGAAGCGTCGCCTGCGCGGCGCGCGCATCGCTTACGTGGCACAATCCGCGGCGGCCTCGTTCAATCCGGCGCACAAGCTGATTGACCAGTTCAGCGAAACCGTGGTGCAGCACGGTATCGGCACGCGCGAGCAGGCCTATGCCGATGCGAAGGAACTCTATGAGAAAATTCGCATGCCCGACCCGGAACTGATCGGTTTTCGCTATCCGCACCAGGTGTCCGGAGGCCAGCTGCAGCGCGCGATGACGGCTATGGCGCTGTCCTGTCGGCCCGACCTGATCATCTTCGACGAACCCACCACCGCGCTCGACGTCACCACGCAGATCGAGGTGCTGGAAACCATCAAGGACATCGTGCGCCAGTTCAACACGGCGGCTATCTACATCACCCACGACCTCGCGGTGGTGGCGCAGATGGCGGATCGCATCAAGGTGTTGCGCTACGGCGAATCGGTGGAAGAGTCCGAGACCCGCGAGATGCTGAAAAATCCGCGCCAGGACTACACCAAATCGCTGTGGGCGGTGCGCTCGTTTCGCAAGACCGAACGCGCGCCGCTGCCCGCCAAAGTGCCGTTGCTGCGCGTCGAAAACGTGACTGCATCCTATGCGCGCAGCCTCGATCCGGTGTTGAGCGACGTCGATTTCGCGATACAGCGCGGAGAGACGGTGGCCATCGTCGGTGAGTCGGGCAGCGGCAAGAGCACCACGGCAAGGGTGATTACCGGCCTGTTACCGCCGTCGCAGGGCCGTATCGTTTTTGCGGGAGAAGAACAGCCCGCCGATTACCGCGCGCGTAGCCGCGCGCAACTGCAGCAGGTGCAGATGATTTACCAGATGGCGGATACCGCGATCAATCCGCACCAGCGCATTCGCGACATCATCGGTCGGCCGCTGTCGTTTTACATGGGCATGGAGGGAGATGCGAAGAAGTCGCGCCTGCGCGACTTGATGGAGATGATCGAACTCGACCCGGACCTCTACCTCGACCGCTTTCCCGACGAGCTGTCCGGCGGGCAGAAGCAGCGCATCTGCATCGCGCGCGCGATTGCCGCCGAGCCGAGGCTGATCATTTGCGACGAGGTGACCTCGGCGCTCGATCAACTGGTGGCCGAGGGTATCCTGCGACTGCTCGACCGGCTGCAGCAGGAACTGGACCTGGCCTACATGTTCATCACCCATGATCTCGCCACCGTGAAGGCTATTGCCGACCGCGTGGTGGTGATGCTGCAGGGGCGCATCGTCGAACAGGGGCCGAAGGACGAAGTGTTCTCGCCACCTCATCATGAATACACCGAACTGCTGTTGTCGTCGGTGCCGGAAATGGATCCCGACTGGATGCAGCGTGTGATCGATGCGCGCCGCGCCAAACGTGGCATGGAATCGGCCGGCAATTAACACTGGGAGCCAGCCGTGCCTGATACCTCTCTAGATAGCCTGCTTAGCCGACTGAAAGCGGTACTGGACACAGCTGACGAGGACGCCTTCACCATGCCCGGCGCTTTCTATACCTCGGCAGAGCTGTTCGAACTGGAACGCGAACAACTGTTTCGGCGTAAGTGGGTGTGCCTCGGGCGCGAGGAAGAAATCCCCGAGATTGGCGATTACCTGGCTACCGACCTGGTGGACGAACCCATCGCCATCGTCAGGACTTCGACGGGCAAGGTAAAGGCGCTGTCCAACGTTTGCCGGCACCGCGGCATGCCCCTGCTCAGCGGTAGCGGCAACGGCAGGCGCATTACCTGTTCCTACCACGCCTGGACTTATGATCTCGACGGCAAGCTGCAGCGCGCGGCCGGCGTCGATGCGCATCACGCCGATTTCATTCGCGACTGCCGGCTGCCCGAGTATCCCTGCGAGATCTGGCACGGATTTATCTTCGTCAACCTCGATCGGGCGGCCTCTTCATTTCTCGAATCGGAAACCGTGCGCGCCATCGAACCGATGGTCGAGCACATGCACATCGAAGACATGCGCCTGATTTATTCGAGTGAGCAGGAATGGGACGCCAACTGGAAATGCCTGGTGGAGAATTTTCTCGAGGGCTATCACCTGTCCACCGTGCATCGCAACACGCTGCACCCGTTTACGCCGACGCGTTTGGCGCGGCATTTTCCGCCCGGCGGCGATTATCTCGGCTTCTATTCCTGGTATCCCGAAGACGCGCCATCGCGCGGTGAGTCGCATCCTGACCTTAGCGCGGACGAGAAGCGCCGTTCGCTGATGCTCGGCATTGCGCCCGGCAGCGTGTTCGGCATTTCCGGCTTCAAGGTGACCTACAACCTGATCCAGCCGCTTTCTCCGACGCGCCTGCGCACCAGGATCGGCATGATCGGAATTCCACCGCGCAACGACGCAGAGCGCCGCGTGGCCGAGGCCGGGCGCGACCTGTTTACGCGCACCTTTGCCGAGGACGAGGCCCAGCTGGTCAAGCTGATGCGCGGCCTGCGGTCGCGCGCCTATGCGCCTTCAGTGCTGGCCAGGGCCGATTACGAGGGCACTATCTGGGATTTCTACCGGTACCTGGCGCGCAACCTGAGCCGACCCTGATCGAGCGTTATTTTTCTCCTGGCGGCGGATTGCCGTACTTGCCGATGGTCTCGTCGCCGAGCTGTACCCCCAGCGCGTTGATGAAGCGCACCCAGTAGGCAAAGCAGGCGCTGGCCTGCACCGCTTCGAGAATTTCTGTATCGCTGACGCCGAGCGCGCGCAGTTGCTCGATATCGGCTTCGCACATCGATTCCGGCCTGCGGCACAGTTTGGCGCCGTAGGCCAGCAGCGCCGCTTCGCGTTCGCTAAACACCGGGTTCCCGCCGTAGTGATCGTCGTGCACCGCCTGCAGCATCGCATCGGCGCGCGCCTCGTCGCCGAGCAGAACCCGGAAATTGGCGCCATGGTTGGCTAGCGCGTAGTGGCAATCGGCGATGATCGCGGCCTGGCTGGCGAGCAGTTCGAGAAACCAGGGAGCCGAGTGATTGGATTCGTTGTGCAGCACGTCGCGGTAGTGACGGTCCGCCGACAGTAACGGTGCCGGCTGCAGTGAGAATGCGCGGTAGAGGTTGTGGATCTTGTTGTGCACCGCGCCGACCTCTTCGTACATCGCGGCGAGTTCGGGCGAAGCGTCGGCCGGATCGATGGTGTCGATCCAGCAGGGTCGATGATCTTGTTCAATGTCTTTCATGGTCGAATCCCGAGGTCCGGTTGTGTCTTGATGCGCGGACGTTCAGTGCAGGTTTTCGAGCAGGCCGAAGGCTTCGTCGACTTCCTCGTCATCCGGTATCTCACCGCTTTCGAGCACCTGGTCGCACAGCAGTATGCTGGATTCGATGACGAACAGAATGTGCTCCAGTATTTCCATCACCTTTTCCGCCTGCTGCTGATCCGGGCCGAGGTCGCTGCCGATGGTGAGGTAGCCGGCCTGGTCATAGGAAAAGCGACAGCCCAGGTTACGGTGCTGCAGTTCGAGCAGGAAGCGATCGAGGCGGCTGGTATGCGGGGAATCTTCCAGTTCGTCCGCAGCCATGAAGGTAGTGCCCAGGTAAAGCCAGTTACCCATGCGCTCGTAGATAAAATCGCCATCGTCATCGGGCAGTGACAGCAGGGTAGCGCCGTCGATTTCCCTGGCCGTACAGCCCAGGGCAACGAGCTCGTCCAGTAATTTGTCTTTGTTTTGCTTCATGATCCCGATTCTCTGATTACGGCTACTGCGCTGAAACGCTGGCAGGTTTCAGCGCGGGCAGCCTGCCGCCTGATAGTCTAACGATTAATCCCGGTCTGTCCCATAATATTAATCATACGCCGCTGACCGCAATCGTTTTCGCAAACGCATGGTAGATGCCTTGCTGGCTAAACGTCGAATCGTCGACATCGAGATTCAACAGGTAATAATCGCTCGATTTCGATCCGGACAGAACGAAGCGGAAATACAGCTCGCCTTGGTCCGTGACTGAACTCGCGTAGATGTTCAATATTTCCACCGATCCGACGGTTTCATATCCGGTCAGTCGAATTTCCGCACCCTGGTTCAGGTTTCGAATGCGCGCGACAATCCGCGTAAATTCAGCGGCTGTAATTTCCTGCTTGTAGCGATCGTCGGTCCAGGCATAGGCCAGCTGGATACCTTCCGCGGATTTGAGGCTGGTGAGAAAATCGACAACCAGTTCCGCTGCCCGGGTTTGATCATGGACCACGATTCCGGTGCTGCATCCATGTGACATTATCAGCAGCACAGCGAACGCTAAGTGCTTCATCTGGCGCAGCTTTGGTCAGGATAGAGGTAGATTGAGTTCTCGTTCAACAAAGGCCCTCAATTCGTTTGTGCCACGGGTCTTAAAGGCGCGGACCCCGGGTGGCGGCGGCATTGTTCCAGGTGTCGCCGGAGAACGGTATTTCCGCGGGCGCGAACCACGGGTCGGAAATCACCTGCTGCCAGACCACGGCATTGGGCTTATGCCGGCCAATTTCGTGCGATGCCTGGTCAACTGGCTAACCTGCTCCCGGTCGCAGTTTGCACGGTAGTCCGGGCGGTCGGTCGGCGCCGGAGACTGCTCGTTGAAGACCAGCGCTACAGGCAGCCAGTCACCCGGCCTGTATCCTGGGCATCCCGTGCTTCCCCGGCTGAACGCGAACCGTCGGCATCGATAGCCCTCCCATCCGCCGCGCGCGGTACTCAGTTGCAGTAGATGCAGGCTTTCGCCGAGAAAGCCGCGGCTAACAACCTGGAGTGAAACAGTGTGCGGTTTACATTTTGCTCAGCTGGCCATGTGCAGTCTTTACTTCAGGTGACGCCGCAGGCTTGACACCAGCGGCGTCCACCGAGTGCAGGGTTTCAAGTTCGACCGCGCGCACTTGAACCTGCAGGCTCTATCTAGATAGGGACAACGTTATTTGCACACGGGCCCTTTTGTCCCTGCCCAACTTCAAACTCAACCTTTTGTCCATCGTTAAGCGTTGCGTAATCGTCGCCGCTTTTAATCTCTGAATGATGCACGAAGAGATCTTTTCCTCCATCCTCGGGGGTGATGAAACCGTAACCTTTAGCCGCATTAAACCACTTGACTGTTCCTTTGCTCATTTTCAATTTCTCAATATTTTTGGTGAATAATAATTATAGTTCCACGTTCGAATTCACCGTTTCGAAGTGAAGTTAAGTTTTGCCCCATAGGCGCACAACAGGAAAGACAGGCAGCTGCGATTTAGCTTTCGAGTTTGGCGGCAGGACATTCCTGCCGTGTTATCCATCGGCTTTGGCTTGATTCGCACGCCTGTGATCCCTTCGCTGGTGTGACCATGAATGCCTAATATACGAGTTTATTGAAGGTTTAGCGAGCGGACGATGGCACCGATTCAGGGAATCAGGTGGTTAGTCAAGCTATTGGGTGATTATGCCGGCGACCGTTTCCGCGCCAATGCATGAATAATTGTTACTCATCTACCCAGTAATACATTTGCGGATCACATCGATGGGGGTGGCGATCACTGCACCTTCATTCATGTTTCAAGATTACCTCACAGGCAAAACAAACCGGTGTCGATTGAAAATGGCGTGATATCAATCGACCCTGACGCCCTTGATCAGTTGTTGTTCGAGGTCGGCGTAGTACTCGGCGTCGATGCCGCAGCAGCCGCCGACCACGGCGACGCCGCTCGCGATCCATTCGTTGAACACTTCGACCAGTTCGGCGGGGCTGATGCTGGATGCTTCGCTGTCGTCACGTGAGCTGGCGGTGTAGTCGCTGCGGCCGGCTTCCGGGTAGGCGGCGATCAAGCCGGGCCAGTGCTGGCGCAACTCGGCGAGGCCGGCGCTGGTGTCGGCGACCAGGCTGTGGAAGATGGCGACGCCGTCGATGTCGTGTTCCTGCAGGATCGACAGGGACGTGGCGAACAGCTCTTGCGAGCCGTAGCCTACGCGCACCGCATCGCCGTCCAGCCGGACGCGGTACCCCAGCCAGCGCGGAATGTCGAGGTGGTCCGTTTCCTCGAGCAGCCAGCGGCGCTGGATCATGTTGCCGGTGGACTCGAGCAGTAGCAGGTCGACGCCGGCCTCGACCAGGCACTCGGCCTGCTCACGGATGTTGTACCGTGCCTGCGCGCGGCCGAACTCGACCTGTGAGCCGGGTACGGCGTGGCGGTGCAGCGCAAGCCCCGGTTCGCCGTCGACGAGTATGCCGAACTGCGACAGTGAACCGGCGATGGCTACCGGCCGCGCCGCGCACTGCGCGCGCGCCTGTTGCGCGAGCTCGACCGCGAGCCGGTTCAATTCGAGCGTGCGTGCGCCGAGATCAATCGGATCGAGGTTGTGGCGCGCGGCGGAGAAGGTATTGGTGGTGATGATGTCGCAGCCGGCTTCGAGGTATTGCCGATGCATTTGCAGTACGGTCTGCGGGTGAGTCGCGAGCGCGGTAGCCGCCCATGCGGTGTTGTCCATGGGCACGCCGAGACGCTGTAGCTCGGTACCGATCGCGCCGTCGAGCAGCAGGGTCTCGCCGTGCGCGATCCTGGTCATCAATGCTTCATAGATCGATTCGGGGGCTTGCATCAGATTCCTATTTCCAGTTGTATCGACGCGTTCAGCAGTTCGCGCTCTTCAGGCTCGAGCAGGGCGCGCACTTCGGCGCTGTCGAGGAAGTCGAAGCGGCCAGGGCTCCACATGAGCTCGCCGTCGAAACGGATACTGGCGTCGAACAGCTGAATCGATATGTCGCCCGGATCCCTGCCGGCGGCATGGATGTGGGTGTAGCGCGGCGAACCGAAGGCGACGCTGCCCCAGCGTTCGAGGTCGGCGTAGGGATCGCCGTCGAAGAAGGTGTAAGGGTTGATGCCGGTATGCCAGGAATTCAACCGATAGGGATCGCCGCCGGTAATCGCGGCAGCGCGTTCGAGCTGAGTTCGTAATCGTTTGATCAGTAAGCGATCGCCGGTGAAATCCACCATGCGCGAATCCTCGATTTGTGCGCTCACCGGTGTATCGAGCAGCAGCACGCTGTCTGCATAGGCACGCGTCGATGACGAGGTGATGAAGTGTTCGAGCACCAGTCGACCGTTGAGTCGATGGAAATTGACCGGCGGGAATATCATCAGCGGAAACAGGCCGAGGCTGAAGTCGGTGAGCAGCGCCTGCTCGCGTTGCGCGTGATCTGGCATCTCGGCCAGCATCGAGCTGCCGTTCGCGGCTTCGAAGGCAAAGGTATCTGTTTCTTTAATTCTGGCGACCAGGCAATCGTGGACACGCTGCATCAGCCGATGGTCGATACCGGCAAACGGCGAAGCCAGGTGTTCGCGGGTCAGTGTGTAGCACATGATTTTGCGCCCCGGCCCGGGGCTGTCGAGAAAGCGCACCTGGTCGCCGAGTCGCGAAAAGAAGAGGGTGATATCAGCCGTTTGCATCGCCTGGATGACCTCCTGCGGAAAATGGTCTGCATCGGTGCCGGGTTCGGCCAGAACTATGCCCGCCTCGATGCCCAGTTGCGCACAGACCTGCGCCAGGTCGTCGCACAGGCGCGCGTCGAAGAATGGCGCCGGTCCCTTTTCGCCGACTAGCAGCAGTCGTTCACCGGGCGCCGCGCGGGCGCAGTTCAGCAGCAGGTTGCGCGCGCCGGTTTGCAGTGCCTCTTTATTCACTCGCGATTTCCTGCTTGCGGCGCGCCATGTAGGCCTGCAGCTCTTCCTCGATGGCGGGATCGATGGGTGGTTTTTCATAGTCCTTGAGCAATTGCTTCCAGATTTCGTTGGCGCGCAGCGTCGCCGTCTTGGCGCCGTCTTCCTGCCAGGTTTCGAAATTACGCCAGTCCGACAGGATGGGTTGGTAGAACGCGTTCTCGTAGCGTTCCATGGTGTGCGCGCTGCCGAAGAAGTGGCCACCGGGCCCGACCTCGGCGATCGCGTCGAGGCCGAGGCTGTCGTCGTCGACTATCACCGGCTGCAGCATCGCCGCCTGCATCTGCAGCAACTCCGCGTCGAGGATCAGCTTCTCGAAGGAACAGGTGAGGCCGCCTTCGAGCCAGCCGCCGGCGTGCATGACGTTGTTGACGTGCGCCTGGATACAGGCGTTGATCGACATGTCGCTTTCGTAGGTCGCCTGCAGGTCGACGCAGGCGGATGCGGTAGTGCTCGACGAGCGCAGCGGCAGCCGGTAGCGGCGCGCGAGCTGCCCGGAGATCAGCACCGACTGCGCGTATTCGGGCGTGCCGAAGGCGGGCGAGCCGGTGCGCATGTCGACGTTCGAGGTGAAATGCCCGTAAAAGGTCGGCGAGCCCGGCACCGCGGCCTGGGTCAGCGCGATACAGCCGAGCGCCTCGGCGTTTTGCAGGGTCACCGCGCCGGCCACCGTCGCCGGCGCCATCGCGCCCGCCAGCGTGAACGGGGTGATGTGCACCGGCTGTCCCGCCGCGGCGAACACGCGCATGCCGTCGGCCTGGCCCTCGTCGAACAGCAGTGGCGAATTGGTGTTCAGTCCGCCGATGATCGCCGGGCGCTGGCGCAGTCCCTCGTCGTCGGTCTGCAGCGCGATCTTGGCCATCTCGATGCAGTCGCGCGCGCGGCTCGCGGTGTTCAGCCAGCTCGGCTGCCAGCCCTTGTCGGTCAGCGTGATCTGCGCGTACATCATGTCGAGGTGGCGGCTGGCGGGCGGCAGGTCGAGCGGCTCGGGGCCGCTGCCGCCCTCGTGGTGCAGGATGTTGAGGCTGCCGGTCAGCCTGACGAAGTCTTCCATGTCCTGCTTGGTCCCGGCACGGCGGCCGCGGTCGAGGTCGGAGACGAAGGAGGGGCCGCACACGCTGGCGAAGACGATGGAGTTGCCGCCCATGCGCACCGTCTTCGCCGGATTGCGCGCGTGGATGGTGAATTCGCTCGGCAGGTCCTGAATCACTTCCTCGATCAGCGCCGGGTCGAAACGCACGTGGCAGTTGGCGTGGTCGACATCGGCGCGCAGGTCGGTGAGCAGCTTGAGCGCGGTCGGGCTTTCCACGCGCAGGCCGATGTCACGCAGGATTTTCAGGCTGGCGCGGTGAATGCTTTCCAGCTGGTCGCTGGAGATGATTTCCAACGGCGCGTAAGGATTACTGAGCGGGGCAAAGGGAAGCTGGGTAATGCCCTGGTTACGCGTGGATCGGCGTGAGCTGAGTGAATTGCTGCGTCGGCGTGTCATGACTGGATCTCCTGTGCGGGTGAAAGTGGCCTGGGTTCGATGCGTGGCGCAAGTTAACGCCCGCCCAGGTTTCTTCACCGGTGATCGGAAATCTCCACAATTCGGTTGGTCCAGCTGCTGGATTCATATCGACCTCATGCTCGCATTCTCGACCCGGTTGGATCATACAGTGGCTCGACCTGCAGCTCGGCTGTGTGCAACTGCCCTAGCACTTCGATCGCGTACTGTCCGCCGGGCCGGTAAGCATCGCAATTTACATAGCCGAGCGCAATATGCTGGCCGCATGCCGGGCCGAAGCCGCCCGAGGTCACGTAGCCGACGGGCTCGTTGTCGAGGAACACGGCCTCGTCGCCCCACACCGCGCAGTTGCCGGCGTCCACCGTGAAAGTGACGAATCGTTCGCGCGCGGCTGCGGCGCCCAGAAAGGCCTCGCGGCCGATGAAGTCACCCTTGTCGGGTTTGACGAAGCGCGCCATGTCGGCCTCGACCGGGGTGTAGTCGGCGGACAGCTCGAGCGCCCAGGCGGGGAAGCTTTTCTCCAGCCGCGTCTGCATCAGGCAACGCGTACCCACCAGGCCGAGGCCGAGATCCGCGCCCTCGTGCCGCAGCAGGTCGAACAGCGCCAGCTGGCGTTGCATCGGCAGGTACATCTCGTAGCCGGTTTCGCCGGTAAAAGAGACGCGCAGCACCAGCACCTCGTCGATATCGCCGATGCTCATCTCGGCTGCCGACATGAATGGAAATGCGGCGTTATCCATGTCGTGCGCGGCGAGGCGGGTGATCAACTCGCGCGCGTTCGGTCCGCAGATGTGCAGCCCGCCGTAGGCGGACGACAGGTTGCGCAGCGTCACGCCGTCGCCCGGCAGGTAGCGCGCGAAATGGCGCAGGAAAGCGAGCTGCATGTAGTCGGCGCCGAGCAGCAGAAAACGATCCGGCGCGAGGCGCGATATCGAAAAGTCCCCGGCCAGGCGGCCGCGCGGCGACAGCATCGGCGACAGTGCCATGCGCCCGGCTTGCGGCAGGCGGTTCGCCATCACCCGGTCGAGCCAGGCCTCGGCGCCCACGCCGCTGACCTCGAACTTGGCCATTGCCGAGAATTCCATAAGCCCGAGCTCGTTGCGGCAGCGTTTGCCCTCGTCGATCACCGGCTGCCACCAGTTGGGCTGGCGGTAGGTGAGACTGTCCTTCGTGTTCGGCTCTGTGGCAAACCAGTTGGCGTGCTCGTGGCCGAAGGACGAACCGAACACCGCGTTGGCGTCGCGCAGGCGCTGGTAAACCGCCGGCTTGTGGATTGGCCGGCCGACCTCGAACTCCTGGTAAGGGAAAATCTTTTCGGAACGGTTTTCATAGAAATAACGCGTGGTTTGCTCGGTGTAGGATTTGTCGGCCCAGTCGCCGAAGCGCGCCACGTCCCAGCAAAAGATGTCGATTTCGGGCTCGCCCTGGATGATCCACTCGGCGAGCACGCGGCCGATTCCCGCGCCCTGGTTGAAGCCCGCCATGACGCCGTTGGCGCAGAAATAATTACTCAACGCCGGGTGCGGCCCGACCAGCGGACCGAGGTCCGGGGAAAAGATCATCGGCCCGTTGATGATGCGCTTGATACCGGCCTCGGCGAGGCAGGGCATCAGCTCGACCGCCTTCTCGAAATTCCAGTCCATGCGCGACAGGTCCTCGTCGAGCAGTTCGTGGCCGAAGTCGAGCGGCGTGCCGTCCAGCGCCCAGTGGGTGCAGGTTTTTTCATAGGCGCCGAGCAGCAGGCCGAGGCCTTCCTGGCGCGCGTAAGCGCCGGTTTCGTTGTCGTTGATCTGTGGCAGTTCGAAGCCGAGGCTTTCGATTGCGGGCAGGGTGTCGGTCACCAGGTAGTGATGTTCGACCGGTGCGAGCGGCAGGCGGATGCCGGCGAGCGCCGCGACCTCGCGTCCCCACAGGCCGGCCGCGTTGACCACGTATTCCGCGTGAATCGTGCCGTTCCGGGTGACCACGTCCCAGCTGCCATCACTGCGCTGGTTGGTCTCGATGACCGGGTTGTGGCGATAGATCTCGGCTCCGAGTTTGCGCGCCGCGGCGGCAAAGGCCTGGGTGGCCGAGGCCGGGTCCACGTGTCCGCCTTCCTCTTCCCACAGCGCGCCGACCATGCACGAAGTGTCGAGTATCGGCACCCTGTCGCGCGCCTCGTCGAGCGAGATGAAATGACTTTCGATACCGAGCCGGCGGCAGGCGCTTTGCATCATCGCGTTGCTGTCGATCTCGTCCTGGGTACGGCAGATGTTGATGCCGCCGGTGAAATGAAACCCGCAGGACTGATCCGATTCCTTTTCCAGCTCGCGGTAGATCTGGAAGGTGTAGCGGTGAATCTCCGCGGCGGTGTTGGGGCGCGTGATGGTGAACAGGCCGCCGGCCGCGTGCCAGCTCGAGCCTGCGGTAAGCTCGCTGCGCTCGATCAGCACCACGTCGCTCCAGCCATTTTTGGCGAGGTGGTACAACACCGAGCAACCGACGACTCCGCCGCCAATTACCACCACTCTGGACGCTGTCTTCATTTGCGTTGTTTCTCCGCTTCGGTAAAGGCTGCGAACGTGGATACGCCCCAGCTGATGTCTTTTTCGATCAGTTTCGCGGCCTTGCTGGCATTGCGCGCGCGTATCGCTTTGGCCACCTGGGTGTGCAGCAGCTGCCATTCCTCGGGCATGTTCTGACTGCGCACCGCCTGCGCGAGAAAAGGCCCGGTCTGCGCCCACAGGCGTTCGATCGACCAGAACAGCTCCTCGTTGCGGCTCGCCGCGTAGATGGAAAAGTGAAAGTTGTAGTTGCGCACGATGTAGTTCTCGTTGCTGCCGGTCTCGATGTCGCGCTCCATCATCTGCGCCAGCGTCTCGAGTTCGTCGATTTCGCTCGCGGTGAGATTGGGAACCGCGAGTTCGGTGGCGATGCCTTCGAGGCGCGCGCGCAGGAAGAACTGGTCGGCGACGCGCCTGGGATCGAGTTCGGCCACCTTGTAGGAGCGCTTCACCGAGGACTGCAGCAGGCGTTCGGAGGAGAGCCGGGTCAGCGCCTCGCGCACCGGCATGGTGCTGGTGCCCATCTTCTTTGCCAGCGAACGAATCGACAGCACGCTGCCCGGAAAGTATTCGCCAATGATCAGCGACCACTTGACGCTCTGGTAGATGCGGTCGTTGAGCGACGTCACGGTCACGTTTTTGGGTAGCTTGCGTTTACTCGAAGTCATCACGGCTCGGGTAGTCGGTAGGTAAGGGAGGCGAGTTTAACATGCCGTCCCCGGACACCAGCGCGCAATAAGGGCATCGATGTGGTCGGCAAACGACTGTGCATACGAGCGTTCCAGCAGCAGGTGGATGTCCTGCTGATCCTCCCACCACAGGATCACCGCGTACTGCCCCAGGCGGCAGCGTCGGCAGGCGGGGGCGTCGCGCAAAGCCGCGATATTCACCGACGCATGGCTGGCGATGAAATCGAAGGCCTGCTCGCCGCCCAGCCGGAACTGACTATAGCCGTGCGAGATATCGGTCAGCAGCGGTGCAAATTTAGCGGCCTGCGCCGGCATTGTCGCTTCTGTTGTTTGCAGCAAAGCCCGGTGCGGCCACAGCGGCAACAGCCCGAGTCCCGCGCTCTGCAGCGGCTCGCCTGACCGTGCACCCGTTGCAAACAGGGTTTCGACCACCTCGGCCTGTCCCAC
>Ga0209536_100000807_pt1 | contig 51811 bp, 39 predicted proteins | sample DeeMarSeWOR28_12_FD_187461 | JGI IMG/M metagenome (GOLD analysis project Ga0209536, IMG submission 187461) | Marine sediment microbial communities from White Oak River estuary, North Carolina - WOR-2-8_12 (SPAdes) (version 2) | ecosystem: Environmental > Aquatic > Marine > Intertidal zone >... | reverse complement strand
TCACAGTTTTGCAATTGGGTTGAATGCGCGGGTTAAGATTGCCAAAGGTATATTTTTGTTTGGGATCCCTACCTATTCATACAAATCAAAAATATTTTTCGAAGATGCAAACACGCCAGGATTGGAACAAGAAGGTTATGGGCTGTTGAATTTCAGGGGAGGGATCGAATTATCAGATTTAAAAATCACGCTCGCCGTTTATGGGAGTAACCTGTTAGATGAAAGATACATTGTGAGTGCCGGAAATACTGGGAGTCTATTTGGTGCCCCAACACGAATACCGGGTATTCCAAGAATGTTTGGGACAAAAATAACCTGGAAGTTTTAATCATTAAATCAGGAAAAGTTATGGGATTTTGTCTTGAAAATTAATTGTCAGAATGATATTTTAACCATTCACCCGGCATGTATAAAAAGTCAATCGGTGTATTGAATACTATTCAATTCTTTTGCCTTTTTTTTGTCCATTTTGGAATAAAGTCAGGCTTTCTACTTCGTTTCCGTTGACCTGGAATGTGATTTCAGCGTCTGCCACTACCAAGTAGAATTCATTATTGTTTTTAGCAAATAGTTCAAATTAATATTGCCCGGTTGCCTTTCCGTAAAGTTGTGTACCCTCCCGTGTAATGGTAATACTTAAATTGGGTTTCAATTCATATTTACCTACATAGCTTTCCAATGTTTCCTCTGGTACCTGTACAGCATCCGACCTGGATCTGATTTCTGCTAGTCTAGAACCAGGATCCAACAGGTAAAATCCTATGTCGTCAACACTTACCGTAGAATTGGTAAGTACTACTACTCCTTTACCCGTTTCCTTCACAAAACCTGCAAAGGCACGATATCCACCGGTACCCCCATTATGCCAGAACACATCCCCATCCACGCCTTCTTTTATGTGCCAGCCCAGTCCTACCCTCATATTGCCCGCTTTGTTATGCCGAACTGCATGAGTCATTTCCAAAACATGTCTTAAGTTGTTTCAGTATATCCTAAATTCGCAGATAAAAACTTTAACATATCAGAAGTTGAACTTCTTATGGCACCTGCACCAGCCAGTGCAGGGATGTCCCAATTTTCAGCTTGAGCACCATTGTTGTGACCGATTGCCAGATTGTCCTGCATTCTTTGATCCAAGATGATTTTCGATTCTTCCATGCCTAAAGGTGTTGCGATTTTCCCGATCATCAATGACTCATAGGAAAGACCACTATTCAACGCAAGAATGTGTCCTAAAAGCCCTTGAGCCAGGTTAGAGTACTCATATTCTGAACCCACTTCCCGGGTGGGTTCATAGGTTGAAATGAAGGAGTACATTTGTTCTACCGTATAATCAGCGAAGGGATTATTGGGGTTGGCAGGTGCAAAATTATCAGGCATACGTGGTAATCCGGAGGTATGGTCAGAAAGGTTTCCGAGTGTTACTTCGGAAGATCCCTTTGCATTCACTTGTACTTCAGATGGAAGATACCGGTTGATGGGATCATCCAGTGAAACTGAACCATCGATTACCTGATCGGCTAAAAGAATGGCAGTAAAGACTTTTGTGATAGAGCCAATTTCATAGATGGTATGCTCATCTACTGCCCGCCCATCTTTGCTCACTTTCCCAAAATTGAAATATCTGGTCCCTTTTTTATCAACGACACCTATCACTATACTGGGATTGCTTCCATTTTCTATTCTTTTCTCAATGCTTTCGATGACATTCCCGGGTAATGTACCGGTAGGGGTATCCGTAGCTAGGCAACTGTTAATAATAAACCACAAAAAGATAAATCTAGTTATGCGAAAAATCTTGAATCGACGCATTATATTTAGTATTTATTTTATAGACAAGTTATCGGTTTGGTTATTCAAATCCAAAACGATCGTTTTGTGAAAGGTAATTATCCAGCGCTGTGCACAACATTCCATATTATTTACACCTCCTTTTGCGTTTTGTAACAGGGATGTGAAAGAGTTGCCATGGTATAAAGATATGATCCCTTCTCTGGATCAAGTCTTAAGGCAGGATCAAGGCGAGAGAAGGCCTTGTGCAATAAATTAGATTTCGATATCCTAACCTAAAAACCAGCTATGAGCAAAAAAAAGGATATTTTATATAATAATGCTGCCAGGTTTCTTCGTTTATCAGATGTGGATATTAAAAAACCATCATGATAAAGTAACATGCCGTTAAAAGGCAGATTGCACGCATGACGTTTATCAAATACCTTAACAATATATTTAACACATGAAAAAATATATCGGAATAATAGCCATTGTTTTCTCAGGTTTTGGAGTATACATTTTAGAGAAGACCTGGGGAGACAAAATCTCTTGGGATAAATTAAATGATTTTAAAATAGGAGAACTTTTATCCAGGCAAGTATCAGTTTTATCAATACTTATATTCATATTGCTTTCCATCCTTATCTATTTATTGTTAAAACCACTATTAAGGATAGATACATTATATAGCAAAAAACATAGAAAACTTCGAAAAATGAATCATTCCAATGATCAAAAGAATGGTCTTCTATATCGATGGAATGTCGGATTTGAGTGGACTGGAAAACCTTTTATATCCGATTTAGAAATTTACTGCACCAAGCATGGAAATACTCCCCACAGATTTATCGATAACCGCTGTCCGATTCCAGATTGCATCAACCATAATCAAGCGGTTCATATGAAATTTATCCATAACCATTGGGAATCCTATCTGATAGATCAATGGGAAAAAATTAATTGATATTGAATTTATAATTTCATCTTCAAAATGTATCAGCTCAACATGGAACTTACTCCCAAGGAAATTGTTCATTGTGGCTACCGATTTGATATTTTTTTATTATCAAAAGATGCATTTAACGAGTGGGGTAAGGTCTTTTCATCTTAATAAATGCCATTTGACTATCCCGAATTTTTTGTAACTTGTACTTAGGTTATCGTCCGGCTGTATTTTCAATCTAAAGATCCGGGACGGGAAAAGTAATGCAAGAACGTCGTTTAGAGGCCATCATGTTTACTGATATCGAGGGATATACGGCCCTTATGCAGCAAAATGAGGACAGAGCAATCCAAGTCAGGGAAAAACATCGACAGATATTCAATACTATTACTGAAAAGTATAAAGGAAGGGTGCTGCAATACTACGGTGATGGTACATTAAGCATTTTCGATAGTGCTATTGATGCAGTAAAATGCGGGATTGAAATGCAGCTTGAATTCCTAAAAGATCCTCCCATTCCGGTAAGAATCGGCATTCATACAGGTGACATTATTTTCAGTGAAGAGGAGATCATTGGGGATGGAGTCAATGTTGCCTCACGCATAGAATCTCTGGCAGTGCCGGGGAGTGTTTTTATCTCTGACAAGGTCTATGACGAAATCAAAAACCAGGAATACATCAAGGCTTACTTGTTGAAGACATTTAAATTGAAGAATGTTGAAAGACCCATTGATGTATATGCCATTTCAAATGCAGGACTGATCGTTCCAAAATCTGAAGACATTAAGGGTAAAACTGATTTTGATCTTTCACCCTGGCCTGAAAAACAAGAACAGCAGAAATCAAAAATACGAAAAGGAATTTCATTAACAATATTAATTACGACCATAATAGCAGTGCTTATATTCGTTTATCTGAAATTTGGTAATGACTCAGGTCCAACTTCGGAAAAGCAGGAAAAATCAATTGCTGTAATGCCATTCAAAGATATGAGTGCGGAAAAGGATCAGGAGTACTTAGGTGAAGGCATAGCTGAAGAAATCATCAATCGATTAACCAGGGTTCCTGAACTAAAGGTCATCGGGCGAACCTCTTCTTTCTCATTCAAAAATAAAGACACTGATTTGAAGACCATTGGCGAAATGCTGGGAGTAGAAACAATCCTTGAGGGGAGTGTTCAGAAGTCAGGAAATCAATTGAGAATTACTGCTCAGTTAATTAATGCAGAAGATGGGTTTCATATTTGGTCAGAACGCTATGATCGTGTGATGGAAGATATATTTTTATTACAGGATGAATTAGCCCAATCAGTGGTAGCTAAGGTTTGTTCAGGTGCGGTCGTCTATCGGAGCAAAGGATTCTCCGGTATTGGGGAAATTGATCCTGAGGCTTACGAATTCTTTCTAAAGGGTAAACATATTCATCAAACAAAATATGAAGTTTCCTTCAAGATTGAAGATTTTAATACAGCGGAAAAAATGTTTTTAAAATCGATTGATATTGACTCATCTTTTGCTCTTCCACATGCTGGACTTGCAGATATCTATCATTCTTATCAAACTTCATTTGCACTTGATGATGATAATCCCGAGAAGAAGAAGTACTTAGGATTACAAAAAAAGCATATAAATATTGCATACTCATTAAATCCTCAATCTGATTATGTGAACTATATGAAAGGATGGATTTATGATAATCTAGGAATTTATGATAGTGCATATTATCATTTAACCAAGGCTGTAATTTTGAATCCTGATGATGCAAGAAACTATACGAGTTTAGGATATTTCCTTTTTGAGAGAGGGTTGAACTATGAAGCTGATATTTTGCTTGATATAGCAAAACTAAAAGATCCATTGGATGTTGTATTGGTTGAAATCATAGCTCAAAACGAAGCAGCATTAGGTAATGAAGATAAGGCGTTGGAAGACTTGAATGATGCCATACTATTGAATCCGCATGCGTGGAATGCACTTTGGCATAAAATTTTAATATTAATAGCTAAAGACCGGATTGACGAGGCAGAGGAAACATATGAGAAACTGATAGAATTAGAACCTGATGAAGATCTTAGTTTTCTTAAAGGGGCTCTTTATGCTGCCAGAGGTGACAGTACAAATACCTTTAAAACATTTTGTGGTAGTAGTGCTGGCGCTTTCTATTATTCGTTGCTGGGCATGATGGAAGAACATGTCGAATCTAAACTAAAGTACAATATTACAAATAGTAGTGACAATAAAAGCAACTATATAGAAATAATACATTGCCCATATTATGATTGGGAAAAAGATGATCCTAGGATAAAAGCCTATATTGAGGCCGAGAAAGAGAAATATGAAAAGTTAAAAGTCAAGTATGGCAACCTTGATTTCCTGGATCTAAAAACAGGGGTATTTTAATAGCCGTATAAAGATATCTATGACTGCCTTTGGCATTTAATCCTTTTCTTGAGTGGCCTTGTAAAATGATAAATGAGTTGAAACCAATTATATAAGATAAAAACCTGAAATCATAAGCATACTTGATGAAAAACAACTCGGACAATATCACAGGGATGGATTTTAGGTGGTCAAGAACCTATTTGATCGAGAAGAGTTCGGTTTAATACGGTGATCCGCCATAGAAGACCGGAAACTGGATTAACGGTCCTATGGAAAGGGGGACAGAGAAAGCGGAACAATCCGGTTGTTGTTGTGGAATTCTAAATAAAAGCAAGCGCAACAGGACGACAAAATGGATCTACGTATTAATCGTCAGAAAAAAGTGCAATAAAAATTTAATATTCTAAAAATATGATTGCTGCTTTTTTCATTTTAATCCATAATTGTTATTCATAAAATCTGTAAGGTATTATTCCTTTCTTATAAAATAATAATTATATCTATCGCAACAGGGTGATCTAAGGTATAAAGTATCCATTCCATAGAGATCGATATTTTTTTCTGAATCATACATAAAAATTTCTGAATCTATATCAGGCTTAAATGTAATTATTAAGGATTCATTTGTTTGTTCATCGATTTTTATCTTACCGAATTCCAGGATAGTGTCGTTTCTTAAGAAAGCATAGATTCCATATTCTTTTATTTCCAAAATATCAAAATTCAGATCATGCCCTTCACCATGAATTCCACCAGTTACTTCATATAATTCCCATTTGCCATAAATATCAAGAAAATAGTCATTAAATATTTCAAAATTGTAGTACTCATTTTTTGCTAATATGTCTAATTTATTAACAATCGGATCAACTTTTTTTTCACAACTCAGCAATACGATACTTAATAATAAAGTTAATACAGATATACTCTTTTTTTTCATGTTCTCTTTTTTTGTTCATGATACCTTATGGACACAATATGCCAGCATTAAGTTGCAATATTTTGCATTATAGCTAATATGAGTTTGATTAAAGGGCCAATTTGATAAAAGTCATTTAAGCCTACTAACCAATTTGAAAGGTGAATGAATAAAAAGTCAGGGAATTTGGATTCAAAAAGCTAGAGTTTTAAAGTTCAATGTAACTCATTTCTTACACTGCAAAATGTTGATCAAATTACAGATGGTTTCTTAATAGCTGAGATCTAACCAGTATTCTGTTAAGAAAAGTTCGAATCCAGAGCACTCATTTGTTTCATAATGAAATAGCAGTATGTTTTAAAACATCTTAATTAAACTTTTTAGGTTATGATGTCAGTAATACTTTTTTACTTTACGGATATACATACTTATCCGTAGAGAGATATATAACTGATTAAAATTAGATTTAGAGGTGATAGTAGTAAATTTTCCTATTTTAAAGCATTTAATAACAATTCCCTCTGGGTTCACTTGATAATCAGGCACTTATGGGTTAATACTTGTATGTGCTTTATATTTGTAAAAACTTAAATGCATACATAAAACGCCTATTTAGTACAAATTCTTAACAGAATATAATATTTTTTCACAGAGTTCCGCCTTCTAAGGCGGAACAATGAATCCCAATTAATTATTGGTGACTTATATTGTTTCTTAATGTGAATTCAAATGATAAAATTTTACTCAAATAATAACATAAACATCATTTATCTTCAGTAAAATAGTATTATGATCAGGTATCTCATATTTCCTCCTCAAAGCGGAACCCGTTGAAGCTTACTCTAAATAGAATACTGTAAAATGAGGGCAGGAAAATCAAGGTGATGATCGTCCCAAAAAGGAGTCCTATCATAATTGAAATCGCCATTCCTTCCCACATTTCACCACCACCTAAATACAAAGGTAACAAACCCAGTACGGTAGTAAACGTGGCCAGCAATATCGGACGAAAGCGTTGCAGGCAGGCGGATATAATAGACTGACGCACCTCTTTTTTCAGTATAGTTTGTTCTATATCGATTCTGTCGATCAATACAATGGCGTTGTTAATGACGATGCCCATTAGTGATATCACACCCAGGAAAGGCATAAAACCAAACGGCTCTCTGAAAATCAGCAAACCAAGCACAACACCGATGATTGCAAGGGGCATGGTGGAAATAATGAGTATCATTTTTCTGAATGAGTTCAGTTGAATGATCAGTAATAATACAATGATAAAACCCGATAAGGGTAAATACTTAACGACGGCTCCCATATTTTCTTCCGCATTCTTATCATCACCACCAAACTGATAATCATATCCTGCAGGCCAGGAGGTTTTCTGTTCATTAATCCATGGGGTAATCTCTGCTACAATGGCTGCTGCATTACCGAATTCCCTTAATTCGCTGGTGATATTTATGGTCCTGGTAAGGTCCAATCGCATAATTTTAGAGTATTGCCACCGTGGTAAGATGCTGGCAACCTGCAATAAGGGTACACTTTTCCCCGTATTCTGTGCAAATATGTTCAATGTTTCAAGTGATTCCAGCGACTGTTGCTGGCTCGCCCCACCCCGCATGATGACCGGAATGGATTTGTCTTCTTCCCTATATTCCCCTGTTTGAAATCCATCAAGCATGGTCACTAGTGAAATAGCGATATCCTGGTTTGTGACACCGGCCGCCTGCGCTCTGTTCTGGTCGATATCGATAACAAACTTCTTGCTTTTCGGACCCCAGTCATCCTTGACATTTTTAGTGCCTTTGATATCAGAAAGCTTCTGTTTTACACTTTTACTGATCCGTATCAATTCATCGGGATCATCACCTGAGATTTTTATCTCAACAGGCACACCACCACCTCCAGCACCCAATGGACCAATCCTGATATCAGCGCTTGGATAGTTTGCAAAGCAATAGTTATCCATCTGATTGATAACGGTGTTATTATAGTTGGCATGAGAGGTATTCACAAGGATATGAGCATAGCTGCTATTCGCTTCATCAGGTAAATATCCCAGATCATAGGATTCAGGTCCTTCTCCAATATACGAGGACCAATTAAGGATACCATCTATTCGCTGGTCATTTACTTTCAAAGAATCTCTCATATACGATTCGATCTTTTTTACAATTTCGGTCGTCCGTTCAATCTTTGTCCCTAACGGCAGGTTGATATCAACGGTGATCATGTTGCGGTCACTGTCCGGGAAAAACAGAAACTCAATCCTTGTAAAGCCATACATCGCCATGAAAAAAAGTAATACCAGCGCGGTTAATATCTTCCATTTGTTTGAAAGCGAAATAAGCATCAGGTCTTTATAATAGATTTTCAACCAGTTGATGATCCTGTCTACAATTCCAGGTTTTTTAGTTCCTTTCTTGGCTACCTTCAGGAAAAGATAACTAAGCAGTGTGATGATGGTAAAGGCTATCAGCCAGGAGGACAGAAGCGCAAATGTTATTACAACAAAAATGGGTCCTACAATATCCCCCATTATTGATTCTGCCATAAAAAATGCCAGAAAAGCTGCCGAAGTGGTTAATGAGGAAATAAGCAAAGGAACTAGTAATTCTGAACAGGATTGAATAGCCGCTTGCTTTGCCTCCACACCTTGTTCCATTTTTACCATGATGGATTCAGCCACCACAATAGCATTATCAACCATCATACCCAGTGCCATAATTAACGCTGCCAGGGTGACCTGGTTCAAGCCCATGTCAATCATCCGCATCAACATCAGTGTCGTGATCGTAACAATGGGGATAAGGCTGGCAATAATTGATCCGGTCCGTAAGCCCAAAAATAATAACATAACCGCTAATACAATGACAATGGCCTGTGTCAGATTTATAACAAAGTCATTTATCTTAAAATCGATATAGTCATCCATTGATGAAATTCTGGATAATTCCAGACCAACCGGAAGCTTGGTCTGCCATTCTGCAACCACCTTATCCACTTCTTCGCCCAGCTTGATGATGTTAGCACCCTCTTTTAGATTGATGTGCAGGGAAACAGCATCCCTACCATCCACGCGTACTTTCTGTTTAGATGGATCAACATATCCCTTGACGACGTGGGTAATATTCTTTAAATCAATTAACTGCGTTCCATCACCTATCGGGATCAGCATATTGCGGATATCATCCACCGAATTAAAATTGCCGGTTGGTTCGAGGATGATACGTTCGTTCTCCAGATTGACCTGGCCACCAGAGCTGATAATATTGGTGGACGCAAAAATACCTTGAAGTCTGCTTGCCGTAAGTCCGTATTCCCTGAGCCTGGCATTATCAAACTCGACAAATATACGTTCCTCCTGTACACCTCCCAGTTCTACCTTGGCGGCGTCTTCCAGTTTGACGAGGTCATCCCTCAATTCATCAGCATATTCCTTCATTTCCGCATAGGTGAATCCATCGCTGGCCAACCCTACGATAATGCCGTAGACATCTCCGATACCATCATCCTCAAGTATCGGATTTACACCTTCAGGTAATCCTCCCATCGCATCCAATTTACGACGCAGGCGGTCCCATACCTTTTGCAAATCGTCAGGCTCTACTTCGTCTATTAAGGTAACTGTCACGATGGAAATACCTGTTCTTGATGTGCTTGTCACTTCTTTTAATTCAGGAAGCTCCTGGGCTATTTTCTCTATTTTATCACTAACCAATTGCTCGACACGTTCCGGACTGGCACCAGGGAATTCCGTGATCACGGTTGCTACACGGACTGTATAGGGAGGCATGCTATCCCTGGAAAGATTCTGATAGCCGAAAAGGCCCATTATAATTACAACAAACAATAAGGTAAACGTAATACGGTTGCGTTCAATGGCAAATTGTGTAATATTCATGGCATTGTTACTTATGGGATGCTATTGATTTTCAAAAAGTCGCACTTTCATGCTGTCCAAAAGGGTTTGTAGTCCCGCAGTAGCCACCAGCTCTCCCTCTTCCACACCGTCAATGATTTCAAATCCACCGGATGTCAACTGACCGACCACCACGGATCTTCTCGTGGCGAGGTAATGATCTTCACTGGGCTCCAGCGTGAAAACAAAGTTACCATCCTCGTCCTCTCCCACTGCCTGGCTGGGTACCATTAAAAGGTCAGGATTCGAAATGCTTTCTGTATTAATGCTGAAGGTCACCGAAGCAGCCATACCCGGGCGAATGGATTCAGTATCTCCCTCCAACTTAACAACTACCGGATAGGTGGATGTCTGGTCGCTGATAGAAAAGGAAACTTCTGATACCACACCGGAAAATGTCTTATCAGGAAGGGCAGAAAAAGTGATCTCGACTCTATCCTGGACATTCACGGCAGAAATAAACGATTCGGGCAATCCGAGGTTGACTTTCAGGTCACTCTCAGAGCTGAGCAACACAATCTGCTGGCCAGCGCTCACATTCTCATTAACTTCGGCATCTACAGTAGTTACTTTCCCATTAACAGGTGAATATAATTTGGTGTACTTCAATTGGGCCCTGGCCAGCTTTCTCTCTTTTTTGGCCGCGCTTTCACTCGCCCTGGCGTACTCATAAGCCGCTTTGGCAGATTCATAATCACTCAGTGCAACATTTCCATTTTCATAGAGGGATCTTATCCGCTCAAAATTTGATTCTGCCTCTTCTTCCCGCGCATCGGCTCTTTTTACAGCGGCGTCGGCCTGTTCATATTGTAATTCATAATCTTTGTCATCGAGTGTGGCTATGAGCGTATTCCTGAACACTTCCTGACCCACGTTAACATTCAATGACCGGATATTCCCCGCAACTCGAAAACTCAGGCTCGTCTCTGTACCGGATATCGCTGTGCCTGAGAAGGTCCGTAACTGTAAAGCGCCTCCTGGTACAACTTTCTGGTACATGACCGGTCTGATTACTTCTTTCGGGATTTCTTTTTTCGCTCCGCAACTTGCCATACAAATTGCTATAACGATGGATACAGTTAGGATTTTCAGTCTTTTCATTATCTTAAAATCTTATTTATTTTTCGGATATGTACGTTAAAAATTCATTCACAAATTCGGTTTTCTGCTCTTCTGTCATCAGCATATAGTAATTCCCTGTTGGTCTTTCGAGGTTTAAAAGATCGATAAGGAAAACAAATATGGCATTGGCACTGTTGAATAAAGCAGCCCTGGCAGCATTCTGAGCATCCAGCAATTGTGTGATAGTCACCAGGCCCTGTGCGTAAGAATCCTGAACAAGATTAAAATTTTTCACTACTGCCTCCTCAGCCTCCTTGGTTAGTGAAAGGTTTGTATAGGAGGCTCGTATGTTTTCCAACTCCGACCTGACACGTTGTTCTATCAGGCGCTCGGTGTTTAATCGTTGAGTTTTTGACTGTTCGAGTTGAACCCTGGACTGACGAATCCGCGCATTCCTGTTGCCACCCTGGTAAATTGGAAATGATGCCCCCAGCTGCAGGTTCCAGTTCCAGTCATTACGGCTTCCAAAGGATGGTGGGATCTCCGCCCCCGCTCCGCCCCGATAAAATTGATAGTTATAACGTCCGCCTAAAAAGATGTTCGGAATATACCTCGTTCGATTATTCAGTAGGACTGTTCGTTCCGTAGCTCTTATGCCATGATCAATTTGTTGGAGATCCGGAGAATATCTTTGGGCTCTCGATACCATAAATTGGGCAAACTGATAAAACTGCCTCGGATTGCTTACATACCTTAAAATGGTTTCATGGCTTACCATAAAACGCTCATCAGTAAGATCCACTTCTTGCGTGAGGAAAAGTTCATCAATTGGCCTGTTAAGAATCTGGTTAAGTGCAAGCTCTGCCTGTTTTCGATAGGCTGTAGCATTCAATAGTTCTGATTTGGCGGTTGCAATCTCACCCTGCCATCTGTACAGGTCAGAAGGACCGGTTTGTCCGAGTGAGGCACTTACGCGGGCCAATTCCAGGTTCTTGCGAGTCACCTCCAGGTTTTGTTTCTCTATATTTTCAGCGGTCTTGGCTTGCATTAGGTTCAAATAGGTTGTGGCTATGTCCAGCACTATGTCAAGTGTTTGAGCATCCAAGGCCTCCTCGCTAGCCCTATACAACATCTCCTGTATTTGCTTGTTAGCGGTCGCCTGTTCGGCATAGATCACCTGGTTCAATTCGAGGTTTCCGGCAGCAAGATGTTCAGGATTCATTCCAAGGGAGGTGGAAGCGGAATTGTTATCCACCATGGTATACGATGCCGAAGTACCTAATTCAGGGAGCAATGATGACCGGGCAATGTTGATCTCTTCCCCAACAATTGAAACCTCCTGTTCAGCCACTTTTATCGAAAGGTTTTCTTCCAATCCTTCAGCAATTGCTGAAAATATGTTAACGGTCCTGTCAATATCATACCGTTCCTCATTAATCAGGAGCGCTTCAGCAAGCACTTCCCAGCTTGGGCTGTAATCAATTTTTCGTGCTGTGGCCATATTGAGTATGAATTCCTCATTATATATCAATTTAACGCCCAGGTCTTCTGGGTCCTCACCACCCAGGATGCGCTGAATGTTTAGTGCTATGCGTCTGGAGACCTGTCCCAGGTTAGCCGATAAGGCTACTCCGGCCAGTACACCTCGCTCAACATCAATCCTTCCAAAAATTGAAAATGATTTTATTTTTTTCTCGTTGATCCCATCAATTAATAATTGAAACTGATCGTTTGTCAAATTATTAGAGGGAAAGAAAATGACCCCGTCAATACTTTCATCAATCTTATCGAGCACTGCGTTTGCGGTTTTTTGGGTGTAAATGTATTGGTAGTTTATGCTCAACGAATTCATGGCCGTATCCAGGTATGTCCGTAATTCAGGTATTCCCATAAAGAGGGACTCGTCTGCGATGACGGCAAGCTTTGTAAATCCGATCATTTGATGGAATATCTCAAGGTCCCTGATGGGCGATACAGGTAATTCCAGGTAGCTTAAGTTTTTAATTCCTGATCTGGATTTCTTGGTAATAGGAATTCCCTGGGCCTGGACATTCAGTATCATAGTAGCGATGACTGGCTTTTTGTAAGGTCCGCTCCTCGCCATGACGTGGGAACCAATGGCACCCATACCCAGAATCATATCAATACTTTCATCTTTTAGAAGCTGATCAAAGTTTTCACTTACCATGTCTGCATTACAATTGGAATACAGAATATTCTCATCCTTCAATACAAGTACGGGCTTTGAACCAAGCAGAACCCTGGCTTCTTCAAGTATTCTCTCAGCAAACCGCATACTTTGAGAATTTTCACAGTCAATTAATACACCGAGATTTACCTCCTTTTGCCCGTAAGCAGGGAGCAATAATAAGCTGAAGATGATAACAAGAAAATTTTTTACGTGTGGCATGTATTTCCAATTTTAGAATAAAATAAAATGTAGTTTAAAAAATTTATAAACCTAAAGGATAAATTTGACCTATTAGTTAAAAATCGCTGTACACGAATTACATATTTCTCAGATCAGATATAATCGGTATTACTTCATTATCAAAAATTTACATCTGATGAAAAAGCAAAAATTCATTCATTGAAAATGATATTATAAATATATGAAAGTTATGAATCATTTTCATCTTCCGGACTTCATTTGACTATCTTAGATTACCAGGAGGAATTAATGTATTATTCACCATCATGATCACAGGATATAGACCCTCATGAACATGACAAAGCCGGCATGAATACTGTGCACATCGGTTTAATAAGGGATTTATCCAAATACATCCTTCTTTAATATTTTTTTATTAGATTGAAACAGGATAGATAGTGCCATACATCATAAAGTGAAAATATACTGATCATGAAACAAGAAATCATCTCCCAATTTAAGGCTTCCTTAAAAATGCTTATGGATACGATTGAGAAATGTCCTGAAAATACATGGAATAATGAACATGCGTACTGGCACATCGTTTACCACGCATTGTATTATACCGATCTTTATTTTTCCCAAAGCCCTGACAAATTCATACCATGGGCAAAACACCGTGAAAATTATCAGTATTTAGGTTCTGTAACGCGTGATAATAAACCTCTGATCATTGAGAGTATATATCCTAAGAATGAAATGCTGGAATATGCAGAATCCATTTTTAAAAAGTGTGAAAAATCGGTGAACGAAACGAACCTGGAAGATAAAAGTGGATTTGACTGGTTGCCGATGAGTAAGCTGGGAGTGCATCTCTATAACCTGAGGCATCTGCAACATCACATCGGCCAATTAATAGCGCAACTTCATCAGGCAGGAATCAGGGGCGTAAAATGGGAAAAATCAGGATAAGCATATAAATCATAGGAGGGGCGGTGTTTCAGATCTTGTTAGAGTACATACCTTGGCCTGAGTAGAAGAAAGCATGGCTTTATTACCGATAATTGTAACTTTTCTATCCGTTTGATACCTTTAATTCCAGTTAGGAATTTTTATTGCATGGTTGGAGTTATATTTTTTAATTGCAGTCTGTTTCAAACTAAGCAAGTATTAAACGATCATTCATTATGAAAGCGAACCGACGAAAATTTATTACTACTTCCCTGATAGCGGGAAGCACCACTCCCTTTTTACCTTTATCATCCTGTGATTCAACGATATCCGAACAAACATATCCTGATTATAGCACGCTGGATAATGTTCTGAAACAGCCGGTTTTAAAAAGGGATTTATTTCCCTCTCCCGTAATCATAGAATCCCTTGAATTACTCAGAGACAGGGATAATTTTATCTGTCGTGTTCGCTCCAAAGATGGAGCTGAAGGAATTTCAATCGGACACCCATTCATATCCAGGCAGGGATATCCGATGTTTGTCAATAGTCTGCATCATCGCTTTATTGGTAAAGATGCACGTGACTTGGATGGGTTAATTTTTAATGCTGTGGAAGGGAATATCAAAAGTCAGGGCGTACCGCTTTGTGTACAGATCGCTACCATTGAATTCGCTATCCTGGATATGCTCGGAAACATGGCAGACAAGCCGGTTGGTCAATTGATTGGTGAGATCCATAATCCGGAGATCGCGATATATCTGGGTACACGTTATAACGAGTTACGCCAGATGGAACCGGAAGAATCACTGGAACTGGTAAAACAGGACTGGCTGGAAACGAAAGCAAAGGCCATTAAACTCCGGGCAGGTCGAGGGGATAACCTGGGTTCCGACATCGACAACGCTCCAGGAAGAACGGAAAAACTCATCCGGATGGCACGCGAAATGTTCGGGGATGAGATGGTGCTCATGATTGATGGAAATGGATCCTATTCCGTAAAAGAAGCAATACGAATCGGGAAAATCCTTGAGGAGTATAATTATTATTTCTATGAGGAGCCTGTTCCCTGGGATTGGTATGAGGAGCAAAAACAGGTTGCAGACGCACTGAATATCACCATGGCAGGTGGCGAGGAGGAATTCGGCATGCATGCATTTCGTTGGTTGATTGCTAATGATGTTTTTCAAATTGTACAACCCGATCTGTTTTATTTCGGAGGAATGATCCGATCCATGAAAGTAGCGCGTATGGCAGAAGCCAGGGGAAAAACAATAACCCCGCATATGTCCGGAGGTGGATTGGGATGGCTGTATATGTTAATTTTTACATCTGTTTGCACAGACGCTGATAAATTTCATGAATTTAAAATGTTTGAAACCAGGGATGCAAACGGGACAATAATACCGATAGAAAGTAAAACAGAACCTTTCTCCAGTATCGATGGGGTGATCAAAGTACCTACGGGTTCCGGACTGGGAATTAAAATTGACCCTGATTACATTAAAATCCATGATATTTTTAAAGGTTAATTGTTCTTGTAGGCGCTAAGGTCTCCTTAGTGTCCTTAAGAATATTAGCTAGACTGAAAAGGTGTTAAAATTTAATTAAAATCGTTGATTAAAAATAAAGTCATGCTTAATTTCAACCATCAATAAAAATAAACCAGCTATGTCAGAAAAATACAAAACTATCGAAGGAGGACTATATTTTGTTACTTTTAGTATTGTTGGGTGGATTGATTTATTTATTCGAAGGATATACCAAGATATTTTAGTAGAAAATATCACGTTCTGTCAGGAATTTAAAGGCCTGGAATTATATTGTTATTGTATTATGCCCAGTCATGTACATTGGATTGCCTCCAGAAAGCACGGCAAGATTGGTGATCTGCTAAGGGATTTTAAATCTTATACAGCCAAGGAATTAATAAAAGCGATCCGAATCAATAAGGTCGAGAGCAGAAAGGAATGGATAATCGAACAATTTCAACGATTCGGCACTCTAAGTCCTCAAAAACAGATATACCAGGTCTGGAAGCATGACAATCATCCATTCTGGTTAGAATCGGCGAGAATGATAGATCAGAAAACAAATTATATACACAATAATCCGGTTGAGGCAGGATTTGTCAATGATCCATATGAATGGAGGTTAAGCAGTGCGAATCCATGTAGTCCAATTAGTGTTTTGGTTAGGTAAATTAAATTATTGATAATCACCAAGGCACTAAGGAGACCTTAGCGCCTACAACGAAGGAAACTTTAAAAAGTTGGGTTCAATCTTTTTTTCTTTATATACAATGTTTAAAGATTCCATGCCCAAGGTATGGAAACTTTAAAATGGAGAAATCGATAGCCCTTAAATCATACATACTTGTCCTACTTTCGGTAACCATAAGCATGCATCCCTATGGAATATTTTATTATTATTAGCTAACTTTAATATAGGATCAGGTCATATGAAGTTGGATTTTTAGCCTCCGTAAATTTTTAAATCAATGCCTGAAGACAGACGCTTAGCGGCTGTAATGTTCACCGATATCGTCGGATACACCGCTTTGATGGGGAAAGACCAGGATAGGGCATTTGAAGTCCTGCACAAAAACAGGGAGATTCACCTTACTCTAATTGATAAACACAAAGGATTACTGATCAAGGAATTGGGTGATGGAATGCTCGCACAGTTTAACAGTGCACTTCAAGCTGTCCGATGTGCTATCGAGATTCAAGAGATGGCTCATTCCCGATTGGAGGTTAAGCTCCGGATTGGAATTCACCTCGGAGATATTACCATTGAACATGATGACATATTCGGTGATGGAGTGAATATAGCCTCTAGACTTCAAGCGATAGCAGATCCTGGTGGCATCTATGTTTCAGAAGCTACAGCCGAGGCCGTGGGAAGCAAAAAAGATATCAAATTTCATTTCCTGGGTGAACTACAATTGAAAAATGTCGATCATCCGGTTAAAACATATTATCTGGAAAGTGACTGGCTCGCACAACCATCCCGAAGCAAAATCACATCTCTTCTTACAAAAAAAACACAGTACAGAAAATTCTATTTAATTGGAGGATTACTGCTAATGACGTTAATCATCTATGGATGGTGGTACTTTGGCCATAGGGATCTGGGGATTAGGGCAGTAGCAGTTCTGCCTGTGACCAATTTGACCGGAGACTCTACAAAAAATATATTGCTTGCCGGTCTCCACTCTGGGATCAGGGATGAGTTGGCTGCTATCCGTTCCATTCGGGTACCTTCCCGTACAACGACTAACAAATATCAGAACACCAGCTTGTCTATTCCTGAAATTGCCAGGGAACTGAGCGTAGATGCTTTGATAGAAATTGATCTGTATGAAACCGGAGATAGTACCCGCCTGCAGGCACGTCTGATTAAGGCATACCCCAAAGAAGTACAGCTTTGGGGGGAAATGTTTGATATAGACACACGAAAAATTCTTTCTATCTATGATGAGATAGCGTTAGCTGTCGCCAAAGAATCAGAAATAGACCTTTCCAGCGATGAAGTATCCCGTTTCTCAACTATTCAAGTAATTGATCCGGATGCATATGAGGCCTACTTAACCGGTATAGCCCACATGTATTCACTAAGCAGGCAAGGCATAATTACAGCCCTTGAGTATTTTGAAAAATCCCTGTCAATCGATTCATCATACGCACCAACCTGGGCGGGTATTGCATGGACCTATGCTGTTCATGTAACCCAGGGGATTGCTCCAAGCAGTGAAGTATTGCCAAAATATGAAAAGGCTATGGCAAAAGCGGTTGAGCTGGATAGCACCCTTGCAGAAATCCGTTATGTGCTGGCTACTACTAATACATGGAATTTCTGGAATTGGGAGAAGGCTGAAGAGGAATTTCATAAAACATTTGAAATTGAACCTAACCACGTTGAAGCTTTGGCTTTTTACGGCCATTATTTGAATATAATGAACCGGATAGATGAAAGCTCACCCTATATTGAAAAAGCTTTAAAACTTGAACCATATAATACACTTATACTAAGCCTGTATGGTATGCATCTTAATCATACACGACAGTACAGCAAAGCCATAAAACTGCTGAATAATACCCTCGATGAAGATCCGGATAATATTATAGCCTTACCTGCACTCTGGACAATATACCACAACAGTGGCATGTACGAAGAAGCGATAGAAATGGCAGCCAAAGTCTATATGGTGAGAGGGGAGGAAAGAGCAAATGAAGAATTATTGGAAGGTTATAGAATTGGCGGATATAAAACCGCTATGGACCGGGTTGCCAAAGCTTTTACGTTGAAAAAAGACAGCACTTTTTACCCGGCATGGCGGTTGGCCACCCTTTATATGCGTGCGGACAATGAAGAGGGGGCCATTTATTGGCTGGAAAAGGCTTACGAAGAACATGATGTCAACGTTACCTATATCAGTGTCGATCCCATTTTCGATCCGATAGCACAGAATCCACGGTTTCAGGAAATACTGAAAAAAATGGATCTGAAACGGGCAGAAAAATTTTGAACATAGTGAAAGTATGAGGGTTGATAAGCTACGATCTGGAACACAAACTTTTTCATTTTTGTCCTTAGTTGCACCTTGCCATATAGTATTGCTGAGATCAAAAGCGATCAAAATGATCTCGCCATTGAGAATATCAGAGATAATCTATATTTTCATACTATAAATAAATTGTACCCGTTGTAGGCACTAGGGGAATATTCCGGTAGATTTATGAAAAATCATATTTTAAACACCTATGACTAAAATAGCAGTTGATGTTGTTCTGTTGCCATCGGATCAAATGATGGACCGGGCAATTGAGATCAATAAAGAGCTAATCACAGAAAATGAGGATATAATTGCACTCCATAAAGAAAAATGCCTGCCTCATATCTCCCTATGCATGGGTTGCATCGAGGAGGATAAAATCCCGGAGATAAAAAATATTCTTGATGAAATTACGAGCGGATTTTCACCCTTCCGTTTACAGGCCGTAGATCTGGCCTCCGAGATGACCCCCACTGGGAAAAAAGTATCAGTCCTGCAGATAACAAATCAGGATGATCTGCAAAGGCTCCATGAAACGGTTATGAAAAAATTATGGAAGTATTTATCGTATGATGTTGAAATTTCAATGCTATTCAACCCACCTGAAGTCGAGGAGGCAACACTTTACTGGATCAGGAATTATGCGAATTATTATGAAAATCCTTTGCTGTTTCAACCTCATATAACGGTGGGATTTGGTGAAACGGATAAATTTCAATTCCCCATAAATTTTACTGCTTCTGAGATTGCCTTATGTCAACTGGGAAATTACTGCACCTGCAGAAAAGTAATCCTTTCTACTGATTTAAGATTCATAAGAGATGACATCCCTTGAAGGGATGTCATCTCTAGAGTCATGGGTTAATTAGTTTCGCCTCAGTAATTGATAAATTCACCGTCTACATAACAGGAAATCCCGGCATCCGTACCAATCCAGACAATTCCATCGTGGTCAATGGTAATTGAAATAATAGGTAAATAACTTACGCAATCATATTACTGAATCGACATTACATTATAATAAATTTAACCTGTAATCCCTAGGGTGGGTGCCAGTCCATCTTCGAAAAGCACGTTCAAAATTTGGAACGTTTGAGTAATGTAACCGTTGGCTTATTTCCTTGATTCGAATGTTGGAATTTTCAAGCATATCAATAGCTTTCTTAAATCTCCACTTCTCTTTTAGCCCTGAATAGGTAAATCCTTCATTTTCTAAGTCCCACTGTAGCGTTCTTGTTGTTACATTCGATAACTCCGAAAAAAACCGAATTCCGGGTAAAGTATCAAATTGGTAATTATCAAGAAGATTCAGAATTCGATTTCCCATGGAGTCGCTAAATGGAACAATTTCTTGTTCAATGTGATCATCCCTTTTTAACATTGGATCCTTAATAAAATTAAAAAGTATATAAACAATTGATGAAAGAACATACCCATAAGGTTTCTAAGGTCAAATAGATATAATCCTGATTGATTTACTGTTTATCGATATCACTATCCTTTTTTTCAGAATGTAATGAATTGGCAAAAAGTAATCTATTTGAGTTAGCTCTAGATTTCTTGAAAACATCAAAAAATATTATTAAGTATGAATTAGAGTTATGGTTATAAATTACTCGAAAATAGCCCATCTACAATCTAAAATGTCATAAATGACAATTTTTTTCAACTGGAATTTTTATATTTAAAAAATATTTTTTGATTATTTGAAATTCAGTCCAATAGAATACCGATTTTTTTGAATAAGAACAATTATACTTGTTATGAAAAATAAAGCAACATTTTTTTGTGCAATAATTCTATCCTGTTCAACAACACTCTATTCACAGAATTCTGATACTGTTTCGAATAATGACAGTTTTTGGAAAAAACATAATGTTAAATTCGCCGCCATACCCATGATCAATTATGATCCGTCCTTTAAATGGAACTTTGCGGTATTGGCGAATGCCTTTTTTCGGGTAAGCCCTTCTGATACGATTTCTCCATTGTCAATGGCAGGGGCGATGGTTGGCTATACCACCAATAAAACCTGGTACTGGGCCTTATACACCAGGATGTATCTGAACCGTGATAATTATCGGATTACCTTTGGTTACGGTGATGCATCCGTCAACTTCCAGTATTATGAGGAATTAGCGGGGATGTTCATTGATTTTAATTCCATTTACGATGCATTATACTTTGAAGCACAGCGTCGTGTATTCAGACGATGGTATCTTGGAGGAAAATTTGTGAAACTGGAAACAAGGACATCTTTTGATCTGGAAGGTGAGCTCCAGGAACCTGTTATAAGCAATATGAATAATCTTGGATTTGTGGTCGCGCGCGATAACCGGGATTTTATTTATAATCCACATAGTGGATCCATGTTAAATCTAAAAACCGGATATTATAGGGATGCCTGGGGCTCAGATTATAAATTTGATAATTACGAGTTTGATTTTACTAAATTCTGGGGCCTTGATACCAGTAAGGTAATGGTTGCAAGGGTATCTGCCTTTATCGCCACAGGAGATGTGCCATTTGAAGGACAGCACGTGGTGAAGCGTGATGATATGAGAGGGTACACAGATGGCAAGCACAGGGCAAACCAGGTATATACCTTGCAGACAGAATACCGTTGGAATTTTTATAAAAAATGGGGTATGGTGGCATTTGGCGGCATTGCTACGGCGGTGGATAACCTGAGTGAATTGTCCTTTGATGGATTGCTTCCAGCCATCGGTACTGGGATCAGGTACATGGCCATCCCATCAGAAAAAATAAATATTGGTGTTGATGTGGCAGTTGGCAAAGAGGATTGGGGTATTTATTTCAGGATTGGTGAAGCCTTTGGGGATAAATAATTAATCGTGTCAACAAATACTACTAGGTTATAAACATTTCCCATGCAGTTGAAATTGATTCAAATGTTAACTTCGGGTCCTCTGCAGATAGATTTTTCTGGAGATCCCACCGAACTTGATTCACAGACTTCCTATTGGTTAAGTATAAAAGCTGATGACCGGAATGATTTAGTTACGATGCTTGAAAAATTTGAAATTGAAAACAGGATTTTAAAGCTTATTCTGGATCCAATGCAATCAAGCCGCTTTACTATTTTTTCAGATACCGTACTAGCTAATTTAACAATATCCAGTGCATCCAACATGTATCAATCCCAATATTTATCTGTATTGATTAAGAATAACTTGCTTATTTCAATACTTCCCGAGGACAATGGTTTATTTAGTCGACTTGAACAAAATATCCGCAGTAACGCTATATCCGAAACTATTTCTTTATATCATCTTGTATATTATATGGTCAGCGAGATCCTTCACCAGGGATTAGATAATTTATCTAAAGCACGAAAAAGAATAAATGATCTTTCCATGAAGTTAGATGAAGGTTCTAATCAAATTCCTTCTTCCGATATCACTTACTGTAAAAGGGAAATGAGCCAATTGGCCGATATATACGAGGATCAAAATAGTGTGCTGGGATTTTTCCCGAAACTGGACTGGTCAGAAAAGGCATCCCCTATACGTAATGAATTAGTAGAACTTATCCATGGATTCGGGCATCTTTTCAATTCTGCGGAAAGGTTGGAAGAAAAATTAACATCAATTCAAATACAATATCAAATGATGTTACAGGAAAAAGGAAACAAGCGTTTAAGTACACTCACAATCGTTCAGTCAATATTTGTGCCTCTTACTTTTATTGCAGGAATATACGGGATGAATTTTGTGTTTATGCCTGAGCTCGAAAACCAATATGCATATTTCGTAGTTCTTGGAAGCATGTTTGTTCTTGCAATAGGGATCCTATTATGGTTTAAACGAAAGGGTTGGTTTGACTAGACCCGATTCGAAAAAATCATTATGAGACAAATAAAAAATATATTAATAATTAAATCTTATTAAAATGAGAAGATTAATTCAATTTTTGCTACTCATAGCCATTGGAATTGGATTCTATTCCTGTGGTTCGCAATCCGATAAAAAAACTACCGAGGAAGATATCACATCAGAAGCTGGTTCAGTTCCGGAGCGACCTTCTGATGCTGATTTGATGGCATTTAAAGTGTACCATCACATGCGTTACATGGTTACAACGGCAAAGCAGGCTGGCGGTACTAATAAGCTATTGCATACCAAGGAATTACCTACAGAAGGGATTGATCCGGTAGTAACGCCTGCTCTGGATCACCTCTATTCAAAAGCTGTTATTGATCTTACCGAAGATCCGGTTACTGTCGAGTTTCCTGAGGATATCGATGACCGTTACTGGTCGATCCATATTACCGACCAGGAGCACTATACAATTTTTGATGAAATAAAACCGGTGGGTAAATATACTTTTGTGCGTATAGGGAAAGAGATTGAAGTACCTGCGGGGGCAACAGTTATAGAAAGTCCCGGTGATTACCCTCACCTTTTTATTCGCATTCAGGTTAAAACAAATGACGATTTACCAAACGTATATGTCATTCAGGAAAAAATAAAATTGAGCGGTATGAGTAAAGAACTGATAATTGATAACTACATTAAACACACACTTGAAACCCACGATGTTTATCCCCAGAATAAAGAGCTTTTAGCTTCTGCCGTAGATTTTACAGAAGAAGATTATTTGCGTGTCAGTAATTATATCGGTGTTGTTGCTCCTAAATTCAGCCCTAAGGGTAATATTGGGAAATTTGGTTCTATTGACAGTAAAGAGGAAGGTAGCAACGATCCGGAATATCGTGCTGCGGCTATTGTTGGCCACTTGGGACTTCCTGTCCATCATGCATATTACGGCCCATTCTTTACAAACTGTGAAGATGAAATCCTTCATGGAGATAATGTGGAAGTTTTCACTTTTCCTTATGAACCTGCAGGGGTAAAATTATTTTGGTCAATTACCCGTTACAGCGCTATTACCAGAAATACAATTCCAAACAAGAATGACCTGTTTAATGCTTATAATACCACACCGGATGAAAATGGAAATATTACCATCACATTTAGTGCTGAAGACCCGAATGACGGTACTTACTGGATGCCTGTAAATGCAGGTGAGCCATATTATTTTGTGTGTCGGTATTATAAACCTGATTTGAATAATTTACCGAAGGAACCTTGTAATAATTGATTTATATCGATAAATGAAAACTCTTTTTACACTATCAGAAAACTTCTCTGATAGGGTGGTTCTTAAAATGCTCTCAAATTAGTTTAATTACAGTATATCTAATTGAAATGGGGATTTATCGGTTAATAATAGCTATTCTAATTATCCTCTCTGGTTGTGCAGACTTGAACGCTCAACCTTCAGACTCTTCTGATACACAAAGCCTGATTAACCATCAGATATGGATTGATGTTTATCCGCATTTTTGTGTAAACGACAAACTGGAATATTATGGTGATGCCGGATTCAGAACAATAGTCACTGAAAAGAGCTGGAATAGACTGTATATTCGGCCTTCTCTTCGGTATCATTTTAATAAAACTATTGAAGCACATGCTGGTCTGGGTTTTTTCTATATTTTCATAAAATATGATGTAAACCGTTTTGAAATAACTCCATGGCAGGGAATTCGGATTAATTGGCCGAATGTCAGTATATTTAGTTTTAAACATTTATTCAGGATAGAGGAAAGGATCTCATTTCTCACAAATAACTGGTCTTCGAGCTTTGATTTACGATTCCGATATGGGCTCTCTGGTAATATAACACCATGTAAAAATTGCTCTATATCAAAAATGTACATTCCTATGTACGTAGAGTTTTTCTTCCCTGTGAATGATGAAATAGAAGAATTTTTCAGAAACCGTGGTAGAGCTGGTTTTGGCATTGGATATAACGTGTCAAAAGACTGGCAATATTCACTTTTATTCAATTGGCAAAGATCCAGATCGGGACCTAATGATGAACTTCGCGTGTCAGATTATGCTTACCAGCTAATAATCAGAAAGTATTGGAAATATGGAAATTCGAAATAACAAACAATATTTTTTAACGTGTCCTCCCTGATTGTTGTAAGCACATTTGCAAATCAACATGAATCAAGGTTTCATCCAAAGCTTTTTTAAAGAGGTTGCAAAGATACTTCAGACAGCCTTAAGGGCTTTATCCATTCAATTAACGAACAAAATACGTTTATGCTCCAAAACAACCCTTGTAGGCGCTAAGGTCTCCTTGGTGCCTACAAGGCCTGTCTCAATGAAATGAAGTCGATATTAGGAAGCCCTGCTTGGCCTGAACTTGATTCAGGATTATTGTGAACATGTTTCAGGACGCTGTATGGCTGTAGCATTATACCAGGCCATTATCCTATTCCTTATGCTATCCTTCAAGAAAAGAATTAATCTCAGATAAAACTTTCCTTGAATTCTCTATCACCACCGCATGCCCCTCATTATTCATGATAATTTTAACTGCCTTGGGTATTGTATCCGCAACATTTTCCTGAAACCCAATTGGGATAGCCTTATCCTTTCCCCCAATTATTACTAAGGTTGGAATTGTGAGGTTTTTTAATTTTTTGTAATTATGAATTTTATTATCCGGATGTAAATACTGTAACCATGTTTCCTTACTGACCAAAGCTGCATCTTCAACAAATTCCGACAATACTTTTTGAGGTAATTTGTTTATTAAAACACTTTTTAAAAATGGTTTTAATAAAAATTTTCTTTGAGAAATAAATGACAGGATAGGTGCTATAAAAGAAAAACCTTTTGAAAATAAAGAACCAGGTCCAGGACTCATAAGAATTAAAGATTTTATTTTATCAGGAAAATTTATTGCAAATTGAATTGCTATGGCCCCTCCCATTGACATTCCCGCAAGAATACATTTGTCTATATTTTTTAAAATGGCAAATTGATAAATATCATCAGCCATCTGATGTAAATTACACCCAGATTTAACTTCGCTGGAATTACCATGCCCACGTACATCAATGGTATAAACCTTGTACTTTTTCATTAGATATGGAATGTAGTTATTTTTCCACATTTTTGAAGAAGATAGAAAACCATGTAGTAGAATAACCACGTCTTTACCATTTCCATATTCCTCATAATATAATTCTGCGCTGTTTAGTTCAATCTTCGGCATAACATATAATTAAGCTGAAAGATTACCACTTAGTTTTTCCTGCAATCCCGTAGAATCATTGAATTTATACTTATTAATAATAGAGTGTAAATTCCCCGTTTTCATAACTGGTAATCCCTACATCCGTTCCAATCCAGACAATTCCATCGTGGTCAATGGCCAGAGAGAGGATATTGTTACTGACAAGTCCATTATCTGTGGTATAGGAGATCCAGGAGGTGCCATTAAAAACAGATATACCCGCTTTCGTCCCAAGCCACAGTTTACCTGCATCATCGCCAGTGATTGCCTGAACATAGTTATCAACCAGGCCATCATCCGTGGTATAAACCGTCCAGTTATCAAGTGTGTCATTTCCGGTATGTCTGGCAATTCCTTCTTCCGTGCCAAACCATTGTGTTCCATCAGGTGCTATGAATACGCTTAGAATATTGTCCGAAGGAAGGATAATTGGCCCCCATTGTGCATAAACGGATGCACCTGAAATGGCATCCACCTCATCCCGGTATACCCTGACAACTCCTGCCCCTGCTGTTCCCGCATAGAGTGTATCTCCTTCAAAATTGGTAGCCATCGAGGTGATTGGCCATTCCTGAAACATATCCTCAGGATAATGTATGTCATACGAAGGCGTCAGCCATTGACCACGATTCAGCAGTGCTGATATTCCCTTATTGGTCCCTATCCAGCGGATGGAATTTTTTCCGGAAGCGATACTCATTACATTTTTACCTGAAATACTTGAATTTTCGGGTGTATGGTTAATGACATTTGTCTTGTCATCCATTGGTAGTCTGACAATTGTAGCACCATTAGGGGAAGCAATCCAGAGTTCGGATCCTTCCGGGTTCATAACGTATGCAATTCCTTTCAGATCCTGGTTTGGCAAATTCCTATTTTCTTCATACAAGGTCCAGTTTTTCCCGTCAAAATTTACAATCCCGGTATCCGTACAGAACCATTTTACATTATTTTCATCCACAATAATGGAATTCACATTCTTAGCAGAAATACCTTTTCCGTCTGAGAGGCTATCATATGCTCCAGTAACAATAATTGCAGGATCATTTCTGTTTTTTATGGGATTCATAAATGGAAATACAATGCTGATACTCATTAACAAGAGAATGATAGCAATAGCACTAGAAAGATATACAGACCCTGAAATATTTATTTTTGTCATTTTTTTGTCTATGTTCAGAAAGAAATTAGCAATTCCTTAATGATCTTAAAATTAACCTTAAATAATCATAAAAGTAACATTTACAGTTATAACAGAACCAGTATTTGCGGGCGAATTTATTCCATCCCGCTCATCTTTCCTGTCAGTAGGGCCAACGCACTATGATCCAGTCCCCCATGATCCTGGGCAATCAGTGCATCCATCAGCGTTGCCACCAGGGCAGCGCCGGGTAAAGGCACCGAATGTTCTTTTCCCGTCTGCAGGGCAATATTCATGTCCTTGCGATGCAAATTGATTTTAAATCCCGGTTTGAAATTCCTGTCCAGAAAACGCTGCCCGTACACATCAAGAATACGGCTCTGAGCCAGTCCGCCCAGCAGGGCATTACGAACTTTTGCTACATCTACCCCTGCTTTTTTCGCCAGATTTAAGGCTTCTGCCATCGCCTGGATCGTCATCCCAACCACAATCTGGTTACAGGCTTTGGTAACCTGCCCCGAACCTGCTTCACCAATCCTGATGATGTTTTTCCCTATTTTTTCAAAAAGCGGAAGCGCACGCTTAAAAGCGGCCTGCGAACCACCCACCATGATGGATAAGGTAGCGGATTTAGCCCCTCCTTCACCCCCCGATACAGGAGCATCCAGCGATTCCACTCCTTTGTCAGCAAGAATCCGGTGTATTTTTATGGAGGTAGCCGGTTTAATAGTAGACATGTCGATGAAAAGTTTGCCCACAGACAATCCTTCCATTATGCCATTCTTTTCCAGCACAATCGCTTCCACTTCCGGTGAATCAGGTAAACAGGTTATGACGACATCGCTGTTTCCAGCTAGTTCTTCCGGGGTATTCATCAACTTCGCTCCCCTGGAAGACATATTTTCCGCCGCCGCACTGGTTTTTAGCACGAAAAGTTCGTGTCCACCTGACAATAAATGCAAGGACATGGGCTTACCCATTATTCCAAGCCCGATAAACCCTATTTTTTCCATAGTATAAAATTATTGTTTATTTCAAATTTTCTCTCTGGCATTTTTTCCGCTGTTCGACCAGTCCTTTTGCCCTGGCTGCAGCCTCTTTGCTTAAGAAGATCATGTCGGATCCGGAAGCAATAAATCGAAATCCATGCTGGTAATAAAAATTATATTGATTCAGGTCAAAGAATAAAACGCCCGCTGCTTTTCCAGCCTTACCGGCAGCTTTTCCTATCGCCGCTACCGCCTCCTTATAAACCGGATGATCCCATTGCCCGGATATGCCGAGCGCCAGGCTTAGATCTGTAGGCCCAAGAAATAAAACATCCACGCCTTCAATGGAAGCGATTTCATCGAGGTGGTTGAGGCTTTCTTTTGTTTCTATCTGAATGATTCCCAAAAGACCACTTTTCGCAAATTCAAAATAATTATCGAAATCTATCCCGTATCTTGTAGCCCTCACCATCTTCGCCATACCCCTGTTTCCTGCTGGCGGGTAATACATGTTGGCAATAGCAGTCCTGGCTTCATCGGGATTTTGAATTTGTGGAAACATAATCCCTTTCACGCCCATATCAAGCACCCATTTTACCCGGGCACGATCATAACTTTCAACCCTTACCAGGGGTTCGGCAACACTATTGCCCAGTGCCTGGATTTGGGGGAGAAAAGCAGACTCCCTTCCGGCGCCATGCTCCAGGTCAATCAGGACCCAGTCAAATCCGGAAGATCCCACAATTTCTGCGGAAATGGCCGAACCTGTATTCAGCCAGCACCCGTGAAGGGCTTCTCCGGCTTTTAAACGTTTTTTTAAATTACTCATAATTATATCATTGGAAATAAATTAGCAATCAGGATAGTAGCCAGCAATCCGGCTAGTCCCATTACGGTAAGTAAAAATGAAAAATGCCGGATAGTCTCTAACTCGACCATCCCACTCATTTTGGTAATAATCCAGAAACCACTGTCATTCATCCATGGGAACACCTTTGAGCCGCAACCCACGGCAAGCGCCAGATAAACCGGATGGAATCCCAGGGTATCTGCATCAGCTATACCTCCCAGCACCCCGATAGCGGTGATCATGGCCACGGTGGCAGAACCCTGGGCAGTACGAACCATCGCGGTTATAAGGAACGCCAATGGCAATAAGGCCAGATGATACTGATTGGCAAGTTCTTCTATTCGGATCCCTATTCCTGTCTGTTGCAACATACTACCCAAAGCCCCTCCGGCGGAAGTAATGAGAATGATCATACCTGCAGTAAAAAGAGAATCCTGTACTGATTTCCTGAACAGTTTTACTTCCCTGACCTTTTTCTTCAGCAGAATTAGTGCAATTACGGCGGAGATAATCAGGGCAAAATTGCTATTTCCAACCAGAGCAGCGAAAAACAGCAGGGATTGATGCCACGAAGAGCTGATACCCACACCATGATCCACCAGCAATACCTGCAAAATGGTATTGCCGGATATAAGGATTATGGGTAACAAAATCGGCAGTAAAGACCAGCCCAGCAGGGGCAGTTCTTCATCCGTTTTTTGCGAAACTGAAATCAATTCAGCCACGTTAATCTCATCTGTATCCCGCATCGGAACTCCCCATTGACGATTAGCCCATATTGCATACAAAAAACCCGGTGTGACCGATATAAGGCCAATTATAACGCCCCCCAGCATCATCATTCCCAGATCGACACCGATTTCTTCAGCGACAAATAATGGTCCGGGAGTTGGAGGCACCAGGGAATGTGCCATGGCCGCGCCGGCAATAATTGACATGACATAAAGTGAATAGTTTTTCGGAAAGCGAATTCCCAGTGATTTTCCCAGCGGTATCATTAAATAAAACACCGTATCAAAATATACAGGAATAGCCAGGGTAAATCCACTGCTCAATAAAGCCAATGGAGCATGCTTAGCTCCAAAAATGTGTAAAGCCGATCGTATAATCCTGTCAGCCGCCCCGCTTTTCAACAAGCAGGTTCCAATAATGGACGCCATGGCAATCAGGATACCTATCTTTGCAGTGGTACTGCCAAATGCATTTGCGAGACGTTGTCCCAGAGGTTGATCAGCGAAGGCGAAAGCCTCTGCTTCTCCCATCCCCGCATTGATTCCAAATTGGACCAAGGCTTCAAAAGGGGTCAACAGCCCCACAACTAATGACGCCATTATCAGGGCTAAAAAAGCATGCAGACGAAGAACAATAATTCCAAACAGTACGAAGGCAATTCCGATAAGGACAATAAGAATCGGATCCATCTTGTTATCTGGTTTTTATTAAATAAGGCACTTCTGTTGTTTTATCCTTTTCCAAATGGACTTATGATATTACCATCGTGGTAAAATGCGCTTCCAATTGGCATCTACATGTTTTTGCATTTCTCTTTCATCGTCTCTTTTGCGATAGGGCACTTTCCTGTATCGTTCTTTTACACGACCCAGCTGATCGTAGTCTATTTCGACTCCAAGCCCGGGTTTATCCGTAACGGTCACGCATCCGTCCTTTATAGGTATCCGTCCATTTGCCACTACTTCATCCCGGGCCGATTGCCAGGGATAATGGGTATCACACGCATAGGTCAGATGGGGTGTTGCTGCCGCTACATGGGCCATGGCCATCAGGGAAATTCCAAGATGACTGTTTGAATGCATAGAAAGACCGATACCAAACGTTTCAGCCAGTTTTGCCAGGTGTTGTACATTGCGCATCCCACCCCAATAATGATGGTCGCAGAGAATTATCTGTACAGCATCCAGAGCAATAGCCTCTGGAATATCGGCAAAGGAAGTAACAGCCACATTGCTGGCCAGGGGCGTATCTATCCCTGCATCACGCAATTTGCTGCGAACAGCGGACATCCCTTCCAGGCCGACAGTCGGATCTTCCAGGTAACCTCCATTGGAAAGTTCCTCCTTCAGCATTTTTCCTACCTTCACGGACGTTTCTACCTTCCAGGCGGAATTCGGATCGATACGTAAAGGAATACCGGGCCCGAATTCGCGGTACATCAGTTGAACAGTTTCAACTTCGATATCGGGATCCAGAACGCCTCCTTTGAATTTGATAGAGTTGAAGCCGTATTTCGAGATCATGGCCTTTACCTGATGAACAAGGGCTACAGGGGAAAGCGCCTCCCCATACTCATCTTCCCTGACGTCATCTCCTTCCCCTCCTCCTCCTGCATGTTTATAGAATGGATACGCTGAAAAGGCTACCTTTTCCCTGATCCGGCCGCCAATCAGATCACATACCGGATACCCCAGACTTTTCCCGATTAAATCAAGACAGGCAACTTCTATGGCCGCATATGATCGCTGGTCTGCATCCAGCGGATTCTCTCCTGGGACCAGATATGTCTGAGACGTTTCCAATCCAATGGGTTCCTTTTTTATATGCGGACGCAGTGACCCGATGACATTAAATACATCCGAACCAAGAATCCCTGACCGAAGTTTCTCCAGTGCATGAACAGGCCCGTCGCCACCATACGTTTCACTTATCCCTATAATCCCATCTTCACTTTCAAGTTCGATGATAGTACGCAAAGCATAGGGTTGATGAAGTCCGTAAGAGCTTCTAAGGGGAGGATCAGCAATTGCAATAGGATGTATTCTATAATCTTTAATTTTCACAGGGTGAGTGATCCTTTTATGAATGGCCACTTTGTGCTGACCACATCAGAATTTATACAATTTTAAAATCTTAAAAATAGCTATTCGTCGTTAATTCATGTAAATATATAAAACGGAGGCATTTATTAAACTATAATCACTTCTTTATTTAGGGCTTATAGTTATAGCAGAATTATTATCAAAAATCCGGAATAGGAAACTCCTTGGTTTTTTAAGATTAAATTCCCACAACAGGATAACCTTATTTAATGACATATGTAACATTTACTATTTTAATAGAGGCTGAATTTGTATATGTATTATGCTGTTAAATATTATATGCGTGAAAATTTTTTATTATAAGTCTATAGGAAATTTCTTCGATTTTTCTGATATAGCACTAGGTGATTATAAATATTTAAATGAAAGTCGTGATCATGCCTGAAACCCATAAACCAGTATCAGTAACTGTGTCATTCATCGTATTGCTTTTTTTTACTTCAATTTTTACAGGGCAGGCTCAGAAAATTGATATTTTATTGAAGGAGGGCCATGTAATTGATCCAAAAAACATGATTGATCGTGTAATGGATGTGGCCATCGCAGAGGGGAGAATTCTTAAAGTTGCGCCCAAAATTTCTGCAAAGGATGCTAAAAAAGTAATTGAAACGACAGGTTTTTATGTTGTTCCTGGATTAATAGATCTTCATACCCACGTTTTTGTTGGAAGTAATGCTGGTTTCGCTGATGGCTTTTCCTCTGTTTCTCCTGATGATATTACACTAAAAGCAGGTATTACAACGGTAGTGGATGCGGGCACCTCAGGATGGCGAAATTTTCCGGTTTTCAAAAAACAGGTAATTGATCGATCAAAAACACGTGTATTATCTTTTCTCAATATCGCAGGTTCCGGTATGACAGGATTTCCTTCCGAAGAGGATATCAATGATATGGATGCCCGTATGACTGCCCTGGTTATAGAGCAATATCCCGATATTATTGTGGGTGTTAAAATCGGACATTATCGGGGAAGTGAATGGACCCCGTTTGAAATGGCACTGGAAGCAGGACGTATCGCAAATGTCCCACTCTTGGTAGAGTGTCATCTTCCTTTACTTCCATTAGAAGAAATACTTGATAGATTGAGATCAGGTGATATTTATACTCATTCGTTTTGTACGGCTTCCGACAGAATGTGCCTGCTTGACGAAGAGAAAAAAATCAGACCCTTTGTTTTGGATGCCAGGAAAAAAGGTGTCCGGTTTGATGTGGGACATGGTGGAGCCATGTTCCATTTTGCCATAGCAGTACCCGCTATGGAACAGGGATTTTTACCTGATTCTTTTGGTTCGGATCTTCATCGGTTCAGTATGAATTCAGGGATGAAAAACATGCTTGATATTTTGTCTAAATATTTAAATATGGGAATGGCCATCGAAGATATTGTTTTTCGAGCCACATGGAATTCTGCCACATCCATTAAACGTGAAGATCTGGGGCATTTAAGTGAAGGTGCTGTTGCAGACATTACTGTTTTGAACGTGAGAACGGGAAGTTTTGGCTTTATTGATGCCGGTGGCAATAAAATGGCCGGGGATCGCAGACTAGAAGCTGAATTAACCATTCGTGAAGGAAATGTTGTATGGGATCAAAATGGGCTGGCAGCGAAGAAATGGGAAGAGGAATAGGGTACAAAATTTTAAACAAAAAAATTGTTGCTATGAAGATGAAACGACGTGATTTTATAAAAGTCTCCTCTGCGGCAGGATTGGTTGGATTGATGGGACAAGGAGACACGGCAATGGCAAATACGAGCCCATCTGGAGCAGACGGAATTGATCTTCACCCGTTTATCAAAAAACATCCCGAGGCAGTTTTTATACATCTTACCTCGATAAAAGAAAAAACGGACACTGAAGCGATTTATAATGCCGCAAACAAGCTCGCCAATGAGATGTTCGTGAAAACCACAAAGGGAAAGGGCTATTCTAATTCAACTAAAATAACCTGTAAACCTAACTGGACCTGCACCAGGGGAGCCGGATCTGATCCTGTCTCGAAGCTTGGCATAACGACTGATCACAATTTTGTTGAAGGCTATTTGAAGGGTGTTAAGAAAAAAGGACCCCAGCATTTTTACTTAAGAGAATGTGCCTGTCCTCATACGTGGGAAGCCAACGGATGGACAGGGATGGCGGAAAGAAACAATTTCGATCTTAGAGATCTTTCCTCAAAGGATTACTGGGATTTAGGACCTGACGACCTGATCTTCAAAGAAGTAGATGGAATTGTTTTCAAAAAAGTAGGATTTATGGCTCCTATGAATGCACCGGATACTTTTTTGATTAATATTGCAAAATTCAAAGCACATCTGATGGGTATTACAGGTGCGGTCAAAAACCTGCAGGGGATTACCGGCAGAAAATTTCATCAATTCTGCGGTGGTCATTTTGATATTTTTAAAACCTACGACAAACGTTACCATCAGTTTTTCCAGCCGGATTATATGACCACAATTAAGGAGCTTCACCAGAAGCATATACAGGATGGAATTCCACGATGGGACACCCTGATGGACCGACCTCCTTACGGTGGCGGTTTATTTATGGAGCAATGGGTTCAGCGAATGCTTGATTCTTACAGTGTTACTCCAACCGGAATAAATATGGTTGAGGGTATATACGGCCTCGATGGAAACGGATTCGCAAGCGGACCTCATGATGGGAAAGGAAAGATTTATATGAGTAATCATGTGATTTTCGGAAAGGATGCCTTCAGGGTTGACATCATAACACACTGGCTTGCTGGCCATGAACCGGGGAATTTCGGTCTCTTCCATATTGGCATTGAACGTGGTCTATCAGATGTTCTGAACCCTTTCGATATTCCGGTTTATCTCTGGAAGGATGGAAAGGCAAAAAAAGTAAAACTTGATTCATTTGATAGGACTCCGCTGCTTACCAGTTATCTCAGGCGAAATAATGATGGACAAAATGAAGACAAATATCATATGTGCGATGAACCTTTCGATTATAGTACATGGAAAATAACAGGAAAGGCTATCCAGCGTGATAAACCTTTTATTCGGGCACTTGGTACGAATTCAAAAAACAAGGTTGTGATGGAGGTCTCCGTTCCGGATAAGGGAGATGTTTATGTGGATATACTTAACCGTCACGGTGAAATAGTCTGGCGTATGGAAGCAGAAGGACTTGAAGCCGGTAAACATGAGGTAGTCTGGGATGGATTCTCTCAACCAGGGATTTATAATGTGTACGTAAAGGGTATGGACTGGGATGTCGAAAGAGAAATGGTAATATATACTTGATTCCTCTGGTTTATTTACCATGGAATCTTCCTTCTCAAGGCCCTATGGGGTCGATTGTGATCACTGATTTTTCAAATCCCTGGAATCCCTGACCGAGACTACGGGGAATGAAACATTAATAAATTGTGGTTTTATCAAAAGATGATTCTTTTGTCCTATATGATCATTAAGTTTATGAAAATTTTTCATCGAGTAACAATCAATCTGCTTCTATTTGCCATTGGCATAACACTGTATACTCAATCCTTTGCACAGAATAGGTATACTATAAGCGGAACTATAGTGGACAATGAATCTGGCGAAACATTGATTGGTGCCAATGTTTATGCGCCGGAATTAAATAAAGGAGCCAGTACAAATACGTTTGGATTTTATTCATTGACCTTAGCTGCAACGGATAGTATCAACGTGGTTTTCACATATGTGGGATATGTTCCGCAAATAAAAAAAGTGCTCCTTGACCAGGATTTACAATTGGAGATCCAGTTGAAGCCGGATATCGGTCAGTTACAGGAGGTGGTTATTCAATCAACGATCAGTGATGAGAACGTAGAAAGGCCACAAATGGGAGTGGTGGAGATTCCAATTAAAAAAATCAGGGAACTTCCATTCATCCTGGGGGAACCGGATGTGCTGAAGATCGTACAACTTCTTCCAGGTGTACAGGTAGGCAACGAAGGAACAACTGGTTATCATGTCCGGGGTGGAAATGTTGACCAGAACCTTGTATTGCTTGATGGGGCGACAGTCTATAATCCAAATCACCTATTTGGTTTATTCAGTACATTTAATTCAAGGGCTCTGAATAATGTAACATTTGTGTCAGGAGGTTTCCCGGCATATTATGGAGGGAGATTATCATCTATTCTGGATGTTACCATGAAGGATGGAAACAACCAGAAATTTGGATTAAATGGAGGGATAGGACTTATATCAACTCAATTGACACTTGAAGGACCTATAATAAAAGACAAAGCATCCTATATCGTTTCCGGCCGCCGCACCTATCTTGATCTCCTCCTCCGTCCTTTTCTACCTGAAGGGAATGAATCCGATTACCAGTTTTATGACCTGAATGCAAAGATCAACTGGAAGATAAGTTCGAAGGACCGTTTATATCTGAGTTTTTTCAATGGAAAGGACAATGCATATTATAAGGAGACAAAGGGAATTAATTACCGTATTCTTTTTGGGAACACTACTGCTACCTTGCGATGGAACCATCTATTCAATTCAAAATTATTTCTCAATACCTCCCTGATTTATAATAAATATCAGCAGAATGTTGCTGCTGTTCAGGATAATTACTTTTCACAGGTGTATACCGGGATAAACGACATAAATGGAAAAATTGAGTTAGAATACTTTCCTAATCCGGATCACCTGGTAAAGTTTGGCGTTCTTTATACGAATCACCGATTCCTCTCCGGGGGTAAATCCGAATTGATTGCAACTAATAATTTATCCTCTAAACTGAATATTGACAATGTGGACGCTGATAATTTTAATGAATATGCATTTTACATTAATGATGAGTTTAGGATTAGTAGTAAACTATCTGCAAATATTGGAGTCAGAGTACCTGGTTTTATTTCAAAGGGTACAAAATATAATGCCATTGAACCCCGGACCAGCTTAAAGTTCGGACTTACATCATCCTCTTCTATCAAGGCTGCTTATACAGTAATGAATCAATATCTGCATCTGATACCAAGTTCAACAGCATCTGTTCCTACAGATATCTGGATTCCTTCTACAAAGCAAACCAAGCCCCAACTTTCCCAGCAAGTAGCCCTTGGATACTTCAGGAATTTCAAGGAAAACATAATCGAATCTAGCATTGAGGTTTATTATAAAACGATGGATAACCAGGTACTTTTCAGGGAAGGGAACCAGTTGGTGGAAAACTTCGATATTGACAGTTCTCTGGTATACGGAAAAGGCTGGAGTTACGGTGCTGAATTTTTAATTAAAAAAAACACGGGGATTCTGACAGGATGGATTGCTTATACCATATCGAAGACCCAACAGCAATTTGATGATCTGAATTTTAGTAATTCATTTGACTTTAAATATGATAGAACACATGTTATTTCCATAGTTGGATCTTACGCTATTAATGAACGTTGGACTTTATCCGGTGTTTTTGTCTTTTCAACCGGAGGTGTTTATACCCAGCCTGTCGGCCGGATCAATGTATTCCATGGCCCGACACTGTTTGAAGGGAATTACCTTGTATATGAGGAGAGGAACAATGCAAGGTTGAATAATTATCACAGGCTTGATCTATCGGCAAGCTATAAAAAGAAATGTAAGATCTTTAAAATACCTTTTGAATCCGAGTGGGTATTTGGCGTGTATAATGTGTACAACCACCAGAATCCTTATTTCGTCTATTTCAAGATAGATCCTGCGACAGATAAGCCTACGGCAAATCAAGTATCCCTTCTCCCAATAATTCCCAGTATTACGTACAACTTTAAATTTTGAATAAGATGATCGGATTATATAGAAATTTTGTGACTAATTATAAAAATATCATCATTTTTATTTTACTCATTATTTTTATTACAACTATCATATTGAGTTGTCAGAAAGAAATTGTAGTAAAACCGGTTTCAGGATATGAAAGTCAGTTATTTATTGAATGTATCCTGTTTCCCGGGGAAATACCACGTGTTTATCTGAGTAAAAGCATGCCTTACTTTGCCGGTGAGGTAATCCCACAGCAGCTTTTCGCAAGAGGGGCGTCTATACGGATACTCAAAGATTCGGAAGAGGATATTCTGCTAGCTGATTCAACCTTTGACAGGTTCCGATGTAGATGGATCCCATTTTATAAAGGTTCTGTTTCTGCAGAATTTGGCAGAACCTACGAGCTGGTGGTCAATTACGATGGTCAGACATACAGGGCGACCACAACCATTGATCAAAAATCAGTTAGCATAGACTCGGTTATCTATACGCCAGAGTTCTTTGACATTTTCGGGGGTCATGACGGTGTCATCCTGTATTTCAGTGATACACCTGGCCAGGATAATTATTACCGTTTTCAGATGAACCGGATGATTGACAACACTCGTTTGCATGCACATGAGTTGGATGGATTGGTCAGCGATTGCACGGAAGGCAAAAAATTTCTCTCCGTCGACCTGGGACGCACCATATTCAGCGATGAAAATGTGGATGGCCAGGCAATGGAGCTCTATGTTGAAGTTTCTTTCGAATACCAGGCGGGAGATAGTGCCTGGGTATATGTACAATCCCTGGATAAAAACAGTGCGGAATTCTTTTCGGATCTGGATCTTCAGCTTCAGTCCATAAAAAATCCGTTTGTCGAAAATGTATTTCTGAAATCCAAGATAGAGGGTGCGATCGGAATTTTTGGTTCGGTAGTCCGATCGGATTCGGTGCTGTTTATATATCCCCAGGATAATCCATAATGATAAAATAAGGCAATTGAATACAAATGAGTGTTAGAATATCAGTATTACATGTTATAAAAAATGCATGAACAATTGGGGTTAACAATAACCTGTCAAACACAAAGAATTGCTGAATTTAGGATTGGTTCAGCAAGATCGATAAACTTTTCAGCTAAACTATTCCCCAGAGGAGGATTTCGATATTGTTTGTCTCCCGGATCTGATATCTTCCTCATTTACCTCACTGACACTATTCCCAAAATGTTGACGGATATAGGTCAGGATCAAGGCCAGCTCTTCATCACTTAAAAAATTGTAGGCGGGCATGGGTGCGTTGTAAGTTTCACCGTTTACCTCTATGGTACCGCTCATTCCATAAAGTACAATGTTTATCAATGGCTCTTTATCGCCAAGAACCCACTCGGATGCGGCTAATGGGGGAAAACGCCCCGGTGCTCCTCTTCCATCCTGCTGATGACAGGGGCTGCAGAATGTATTATAAAGTTGTTCACTCTGGCTTAGACCTTTCTGCAAATTATCTTCGATGATATCAGGTGTTCTGAGATGTGGATAAGATTTTCTATTCTCCATAGATAGGAGTTGGTCTTTATTAAACTGATCCCTATTTTCACTATACATGATACGCCAAACCTTGCCCCGGTTTGATTCCGTAATATATAATGTGCCGTCCGGGCCCTCTGCCAATCCCACAGGCCTGTGTAGGGCATCACTCGTATTGACAACAGGATATACACCTGCAAAGCCGTCTGCAAATACTTCCCATTCCCCCGTAACTCTGCCATTTTCAAAAGGCAAAAAGGCCACGAAATAACCAGCCTGAGGGTAGGGAGCACGATTGGTCGAACCATGAAAGGCGATGAACGCCCCATACCTGTATCGCTCAGGGAACTGATTCCCGCGATAAAAAAGTATATCGTTGGGTGCCCAATGGCCCGGAAAACCAAATTCAGGAAGATCCATATTATCGCATCGGCCTGTAAGGATTCCATCTCCTCCGTATTCAGGCGCCAGGACCTTTTTCCCTAACATCTGGTCAAAATAACAGTAAGGCCATCCATAGTTTGCGTTTTCTTTTATGCGGATGAGCTCTTCTGCAGGCAACACCGCACTTTGCCATGCACTGAAACGATCGGGGTAGAGACTGTGCAAATTATCTCTTCCATGCATCATAATGTACAGGTGATCATCCACCGGATGCCAATCCATGCCCACGACACTTCTGATTCCCGTGGCAAATTTATAACCGTCCTTTTGTCTTAAACCAATCTTATCGGCTTCGAACCGCCAGATACCCCCATGCATTTCCAATTCAGGACAGGGATCTATCCCCCGACCACCAGGAGCCCCATTTGGGGTAGCATCAATGGTCTGGCAGGCATTTGACGGCGTACCAAACGGCACATACATATATCCATTGTTATCAAAGGAAACAGGTTTGGTAATGTGCCAGTGCACACCATGTGGATGATCATCCACCAACACCTCTTCACGTGGACTGACTGGAACCAAGGAATTTCGCGTTAGTTTTTGACGATAAAGAACTAAAGCCGAACTATAGTAAAGGTACCCTTGATGGATGGTCATGGCATTCCCATAACTTCTACTCGCCGATGGGATGCCCCCAAATCTTAACCTGACATCCATTCTGCCATCTCCATTGATGTCTCTCATTGCTACAATTCCCCCTCTTATGGAATCCGATGCACTTAATTTAATATAAATATCCCCGTTATCACGAATAGCAAGATGCCTGGCCCTGCCGACACTGTCTGCTACAACCAGTGCTCTGAAACCATCCGGAAGAAAAAGCCCTCCATTATCAGGGTCTGGGGAAGGCAAGCCAGAAGGCGACTGGCATCTTGAAAGGTATATGAGTACGCCGACTAAAATAATAAGTTTAGGGAATGACTGCATATTCATTCTGGTTGAAAGGGAATTGCTGTGATTCCGTTCAAATCCCACACTACACGTCCTGCACGCAGTGTTAATTCGGCTTCCAGTTTCCGGGTGGTATTCATCCTTTCCCCGCGTATATCAACGAATCCAAAATCACCCTCCCGGAGATTCAGGACAGCGATATCGGCTTCCGCTCCTACACTCAAGTGACCGAGTTCGGGACGATTGATGACTTGTGCCGGAGTCCACGTGGCCCTGACTATCACTTCCTCCAGCGACATCTCCAGGGCCAAAAATTTGGAAAGCACATTGCATAGATCCTTCATGCCGGCGTTCATGCTTTGAGTGTGTAAATCGGAGCTGATGACTGTCGGAAAAAAGCCTTGCCTGAGTGCCGGGATTGCCTGCCGCCAGGTGAACGAACCACCGCCATGCCCTACATCAAAGACGATGCCTTTTTGCTGGGCTTCGAACACAAATGGCTTTACTTTACCACTTTCATCCACAATGGCCTCCCGCTGGTCGATGCTGGCAAATGTATGAGTGAACATATCACCAGGACGTAAATGCTCAAGAAAAAGTGATTTTATTGAATTATGGGGATCGTGTTCACCAAAGTCGACCATCACAGGCACATTGGCCAGATTACCGGCTTCCACGGCTTTGTCCACCTGTGTAAAGTCGCCCCAATAGTGAGCGGATTTGATACCGACCAGGATTTCCGGATACAGACGGGTTACCATATACGCGGTCATTTCGGGATTCATATCGGTCACATCCTGTTCTTCAAAACGGCTCCTCATGCCTGTTCCGGCAATATTCAATAGGGCCAATACCCGTGTATCCGCTTTATCAATGGTTTGTTCCTTAAATTTTTTGAAATTTCGCCAGCCGGATGATCCGGCGTCCACCACTGTGGTTACCCCGGATCGGAAGGTAAATCCATCCGGCATCACACTGGTGGCACCATCTGCTATATAAGCACCTGGTTCATTACCCATAAAAACATGTACATGCATGTCGATCAGGCCCGGGGTTACATAAAGACCTTTTATATCGACGACTTTGCCTGCCTGATTGGGATCTATTGAGGTTGCCACCTGCGCAATTTTACCATCGGTAATGGCAATATCCATGGGCTCATTGATATCGTTTTTGGGATCGATCAGATGACCTCCTTTCAGCAGGAGGTCGTACTGGGCAATAGCCTGCCCTGTCGACATCAGAAATTGAATAATAATTATTAAAAAGAAGAATCGTCGTCTTTTTTGGATGTTCATCGTATTTATAAATTAATTAAAATTCTAAACTTGTTAATATATAAAAATAATCAGTACTTTTTTATGGAACGTATTGGGGTATTTTCAGCAGCTCCCCTCCCCGTAACGCTGATTCGTGGGCAATTATCCCGGGAACAGTATATGCCAGTGCCTCATAAATATCAACCGTTGGGTTACGATCATTGACAAGCGCATCGATAAATTCATGGGTCAGGAAGGTATGAGATCCGTGATGACCACTGTTATGCCTCAGACGCTCAGGCAACATATCCGTTTTCCACCATTCGTGTTGATCATAATCCTCCAGTTCCGGACTGCTTTGAACAAATCCAGCATCATCGGTGCCCATTTTCCGGGTCTTCCTGACAATTTCCGGGCCGCTGCGACCGTTACCTGCATAAAAACTCATTTCGGTGCCGATCCAGTTGGCACGTTCGCCGCCAAGGTGGGCTCCTTTCCACCAGATATTGGCCCTGAAACTGTTCCCTTTACTGGTCTTGAATAATGCGGATTCATTATGAAAAGGATTATTATAGACATTGTCTTTTAAGTATTGTGAATCATCCCCCCAGCCATGGCAGACCACCTCGGTCAGCCGCTCTCCCGTAATTCCTATGATATGAGCAGTACAATGGGTCGGATAATGCATAGGTGCCACACCGTAGCGCCATGTCTTTTTACCATTTTCCATGTACAGTACATCCAGCCCATCGTGCTGGTATTCCGATTCGCAATAATAGAGATCCCCAAAATCACCCTGTTCAAACATTTTGCGTACGGAGATTGTAAACTGTTGATAATAACTGGTTTCAGCCATCATATAGGTCAAACCGTATTTTTTCACTGCCTCCTGGAGTTTATTCGCTTCTTCAACAGTGCCCCAACAGGCGGGTACGGCACTGATCACATGCTTCCCATACTTCATGCACTCTATCGCGTGCTTTACATGATTCGGTCCTTCTGTGAAGACAGCAATAGCGTCAATATTCCTGTCTTTGACCATCTCTTCAAGCGAAGGATAGGACTTGCTGCATTGGTATGTTTCCATCAGGGCCCTGTTACGTTCCGGCCGCAGGTCACTGACAGCTTCAACAATACAATTGGGATGTTCATGCCATTGAAATGACCTGCCAAACCCACCTCCAACAATACCCATCCTGATTTTCTTCGAAACAGGTTCCGATGCCAACAGCGGATTGTATAACAGTGCAGTTCCTACCAGGGCAGAGCTCCCTGAAATAAATTTCCGACGTGAGATTTCGTTAGTAATCATTTTCATCATTAAAATTAATGATCATGTTGGATTCCACTTCACCAACAATTATCTGAGAAATAAAAAAATGTGAACCACTTTATCTCTAAGAAGTAAACATACTGTATTAAGTGGCTAAAGGTGGTCCACCCGGTATGGTAATTCTTTTCCGTTTTTTATCATAAAGTGTTCGTGTTCCAGTAAATGTTGCGTTGAGGTATTCGCCTAAATAAATGGATCCGGTAAGTTTTTCGTCTTTCAGTTTACCTGAAAACAGGTAGATTAAAAAGTTTCCCGGTATTCGATAATCACTTCTCATTTTTATTTCATCACCTTCTACCATACCAATCAAATCCAGTAGCTCAAAATCAGTCTGGTGCATCCCCTGGATCCAGTTGCCATCCTGTTCGATAAATAGTTTATGTTTGCTTTTACTGCTGGGGAAAGATACTTCTATATTCCAGTGCCCGTTTAAATCCACCTTGGCAGCTTTCAATTTATCACTACGGGGTGGCCGTTTTTGTGATAAAATACCATGCAGGCGTTCTGCCACCACTTCCGCGTTACCCGGTTGCATCTGGTTGGGAGTGATGTTAATGGATGTCGATTCGTCCGTTGTCCTGCTTCCGATTGCTATCCTTGTTTTATTTCTGGCTACTTCTTCAGCTACTTCTTCTCCGGTGATATTCAGTTCATCGGGATTCCATTGAACATGCAATACCGGTGCGTGATTGGATAAGCCTTCGGGTTGGGTAATTTCGGTTTTTATGCCTTTTATGGTAAGCATACGTTTGGATATAAGATCCAGCCACGCCAACCATTCTTCCCATTTTTCTTCGTGATCCCGGTCAATCCAGGCCTGAACAGCTGCCAGCATGCCCAGCATTTCTTCCTTACCTACCTTATTATCTCGTCCCGGGCCGTGGTGTGGAGAACTCGCCTGCCATGCAGATATTAATATGTCTTTTTTCCCTAATAATAATCCGGCGCACTGTGGCCCGCAAATCGCTTTGCCCCCACTATAGGCCACTACCGTTGCACCTTGCGCAAGATGTACCGGGGGAATCGTAAGATCTTCCGCAGCAGCATCAAGTAAAACAGGAATATTAAGAGGTTTAGCCATTTCTGCAATTACCTCCAGCGAGAATGGCTGACCGGGTTGTGAGTGTTTGCATGCCAGCACATATATCATTGCGGTGTGTTTGTTGATGGCCTTTCGCATTTCCTCCGGAGTTTCAACATTTATAACTTTTACACCGACATTTCGCACGGCATGATCATACACATTCCTAGAGTATCTGGGGATAATCACCTCTGTTTTTTCCATTCCAGTGAGATTGGGTATGCGGATTAACCTTTCAGGATTCCCGCCCGTTACACAGGCTGCGGTGAAATGCTTCATGGCTGCCGCACAGCCTGCAGTGACGACACCAAATTCCGTTTTCGTCAGCTCCCCAAGTTTCTGCCCAAGAGCGTATGCAAGTTCATCATACTGCGCAAAATAACCTGAAGCCGCTTTCATCGCTACAAGCACTTCCGGTCTTTCAACAGATCCACCCAGAATAGTAAAGGTGCCCCTGCAATTGATGATGGGCTCCACCCCTATGGAGCGATATATGTTTTCTTCGGCTTCCTGAGTTTCAGGGGAAAACCGGCTGGTAAAGAAGTCTGGTGTCATCGTGGTACCCACCAGAGGAATTACTGATAACTGTTTGAGAATTTCTCTACGATTCATAAGATTAGATTTTATGATGACCTGGATTCCAAATTAATGAAATTCAGGCTAAGAACCAAAGTGAATATTCAGCCTGTTGTTTAACTTCTAAACCTACGGGATAGATTTTCGCTTACGCTTATTAGATACTTATCACATTTTTTATCATTTCTGATATTCCTACTGCTTTTTATCCTTATCTATTTATTGTTAAACCCCCTGTTAAGGATGGATACTTTTTACATTAATAAACAAAAAAAACTTCGAAAAATAAATAGTTCGGATGATCAAAAAAATGGCATTTCATATAAATGGAAGGTGGGCTTTGAATGGACTGGTAAACCTTTCATATCCGATCTGGAAATTTACTGCATAAAGCATGGAAAAAACCCTCTGAGATTTGACGAAAACCGGTGTCCTATTCCGGGTTGTATCAATCATAATCAGGCACTAAATATGAAATTTATTAATAACCACTGGGAATCCTACCTGGTCAATCAGTGGGAAAAGATTAATTGAAATTTTATAATGTATACTTTGGCGACCAATAATCCTGGCAGCCATCACCAGGATTTTTATTTACAATATTTGCAAATGTTTTTAAAAGATACAGGAACTATTTATGATATTCAAATGTGTATATGTTACGAACATTTTCAATGACATTTATTTAAGGGAATAAACACAAAACGCTTTTACATTCGGTAGGCAGAAACAGAATCAACTTACAATAAAAATTTAATTAATTAATCAATTCAACTAACCTTTTAAATGTATCAAAAATGAAAAACAAAACAACATTTACCGGCAGTTTAGCCCTATTTTTCATTGTTTGTCTGTTATTTAATAATTGTACGCAAGGACCAATAGATGTAACAAGTGAAATCACCGAGGCTAATAAAAAATTTATGGAAGCCTTTAATAATAAGGATGCAGAAGCTGTAGCATCACAGTATACAGAAAACGGAAGCCTTTACCCACCTAATAGTGATATCGTTACTGGACATGAAGCCATAGCGACTTTCTGGGAGGGAGCCATGAGCATGGGTATCGAAAAAACCGAATTAGAGACCATTACTGCTGAAGGATACGGGGATTTTGCCATTGAAGAAGGCCGATATAGGCTTTTTGCCCCCGGTGATATAATGATTGACCATGGAAAATATTTTGTAACATGGAAAAAACAGGCTGACGAATGGAAACTGGACAAGGATATCTGGAATACCACTAATCCAACAATACCGAGAGCTATGGAAAATGATACAATATGGATCGTAACGTCAAGAGTTAAACCAGAAAATTTTGACAGGATGATGGATTTTGCCATGAATTACATTCATCCCGCCTTTGAAGAATATTTTCCCGGAATTGAAGCGAAGACAAGGTTTTTTCGAGACTTGAACCCGGATAAAGATGGCTACCTTCTTGTCCATTATTTGGTAGACCCCTATTCAAGTTCAGACATTCATAATGTAAAGCCAATACTGGAAAAGAAATACGATGCGGAGGAAGTCGAAAGACTTATGAAAGAATTTTCGGAAATCATCGTAGATCAGAAAGGGGCATTCGCAGTTCAATTAGACTGGTAACTTCTATTATATCGAAGATTCCACTTCTAATTAAAAACTTCTACTTGACTTTATCTGTTTTTTCGTAAATTGTATTACCCTCCGTAGTTTTAACGAAGGATGGTATTTAAATTAATTTTACATCTGGCTGGTTTATTCATCTAACATTACAAATATCGCCTCTATAAAGTTGTGGTGATTAAAAAAATGCAGGAGCGTCGGCTTGCAGCGATTATGTTTACCGATATTGTCGGGTATACCTCCCTTATGGGTCGGGATGTGGATGCTGCCCTGGTTATACTCAGAAAAAACCGTTCGATTCAAAAATCCCTAATAGAAAAATATGGTGGTATATGGCTGAAAGAAATGGGGGATGGCATCCTGGCCCAGTTCAGCAGCGCTATCGATTCTGTTCAATGTGCGTTGGAAATACAGGCTCAGACGTGTGAAAAATTAGATGCACAGATCCGCATTGGAATTCACCTTAGTGATATCATTATTGAGGATGAAGATGTTTTCGGGGACGGAGTAAACATTGCTTCAAGATTACAGGCAATTGCAGATCCCGGTGGTATTTACATATCGGAGTCCGTTTATGTGGCAATCAGGGGAAGAAAGGACATTCAAGCTCAATTTCTGGGAGAAATCGAGTTGAAGAATGTGGATCAACCTGTTAAAACATATTATCTGAAAAATGAAAAACTACCGGTTCCTTCATATGAAAAGCAGAAAGAACTGAATGTACTAAAAAAAGAAAAGATCAGGTCTATTGTAGTGCTTCCTGTGGAAAACCTGTCCGGGATTAATGAAGAACAGTGGCTGAAGGCGGGGATCCATCATGGCCTGATCGACGAGATTGCCAAGATCCAGCAATTACGGGTCGTTCCACGGCGGTCTACCTTAAAATATGGTTCCTCTGATAAATCCGTATCAGAGATCGCCCGTGAACTGGATGTCAACGGGGTAATCGAATCATCTTATTTTAAGACAGGGAACAAAATCAATATCCAGGTACGTCTTATCCAGGCTTTGCCGGAAGAAAAACAGATCTGGCAAAATGCCTATGACAATGTCATGGATAATGTGTACCGGATTTACAGCGATGTAGCAAAAGCGGTGGCCAGTGAAATCAATATTACATTATCCCCACAGGAAAATAAAAGTCTATCTGCTGAAGTGATTGTAAATCCCGAAGCCTATGAAGCCTATCTGAAAGGAAGATGGCATTATGGTAGATTGAATAGGCTGGACCTTGATACTTCTTTAAAATATTTTGATTTGGCAAGGGAAATTGATCCGGGATATGCACTGGCATACACCGGAATCGCATTTATTTGGGGAGCCTATATGCAGATGGGATTTGAATCTTTTAACGCAGGAGGGCCAAAAGTGCAAGAAGCCCTTGATACTGCCATTAAATTAGACAGTCTGTCTGTAGAAGTACACTATATGACCGCACTCGCAAATTACTACTGGTTCTGGGACTGGGGAAAAGCTCAGGATGAATTTCTACGAACGCTTGAGCTGGATCCCAAACATGCTGATGCAAATGCGTATTATTCTCATTTTCTGTCTACCATAGGAAAACCTGAAGAAGCACTCGCCTATAGTGAACGGGCCATTGAACTGGATAAAGTCAATACAACGTATTATGAATTGTACGCAATGGCACTCCGTCATGCACGTCGATACGATGACGCCCTGGCCGTTCTTTGTGAAACATATAAATCAGCCCCTGATGATATCATGTTATTATCGACCATGCGTTCCGCGTATCATGATAAAGGGATGTATAAGGAAGCGCTCAAGGCCGGAAAGGAATATTATAAGGTAAAACAGGACAGTGCTTCGATAAAGGCCATCAATCAGGGCTACAAGGAAGGAGGCTACCGCGTTGCTTTGCAACGTAACGCGGAAGCACTGATTAAACGCAAGGATACTGATTATGTAACTCCGTGGCAGATCGGGACACTTTATACGCGTGCCGGGATGAAAGAAGAAGCCCTGGAATGGCTTGAAAAAGCCTATATCGAACACGATCCCAATATGTCCTATATAAATGTGGATCCGATTTTTGATTATATGAAAGAGGATCCCCGGTTTCAGAATCTTATTAAAAAAATGAATTTCCCTGGGCGAATATATTTAGATGCAGGAATGGCTAATTCACCTAAAATTAGTCCAAAAATATAAATTCCTGCTTTTGTTGCTTTCAAAAACTTCTGAACAGTTTATTTGAAACAGGGACTGATATAAGGATGGCTTTACTTTATTATTTTCTCGCATAGTTTTTTATTCAGGATCCCAAAAATCAAATGCAACGACATTTTCACTTAGTTCCAGCAAACAAATCAGTCTATGAGAAGTTGGATTCGGAACCATTTATTTATTTTTTCGCTTACTGTGATATCCAACCGGGAATGCCGGGGAAAAAGTATTCCCATGTTCATCAGGGTACATGATATGAGATCCTGATGGAGGAGAAATAATCCCGGTACTACATTAGCTAATACTTAAGCCACTTCTTCCGGTACAGGAATTTTACTTTCCGGTTGAGATGCTTCTTTGATCGTGAACTCCCGGAAAGACCAGGCGATTATCAAACCCCAGATAAAACTTGAAGGAGCTGTTTCAATTAAATGAGCCATTCTGACCACAAAAGGCATGACAGGATTGGGAAGTAAGAGCCCGCTACTCCCCAGGATTGCTAACAATAATCCGAGAATAACTCCTTTATGAAGCCATGGGCCTTCTGTTGCCATCAACACCAGAAGTCCGATCAAGATCCACATAACTCCCCTGAAGATTTGGAAAAAATACAATCCGGATATGAAATTATCTTTCATTATGGATCCAAAAGAAGCAATCTCCCCGGTCCCGGAATAAAACATTCGTACATCCGTAAATTGCCAGGCGATCAGGTAACCGGCAAGAAAATAAATCAGGGGCCAGACTAAAACGGAAAGTAAAACGGTTCGTTTTGCAAAGGGCACTAAATCCCATTTTACTTTTCCACTAAGGGATTGATTGAATGGTCTGAAATTTCCGGTTAGCCAGGAGGCAGTGGGCGAAAATAAAAGCGCCATAATTGCACCTCCACTGACAATTGCCAGAATGCCATTCATGGATAACTTTAAACTGTCATTGAACCATATGGTCTCAATTTGAGACATGAAATACTGGATTCCGAATGTGACTAAAAACAGAATCCCAGCCAGTTTCCAACCCTTATATCTCGCGTTGTAAATGAAATACAAGATGATCAGGGTGTTCAATGCACAAACGAGAAGAAACAACCATTCATTCGTATCGGATTCAGCTGCCTGATCCATCAGACTGCTTGGGAATATCATATTACCAATAAATATTCCGGTAATCCAGAAAATCATCATCAGGATACTTAATCCTAACCAGGTGAATACTTTCTTTATATGTGTTTTCATTGCCTTTTATGTATTATATGAGTTTAAGTGACCATTCATTCATAAAAATTAAGTCATATAATAGTAGGATTGAAATTTATATTGCAGAAGGGTATAATTAGGATGCTAAAGTGTAATTATATGGGGCTGAGCCGGATAAAAAAGTAGGTAGAATGAGTCATTTGGGTAATTCCGGAAGATAAAGATTCACAATCCCTGGGATAACTAAACCTTACGTATACATGATCAAATTTATTCCCTCCAGGTTATTGCAGAGACAGGGATGTCGGCATTTCGTCACTATTCGTACCTCAATGCCTCTATCCCGTCACGATATGCATCGGACAGGGATCTCCGCTCTTCTATACTACTCGTATCGAAGAGCTTCGACCGGATTGGCACTGGCGGTTTTCAGCGACTGCCAGGTAACCGTTAACATGGCAATGATCAATGCGATCAGGGCTGACAGCATGAAAATATCGGCTCCAAGCTTGACATGATAGGCAAAACCCTGCAGCCATTTGTTCATCAACACCCAAGCAATAGGACAAGCTATAATCACTGATATCAATACCCACTTCACAAACTCCTGCGATAATAAAATGAAGATGCTCTGCGATGAGGCACCCATCGCTTTCCGGATGCCGATCTCCTTGGTCCTTCTCGCAACCATAAAGGTAGATAAGGCATACAGGCCCATACAGGCGATGATGATGGCCAGAATGGTAAAATATCCAATGATCTTTGCTATATGTTCATCGCTCTTATATAGATCATCATACATTTCATCTACAAAAGAATAACCAAATGGAGTGGCCGGAAAAATATTATTCCATTCTTTTTCAATGTTTTTCAAGCTACCTTGAATATCTGAAGATGAAATTTTTACGTTCATTATAGGCTCCGGGGATTCTGACCATACAAAAAATATGGGTTCTATTTTGTGATGTAAAGATCGGAAATGAAAATCCCTGGCTATCCCGATGACTTCGTAATGATATTTCTCCAAATCATTGTCTTGCGCAATATAAATTTTACCAACCGGGGATTCTTGGTAAAATAGTTTAGCAGCTGTTTCATTAAGTATCACGCTGGATACATTTCCGGATCCCAACATATCTCCTGTCAGATTCCATGAATATCCTCTGCCCTCTACAATTTCAATACCCATTAAATCCAGGTAATCCGGATCAATCCACATAAAGCTATAGGATCTTTCCTCCCCCTCAATCACAGAATTAAATGTATTAAGATTCATTCCCACAACATCCGTATTGAATGCCACTTTCCGGATGTCCGGATATTGAAGTAACTTTTCCTTGATGGTTTCTCTTTTTGAAAATTTATTCGGAAGTTGGGGAGTAGGTATCGATACTATATGTTCTTTATCAAATCCCAGATCTTTTGTTTTGGCATAATGCAATTGCCGTAAATTTGTAATTATACCGACAAGCAGGAGGATGGATACGGAAAACTGAAAAGTAAGTAAAAACCTTCTTGAAATTGCTCCACTTGATACCTTCTCATTATCTCCTTTAAACAGGGATACGGATTTGAGTGAAGTCAGATATAAGGCCGGATATATTCCTGAAATGATACCAATTAATAATAAGCTTAGAATTGACACTATGTATACAACCGATGTATTTAACTCAGACATATCGATATTTACCATAGCTAATTGGTTGAAATGGGGTAAAAATCCTTGAAGAAGAGTTAAGGATAACAAGAAAGATATAAATGTGACGAGGATTGATTCAAGGATAAACTGGTATCTGAGTAACCTTGAAGTGCTTCCAACCACTTTTTTCAAAGCTACTTCCTTGTTTCGCAAAGTCGCCCTGGCGGTGGTGAGATTAGTATAGTTAATACAGGCTAAAGCAAGGATAAATATGGCAATAATAACAAAAGTTCGTACCACTTTCAGGTTACCATGTTTGCCATAATGTAATTGCGGTGTATATCCTTCGAAATAGATATCCCTCAACGGGCGCAGGTGGAAATTCTTGAATTTTGTATTAATCAGTGTGCCATCATTTATATCCATCAATATTTTATTGACCTTTTTTTCTACCAATCTTGAATCCACCTCTTCATCTAATAAGAGATAAGTAGCCCTCCACAAATGCGTATGAACCGTAGTATTAGG
>Ga0209536_100000806_pt1 | contig 51854 bp, 31 predicted proteins | sample DeeMarSeWOR28_12_FD_187461 | JGI IMG/M metagenome (GOLD analysis project Ga0209536, IMG submission 187461) | Marine sediment microbial communities from White Oak River estuary, North Carolina - WOR-2-8_12 (SPAdes) (version 2) | ecosystem: Environmental > Aquatic > Marine > Intertidal zone >... | reverse complement strand
ACCGTGCCGACGTTCCGGATGTACGACGTCGAGGGCCGTTGGTTCGCCGAGGGATACGGCGTGGAGCCGGACATCGAGGTCCAGGAGGATCCGGCGCAGCTCGCGCGGGGGCGCGACCCGCAACTCGAGCGCGCGATGGTCGAGGTATCACGGATGATCCGCGAGGACCCGCCGGCGCCGCCGAGTCGACCCGGGTACGAGGACCGAACGAAACCGATCACCTCGCCGGGACGCTGACGCAATCGGACGGAGACAGCGTTACCGCTGCGCTCCGCACCTTTCCGCTTGTCGGACGAGCGCCCAACCGAGCGTGAGCATCGGCTGGGCGCTCGTCGGGCGCGGCGGTTCGGGTGCGTCGGCCTCGGGAGCCGCCTACCGGAGTCGCTCCGGATCGATCCGTGACGGTGTGACCGTACCCGCTACGATGGGTCTCGCGGCAAGGGCGATGGCGCGGATGGTCGCCGTCATGTGATCGATGTCGAGCGTTTCGATCTCGTCGGTCACCCGGTGGTAATCCGGATCGACGTCGATCGGCGTCGTGCTGATGGAATGCGCGGGGACACCGAGGCGCGCGAAGACGGCGTTGTCGGAGCGATAGAACAGGTTCTCGTCCGGATAGGGATCCGCGGTGAACGCAAACACCGAATCCGGCACTGCGGCCGCGAGCAGGGGGCCGAAGTCCGACTCGTCCCACCCGGTGATCCACGCCCGGTTCGGTCCGTCTCCCGCGACCTTGCCGATCATCTCGATGTTGAACAGGGCGACGATCTCGTCCGGATGCAACCGGCCCGCGAGATACTCGGAGCCGTAGCCCCCCGCCTCCTCCGCCGCGAAGGCGACGAACACGAGCGTGCGCTCGGGGCGGCCGAGCGCGTCGTAGTAGCGGGCCAGCTCGATCACGGCCGTCGTCCCGGACGCGTTGTCGTTGGCACCGTTGGCGATCGAGTCGCCGTCGATGGGTGCGCGTACGCCGACGTGGTCGTAGTGACCGGAGAAGACGATCAGCTCATCGGGCCGCCGTCCCACAATCGTGCCGATCACGTTGGAGAGCCGCGCGGTGGTATCGATGGTGGTCGCGGCCTGCACCTCGATCGACCGAACCGCAGCGTCATCCGTGAGCACGACAACGAGATTCACGCCGGACACCGTGTCGAGCGTGCGCGTGGCGCGCCCGAACCATCGTTGCAGCCGGGCGAACAGCGGCTCGTGACTGCTGTGGACCAGAGCGAGGCGGTCGCCCTCCCCCTGGAAGAGCCGCATCAGCTGCGGCTGCGGATCGCCGTCCGGCCCGAAGACGACGATCTCGACGTCCGTCGGGTCGGTCCAGTTCACGGAGCGAGTGAGACGAGCGGCCGTCCGCGATGCCGGCATGCGACGGCCGTTCAGCACGACGTCGGTGGAGTCCACCGCGACGGTGAACACGGGAAACGTCTGACGGTATCCGACAGTACCCGGCAGCGATTCGAGCCCGATGGCCGCGAACTCTCCGGCGATGAAGTCGGCGGCTCGCTCCGCGTCCGGGGTGAAGGCGGCCCGTCCGCGCATGCTGTCGGCGCTCAGGACCGAAAGCACGCGTGCGACGCTCCCGCGCCGGATGATCGGCTCAGGCCGGGCACACGAGGCGGCGGCGATGAGCGTGAGCAGGCCCGCGGCGCAACTCCTCATTGGCATAGACTCCTGTCAGACTGTGGGCGACGGCCCCGACTCGACCAGCCGAGTCGGCCCGACTGCGTCGTCACGGTATCCCAGTCTCTCGGACGGGCAGGACTTCCTGGGCGTTCAGATGCCGCTCCCACCACTCAGCAGCCCGGGCCTCCGTCCAGGGTGATGCGAGCTCGACGGCCGCCAATCGCGCACGGAGATCCTCCGCGTCTTGCACTCGGTCGGCAGGCTCCTTCGCCAGACAGGTGAGCACGATGTCGTCGAGGGCCGGCGGGATCCCCTGCTCCGCGTGCCGTGACGGTGGCGGGGGCAGCACCGTCGCATGGGCCAGCAGCATCGCCGGATAGGTGTCGCGCTCGAACACGAGGCGTCCGGTCAAGAGCCAGTAGGCCACACAGCCGAGTGCGTAGAGATCGGCGCGGCCATCGATGGAGCTGTCGCCCCGTGCGATCTCGGGAGCCAGGTAGGATGGTGTCCCGTGGATCGTTCCGGTCTGCGAGAGCCGCAGGTCGTCCGGTGTCACCGGGACTGCTTGATGTTTCACCAAGCCGAAATCGAGCACCTTCACAAAATCGTGCTGCAGGGCGTGGCGGCAGAGATAGACGTTGGCCGGCTTGATGTCCCGATGCACCATTCCCCGATAGTGCGCCTCGCTCAGCGAAGTGCAGACCTGCCGAAGAACATGGACGACCCGCTCCGGCGGCATTGGCCCGAACCGGCGCACGAGGCGCTCCAAGTCCATACCGTCGAGCAACTCCATGACGTAGTAGAACGTACCGTCTTCGGTCGTGCCGAAGTCATAGACCTCGACCGTGTGCGGCGATTGCAGCAGCGCGGTCGCCTGGGCTTCGCGCTCGAACCTCGCTGCCAGCATCGCACCAGTGGAGGGCTCCACGCCCAGCGCTTCGCCATGGATGAGCTTCACCGCTGCCGGCCGGGCAAGCATGCGGTGCCGGGCACGCCAGACCTCTCCCATGCCACCCTGCCCCAACTTCTCGGCCAAACGGTAGCTTCCCATTTCTCTCGCCCGACTCACGTCCTGGCCGAGCCGGTACACGACGCGGGCCGAGACGTAGGCGAGCCCGGCCACGAAGAGGTACGGGCCAACGAACACGAGGAAGAACTGGATGCCGTCCAGTGCTGGTGCACGGTCCGCCCGCACCTCCAGGAGGTAGACGATGGGAACCGCACTCGACGACAGCAGCAGGGCGACGAGTGCGCGTCCCGGCTGAGTCGGCACGAGGACGGTGAACACGAGCATCCAGAGCGCCACACCCGTGAGCCCGACCACGTCGGACTCCATGAGGTAGGCGGGCATGTCCGCAAAGGTGTCCCAATAACTCGAGAACGTGATCCCGAAGCTCACCGCCACCTGATACCCGAGCGCGACGGTCACGAGGCTTGCCGGACTGAGCGGTGACCACCGGGCAAGGCCGATCATGATCAGGGAGGAGATGATCAGGAAGACCGGCGGCGCCCACTCACCGAAGCGCTCGAACTCCTCCAGGAAGTTCCCCTCCGCCGTGTTCGTGAGCACCCAGCCGATCAACATGGTGACCACGATGACGAGCGCCACGATCTGCACGCGCTGAACCGCGAGGCGCACGAGGACCGGCGGCAACTCCCGCCGGGCTTGTCGGCCGCCCGGTGCAGCCTCGCGTGCCACCTTGGAGAGGAGCAGCTGTGGGGTCGCGTTCATGACCCGCTAAGATGCGCCAAGTGCCCCCCGTTCGCGAGAGACGGCCGCACCGGTCCACCCCTCTGGGTCGCGTGGTGGGAGGCTCCCGTCGCTTGCGCACCCCTCACACCAGCGCCGTGTCGTAGTGCACCGGCTTCGGATCCAGGCAGGGGAGCGCGTCCGCGCCACCTGGGGTGGCCACGAGTACCTCCACGTCAGTCGGCTGCGCCCACAAGCCGGCAAGGGCACGCCGCACCGGATCGCACCGATCGAGCCCAATCGCCACATATGAGAGACCGCGGCCCGCAAGCCGCCGGTAACCCTCGACCAGGAGTGACCGCAGCACCTCGGCAGAGGGAACGCATGCGTGGAACACGTGTGCGCCCCGAAGCGTGCTGCCGGGAGGCGGCAGTCGCGCCGCTGCAAGCAGCGGTGCAACGGCATTGAACCCCACCCGAAAGACAGCCTGTCGTCTCGAGTACCGCAGGATCCGCATGGTCTTCAGCTCGCGTTGGTCCCACAGTGCGAGGAAGCCCACAATCGTGCCCCTCCTATCGAGCGCGAGAAGATAGGAGGAGAGTTCGAGCCCGGGAGCAGTATCGATCACTCTGGCGAGCAACCCGGGTGACATGACCCGGGTGAACTGCCGCGTCGCTCCGGTGGCGGCCCAGCATGCCGCCATCTGCTCGAGGTCGTCCCATGTAGCCTCCCGCACGACGTATCCCCCAGAGGTCGAGAACCGACGTCGGCTGAGCAGCGGGATGCTGTGCACGCGCACCACGCCTATCCGTCGCGATACGTGGTCCTCGGCCTTCACCCCCGGCAGTGATGCAACAGGTCGGTTGCCCGTGAGGCTCGTGAACAGTGTGGGCAATGCAGGATCGACTCGATCGAGCGCTGAGCGCACGGTCCGGGCCAACGCGCCGCCGAGCCCGCGCCGCTGGAAGGCAGGATCGACCTTCAGATCGCCGATGTACCCGGTCCGCACCGGGGTTCCGTTCACGTAGGCATCGCGGATCGCCCACGCAACGCATCCGACCACCGCCCCGGCAACCTCCGCGACCATGACGTGCCAGGGATCACCGAGCATCGCGTCGAGCGCGAAGAAGTCGGGTTCGCGATGCACACAGATCGAGATACCACCCGCCATCGGGCATCGCGCCGCGAGCCTGCACAGCGCGTCGTTGTCCGCGGCCCGCGCTGGACGGAGTCGCCATGGCGCGGACGGTGCCGGATCGCTCTCCATCCCGTGGCTCTCGCGCCCCCCTTCAGCAAGGGTGCTCGGCCTGCCGCCCGGTTCAGTGCCGCGGAGTCGCGATGAGGAACTCATACGCGAATGCATGGTCCTCCTGCGCAAGCAGTGTCTCGAGTTGGCGCTCTCGCACGATTCGCGCTTCGATCGTGGGCGGCAGGCTGTAGCGGGAGAGAAACTGTCGAATCACGATCCGGGCCCCGGCGGACGCCCGGTGCAGCACCAGCGCCATGAGGCGCGCGTAGTCGTGCACGGACAGGTAGGACGGCAGGTCAGATAGGGAGAAACGCGTGAAGCGCTGCGGCGCGGAGCAACTGAGGTAATGCTCCAGACGGTCATCGACGATGGACAGCTGCGCAAGTCGCTCCCGAATGACCTCGACACCGTCGGGCGTGAGGTAGGGCGGCAGATCTCCCTCCGGGAGCTTGCCGCGGAACACGAGTCCCAGCATGAAGCAGTCGCGCGCGAGCGTACCCTCGAGCAGTCGACACATGCGCGCGTGCAGTGTGGGGCCTACGGGCACGCACGCATGGCGGTAGAAGGCTGGATCGCCAAAGACGAGCCGCGACACGAGCGGGCAGACCGCGAGGTCAAACACCAACCGCCAGCCGGCCGTATCCCACTGCTCGCGCATAAATGCTCGCTGCTTCTCGAGGCTCTCGAAGCCGAGCAGTCGCTCGATTCGCTCGCGGCGCACGAGACGAGCCAGCCGACCAATCCGCCGGAAATGGCGCTCGAACCGCCCGGCGTAGAGCACCCCCCGCGCGATCTGCCGACGATGGCGCCGCCAGTATGCGCGTGAGGCAGCCGGCAGACGTGCGTCGAGTCGCGCATGAATCGCCAAGCGCCACCGCCCTGCTGCATCCGTGAGACCGAGATACGCCCCGTAGTCCTCGAATCGCAGGGCCTCGAGCGCTGCGACTTTCAAGCGGAGCAGGTGATTCTGGGCGGGGTTGCAGTCGATCGCCACGACCCGGCCCGTCGTGTGCGCGAGCAGATTCAGCGGACGATCACCACTTCCGGTGATGCAAAGGATGGGCCCGGCGGCATCGGGATGCAGTGCTGCGAGCTCGGTCCGCCAGTCCTCGTTGGCCGAGGAGTAGTTGAGCGTCGAGTCGAAGTGCCGCACGCCTGCACGCTCCGTCCGGTCGGTGGATGATACCCGGAGCACAAGTTCTTGTCCGGACGTCAAGACGGCGTCAAGCTCGTGTACGGCAGCAGCACACCGTCCTCAATGCGCACGCGCCGCGAGGCGTACGGATGGAGGCGTGCGTCGTGGGTTGCGACGAGGACCGCGGCCCCACATTCCCTGGCCGCAACAGTGAGAGCGGACGCGACGGCCCGCCCCGCGGCACCGTCCAGATTGCCGGTCGGCTCGTCGGCGAAGACGATCGCCGGATGGTGCACGAGCGCGCGGGCGACCGCCACGCGCTGCTCTTCGCCACCCGACAACTCGCGGGGCTTCCGGTCGGCGACTGGCTCGACGTCCAGCATCGCGAGCAGGCGTAGCACCTCGCGCCGCTCGGTAGGATGCCCACCGTTGGCAATGGCTCCCATGAGCATCACGTTCTCGGCGACGCTGAGCCGTGCGAGGAGGTTGGCGCGCTGAAAGACGAAGCCGACACGGGTGGCCCTGAGTGCTCGGCGTTCGGCCTGACCGAGTGCTCCGAGCCACCGACCGGCGAGCCGCACGCCTCCGCACGTCGGCGTGAGGAGTCCAGCGGCAACGCCGAGCAGCGTCGTCTTGCCAGAACCGCTTGGACCCTCGAGCAGTACGAGCTCTCCCGAGCGCACGGCGAGCGACACCTCGCGCAACGCCGACACCGCGCGGCGTCCGTGACCACGGGTCTTCGATACCCGATCCAGCTCCAGCACGATCATGGTCGGAACGCCTCGAGCGGATCGATGCGGCGCAGCCCGAGCAATGGCAGGAGCGCAGCGACGACCCCGGCCATGACGAACAGCGTCAGCACCATTGCCGCTCCGTCGGGACTCACCGGCAAGAGGACCACGGGCCACCACCGCGCGAGGGCGGCATCGAGCGCTCGAATCATCAGGAATCCGGTGACGAAGCCGATGCCGGCCAGTAGTAGCGCCTCACCGATCAGCGCTGTACCGATCCCTCGGACCGAGGAGCCGAGCGCCAGCAGAACGGCAATCTCGGCGCGGCTCTGCTCGACGACGGCGTGCGAGAGCAGTGCGATGAGCGACCCCGCCGCCAGCACACCGAGCAAGCCGATCAGCGAGAGCACAGGCAGGAAGCCCGCTCCGATCTCGCGAAGATTCGCGGCCAGGAACTCGCCTCTGGCGAAGACATTCAGCGCCGGGAACCGTTCCCGGATGGCCTCCGCGACGACGTCCGTCCGTGCATCAGGTGCGATCCGTACAATGACGAAGGACGCCCGGCCCCGGATCCCGCTCATCCCGGCGACCGCCGACAGATTCGCGAACACGAGGTGTGTCGCCAGCAGGTTGGTTCCCTCAGCGAGCCCGGTCACGATCCCGCCGCGGCCGTTGATCCACAGCGTATCCCCGACGGCAGTGCCGAGCCGCCAGGCGGCGGCGCGATCGAGGACGACGTCGTTGCGTCGGCTCGGCGCACGGCCCTCGGCAAGCATCGGGGGCCCACCCAGCCCGTCCGGCGCCCGATAGCCAACGCCCATGAGCGCCAGACGGCGCACGCTCGGTCCGTGCCCTCGTGCCGATTTCACGGTGACGAACGCGCGAGCGACGGGATCGGCTGCGGCAACGCCGTCGACAGACAGCAGCGAGTCGGCCATCCCGTCGGCCAAGAGCGCGGAGGATCGCATGAAGTTGTCCGACCCGCGCGGCGCGACCCAGAGATCCATGCCCGGTTGGCCGAGGTAGGTCCGCACGCTCGCCGCGACGCTCCGGTGTGTGGCCTGGAGTGCCAGGACCAGAACCGTGCACACCGCGATGCCGCCTACCGTCATCCAGAAGCGGCCGGGCCGGCTCCGCAGCGCTCTGACGATCAGGCGGAGCACGATCCACCCCGACGGAGCATCCGCACTTCACCGGTGCTGCCGTTCACCTCGACTTCATCTCCCGATCGCAGCACGGACGTTGCATCGGTTACCCCAACCACGGTCGGTACGCCCAGTTCCCGACCAATGATGGCGGCATGCGACAGGAGGCTCCCTCGCTCGACGATCACCCCGCGGGCAACCGAGAGTACGAAGATCCATCCGGGCTCGGTCACGCGTGCCACGAGGATTCGATCACGGACGCTGTCCACACGGACCGCGCCGTCGACGACACATGCGATTCCCTGAGCTATGCCCGGAGAACACGGGACGCCGACGAGTACGTCCGTCGACGGTGACGTCGGTACGGTTGACCGAGATGCAGGTAGGCGATACACGGACCCCCGACTGACGAGGCGATGCGGTAGGTCCGACCCGTCGAGATGGCGATACGCATCGGCGCGCGCGGCGACCACACCATCCAAACGGAGTCCGGGCAGGCCGCCCCGTGCGTACGCTTCGAGATCCTCGAGCGTCGCGAAGTGCACATCGCCTGGATCCGAGAGCGCGCCGTCCCGCACGAGCGCCGTCCCCATCGCGCGCACGAGCCGCCGTAGGAGCCCGTAGGCACGGGCTCGCGCGAGCGACATCTGCTCCCGGGCAGCGATCAGGGTTCGCGTGCGCCTCAGGAGCCAGGACGCATACCACCAACGGAGGGGGCGTCCGCGCACCCGAGCACGATACTCCCGTTCCGCGGCATCGCCGAGGGCTCGGAGTGTCACCGAATCCCGCGACGGCGCCCCGTTCGGAGGTACCGATCGGAGCAGGTCCACGATCACCCACGGCTGATCGGCCGGAGTCTCGGTCTCGAGCTTCAATTCCTCGACCGTGCGGTCCCCGTAGCGGGACACGTAGATGGCCGCCTGCGCTCGGAACGACTCGGCTTCTCCATCTGCGCCGAGCCGCTCCCACACGTTCTGGGGGGGCAGATCGGACCACACGAGCCGCGCGACCGCCGGTACCTCCCGCGCGGTCGCTGCCAGCGTCCGGAGGTCCTCCAGTGGCTGCGTGCTCGCGACTCGTCCGAGGTCACCGAGTAGCCGCTGATGCAGGTCCGACCCACCAGCGCCGGGTACCGACCCACACAGTCGGGCCAGACGGTCACTGCACACGAACGCGAACAGATCGTTGAAGATCAGGACGGTCCAGTCATCGAGATACGTTTCCTCGAGCGAGGCGAATGCCTCGAGCAGACGATCGAACGGCTGGTCCGCGAGGTCCGCGTTCCCGACCGCAGTGGCCATCTCCTCGACGCCATTCCGGAACCGCTCCACCTCATCGTCGATGCCGTGAAACCGCCGAGCGAGGCGCCACCACACCCGGACCGCCAGCAAGGCGTGAGCGAGTCGAGACTCACCACCTGGCTGGCGCCACAGACCTCTCTCGGGAACCTCACCGATGCCAAGTGCCTTCTCCCACTTCGGCACCGTCCAACCGATGCCCGGCGCCGCCGCAAACAGCCGGTAGTAGGCCAGCAGGTTCATGTAGAGATGACCATCCACGGTCCCGACGAGGTGTTCGAGATCGTCGTGGAGACGGGTGAGTGTTGCAGGCGGTACCCCAATCTCGGCGAGTGCCTTCCGGAAGAGCCGGGCATAGGTCCGCCGCACCAGGGAGTAGGTCAGCGGCAGCGTCGTCCCCGGATAACTCTCTCCGATGTTGCTGTCATCCCAGATGGTCAGTGCGCCCGCTACCGTCGTAATGGGCCGCGCCTGGAGCACGTGCACCCTGCCGGCGGCGTCGAGCGCCCACTCGACGTCCTGAGGGGTGCCGCGCACCCGCTCGATCGTGACGAGCAGGTCACCGAGTCGATTCAGGTCTTCCGGCGTGAGCGAAGGGCGAGCCTGGTCCGCCCGTGCGACCCCCACGATCACCGTGCCTTCTGCCCCGTCTGCGATCACGCGATGCTCCTTCCGCCTGACCGTGCAGGACCATTCAACACTTCCCGGAATGCGCTCGAACCTGTCGGTTTCGACCACGTCATCGACGATCCCCACTCCCAACCCGTATCCGCTGACGACGATGAGCCGGGGCGCCCCCGTGGCGGGATCGGCCGTGAATCCCACTCCCGCAACGCGTGCGTCGACCATCTCCTGGATCACGAGGGCGACGCGCGGCCATGCGCCGCCAAGTGCACGCACTTTGCGATACAGCGCGACGCGCTCGGAGAACGCCGACATCAGGCACTCGCGTACCGCGCCCGCGATCGACAGGGCCGGTACACCGAGTCGGGTAAGGAACACGCCGGCGTGACTGTGCGCGGCGCCGTCTTCTCCAACGACACTGGACCGCACGGCGAGCCTGGTGTCGCCGTCGAACTCGCGGACCGCGGTTCCGAGCGCTTCGACTACCGCATGGGGCCACGGTGCGGTACGAATGGTTGCCGCAATGCCGTTCAACCGAGCGCGAAGGTCCGCCTCGTCCCCGCCGTCGGCGAGCCGCGCGATCTCGAGACGGACCGGGTCTAGAATGGCATCGGTTGCGGCCGTCGTGAGGACGAACCAGCGTGGCACGGGCAGGCCGAGCGCCGCCAGCTCGTGCAATTGGCAGGCTTTCCCACCGACCTGCTCCTGTACGAGGTGGCCGTCCGGCCAGGCCAGGAGCTCCGCGTGTCCGCCCGTCGCGGGGGTCATGCAAGGACCACCCCGTGTCGTGCGAGCAGCGCGAGGGCCAGGCCTCCGTGCGCCACCACACCATAGACCTGTGCGAGTCTCTCGAGGCGCGCACGAGCGCGAGAGGGCGAGAACCGAAAGCGCAGGCAGGCTGCAATCATTACGGCAGCCGCGCCGACGACGGCACCACTGTACGACGATCCGGCCCCCGCGGCCCGGGCCACCGGAAGGAGGCATGCAGCAGAGATCGTCACGAACGCGGCTGGCAGCAGCGCGGCAGTTCTCCAACCCAGCGCCTTTGAGTACGTGCCGTAGTCCGTCTCGTCCTCTGGCACTCTGATCTTCCGTGCCGTCTCCCACGCGGCGACGCTCGCGCACGGCGCCAGCACCAACGGCACGGTCCACAGCGCGACACCCCGCGTGACAATGGTATCGACGAACACTGCCACCGCATACAGCCCGAACAGCACCGTGAGCAGTTTGCGTGCGAGCAACGCGAGGGGCCGTGGGTTACGCGCGAGAGGTGCGATGAAGAACCAGTGGAAGCCAAGCCACGTCACGATGTATCCGCCCACGGCCGTTACACGCATCGCCCACCCACCCAACAGCACATTGCCCCCGAGGAACAGTCCCAAGATGATCTGCTGGAGCCCACGAAGCTCTCGCCGCGTGATCGCGCCGGTGACGGTGGGGCGCGAGCAATACCGCGCATCTCCAGCCGCCGCCATCCGCGCGTCGTGCACGGCATCCGTGAGATCGTCGTCGATCCGTATCAGCAGGGTCCACAGCACCGTGGAGCCGGCGCCCAGCGCGGCGAGCATCCCGACACGTAGCGGAACGACGTCCGCGAGTGGCTGAAGCGGCAGATAGACCGAGAAGAACTGCGCCATGCCGACCGGTATCAGGATGGCAGGCGGGAACATCTCCTGGACATACGCGGCGGCCCGTCTCGCATGGCGCGGAAGTGCAGCGGCACCAGCCATCGGTTTCATGCTGCGACCTCGGCTGACACCGGCTCGGCAAAGCGGCGCGCGAACAGGCCGAAAGTCTGACGGATCGGCGACCCGAAGCCTGCGATGACGTGCTGAACGGACTCATTGGTCGCCTGCACCAGTGACAGGTCGAGCCGCTCGTACCCGAGACGGCCGGCCGCCTGTTGGGTCTCGTACGCGATGAGCGGTCCGATACCGCGCCCGCGGTGTGCTGGCAGCACGCCCAGCATCAGGAACTTCACGGTACGGATCCGTGGCACGTGCCGCCGGAGATGTAGCCACCCGAAGGGAAGCAGTCGCCCACCCGTTCCACGCAGTGCTTCGTTGATATCCGGCAGCGTGAGCCCGAATCCGACCGGCTCGCCCTCGTACTCGGCGATGCGCACCAACTCCGCCTCCGCGAATACCTTGAAGGCCTTGGCACGCTGACGGAACTCATCCCACCCGATGCGCACGAATCCCCATAGCGACGCAAAGGACTCGTTGTACAGGCGCCAGAGGATCCGTGCCTCATCGACCCAGCACCTCAGGTCGATGCTCCGAACCGTCACACCACGCGCGGGGCCAATACCTCGAGCTGCCGCCCGGACCAGGCGGGTGACGGCCGGTGCGGCTTCATCCGTCGGTGTAGCGGAGAAGGCATAGTAGCGACGCACGAGCTCGTACCCCGCACCCTCCAAGAGTTGGCGATAGAAGGGCGGGTTATAGGGAGACTGTACCGTTGGCGGCACATCGAATCCCTCGAGCAGGATACCGGTCTCGTCGTGAGGAGTGAGATTGACCGGCCCGAGGAGACGTCGCATTCCGCGCGAACGCGCAGCCGCCTCGGCGGCGGCAAGGAGGGCCGCAGCACTCTCGGGATCGTCTGCGCACTCGAAGAACCCGAATAGCGCGGTCGCCTCCTCCCACGTTCGCGCAAAGCCCGGGTCCACGATGGCTGCTATGCGGCCGGTGACGCGCCTACCGCGCACTGCGACGAACCGCCGCGTCCAGCGTGACCGCAGAGACGCGTTGTGCCGCTCGGACCATCGGTGCCGCTCCTCGAATCGGAGGGGAGGCGCCCACAGTGGATCGTCTTGGTAGAGCGTGTACGGCAGTCGGACAAACAGCCGGTGATGTCGGCCGTGGTCGGCTGCACGCACCTGCACGTTCGCTGGCGCGGCGCGGTCGATAACCCCATGCATGCGTCACCTCCAGGCCGAGGTGTCCCGTTTCTGCCCACCCTGTGGCCGAATCCTAGGGGACGCGCGGCAAGCAGGCGTCAAGCGACCAGTGAGGCTTGTGCCGACCCGATCGCCGCGACGCCTCCAGCCCAATCTCCAACGCAGCCAACCGCTTGACGGTGGCTTGCCGGAAGGACGGTAGCGTCGTGCACCACGAGTCGAACTCCACTGGGGGCATCCGATGAAAGTCCTACTGGTGAAGCCCGCCCTTGGACCGCCGACCATCGCGGCCGGTGAGGTCACTGAGCTCGAGCCACTCGAGCTCGAGTACCTGGCTGCAGCATTGCGGGATCACGACGTCGAGCTCGTCGACCTGCGGTATGACCAGGACATCCTGCCGGCCCTCCATCGCTTTCAGCCCGATGTCGTGGGGGTGACTGCCCTGTCCGTACAGGTCTACAACGCGCTCGCCATCCTGCGCACCGTGCGCCAGCTCGACGACCGTATCATCACGGTCGTCGGCGGGCATCATGCTACGCTGCTGCCGATGGACTTTCAGCAACCCGAGGTTGATATCATCGTCTGCGGCGAAGGCGCTTTCACCTTCGCCGCATTGCTGCAGCATCTGGAACGTGGAACGGAACCGTCCGATGTGCCCGGCCTCTGGTACCGTCGGAATGGCATCTTCACGCACACGGGTGCACGAAACGACATCATGCGGATCGATGAGCTGCCGCTGCCTGATCGGCGAATCACCCAACGGTACCGCCACCACTACATCCACTTCTGGTGGCGGCCGGCGGGACTGATGCGCGCGTCCGCGGGATGCCAATACCGCTGTGCGTACTGTCCTATCTGGAAGGCGGCGGGCGGGCGGTGGAGGTACCGCGACCCCGCGCGGGTTGCGGAGGAGTTGGCAGGGATCTCCGAGGACTTCGTCTACTTCGCCGACGACAACATGTTCTTCGATCGCGAGTGGATGGGGGCGCTCGCACGCGCGATCCGGGAGCACGGCATCCGCAAAGAGTACTTTCTCTTCTCCCGTGCCGACGCCGTGGTCAAGTGCCGCGACATGTTACCGGAGTGGGCGGAGCTCGGACTCCGACAGGTGTTCCTGGGATTGGAGGCGGCAGATGTCGAGACCCTGAAGCCGCTGAACAAGCGCACCAAGGCCGCGACGAACGAAGAGGCCGTCCGGCTCCTCATGAGTGCCGGTATCGACCCGCTCGCGTCATTCATGGTATTCCCCGACTTCTCCGCCGACGACTTCGAACGGCTCTATGACTATGTCGAGCGGCTCGGTGTGTACTACTGCGAGTTCTCGATCCTGACGCCGGCTCCGGGATCCGATCTCTACCACCGCTCGCGCGAACAGCTCACGACCAGCGATTACCGATACTTCGATTACATGCACCCGGTGCTCCCGACGCGCCTCGGCGAGCGCGAGTTCTTCCGTCAGCTCGCGCGACTCTATTGGCGCACCTACTCCCCGCGTCGAGCCATTCGGGTGAGACCGAGCACGCCGCCGCCTACCACCTTCGCGACGCTCGCCCGCAATCTCTGGGTGGGCCTCAGGATGTACCGTAGAATCCGCAACGGCCATCGGACCATGGCGCCCAGTCCGCCGTCCAGCCCCGCAGGCCATCGTGTCGAGGCCGACGCGCAGGTCGCGTAGCGACGGCGAGCAGCTAAGACATCACAGACCTTCGGAGAGGCGGACTTCGCTTGGCAGCGCCACCCCGCCCAAACCTTTCGTTGCTGGAGCGCCCCTCAACGCACGAGACCACCATTCTCCGCCCTCGAGGAGCGCTCGTGAAACGTCGCAGGCCGCGCACATGGGCGCGGCCTGCGGGTGTTCGCTCAGGATGACGACCGGAGCGCGAGCGTTGGGCGATCACATCGGGCTACTCGAGCGGAATCCTGTCCTTGTTCTCCGCAAGCCACGCGTGGAACGTCTTGAGCTCGGGATTGAGCGCACGGGTGGCACCAAGGTCGCGTACGCCGCAGAAGTAGTCCTCGAAGTCGCGTTTGAACTGGAACATGTTGCCGAGGTCCTCTGCCCCCGGGAAGCCGAAGCTGCGGTACGCCTCAGGGGACACGGCGTTGTACCGCACCTCTTGGCCGAGCGCATCGGATAGCGCCGCCGCCATCTGCGAGCCCGTGAGATGCTCGCCGGCAATCGCGACGGTCTTGCCGATCGAGGAGCTTCCCTGCTTGAATAGGCCGTAGGCGCACTTGCCGATATCCTCCGCGGCGATGCCGGGTAGCTTCTTGTCACCCATCGGCATTGCGAGCGCGAGCCTGCCGTCGGGACCCTTCTTCGGCCCCAAACCGAAATAGATGAAGTTGTCCCAGTAGAAGCTGGTCAGCAGATACGTCGTCGGAACACCCGCGTCGGCAAATGCCTTGTCGGATTCCCCCTTGGCATCAAAGTGCGGCACCTTGTAGTGCTCCATGAGCGTCGGCATCCGATCGTCGTCGAGAGGCACCCACTTCCGTGTGTCCTCCAGCGTCGACCACACGGCGTGCTGCACGCCGGCCGTCTTGGCAGCCTTCGCCATATTCCCCGCCTGCTCGGCCTCCTTTCCAGGCGAGAAGTGCTCCCAGAAAAATGTGACACAGAAAGCCCCGTACGCACCCGCAAACGCGGTCTCGAGGCTCTCGACGTCGTCGACGTCGGCCTGCACCACCTCCGCACCGAGGGCCGCGAGCGCCCTCGCCTTGTCGGAGTTCACGTCTCGCGTGATCGCACGCGCGGTGAACGCGCCGTTTGGGTCGGTCATGATCGCGCGAACCAGGCCGCCACCCTGGGCGCCGGTTGCGCCGACTACGGCAATGATCTTCTTCTCAGCCATTCGTATCTCCCTCTATCCAAAACGCTAGCCAATGTAACCAGTCCGCCGTCCTGACACCGTTCCCCGGCATCGCCGGGGAACACGCAGACCGGCACCGATAACCGAACAAAATAGTCGTACTCGAACACGTCAACCGTTGCTCACAGATGAGCGAGTTGTCCCGGGTCGCTGGCCTGCCTCTCGGCCGGCTCGCAGTGCGCGACCTGCGGTGCCTGTGGGTCCGTTCGCATCAGCCACCTGTCCCTCTATCCCTCGCGTCGTCTGAGCCGACCAGCATCGCGCCCCGGGGGCCAAGGCATGAGCGACACACGCCCCACCTGCCCAACCTCCCTTGACACCGCTGGTTCGCCCCCCCCTGCTATAGGGGCGAGCCACCAAGGCCGGGAGGGGCCATGCCCGAGATCATTCGCTTCACACTGAACGGCGCGCCGGTTTCGCTCGATACGGAAGCGAGCCGGACCCTGCTCTGGGTTCTGCGCACCGATCTCGCACTCACCGGCACGAAGTACGGATGCGGTGCGGGAATCTGCGGATCCTGCACCGTAGTCGTCGACGGACGGGCCGTGCGAGCGTGCCAGGCCGACCTCGCCTTCGTCAATGGCAAGGAGGTCACGACGATCGAGGGATTGGCACGGAATGGTGAGTTGCACCCACTCCAGCGGGCATTCCACGAGCATGGCGGGTTCCAGTGCGGCTACTGCACGCCAGGCGCGATCATGAACGCCTACGCGCTGCTGCGCGAGACCCCCCGGCCGACCCGCGCGCAGATCCTCGAAGGCATGGAGCGCAACCTGTGCCGCTGCGGGGCGCACCAGCGGATCGTGCGGGCCATCGAGGAGGCGAGCCATGCCTGACACCTCCCGCGTCGGTCGACGTGACTTCGTGAAAGCCCTGGGCGGTGGCATCCTCGTCGTCGTCAACCTCCCGATGGCGCGCGCGTTGAGCCCTGCCGAGGAGATGCAGCGGCGCCAGCGCGGCTACCCGGACGACATCAACGCCTACGTCCACATCGCTGAAGACGGCTCGGTGACCCTCTACTCGGGCAAGATCGAGATGGGCCAGGGGGTGATGACGTCGCTCGCGCAGGAGGCGGCTGAGGAGTTGGGTGTCTCCCTGAGCGGGATGCGCGTCGTGATGGGGGACACCGACTCGTGTCCGTGGGATATGGGCACGTTTGGCTCGCTCACGACGCGCATGTTCGGACCCGCAGTCCGCAAAGCTGCGGCCCGTGCTCGGCTAGTACTCACGGACCTCGCAGCCGACCGGCTGGGGGTTGCACGAGAGTCGCTCACGGTGGAAGACGGCGTCGTGTACGTCTCGGGAGATCGCACCCGTCGAGTCACCTACGGTGAGCTGGCAATGGGTGAGCAGATCCTCCATGAAGTAGACGAGGAGGCAGTGCTGCGGACCGTGGAAGAGTTCACCGTCATGGGGCAGTCACCGCGGCGGTTCGATGGGATCGACAAGATCACGGGCCGGGCGGTGTACGCAGGCGATATTCGACGCCCGGGCATGCTCTACGCACGCCTGCTGCGCCCACCGGCTCATGGTGCGACGCTCACCCAAGTGGATACCGCGGCAGCTGCGGCCATGCCCGGGATTACCGTCGTGAACGAAGGCGGGCTGGTGGCGGTGCTCGCCGAAGACCCGGAGCGCGCTGCCCGCGCCCTCAGCCTCGTGGAGAGCGAATTTAGCGTGGTTGAGGCGGAAGCAGACACCGAGAGCATCTTCGATCACATCGTGCGGGTGGCCCCCGAGCCGGACACCGGTGAGCAGGAGGGCGATCTCGAACAGGGCCGGCGCAACAGCATCCGGACGTTCGAAGCCACGTACTACAACGGCTACGTCGCCCACGCACCGATCGAGCCGCACACGGCGGTCGCCGAGATTGCAGACGGCCGGGCGACGGTGTGGTCCTCCACCCAAGCGCCATTCAGCCAGCAGGAGACCATCGCCCGGGCAATCGGGTTCGCACCGGACGCCGTACGCGTGATCACTCCGTACGTCGGCGGCGGGTTCGGCGGCAAGGTGCCGGGGCAGCAGGCCGTCGAAGCCGCGCGTCTCGCGCAGATCACTGGCAGACCCGTCCAGGTCGCCTGGACCCGTGCGGAGGAGTTCTTCTACGACACGTTCCGGCCCGCTGCCGTCATCCACGTGACATCCGGCATCGACCTCGAGGGCCGCATTGTGCTGTGGGACTACCACGTGTACGGGGCCGGGTCGCGTGGCTCCGACGTGTTCTACGACGTCCCCAATCGTCGGGTGCGCGTCTCCGGCGAGTGGGGACGTGCCCCGGAGGGGATGCACCCGTTCGCGGTCGGGGCCTGGCGCGCACCGGCGGCCAACTCGAATCGGTTTGCCGCCGAGCAGCAGATCGACATGATGGCAGCGACGGCGGACATGGATCCGCTGCAGTTCCGCCTGCGGAACACGAAGGACCCCCGGATGATCGCTGTCCTCGAGGCCGTGGGCGAGGCGGCGGGCTGGGACCCGGCCGTGGCACCGCGTCGCCGCGGGCGCGGGCGGGGGATCGCGTGCGGAATCGACGCGGAAACGTACGTGGCACTCGTCGCCGAAGTCACGGCGGACGCGATGACGGGTGTGGTCAGGGTAGAGCGCGTCGTGTGCGCGCAGGACATGGGACTCGTGGTCAATCCCGACGGTGCGCGTATGCAGATGGAAGGGTGCATCGCCATGGGGTTGGGCTACGTGCTCAGTGAGGAGATCCGCTTCGAGGGCGGGAGGATTCTCGACTCCAACTTCGATACGTACGGCCTGCCACGGTTCTCGTGGATGCCCGAGATCGAAACGGTACTGGTCCAGAATGATGACCTACCACCAAAGGGCGGGGGCGAGCCGGCGATCATCAATATGGGTGCGGTCGTCGCCAACGCCGTGTTCGACGCCACGGGAACCAGGGTCTTCCGGTTGCCGATGACGCCCGAGAACGTGCGGGCGGCCGCGAGGGATTAGCCGGGCCCCGCGGCAGTTCGCCGGAATCTCCTCACTCCGGCCAACGTAGGGGTGAGTGCGGCTCGCGTTCGGGAAGCGTCGGAGAGACCGCCATGATGAGAGCGGGAATCGCCCCCGTCGTCCTCTGCGGACTCGTGGTCGGGTCCGCTTGCACAACGGCTCACCAGGGTGTCCCCCCGGTCGAGCAACGGATTGCAGGAGTCGTGACCGGCCTGCATGTCCGCCGCTCACGTGCCGCGCAGATCCCGTCGGAGCGCTGGACGCTCGAGGAGCGTATGACGCGCCATCGAGTACCGGCGGTCAGCATCGCCGTCATCCACGGCGACACCATCCACTGGAGTCAGGCCTACGGAACGACCGTCGCACTGGACGGCCGTTCCGTCACCGCCCAAACGCCGTTCCAGGCCGCCTCGATCAGCAAGGCACTCACCGCGTTTGCCACGCTCCTCGTCGTCGATCGTGGGCTACTCTCACTCGACACACCCGTCAACCGCTACCTGCGAAGCTGGACGCTGCCGGCAAGTGCGGCGGGTTCCAACGATTCCGTTACTATAGCGCTCACGCTGGGCCACATGGCGGGATTGAGCAGCTTTCCCTTCCCGGGGTACGCGCCGGGCACCGCCCTCCCGACGCTGGCACAGATCCTCGATGGGGTCCCCCCCGCCCTCACTCCACCAGTTCGGATTACGCAGCGGCCCGGATCCACCTGGACATATTCGAACGGCGGGTACCTGGTGCTGCAGCAAGTGCTCGAGGATGTGACGAGCCTGGCCTTCTCGACCCTCATGGACAGCCTCGTGTTGGCGCCACTCGGCATGGAGCACAGCACGTTCCAGCAGCCATTGCCCGCACGCCAAGAGGCCGTGGCAGCGGTCGGACACGACCAGGAGGGTGTGCCGCTGCCTGATCGATGGCGGATTCAGCCTGAGCTCGCAGCCGCCGGCTTGTGGACGACAGCATCGGATCTGGCGCGATTTGCACTCGCCGTTCGGACAGCGGGACGCCAGTCTGCCGACGCGCTACTGGCTGCACCGACCGCCGTCGCGCTGACCACACCCAGATTCACCAACTTCTCACTGGGACTCCTCATCCGTCGCAACGGTGGACATGCGTGGTTCACGCTGAACGGCGGGAACGAAGGATACCGGTGCCTGATGTACGTGTACCTGACAGCCGGAGTTGGGGCAGTGGTGATGACGAACGCCGATGCGGGGCTCGCTCTTGCCAGCGAGATCATCAACAGCATCGCGCTCGAGTACCGCTGGCCCAGTTTCATTCCCGAGGAGTTCTGGTAGACCGCAGACACCCCTCGACAGCGGTCTGATCGCTCGCGTCGCGACTGGTGCCGCGCCCGACCGAAACCCGACGGTCGCCACGGACACACCCGGCCTGTGTCCAACAACGCCGATCGACGCGGAGCGCTGCGTGCCAGACTGGCATCGACGAGCGCGGGTAGCTCCTCGGACACCGTGAGGAGAGGTGCCCGTCCCTGACACGGGCTGAGCAGGGTCTCCGAACCGGCCGTGGCGGCCCGCCAAAGCCGGATCCAAGTCCGCGCGCCGACCTGTCTTGCGTCCGCCCGATTCCGATGATACGATGCCCGTGTCCAGCGCAGGAACAACAGGAGAAGGAGGGCTGGGTAAGGTAGGTTTTCCGATGCTCCCGTCGGTGCTTGCGAGCGCTCGCAGCCGGCGGGATTCTCATTAGGTAGTGGAGGAACGCCAATGCACAGGGTTCGAGTTTGCCTGGTCGCGCTCATAGCGACCGTTGCCGCTGCGGGCCAGCTCGCAGCGCAGGCGACCGGCACGGTCCGCGGACGGACCGTCAATGCCACGACGAATGAGCCGATCGCGCTCGTGACGGTGCGGATCGCCGACCGCACCGCGCAGAGTGACTCCGACGGACGCTTCGTCGTGAGTGGCCTAGCGGCAGGCACCTACGCAGTGCGCGCCAACGTGCTGGGCTACCGTCAGGTTACCGATACGGTTTCGGTCGGTGCGGGCCAGACGTCCGAGATCGAAATACCGATGTATCCGATGGCGCTGGCCCTCGAGGCGCTCGTGGTCACCGGCTACGGCGAGCAGGAACGTCGCGACTTGACTGGCGTCGTGGACGAAGTGCCGGCCGAGACGTTCAATACCGGCCGGGTCATCGCTCCCGAAGAGCTGATCAAAGGCAAGGTCGCGGGCGTCCAGGTCGCCGAGGCGAACGGTGGCGAGCCCGGTGGCGGCATCTCGATCCGGATCCGCGGCGGAACGTCGGTGACGAGCAGTAACGAGCCACTCTATGTCATCGACGGCGTGCCGATGCCGGTCGGCGGCGGACTCTCCGCCGGCCGCAGTCCGCTGAACTTCCTCAACCCGAACGACATCGAGTCCTTCACCATCCTCAAGGACGCGTCCTCGACCGCCATCTACGGATCCCAGGGCGCCAACGGCGTGGTGATGATCACGACCAAGTCGGGCAGGGGCGTGCGTGACACCGGCTGGGATCTGACGTACCGGGGGACGTTCTCAGGCTCGGTCGTATCTTCGCGTCCGGCTCTGCTGACCGCTACCGAGTTCCGCACGGCGGTCCAGAACCAGGCCCCTGACCTCATCGACTATCTGTCGAACGCCGACACCGACTGGAACCAGGAAGTGCAGCAGTCCGCGTTCGGCCAGGAGCACACGATGGTGGTGGCCGGCGGCACGCAGTCCACGAACGTGCGGGCGTCCTTCGGCTACCTGTCCCAGGAGGGGGTCGTCCAGGCCTCCAAGAACGAGCGGCTCTCACTGAACGTGGCGTTCAACCAACTTCTGTTCGACGACCGCCTCAGCCTGCAGGCGAACGTGGTCGGGTCACGCGTGGCCGACCGGTTCACGCCCGGCGGCGTCATCGGCAATGCCAACAACTTTGCGCCGACCCAGCCGATTACGGAGGAGGGAAGTCCGTACGGCGGGTACTTCGAGTGGGATGCGACCCGAACGGCCGTCAACCCCGTCGCCCAGATCAACCGGATCAGCGATGAAGGCACCACATACCGCAGCGTCGGCAACGTGACCGCCGAGTACGACCTGGCGTTCGTCGAAGGGCTCTCGGCGACAGCCCGGTTCGGCTACCTCGCCACGAGCTCGGAGCGGCGGTTCTTTGCGCCGTCCACCGACAAGAACCAGATCAACCGGGGATTGTACGGCACGGTGAGTCGCTCCAATCCGACGGAATACGGCTCGCTGTTCGACGGGTTCCTGACGTACAACCGGATGTTCGACGTCCACAGCCTGAACCTCACCGCCGGGTACGCCTACCAGCAGCGGCGGCAAGACAGCCCGTCTTTCTACGCCCAGGACCTCAGCTCGGACCTGCTCGGTCTCAATGGCGTACCGTCCGCCGAGCTCCAGCAGACCTCTCTCTTTGTCGAGGAGTCGAAGCTCGCTTCCTGGTTCGCGCGGGCCAATTACTCGCTGAACGACCGGTACCTCTTCACGGCGACCATCCGCGCGGATGGCTCCTCGAAGTTCGGCGCCGGCAACCAGTGGGGAACGTTCCCGTCGGCCGCGGTGGCCTGGCGCGTGTCGGAAGAACGGTTCATGGACGGTGCGGACTTCCTGTCGGACCTGAAGCTCCGGCTGTCCTGGGGCAAGAACGGCAACCAGGCCTTCTCGAGTTACGCGCAGTACAAGCAGTACGTGTACGGCGATCCCCAGGCGCAGGTGCAGTTCGGTAACGACTTCGTGTCGACCGTCCGTCCCAGCGCGGCGGACCCGAACATCAAGTGGGAGGAGACGTCGTCCTGGAACCTCGGCATCGACTACGGCCTCTGGAACAACCGGGTGTTCGGCGCCATCGAGTTCTACACGAAGGAAACGAAGGACCTGATCTTCGACGTGATCGTGGCAGCGGGCACGAACCTGTCGAACTCGGTCATCACCAATGTCGGCACCATGAAGAACAAGGGTGTCGAGCTCACGCTCAACGCAGGCGTCTTCGAAGGCGGCCGCGACGGTTTCACGTGGGACGCGAACTTCAACTTCGCGTACAACAAGAACGAGCTGGTGCAGATCAACCCGTTCGCCGGCGGGGCCGAGCAGCTCCTCTGGGGACCGTTCATCTCGGGCGGCGTCGGCACCCAGGTCCAGGTGCTGCGACCCGGTTACCCCATCAATTCGTTCTTCGTGTTCCAGCACAAGCTGGACAGCGACGGCACGCCGATCGTCGGCACGGACCTCGAGATGTATGAGGACCTGAATGACGACGGGGTGATCGACCAGGACGACCGACGGCCGTTCGAGAGCCCGGCGCCCGACTGGATCATCGGCCACACGTCGCTCATGCGATTCCAGAGCTTCGATCTGTCGTTCACGATGTTGGCCCAGATCGGCAGCTACGTCTACAACAACGTGGCCTCGAGCACCGGGTTCTACGATCAGCTGCGGAACTCCGATCGGCCGAACAACCTGCACCGCTCGGTCCTCGAGAACGAGTTCGTCACACCGCAGTACCAGTCGGACGTGTACGTGGAGGACGCCTCGTTCCTCCGACTGCAGAACATCGAGCTTGGCTACACCCTTGGCGGCGTGCTGAACGGCATGCGGCTGTTCGGCGTCGTGCAGAACGTTTTCACCATTACGGGGTATAGCGGCATCGACCCGACGTCGACGGTCACCGGGATCGACAACAACATCTATCCGCGCAGCCGCACGTTCACGGGCGGTCTCAGCGTCACGTTCTGAGGATATGACCATGCGAACCCAACAGATCAGAACACTGTGCATCGGCGCCGTCCTGCTCGCGGCCGTCTCGGGCTGTGACATCACGACCGAGCCCAAGAGCACGGTCGGCGCGGCCGCGGTCTTTGCGGACCCGGGATCGTACGAGGCCTTCCTGGCCAAGCTGTACGGCGGGTTGTCGCTCACCGGGCAGGTGGGGCCCAACGGGCAGGGTGACTTCCCGACGTACTCCGACGAAGGATTCACCCAGTACAGCCGGCAGCTCTGGCAGCTGCAGGAGCTGCCGACGGACGAAGCCGTGATCGGCTGGGGCGACGTCGGCCTTCCCGAACTTGTCACCGGGCTGTTCTCCTCCTCGAACCAGTTCGTCCAGATGATGTACTACCGGGTGTTCTACCAGGTGGCGCTGGTGAACGAGTTCCTGCGGGAGACGACCGACGAGAAGCTCGCGGAACGCGGTCACACCGACCTGGCCAACCAGATCGCCCAATACCGGGCCGAAGCACGGTTCCTGCGGGCGCTCAGCTATTGGCACGGGCTCGACCTGTGGGGGAACATCCCCCTCGTGGACGAGACCTTCCCGGAGGGCGCCACCCCGCCCGAGCAGAGCACGAAGGAGGAGATCTTCCAGTTCGTCGTGAGCGAACTGACGGCGGTCCGGGACGAGCTTCCGGGTGTCGGTGCGGGCGAGTACGGCCGCGCCGATCAGGGCGCGCTCGCCATGCTGCTCGCGAAGGTGTACATGAACGCCGAGGTCTACGTGGGCACGCCCCGCTACTCCGACGCGTTCTCCGAGATCCAGCGTGTGCTCGGTGGACCGTACGCCATTCACGGCGACTATCAGGAGCTGTTCCTGGCGGACAACGACCAGGTCAACGAGACGATCTTCGCGGTCCCCTACGACGGTCTGAGTACGAAGACCTGGGGTGGGACCACGTTCCTCGCACACGCAGGGTGTGGCGGCAGCATCGACCCGGCTGATCTGGGCCTCGACTTTTGCTGGTGGGGTCTCCGGGTGAAGCCCGAGTTGGTGCTCATGTATGAGGCCCCCCAGGAAGACAGCCCCGACGGTCGGGCGATCTTTTGGAGTGACGGGCAGTCCCTCGAGATTGGCGCGATCCAGAGCAACGACGGCTACTGGGGGCCGAAGTACAAGAACATCACGTCCGGTGGCGCCGTGGGCTCGAACACCACTCATCCGGACACCGATTTCCCGATGTTCCGCCTGGCGGACGCGTACCTGATGTACGCGGAGCTCGCCCTGCGCGGTGCCGGCGGCAACACGGGGGAGGCGCTCAACTACGTCAACGAGCTCAGGGAGCGCGCCTACGGTGACCAGAGCGGCAACATCACCGCGGGCGAGTTGACGCTCGACTTCATTCTCGACGAGCGCGCCCGCGAGCTCTGGTGGGAAGGGCACCGCCGGACCGACCTGATCCGGTTCGGGCAGTTCACGGGCGGGAGCTACCTCTGGTCGTGGAAGGCCAACGTTCAGAACGGCGCACCGCTCGACGAGCACTACGCGCTCTATCCGATCCCAGCCAGCGAGCTGGTTGCCAACCCGAACCTGCAACAGAACGACGGGTACTGATTCCACCACGCGAGTGCCGGAACGTGCCATCGTAGCCGTTCAGCCCGGTCGCCATCCGGCGGCCGGGCTGAACGACGTAGGCAAATGGAAACCATGAGGGCCACCGACTGCTGGACGTCTGCGGGCAGCGGGTGAGACCCACCGACGCAGCCGAGAACGCACATGGAACCAACCACCGCCGCACCCGTGGCCGTCCGGCGCAAGCCCACCCTGGCGTTCTGGGACGTCTGGAACATGAGCTTCGGCTTTCTGGGCATCCAGTTCGGCTTCGCGCTTCAAAACGCCAACGTGAGCCGGATCTTCGAGACCTTGGGTGCCCGCGTGGAGAACATCCCGATTCTGTGGATCGCGGCTCCGGTGACCGGTCTGTTGGTCCAACCCGTCGTCGGCTACTTCAGCGACCGGACCTGGGGCCGCCTGGGACGGCGGCGTCCGTACTTCCTGGTCGGCGCGGTCCTCGCCTCGCTTGCGCTGGTGGCCATGCCCAACTCCCCCACCCTGTGGGTGGCGGCCGGCATGCTGTGGATCATGGATGCCTCGATCAACATCTCGATGGAGCCGTTCCGAGCCTTCGTGGGCGACAATCTGCCCTCTGAGCAGCGCACCACCGGGTTCGCGATGCAGAGCTTCTTCATCGGGACGGGCGCCGTGATCGCGTCCATGCTCCCCTGGCTCCTCACCGAACAGTTCGGCGCGAGCAATGAGGCAATACCAGGCATGATCCCCGACTCGGTGCGCTGGTCCTTCTACCTCGGCGCGGCTGTTTTCTTCCTGGCGGTCCTGTGGACGGTCGTCCGCTCAAAGGAGTACTCGCCCGACGAGCTGGCCGCCTTCGAGGAGAGCCGTGAGCGGGAGCGCGTCCTGCCGGAGCGGCGCACGGCCGAGGAGTACGCCGCGAATGGCGTGCGGCAGTTCCGCCTGGGCGTGTTCCTCCTCCTCGCCGGCGTGGTCCTCAGCATCTGGCTCGCCCGAGTCCGCCTGTACCACGTGATGATCGTGTCGGCGGGCCTGGCATTCGTGGGCGCACTGCTCATCGTCGGAGGCCGCATGCAGCATGCCGGCCGCTACGACAACGGGTTCGTGACCATCCTGAACGACTTCCAGGACATGCCGCACACCATGCGCCAGCTGGCGTGGGTGCAGTTCTTCTCGTGGTTCGCGTTGTTCGCCATGTGGATCTACACGACGGCGGCAGTGACGAGCCACATCTACGGTACCTCCGACACGACCTCGGCACTGTACAACGAAGGAGCGAACTGGGTGGGCGTCACCTTCGCTGCGTACAATGGGATCGCTGCGGTGTTCGCGTTCGCCATTCCGAGCCTCGCCCGGATGACCAGCCGCAGGATCACCCACGCGATCTGTCTCGTGTGCGGCGCGTTCGGACTGCTCTCGATCTTCGCCATCTCCGACCCGCGCTTGCTGCTGGGCTCCATGGTCGGCGTGGGCATCGCGTGGGCAAGCATCTTGTCCATGCCGTACGCCATCCTCACCGGATCCCTCCCGCCGTCCAAGCTCGGCTACTACATGGGCGTCTTCAACTTCTTCATCGTGATTCCCCAGATCGTCGCTGCGGCCATCCTCGGCTTCTTGGTCAGCCGCTTCTTCGACGGGGAGGCCATCTTTGCGCTCCTGATCGGCGGTCTCTCGCTCGTGCTGGCGGCCGGTCTGACGCTCTTCGTAGAGGACCGGGACGACGTCGCGGCGGCGGTTGTCGGCAGCCATCAGGAGACCTGACATGACCAGCGTGCTTCGTACGGCGGCAGTTCTCGGCATCGGCGCTTCGATGCTCACCGGGTGTCGAGCCTCCGAGCCTGGTCCGAATGTTCCGGCCGGCGACCACAGGTCCGTCCTGGCGACGCAGCCCGCGGCGTTCTGGAACAGTGCGTCCGTGTACTTCCTCCTGACCGATCGCTTCGCCAACGGCGATCCATCGAACGACCTGGCGCTGGGCCGCGCGCAGGATGGCGCGGTGCTGCGCAGCTATCAGGGCGGCGACCTTGCCGGCGTGCTCGAGCAGCTGGAGGCGGGGTACTTTGATTCCCTGGGTGTCACCGCCGTCTGGCTGACACCATTCGTGGAGCAGATCCACGGCAGCACCGACGAGGGCACCGGCAAGACCTACGGCTATCACGGTTACTGGACCCGCGACTGGACTGCCGTGGATCCGGCACTGGGCACGGTCGAGGACCTCCGTGCGGTCGTCGAGGCGGCGCATCGGCGCGGCATCAGGGTGCTCATGGACGCGGTGATCAACCACACGGGGCCCGTGACGCCCGAGGACCCCCAGTGGCCTGATGCATGGGTACGTACTGCCCCGCGCTGCGCATTCCGTGATTACGCCACGACGGTCCAGTGCACCCTGGTGGACAACCTGCCGGACATTCGCACCGAGAGCGACGATCCGGTGGAGCTGCCCGCCCACCTGCTCGCGAAGTGGGAGGCGGAGGGCCGGCTCGACCAGGAAATCGCGGAGCTGGACGCCTTCTTCGAGCGTACTGGATATCCGAGGGCACCGCGATACTACGTCATGAAATGGCTGACGGACTGGGTACGCGAGCTTGGGTTCGACGGGTATCGCGTAGACACGGCCAAGCACTTCGAGGAGACGGTCAGCGTCGAGCTGCGGCGGGAAGCCGAGCGGGCATTCGCCGACTGGAAGGCGGCCCATCCGGACCAGGTGCTGGATGAGTTGCCGTTCTTCATGCTCGGCGAGGTCTACAACTACACCGTTTCGAGCGGCAGAGACTTCGATTTTGGCCGAAGCCAGACGGTGGACTTCTTCGACCACGGGTACGACGCGCTGATCAACTTCGACTTCAAGCAGCGAACCTCTGAGACGTTGGACGAGTTGTTCACACGGTATGCCGCCTCACTCAGGACCGGGGACCTCAGCGGCGTGGCGATTCTCAACTATCTCGATTCCCACGACGACGGCTCCCCCTACGATCCGAACCGAGAGGATCCCCTCGCTGCCGGGACCCGCCTGCTGCTCGCCCCTGGTGGCGCGCAGATCTACTACGGTGACGAGTTGGCCCGGCCGCTCGGCATCGAAGGTGCGGCCGGGGACGCGAACCTGCGATCATTCATGAACTGGGAGGATCTCCAACCGGGCACGACCACGGCCGCCGTGCTCGAGCACTGGCGCAAGCTCGGCCGGTTCCGCCGGTCGCACCCGGCGGTCGGCGCGGGCGCGCACCGTACGTTCCAGGAGGAACCGCTCGTCTTCGGCCGCATTCTGGCGGTGGAGGGCCTGTCCGACCGCGTGCTCGTGGCACTGGACCTGAGCGCGGGTCCCAAGACGATTCCCGCCTTCGCTGTCTTTCCGGATGGTACCGAACTGGTGGATGCCTACTCAGGAGAGGCAGCATTGGTCGCGGATGGCGAGATCGCGCTGGACACGCCACACACGCTGGCGCTGCTAAGCGAGAGGCCGTAGGTCCGTGGCGGCAATCCCTGAGCCGCTCCCGGGCGCCAGCGAGCCTGTTGCTCGGTCGTCCCGGGGTGAGGGGCCGCCGCAGCATCACCAAGCGTCAGCTACAACGGCAACCCGGCCAGCGAGGTCACACAACCGCTGGTGGTTCCCGGGGAAGGCGATCCTCGTTGGCTTGTCTGCCGTATGGGCAGCCGCCGGCGTGCGCGCCCAGGATGCCGAACCGGCACCGCGATTCCGCGCCGAGATCCACGGCCCCACTGCGATCCGCTTCACGCTCAGCGGTGCCGAGCGATCGGTCGACGCGGCGGCATACCGCCTCACCGACGGGCGGGGCCACGAGATCCCGATCGCGGCGGTGCTGCCGAACACGGCGTCGGAAGCGCTCGTCGTCCCCGCCGACCCCGTGGATCCGCTGCGGGTCCACTATCTCGAGGTTCCGGCGTTGGGGCTGCGCGCGCTGGTCCGGCGCGACCCCCTGTTCCGCAACCTGTATTCCGGGAAGCCGCTGGGAGCGGTCGTGTCCGACAACGGACACGAGACCGTGTTCCGCATCTTCGCCCCTCGTGCGGGCGCAGTGCGCCTCTATCTCTATCGAGGACGTGACGACCGACCGAACCAGGCGCTGCGCGTCGTCGAAATGGCGCACGACGAGCGTGGCGTGTGGGAGGCGATCGAGAACGGGAACTTGCACGGCACCTGGTACGACTTCACGGTACACGGACCGGCCGATCCCGGGAACTGGTTCTACGAGACGCATCCGGTCCACATCTCCGATCCCTACGCGCTCGTGCAGGACGGAGCCCTGGGGAAATCGCGGGTGTGGCACGACGGCGCGCCGCCACCCCCGGTAGCTGGTGGGCGCCCGCCCATGGAGAATGTCGTCGCCTATGAGGTACACGTCCAGGACTTCACCGACCTGCTGCCCGTCTCGGATGCAGAAGCCGGAACGCTACCCGCCATGGTACGCAGCGGACTCGTGAATGCACACGGCACGCCGATCGGCTTCGACTATCTCGCAGACCTGGGCGTCAACGTGGTGCACCTCATGCCCGTGCAGGAGTACCTCCACTACCCTGACGATCAATGGCAGACCGTCTTCGCGGAGGAGAGCTTCTCCAAGGCGATGGCCATCGACCGGGAGAACTACCAGTGGGGCTACCGCACCACCCACGCCTTTGCGGTCGAGAGCCGGTTCCGGTCGCGCGACGCCGAGCCCGGCGCGGAGCGGGACCAGTTCCGCGCGCTGGTGCGGGCCTTCCACGAGCGGGGCATCGCGGTGATCATCGATGTCGTGCCGAACCACACCGGGGAGAACATGGATGGCCGCCACCTGCTCCTCACCTTCAACGTGCTCGACCTGCCGTACTACTACCGCACGGATGACGACCTGAACCACATCGGCCCGTTCGGCAACGAGATCAAGTCGGAGGACCGGCCGATGGTGCAGCGCTGGATCGTCGACCAGCTGCGGCACTGGGTGGAGCAGCTGGGTGTCGACGGCTTCCGCATCGACTTGGCGGGCCAGATCGACGAGCAGACCCTGCGCCGCGTGCGGCAGGAACTGCCGCCGGACCTCATCATCTACGGCGAGCCGTGGATCGCGCCCAGCGATCCCGACGTCCGTGCCAACCCCGACTGGTCATGGTACAAGGCCGACGCGCCGATCACGTTCTTCCAGGACGACGCCCGCAACGCGTTCAAGGGAAGTCCCTTCGACGTGAACGAGCGGGGCTGGGCCGGCGGCGACGGTACGGCACGCGAGGCGGCCATGCAGGCGCTCGCCAACGCCTACGACGTCGAGCCACGCAGCACGGCCGGGATCTCCTATCTCGACATCCACGACAACTGGACGCTGGCCGACCGCTACGCGCTGCACGACCACAACGGCCTCGAAGGTGTGGACCTGGCCGCGGTCCGCATCGCTGCCGGCCTGCTGCTCACCTCGGCCGGTCCGGTGGTCATCCATGGTGGCACCGAGATGCTCCGCTCCAAGGGGCTCGCTCCGCTCGAGGAGTCCGCGGTGGAGGCGGCCGGCGGGCCCATCTGGTTCAAGGGGCGAGACGACACGTACAACCTGCGGGCGCCAAACCGGTTTCTCTGGGACGCACTCGCCCCCGGATCCGATCAGGTGGCAATGCGGGACTACTGGCGGGGGCTTCTCACCCTGCGGATGTCCGAGCACGGACGCGTGTTTCGGCTCGCTGAAGTACCGGACAGCCACTATCGTTGGATTATCCCCGACGAGGGCACCCTGCTCGGGTACGTCGCCGGCGAGCGGGTTCTGGTCCTGGCCAACAGCGGGACCGACGCCGGCGTATTCCAGGTGACGATCCCCGACGGGAGCTGGCGTCAGGTTGGCGACCAGCAGCGGGTGGACCTGCGCGGTGCTGGGGGAACGTACGCACGGCTCAGTGGAGGAGCGCAGTCGATACACGTGCCGGGCGGGGCGTTCCTGATCTGGGTGTTGGAACAGTGAGCGGGCGAGTGGGACACGGACGGGCAGTACGGGACAGGCGGGCACTCATCACCTGAACTCCGGAGTCACGATGAATCCGCAAGGCTTTCAGATCTCCACCTGGGACATCCTGATCTTCGTGATCTTCGTGGTGGCCGTGGTCAGCATCGGCATCATTCAGAGCCGAAGCGAGAAGGACAGCGAGGATTATTTTCTCGCCGGGCGGGGACTGAGTTGGTGGCTGATCGGGTTCTCGCTGATCGCCTCGAACATCTCGACCGAGCAGTTCGTGGGTATGAGCGGTAATGCCGCCAGCCACGTCGGCCTAGCCATCGCCAGCTATGAATGGATGGCGGCGATCACCCTGGTGGTGGTGGCCTTCGGGTTCCTGCCGTATTTCCTGCGCGCCGGCATCTTCACCATGCCGGAGTTCCTCGAGTATCGGTACACAGGCACCGCACGCACGATCATGGCGGTTGCAACCATCCTCATCTATCTCCTCCTGCTCGGGTCGGTCACGTACTCCGGGGCCCTCACCATCAGCACGCTCGCCGGCAAGGCAGGGTACCATCTGAGCCTTGGCACCGGCTCGCTCGTCATCGGCGTGATCGCCATGGCCTACGTCACCGCCGGCGGCCTCAAGGCCTGTGCCTGGGCCGACCTGATCCAGGGCAGTGCTCTGATCGTCGGGGGGGCGGTGATCCTGTGGTTCGCCTTCCAGAAGCTCGGGATGGCGACTGAGGCGGCCGCCGTCGTCAGCCCCGAGACCGGCGCCGTCACCATCCAGACTCTGGCTCCGGACGCGAGTGCGGTGGAACGATTCTGGGACCTCAACCGGCCCCGGATGAACATGTTCCTGCCGTCCTCGGACATCGTGCTTCCGTGGACCGCCCTGCTGCTGGGCCTGTGGATACCGAACTTCTACTACTGGGGCCTCAACCAGTACATCACCCAGCGCACGCTGGGCTCGTCGTCGCTGGCTCAGGGTCAGCGGGGCATCGTGTTCGCCGCCTTCATGAAGCTGCTCGTTCCCTTCGTGATCGTGATCCCCGGGATCATCGCATTCAACCTCTACTCGACGGAGATGCGGCTCGAGGCACGGGCGGACACGGCCGGCAGCTTGGCCAAGTATCTGGTCGCCAATCCGGCGACTGAATTCGTGGACACCGCCGTCGCGCCATCCGAGGACGTGATCGCCGAGTGGCCGGCGGGCCGCTACCTGCTCGCGATCTATCCCGACGATGCGGCGATGGCGCGCGTCAGAACTCGCAACCCATGGGTGCTGCCGATCTCCGAGAGCCGGTATGCAGGGACGGAGGCGGGAGCGTACATGGTCTTCGTCACGGAGGATCAGTCCTGGGCCGCGGTCAATCCGGGGCTCGCGGCGGAGGTCGAGACGCACAATCGCCAGGTCCGGGCCGCGGCCGCCGCAGCAGGCGCCACGACAACTACCGAGAAGTTCATCGCGTTCAAGTACGATACGGCGCTGGCGCAGCTGCTCGGGAACGTGTTGCCACAGGGTGTGGGACTGGTCGGCTTCGTGCTCGCAGCACTGCTCGGCGCCGTGGTCAGCTCCCTTGCGGCAATGCTGAATGCGGCGTCCACCATCTTCGCGATGGACGTCTACAAGAAGTTCCTCTCACCCAACGCTGCCCAGCAGACGGTGGTCCGCATCGGGCGGTTCTCCGTAGTGATCTTCGCGGCCGTCGCGGTGCTGCTGGCACCGCAGCTCGGTAACCCGGCGATCAGCAACAGCATCTTCACGATCATTCAGGAGGGCCAGGGGTTCATCTCGCCCGGCATCCTGGCCGTTTTCGCGTTCGGGTTGATCGTCAAGCGGGCGCCCGCCGTCTGCGGTACCGTGGGGCTCCTCACGAACATCATCGCGTACGGCGCCCTGAAGCTCATGGTCCCGGACCTCCAGTTCCTCAACCGGATGGCGGTGTGCTTCGCGCTCTGCCTCACGGTCATGGCGGCCATCACCATCGTCCGACCGCTCGCGCAGCCGGTAGTCTTCCGCCACAACACGACGATCGACCTCACGTCGTCCCGCAGCGCGAAGATCGGCGCGGTGCTCGTCGTTGCGATCACGCTGTTGTTCTACTTCGTGTTCAGCCCGGTAGGACTCGCGGAGTGAGCTGAGGATGCAGGGAGGAGGGAGGAGGGACCGGGGTGCGGACGAGCCGTCCGCACCCCGTGTGGTAGAGTCCACGATCACGGCACTCGCTGGTATCGCTCGGCGGCCACCGACGCGATGTCGACGGAGGCGGACTCGATCCCGTCCGCGTGTGCCGTGACGCGGATCATGCCACGCTCGTCCGTGCTCTGGATGAACGCGAGCAGCAGCCCGTGAAAGGCACGACGCTCGCCGGCCTGATACGAGCCGTGATCGGTCGGGTCCCCGTTCCCGACGGCGAGCAACCGTGCAGGGCCCTCGACCGTGAACCGCACGAGGTGATCGGCCGTCGGTACGACGGTCCCGTCGGCGTCCACGATTGCGACCTCGACGTGCGCGACGTCGCGCACACCGGCTTCGATCTCCCCCCGATCCACGCGGACCAGCAGTGACGTAGCCGGTCCTGCCGTTCGCACCTCCTCCACGACGACTACCTCCCCACGACGCGTTCCTACTGCCTGGAGCACGCCAGGCTCGTACGGAACGTCCCACGTGAGGTGGAGATCGGCAGTGGTCGGGAATACCTGGGGAGAGTCATAGCTGTTCCACCCACCTGACGTGCCTTGCCGCGGGAACTCGAGTCGCTTCTCAGCGAGGAACCGGCCGTTGAGGTACAATTCGACGGCGTCGCAGTTGGTGTACGCCAGCACCGGAACGAGCTGACCCTCGCGCCCCGGCCAGTTCCAGTGCGGGAAGAGATGGATCATCGGCGGTTCGGTCCACCGGCTCTGGTAGAAGTAGTACCCGTTGTCGGGGAATCCCACGAGATCGAGCACACCCGACGTCGCGTTCTTCCGCGGCCACAATGATTCCCCCAGGTAATCGATCCCCGTCCACATGAAGTCGCCGGCGAACCAGTCGTTGAGCGCCACGAAGCGCCACAACTGCTCCGCGCGGATCATCCCCGTGGTGTAGCTCGGTCGTACACGCTCGGGATCGTCGCCCAACGAGTACTCCCCCCGCGTCCCGCGGACCGATCCGCTCTCGGTGCCGGTGAACTTCCAGTCGGGATGGTCGTGCCGGTCCTGGGTGGCGTACAGCTCGCGGCGCTCATGCCAGCGGTCGACGTAGTTGTACCCTACGACGTCGAGTAGCTCCATGAACTCGACGGTCGTCGCGCCGTCATCGGCGTCGATGTGGTCGTTGCCCGTAGTGACGGGGCGCGTGGGATCTTCGCGACGCACGATCTCCACGAGTGTGCGGAGAACCTCGTGGCCGCCTGGCGCGTGCTGCTCACCGATCTCGTTTCCCAGACTCCACAGCACGACCGACGGATGATTGCGGTCCCGTCGGATGAAGTCGACCAGGTCCCGCTCGGCCCAGTCGGCGAAGTACCGATGGTAGCCCCACTCGACCTTGCCGTGGGTCCACTCGTCGAACGCTTCGTCCATCACGAGCATGCCGAGACGATCGCACAGAGCCAGAAACTCCGGCGCAGGTGGGTTGTGCGCGGTACGGACGGCATTGGCACCCATGTCCTTGAGACGGAGGATCCGGCGCTCCCACACCGCGTCAGGCACGGCGGCGCCGACTGGCCCTCCATCGTGGTGCAGGTTCACCCCGAGGAGCTTCACGCGCCGCCCGTTGAGCACGAAGCCACGGTCGGTGTCGAACGCGATCGCGCGGATCCCAAACGGTGTGTCGGTGACGTCGACCACCTTCCCGGCAGCGTCGCGCACGACGGTTCGTACCGTGTACAGGACGGGCGTCTCGGGTGACCAGAGCGTCGGGGTACGTACCGTCAGCGACAGCGACAGGTCCATCTCAGTGACGGCACCGAGTGCGAACGGAGACGCGCCCTCCGCCACGGCCGAACCTGAACCATCGAGAACGGTCAGTTCGAGAGTGCCGCGTCGCTCGGTGGAGCCGCTGTTCACGAGTCGGTTTGTCACGGACACCTGCGCTACTGTCGTATCGACGATCGGCGTCGTGACGTACGTGCCCCACTGACCGATGTGGAGAGAATCCGTCACGGTCAACCAGACGTGGCGGTAGATGCCGCTCCCGGAATACCAGCGCGTGTTGGGCTGTAGCGAGTTGTCGACTCGAACGGCGATGATGTTCTCACCGTTCAGGAGGTACGGCGTCAGGTCGTAGTGGAAGCTGATGTAGCCGTTCGGTCGCGTGCCGAGGTGGTGGCCGTTGATCCAGACGTCGCTGTTCTGGTAGACCCCGTCGAACTCGATCACGACGCGCCGGCCGACTGCCGAGGCCGGCAGCGAGAACGCTCGCCGGTACCAGGCGACACCGGTGGGCAGATACCCGCCGCGACCGCCGGTCGGTGCTTCTACGTCGTACGGTCCCTCGATGCTCCAGTCATGGGGAATGTCCACCACCCGCCAGCTGGAGGTGTCGTAACCCGGCGCCTCAGCCCCGGGTGGGTCTCCCCTGGTGAAGGACCAGCCGTAATCCATCAGCAGGCGCTCACGGGCGGAGGGCGACGGGTGCTGAGCCATGGCCGAGTCAAGACCCCCGCACAGGAATGCCAGAGCAACTGCGACGCGTATCATCCCCATCTCCATGGTGCCGGATGCAGGCAACACAATGCCGTGCCGAGGCGAGTGCACGAATGTCGCGTGGGTACCCCGCGCAGTACGCTGTGCCCGCGCATGCACACCTGCCATCTACGCTATGCCGGGGCCGTGCTTCCCGGAATCCTGAACGTCGTTGCGCCAGAATCTGCCGTGACGATCGAGCGCCCGCCGACGACGAGTGTCGCCCGCACTCGACCCGACGCCACAATGGGACCGTCATACCGCGCCGCCGTTGCTCCCGGCACACTTCCGTCGGTCGTGACCCTGACCTCCCACGGCTCGACGTCACCGCCGACGGATACGGCCCCACTCAGCGCCCGCATCCGCTCGCCGTCGCGCACGAGCGCGAGTGCGTACACTGCCGCGTGTGGCCGCCGCATCTCGCTCTGCACCACCATGCTGGCGATGCCCGCGTCGGACGAGAAGGGGTTTCGACCAATCAGGCTGACGTCCCCAGCAGTGCCAAACCAGATGTTTTCCCAGGCATCCGGCACCACGGTTCCGTCGGCATCCTGAAGCTCGGCGTAGAGAAACGCGATGTCCTTGCCGTCGGCGGCAAATACGCGTCCACTCTCGTCCAGTCGCACCCTGAGCCGCTCCACCGCCCCGGGAGTTCGCACGACGTGACGCGCGACGGCCCGACCCTCGATGTACCCGATCGCCTCGAGGGTTCCGGGCTGGAACTCGCCACGGTCGAACGTGAACGGAGGATGCGCCAGATGAGTCGATGTCCGGTCGGTATCGGGCCGTCGCCGTTCACCAAGCTCGTGGTTTAGGGAGAGCGCAACCTCGTCACAGTTGCTGAACACCCGCACGGTCGGACTGGAGCGCCGGTTCCAGTAGCTTGCGATGAACACCATGGGGCCCGATTCCGCACCGCGCAGATCTTCGTCAGCGGGCCGCTGGCTCCGGAAGAAGGCCCGGGAGAACTTCGGCAACCGGAAGAGATCCATGCAGCCCGATGACTCGATGTCCGGGGCGTACCCCCGGTTGTAGTCGAACATCACCCATAGACCGTCGGCAAAGGCGATGGTCTTCCGGTTGTCGTTGTGGGCTTCCTGAAAGTTAGCCGCCTGCTGCAGCAGCGCCGCTTCGCCATGCCAGCGTAACTGGCGACTGTTGGCCTCGTCCGGCGACAGATCCGCCCAGGCGTCCTGCTGGAGCCCCGCATTCTGCGCGTAGTACTCCCAGTCACCGTACTCGCTCACGACACACGCCCGGTCGGTGACATCCTCGCAGCCACCGTGCTGGCGCGCTTGGATGAAGACGTCGTACCCCTCCGTCCACCCGCAGGTGTAGCACTGGTCGCCCGGGTACTCCTCGTGCGCAATCGCATGCGTGGTGCGGATGAACTCGGCGGGCATGTCCGTCTCGTTGAGCGAGACCTCCCACAGAATGACGCACGGGTGGTTGCGATCCCGGCGGAGCAGTCGCCGGCAGTTCTCGTACTGGATCGCCGTGAACGCGGGATCGTCACGATTGAAGAACTGCCAGCCGGGAATGCAGTCCATGACCACGAGTCCCAGCTCGTCGCACGCGTCCATGAATGCAGGAGCATGCGCGTAGTGCGACAGACGAACGTAGTCGAACCCGGCGTCCTTGATCTTCTTCGCATCGCGGTACTGCGCCGCATCCGATAACGCGTATCCCACGTAGGGGTACTCCTGGTGTCTGTTGGTGCCCCGGAGAAACACCTGCTCTCCGTTGATCTCGAAGCCTCCAGGGGAGATGGCGAACCGCCTGATACCAACACGGGCAACGTCCTCGTCCACGATCACGCCGTCATCGACGAGTGCGGTACGCAGTGCGTAGCAATCCGGCCGCCGAGGGCTCCACAGTGCGGGAGAGAAAACACGAAGCTGCTGCACCACGTCCCGATCCTCACCGGCGTCGAGGTGGATGACGTCCGAGAATCCCTCGGCAGCGATCGACCCGTTGGGCTCGACGAGCTGTGCATGCACCCGGAACGTCCGCAGGGATCGGGCATCGTTCTGTACATGCACCTGTACACGCACGAGCGCGCTCTCAGCAGACACCTCCGGATACGTGACGAATACGCCGCCGCTCGCCGGCCGGTCGGCCAGTATCGGATCCGTGATGTGCAGCGGATCCTTCATGACGAGCCGGACGTTGCGGTAGATGCCGTGGTAGGGATTGAAGTCGAGTTGCGCGAGCGGCTTGGGGCCCGTCACTGCGTTGTCACGGTTGTCGAGTCTGACCGCGACGACGTTCGCCTCCCCCGCTCGAACACCATCGGAGACGTCGAAGCCGAATGGTAGCCATCCGCCCAGGTGTCGCCCGAGGTGCTTCCCGTTGAGCCAGACGTCGGCCACGTTCATGGCGCCGTCGAAGTGCAGGAAGACTCTCCGGCCGATCATCTGCGGACTCACGGCAAAGCGCTTGCGGTACCAGCAGATCCCCTGCCATTGGTACGTGTCACTCCCCGGCTCCCCGGTCACCAGATTCTCAATTCGTGCGGTGTGCGGCAGCGCAGCTGCGTCCCAGGCGCCGTCGTCGAAGAGGAGCTCCTGTGCACGGTCGACATCACCCAGGTGCAACCGCCAGCCCGGATTGAAGTCGACGTGCAGCGATCCCCATCGGGCACGTACTGCGGCGGTACCGGGGAGTGTGGGGTTCCCGGCGAGTGCGGCACCTGCCACGGCCGTGTGCTTCACGAAGTCGCGTCGCTTCATCCGCTTGCTCGAGGTTGGCTACCGGTCACCGCGTGCGCACGATCGCACGACAGACATGTCTCATGATGTCCCACGCCTCGTTCAGCTGCCGGGGGCATGTCATGGTCTGCCGTTCACTGACGTCGGGTGTGACGCTCGGCCGCTGTCCCACCTGACACCAGCACGACACGCTCGATCTCGAACCCGCGAGGCCGAACCCGCTCTGCATCGGTAGCCCGGTCCGGTCGGACGGAGAACTGCAGCCCGTCGAGATCAGCGATATCGGGCTCTGCTCCCGCGACGGCGCTTTCGAAGAAGTACGGCAGGAAGAGCGGATACGGACGCGGGAGCAGCACGAGCGGCGTGCGCTCGAGCACCGACAGTGAGATCGCGAGCTCTTGCCACTGATCCGTGAGCTCGACATCCGTACCCCACGCCGTGCCATCCCGCATCACGAGCGCCAGCTCCATCCGGTCCGTGGGCTGCCCGGCGGCACGCGCGCGAATGCGCAGTACGCCATCGCGCGACGCGTCACCAAGGCGGGTTCGCTGCTCGTCGGTCAGAAACGTCCGGAGGGCGAAGTGGTGCGGGGACGGCGTCAGGTTCTCTACCGCCGCCGCCAGCGCCAGCCGATCCGGCTCACTGCCGGTCACGACGTCGGTGCGGAACTCGACGTAGTCCCAGGGGTGGGGATACAGCACGTGCGCCAGATCGCGCCGCGTGTCGAACAAGAGAATGGGCGCAGCCGAGGCAACGACCGGCACCTCCCAAAACACACGGCCGGCGAAGTCCCAGTCGAAGGGCTGCCCTGCGTCACCGCCAGGATACGTCGTCACCACTCCGCCCTCAAACACCGACACGGCGTACTGCAGCAGACCGTCCTTCACGAACTCGGCGGGTACGTGGCCCTCGTATGCAAACGCCCCCGTCGTCTCCATTGCAACGCGACGCATCCGGCCCCGGTCGCCCACTCGGCGAGCGAACAGGACAACCGAGTCCGGCGCTTCACGTGACACCACGTCGACCCGTACCCTGCACGGGTGTCCGGCGGCGCACTCGGCGAGCGGCGTGTGGAGGACCGTCGTCGGTGCCACGGACGACGGAGGTGCGACGAACTCGCCCAACTTCTTTCCATCGACGACCGACTCGGGTGTCCATCCCTGGAGCGTGGAGCCCATTTTCACGAGCAGGTACGCACCCGGACGGACATCGAACACGTCTCCGAGCACCGTTGGCCGATGGCGATTCCCGGCGCTTACCGGCTCGATGGAGAAGTTCGTGCCAAGGTCGGGCAGCATGATCCGCATCGTCCGTGTCCGCCACACGACACGCGCAGCCTCCCGTGCCAGGCTCGGTCGCGTGAACGGATCCACGACCCAAGCCACATCCGGATACACTTCCAGACGCCAGACCCCGTCGCCCACCCGGTCGAGGAAATAGGCACCGGTACCCGTGTACTCGACGACCGGTGACGTGCCCACCCCGGCAACGTGCCGCAGCGCGGTCGTTGAAGGGGGCGTCGAGCGGGTGTCGTTCGAGTAGAGGAACGCCGTGTCCGCCAACATCTCGCTCAGGTCGTGCTCGTAACTCACGCGGAACGGCCCGAAACTCCTGCTGTCGGGATACCGACCGTACGAGCCACCCCGCGGCAGCTGGCGGAACGCGGCGCCGGCGATCAGAAAGCTGATTGCCTTGCGGGGCGTATACACCAGGTTCAAGAAGTGCGTCTGGTACTCGGTGTTCGCGTACGCGATCGCCATCGGGTCATATGCGAATTGCGTCGCCCACTGAAACCCCGCTGCCCGAAAGCTGCGGGCCATCGCGGGATACATGTACGAGCCGGCGACGTCCGCGGCATCGAACTCGTAGGCCATCCGCGCCTTGTCCCCACACTCGGTAGCGTCTGCATAGGGGATGGTGTACCGATCGACGTTGGGCAGCATGTTGCCGCCGACGGACCCGTTGCGCACCAGACCGGTCGGGTACCACTGGTGGCTCACACCGTCGATCGGCGCCGCGCAGACGGCGCGACCGTGCTCGACGGAATACCCCTCACTGATGTTGTAGAAGATCGGCTTGCGGAACCCCGCGTCGCGCAGCGCGCGGGCCATGGCGGCTACGTACCGCGTCGTCTCCTCCGGTCCTGCCGGGTGACGGGGCTCGTTGAAGATCTCGACGGCGAGGATGTTGGGGTCCTCCGCGTAGGTGCGATCCGTATACGGATTTCGGTGCGTCACGAACTGGGCGAGGTACCTGCCCTGCGCGCGGCGCGCCTCCGGATCGACAGTCATCTCGGCCTTCTCGTAGCCGTCGGAGAGTCCTGCAGTCGGCGGAGCCGGCTCGGGATACCCGGGAGGCCACCACGCGATTGGGGTGAGGATCACCGCGATACGCCGCTCCGCGAGGCGGGCAAGGAGGTAGTCGAGCAAATCGAGGTGGTCGTTCCTCACGAGGTTGCCCTGCCGGTCGCTCACCTCCCGGTCCCACACGTGAATGCGGTAGGCGTCAACGCCGAGTCGTGCGAGATGGGTGACGTCGGCATCGATGGCCTCCCTGCGATCGACGCCGCGGTAGCCGAGTGCACGGTACGCATGGGCGAATGGCGTGGAGTAGTTGACGCCGAACAGCGCCACTTCGTAGCCGGTCGCGGTCCACCGCAGAATGCCGTGCTCGTCGACGGCGACAGGAACGCTGGTCTCGTCCTGCTCCTGTGCTCTGAGCGGCTCGCCAAGCAGCAGTGTGACCGTGACGGCGGCGGGGAAGACGCGACGCATCCGGTGTATCACTCCCGCACCCATACCCGCGCCGACCGTGGCGGCAGTTGGGCGGTGAGTGTACCCTCGGCAACGGTCACGCCTCCGTCCGTCGGGTAGACGAGACGATAGGTACCCTCAGCCGCAAGGGAAATCCCGTGTGACCTCTCGGAGGCGTTGAATGCGACGACCGCGCGCTCGTCATCGAGAACGCGTTCGTACGCGAGCAGCCTGCGATCGTCGTCGGTCACGAGCCACCGGATCGAGCCGTCGACAAACAGCCGGAGGTGTCGCCGTCGCATATCGATCAGGTCCGCATACACGCGCCGGAGCATCGTGTCGGGCTCGACCCGATTCACCGGCCGCGGGCGGCCGTACGGATGTGTGGTCTCGTCATCATAGTCGAGATCCGCCCACACGATGGGTTTGCGCGGATCCGGGTCGTCCGCACCCCACATACCCACCTCATCGCCGTTCCAGATATGCGGCGCTCCCACGTAGGTGAACTGCTGGACGAGGATCATCCGCTGGATGGCGCGCGCGCGCTCGTCGGGTCGATCGACGCGATAGCCCGCCTCTTCGCGTGGATTTGCATGATACTTGTACCGACCGGGGTTGTAGATCGACGTTGCGAAGCGCGGCGTGTCGTGGCTCGCGGCGAGGTTCATCATCGCCCGCACGTGCGATGGGGCGATGCCGATGACGAGCGAGTCGAGCTGCGCCGCGTATTCCGAGGCGCTGTAGCCTGGGGGGGCGCCGGCGAAGAAACTGCGAGTGGGCATGTACCAGCGATAGTTCATGACGGCATCGAACACGTCGCCCTCAAGCCACGGCGCCGGATCGTACATCCGGTCCGGCCACGCTTCCCACCACACCTCGCCCACGAGATATGCCTCCGGATTGATGCTCCGAACGAAGCGGCGGTAGTCGCGCCAGAACCCCAACGGCACCATCTCGGCGACGTCGAGGCGGAATCCGTCGATACCATCCGATGGATCACCATCCCCGTTCGGGTCCAGCCATCGACGGGTGACCGCAAAGACCAGCTCCTTCACCTCGGGTACGAGATTCCCCTCGATCGCACCGTGCGTCTTCCCATCGGGTCGGCCCGTCTTCCTGAGCTCCGGCAACCACGGTACCCCAGCCCAGCCCCGATACCTGAACTCGTTCGTGTCAGTCGTACTCGCATCGTCGAACCGCTCGATCTCGTACCATCCGGCATAGCGCGAATCCGCCTGACGCTCGAGCACATCGCGCCACGCCCAGAACGTGATCCCAGTATGGTTCCACGAATAGTCGACGATCACACGGATGCCGCGTAGGTGCAGCTGTTCGACGAGCACCAGGAAGAGGCTGTCGGCGGCAGTCCACACCCAGGTCGTCGGGTCCGTGGGATCCTCGGCGGCCATCAGCGCCTCGTCCCCGCGGGGATCGGGACCAAAGTTGCGATCGACGTGGCGATAGTTCCGGGCGTCGTACTTGTGCAGTGACGGCGCGTCATTCACCGGGTTGAGATACAGCGCCGTCACGCCGAGGTTCTCGAGGTAGTCGAGCTTGTCCAAGAGCCCCTGGAGATCACCCCCGTACCGGCGGAACTGCACCGTTCCATAGAAGTCCCTACCCGTTGCCCGTGCCCACGGCTCCTGGCGGTACCAGTCCTGGGTCCATTGCGTGGGTTCCCATCCGACGGGCGGGGGTTCGTCCGTCACACCAGCGATGTCGTGCGCCGTCGGGTCATTCGACGGGTCGCCGTTGCGGAAGCGCTCAACGAAGATCTGGTACCAGACGGCATCCGCTGCCCAGTCGGGCACACCGAGATTGGCACCAGTGCCAGGCTGCTCGTGGGGCGGCTCCCCCCCGCACGCCAACACGAGGAGCACCAGGATCGTCAGTCGAGCGGTCATCGCTCGTCCTTCCTTGCAAAGAGGAACGTCGGCAGGTCCTCGAGCCGGCAGGATCGAGAGTTCGTTGCGGGCGGCATCGTCGTGCCGGCGGGCCACGACATCCCAGCTCTGCACGAGGCGCTGCAGGTACCTCCTACGACGGGATCGGGTATCCACGCTCGAACCTAACCCACCACCTCGAGGTGTCCAGCAGGCAGTGCCGGGCAACGGGGTGGCCCGGCTGCAGATCGCGAGCTGCCGTTGAGTGTTGGGTTCGACAGGCGACTATCGCCCGACGGACGTAGAGTCCGGATCGTCGCTCTCCGGTGTCCGCGTCGGTCGGCGGAGCAGATCGCCGTAGAAGAAGCTGTACCGGGGTCGCGGGCCGATGACCAATGTGGCGTCGTTGCAGACGACGAACTCGGTGGCGACCGGGGGTGCTGGGCTCACCTCGAGCCCGCCACGCTCGATCCGCAGTGTGATGTAGCCTTGGAGATAGTAGCGGGGCACGCGATACGTGGTTCGTGACATTGCCGGAGCAGCGCGTGTCGGCGCATACGCTCCAAACGCAATGGCGACGTCGGAGCCGCTACCGTTCTCCACGTGCACCGTGACCGTCGCCTCACGGATGCAGCGTCCGCTCACATCCTCCTGCGTGTGCTCTGTCTCCCCCCCAGCGTCAGGTGGAGGGGCCGATTTCGGGCCGGCCGTGCAGCCGACCAGCAGCACACAGATCAGGTATCGGGAGGTCATGGCGTCCGCATCGGTCGATTTCTTGTACCCCGCCGACCGTGGATGCGTTTCGCCCGGAACGAGAAATGGGACCGACAGAATTCCCGCAACCCCGTCCGGCGGCGAGTCGGTCCGGCCCACCACGGCACTCTGCTCGGTCGCCCTCGGCCTCGATCGAACACCCGTGTGCACCCTACTCGAGAGCGTGTACTCCCTCACTCGCCGAACAGGGTGATGACGATGTTTCGGGGACCGCCGCGATCCCGGTGCTCACAGAGATAGATCCCCTGCCATGTACCGAGGTTGAAACGTCCCCCGGTAATCGGGATGCTGAGCGCGCTGCCGATGAGTGAGGCCTTGATGTGAGCCGGCATGTCGTCCGGCCCCTCGCTGTCGTGGCGGTAGTAGGGTGCGCCCTCCGGCACCACAAGGTCGAAGTGTGTCTCGAAATCCGCACGCACCGTCGGATCGGCGTTCTCATTCAGCGTGAGACTGGCAGACGTATGCCGGATGAACACGTGGGCAATACCCGCGTCGATATCCCGGATTTCCGGCACTGCCCGAACGACCTGATCCGTGATCAGGTGAAAGCCGCGGCGCACGGGCGGGAGTGTCAATGCTCGCTGGTAGCACTTCATAGTCGTACCATAGCCCGCTGCCGGACGCGGATGCAACGCCGGTCCCGATCCGGTCGGATGCTGAGCCACGACGCGATCAGGAAATGGAAACGTTGCACTCGAGGACTGTGCGGGTCCACGCACTGCCGTGCACCTGGCTCATGGGGCTCTTCGGAACACTCGATTCCAGCCGTCTTGCGCGGGATGGTGCCATCGTGCAGGATCGGAGTATTCGCGAGACACCCAGTCCCATCCGGAGGTGCGGTGTGCCAACCTACGTGCGTCTTGCCCCCATGATTCTGCTCGTCGGCGCCTGCAGCGGGCCCTCCGACGTCGATGCCGTATTCGCCGGACAGACCGGTTCCTGGATTGATCTCACCCACCCGTTCTCGTCGGCGAGCATCTACTGGCCCACCGCTGCGGGTTTCACCATGGAGGAGGTGGCGTACGGACCGACCGATGGGGGGTACTTCTATGCATCCAACAACTTCGCCGCCGCCGAGCACGGGGGCACCCATCTGGACGCTCCGATCCACTTCGCCGAGGGACGCCAGACCTCCGACCAGATTCCCCTGGATCAGCTCATCGGGCCGGCCATCGTGGTCGACGTATCCGACCGGGTATCGCCGGACTATCTGATCGGTGTCGATGATCTCGAGGAGTGGGAAGCACAGCACGGCCCGATTCCCGACGGAGCCATCCTGCTGTTGCGCACCGGTTGGGACCGGTTCTACGGCGACCGCACACAGTACCTCGGCACGGACGCCACGGGTCCCGACGCCGTACCTCTCTTACACTTCCCCGGTCTCGATCCCGACGCCGCCCGGTGGCTCGTCGCCGAGCGCCGCATTGACGCGATCGGGATCGACACGCCGAGCATCGACTATGGGCAGTCGACATCCTTTGCCAGTCACGTGGCGCTCTACGAGGCGAACATCCCGGGCTTCGAGAACGTCACGGGCCTCGAGCAACTGCCGGCCACTGGTGCGTTCGTCATCGCGCTGCCGATGAAGATCGCGGGTGGGAGCGGAGGGCCGCTGCGCATCGTGGCCTTCGTCCCCACGCCGTGAGCCGGTGCCGGCTGTCCCGGAGTCCATGTGGTTGCGTCGTCGAGCGGCGCCAGCTATCGAACGTCGAGCTCCGCTACATAGATGTCACTCTCGAACTCGCCCACCGAGAGATAGAGCACGTCCCCGGGGCCCGTGGACAGGGCGAACTCCGGTAGGAGCGTCGGATCGTCGAATCGAACCAGCTGCCGAGTGGCTCCACCAGTGGGCGTCGTCTCGTAGACACCGGTCGCGACAGTGCCCCGCAGCGCCATGAACCGAATGCGGCTCCCGTCGGGAGACCACGTAGCCCAGGCACCGGTGACGGCGCCGGGGTCGACAGACACCGGCGCCTCTCCCCCTTCTTCGGCGAGCCATATCTCGGGAGGCAGCCGGGAGCTGATGACGATGGTCCCACCGTCGGGCGACCACTCCGCCTCCTGCCCCGCGCCCGAGATGAGGCGCGGCGCACTCCATACACCGCCAGTGCTGTCACGGCTCACGATGTACACGCCTCGTGCGTCCCCGAACAGACCGTAGACGATGTGCAGCCCGTCGTGCGAGAAGCTCGGGAAGTACTCGTGAGCGGGATCGTCCGTGAGCCTGGTCGGTGTGCCGCCATCCACCGACATGACGAAGATGTCCCGGCTCCCGTACCGGTTCGAATAGAATGCGATTTCCCGCCCGTCGGGTGAGAAGTCCGGCGCGTAATCGTCGGCCGGACTCGTGGTCAGCCGGCGCGGCTCGCCACCTCCCAGCGGCATCAGGTAGATGTCCTGGTTTCCTTCGAGATCGGAATCGTAGGCCAGCCACCGCCCGTCTTCCGACACATCGTGATTCTCGACAATCTGATTCCCTACGGTCACCGGCTCGGCCTCGCGGATAGAGACGGATCCCGTTCGCGGCACGGCGATCCGGACGATGTTGCGCCGGAACGTGAGCCGCGAGTACGCCAGCATCCTGCCATCCGCCGAGAGCGACAGCGAGTGTGCGTCGAGGCCTGCCTCGACACGCACCGGTCTGCCGCGTGGCCGTCCCCCGCCGTCCAGTCGTATGGCGTAGAGTCCCCGCGGACCGTCCCGGTTCGAAATGAACAGCAGCTGCCGCCCATCCGGTGTCCACACCGGGCTCACATTGAGCGACGTATCCGTGGTCACCCGTACGGGAGTTCCGCCCTCGATGCGGACTGACCAAATGGTGCTCGGAGCCACGTTGCCCCACGTGCCAGGAAGAATGAAGTCGCGATTCCCAGCCACGAATGCGAGGAGCGAGCCGTCAGGAGAAGGGACGAACGAGTGCGCATTCGCTGCAATCCGGGCCACGAAGACGGGTTGGTCACTGTGAAGGTTTCGAAGCAGCAGGCTGTCGCTCCGGACGAGCGCCACCGTTCCGGCGGTGTACGCGTGCAAGTCCATCATGGAACCGCCGGTCATGAGCTGCTGTACAGGGCCACCCAACCGCGGTATCTGATACAGGCCCGTCACGGCGTCCCCGCCTGCGTCCGAAAAGACCACACTGCGACCGTCGGTGGTCCAGCCAGCTGGGATCTGAAGACCCGGCCGACCCGCGGTGAGAGGGAGTGCACGCCCACCCCGAACGTCCTGAATGAACAGGTGCAGCTCCGGAGCACTCCCCGCCGCATAGGCCACTTCACCGCCATTCGGGGCGATGGCTGGATACAGCTCGAGCTCGGGCGCACGCGTGACCGGTCTGATGCTCGCCAACGTTACGGCGGGCAGCGCTGGCCGGGAGCTCCGCCACCCGAACACGATGGCTACCGTCACGATGATCGCGGCTCCGGCGGTGAAGAGCACGCTGCGACGGCCGAGTCTCCATGGCTCGGATACCGGGGTCGCCTTTGCGGGTGTCATGCCACCGCTTGGCGTCGCCAGTGCCTCCAAGTGCGGCAACAGATCCTCAGCACTCTGCCAGCGGTCGGCGGGCCGCTTCTCCAGGCACCGCATCACGACGGCCTCGAGCGCGGCAGGGACCGCCTCCCGGTGCCTGCTGACCGGTTGGGGGGGCTCGGTCACATGGGCAGCCAGCACCATCTGCGGCGTCGTGCCCATGAACACGGGCCGGCCCGTGAGCAACTCGTAGGCAACGGCTCCGACAGCGTAGATATCCACCCGGTGATCGAGATGCGGATCCGCGGTTGCCTGTTCCGGGGCCATGTACGCCGGCGTGCCCAACGCGATCCCAGCGGTCGTCAGCTGTTCCCGCCCGGTCGCTTCGCTCACCGCCTTCGCGACCCCGAAATCCGTGATCAAGGCGTGGCGACCACGGAGCAGTACATTCTCGGGTTTGATGTCACGATGGACGACACCGTGCGCGTGGGCATCCGTGAGCGCATCCACGACGTCGCGAATGATCCGAACCACGTCGGCGATCGGCAACTCACCGCCCGTGGCCACCCTGTCGCGCAGGGACGGTCCCTCGACGAACGGCATGACGTAGTACAGGAAGTCGTCCGCCTCACCCGAATCCAGCAATGGCAGGATGTTGGGATGCTGCAGCTGTGCGGCGATCTCGATCTCGCGAAGGAAGCGCTCGGGTCCCAGTGCCGCCGCGAGATCGGGTCGCAGGACCTTGATGGCGACCTTGCGGTGATGTTTGCGGTCTTCGGCAAGATAGACGGTCGCCATCCCGCCGCTGCCGATCTCACGCTCGACGGCGTAGCGATCGGCCAAGCATCTTTGGAGACGGTCCAACTGATCGGTCATCCGTCTCATGCCTCTCGAGTTGGCCGCTCACGAAGCGACCTGACCAGGCGACCACCTGCAGGCTACCCTACAATAGGATACACCAGGCCCGACGGCCAGTATGGCATCGTCACCGAGGAGAGTCAGAAGGGTGAGCGAAACGGCGCATATGCTGGGCGCCGCGGGTGGACCTGGTTGCTCTGCGCCGGCCTCGCACTCGTCTGGTGTTCCTCACCAAGATCGAGATCTTCCTCGCTGCCCTGCTCGCCGTGCTTGCCGGCCTCGCCCTCGTTCTGCACGCCGATCGATCGGGACGGACACGAACCGCCTTCCATGTCGCCGGGTTCGCGCCGGCGCCGTACTCGCACCGGTCATCGCGGCCTCCCTGCTGCTGCGAACCGGCATGTCCGCGCGCGCGGTGCTGGATGGACTCGTGCAGCAGTTCGTGATGGTCACGACTCGCACCATCACGACATCACCGTTCTACGCTGCAAGTATGGGGACGGATGACCCGGCCGCGAACCTCCTGCGGATGCTGGCGTGGCGTGGAGGATATGCGCTGGTCTTCGCACCCGCGCTCGCCGCCTCCCTGGCCATCAAGGCCACTGCTCCGTACCGGCGCGTCGCCGCCGCGGGGGTGTTCGCCCTGACGGCAATCGCTCTGAGCCTGACCGTACGCGGCGCACTCTGGTCCGACGCCTTTCGGCCATTGCCCGTCATCCTACTCATGGCAGCTGCGCTCGTGGTCGCCCCGGGCCAGCAGCCGGTCGAGCGATCGGGCGCGATCCGCACGGATCGCGTACGCGGACCGATCGTTGCGGAAGCGCTGCACTGGATCGAGCAGAGCACGGATCCCCACCACTCGCTCGCCGTCGTGCCTGAGAGCGTAACGGTGAACTTTCTCGCCAAACGGATCACTCGACACCCTACGATAATCCCATGCCGATCGAGCTGCTCACATTCGGCGAAGAGGGGATCCTGCATGCCTTCCAAGCGACACCGCCCGATCTTGTGCTACTCGTGGACAGGAATGTTTCCGAGTACGGCTTCTGAGAATTCGGGACGGACTACGGTCAGGCCCTCGGTGATTGGATTCGCTCGCACTATGCGCGTCGCGACGTTTGGGGATGCACCGTCAGCAGCTGCGCCCAGATTCGGCATCGAGTTGCTGCGGTGCGAGGGACCAACCCGGTTTGAGCACAGATAGGTGAGTCCAGAAGGGAGAGGATGATGGCCCAAGGGTCGCACGTCCCGAAGGGCGGCGCGGCATCCGCTGGCCCCAGCGCCGCCGCATTCCGCCTCGCATCGTACAGCTTCGTCGTCTTCTTTTTTCAGCTCGTGCTCGTCCGCTACCTTCCCGCGACAGCCGAGCACTTCCATTCCTTCGTCACCTTGGTGCCGATCGGGGCGTCCGTAGGCGTGGGCGCGGGATTGCTGTCGGTGCAACGCGCGGACCGCCTGCGATGGACCTTCATCCCGATTGCCGTCTTCTTGCTTGCCCTGACCAGGTTGTTCTCGTACGTGGTGGTGATCGGCCCGAGCACCGCCGAGGAGTTCGCCCGTACGACGCTATCGGATGTTCCGCCTGACGCGACCACCATCACCCTCTTGCCCGCAATGGGGATCGTGTTTGCCGTGACGGCGATGTGCTTCGTGCCGCTCGGCGCGATGCTGGGAGAGGAATTCACTCGGTTCCGCCCGTTGGTCGCGTACTCGCTGAGCGTCCTCGGCGGCCTCTTGGCAGTCACCTCTTTTGCCGTGGTGACCTCCGCGGGCAACCCGCCGTGGATGTGGTTCTCACTCGGGCTCGCGGTCTTGGCCGTCGCCTCGCATCGGCACGCGTACTTCGAGCTCGGGATCGTGGGCACCATTCCGATCGTGATCGCTCTCGTCGTAGCTACGGGCCGCGAACACGAGCGATGGTCGCCGTATTATCGGGTCAACTGGCACGATCCGAGTGATGCCCAGTACGTCATCGAGATCGATGGCTCGCCGCGCCTCACAGCGCTGGACCTCTCAGACCGTGGTGCGGCGGACCCGTTCGTCGCGGCCGCCTGGGAGCAGTACCGCGCCCCGTATCGACACATCGCGCGGTTCGATACGGTGCTCGTCCTCGGAGCCGGCATGGGCAACGACGTGGCGCTGCTGCTTGATGGCGGAGCACGGCACATCGACGTCGTCGAGATCGATCCTGTCGTCGCGGACTTCGGCCGCTTCGGGCATCCCCAGCGGCCGTACGCCGACCGACGCGTCCGCCTCCACGTCACCGACGCGCGGGCGTATCTCAGGCAGGCGGCGCGGACCTACGACCTCATCATTCTCGGCGCACCCGTGCCCCGGATGCTCACATGGGGGATGGGCCCCATCCCCCTCGACGGCTACGCGTACACGAGCGAAGCCATTCTCGCCGCGCGGGAGCGCTTGGCACCGGACGGGCGGATCCTGACGTACCACACGGTACGGCAGCCACAAAGCACAGCCAAGGTGTACCACGTCCTGAGATCAGTTCTCGGCGAGCCACCACAGGTCATCCACTGGGAGCAAGGCACGATCTTCAGCTACGCCCTCATCGCCGGCGGGTCGGCCAGCACTTCCTCGGACGAAACCACGCGCCTTCCACCGTCGGCGACCGACGTGAAGCTCCCGAGCGACGACTGGCCGTTCCTCCGCCTCGCTCGTCGTGCCCTCCCTCGGCACTACGTCGAGGTCCTGGCGATCGCCGTGGGACTCTCCCTCCTGCTGGTGCTCGGCGCCGGCGGACGCGCAGCGAGTGGCAGGGGCGATGTCGAGATGTTCCTCCTGGGACTCGGCTTCATGCTGCTGGCAACTGCGACCGTGACCCAGATGTCCCTGGTGGTCAATTCCACCTGGCAGGTGACCCTGCTTGTCCTCTCCTCGATCCTGTCGGCGATGTTGGCTGCGAACTGGCTGGTCACCCTGCGGCCCAGGATCGGCGTTCGACCGGTGCTGGTGATACTCCTCCTCAGCCTCGGGATCGCGTCCGCCGTGCCGGTGCGGGCGCTGGCCGGCGGCACGCAGCAGGCGCAATGGATCATCGGTGGCATGCTCGCCGCCGCGCCCATCGTCCTGGCCGCTCTTGCGTTCGCCACCAGCTTCCGCCGTCGCGCACGCTCCGTCACGGCGCCGGCCTTCTGCGCCATTGGCGCCGCGGCGGGAGGAGTGCTCGGGTACACGGTCATGCTGACCGGCGTCCGGGCACTCTACCTAATCGCCGCGCTGGCATATCTGCTTCTGTGGATCCTGACGGACCGCTCCAGGGCCGCGACCATCCCGTGAGTGGCTCGCGGGCCGAGCGATTGTGGGTGGACCGTCTGCGAGGCGCGGCCGTGCCTGGTTCTTCGCGTCGAGCGTCGCCAGGTATCTCTCGGGAGCCGGTCAGGTCACCTGGTTCGCTTGGGTCTCAGTCCTCAGCCTCCGCTCGCATCCGCGACGCGAGCGGGTGCCGAAGCGATGGTGTCGCGACGAAGACGACGGCCACGTCGTCCTCGTAGATCGCCTCGAAGCGGGCATCCCCCCGCAGGAGTGATGTGAGCGGCACATCGACGCTGGCAACGACGAGTCCGGCCCCGCCGAGTTCCGGATCGGATCGCCACTCCGGTGCTCCGGTCCACGTCGCCCGGGACCGAGCCACGCGCTCCGGTAGATGGACGTTGGTCCGTCCATCCATGGACACGGGGTATTGGGGAAGGCGCCACATCAGGTAGCCGCCCCAGTCGAAGTGGTTGTACAGCGGGCCCGGTAGCTGGTGCTTCTCAACGAACGCGGCCGCCTCGATGGGATACCGTTCGGACGCGTACGTGGTAAGTCGGGACTCGGATATCCCGCGCGCGTACCCGACACCCGCAACCAGGAGAGCAGCGCCGGCGGCGATGACGAGCTTTGCGCCGGATGCTCCGTACATAAGCCCCGGTGTGCTCACCGAGGCCGACTTTCAGCTTCTTAAGCACCATCACGGCGCATATCTCGAGTTCATCGATGGAAATGACCCGGATGCGGTGGCACTTAGGAAGGAGCGGTTTCTACAGCGCGTCGGGCTGGTGGTACTGGTCGGCCTTTTAGCTACGGGATTGCTTGTCTACACGCGTGCGCATCGGCCGCGCGTATTCGAGAACCGCACGCAGACCGTGGTCTTTATGGCGCTTCTGCTGGGCACATTGCTGGCCGCCCGAATCATGGATGTCAGGTGGGGGCAGATCCCTGAACTGGTGTTGGCTCCGTGCCTGCTCGCAGGGAGCGTGTTGGCTATTGTCTATCCACAACGTTTTGCCACCGGCGCAATGTGCATCCTGGCGGTGG
>Ga0209536_100000805_pt1 | contig 51857 bp, 65 predicted proteins | sample DeeMarSeWOR28_12_FD_187461 | JGI IMG/M metagenome (GOLD analysis project Ga0209536, IMG submission 187461) | Marine sediment microbial communities from White Oak River estuary, North Carolina - WOR-2-8_12 (SPAdes) (version 2) | ecosystem: Environmental > Aquatic > Marine > Intertidal zone >... | reverse complement strand
AACCTCTGGACAAGCTTGATGAATCGGGTAGGCTTGAATTTGGGATTATCCGCCTTAAGCTCTACAACGAAAGCATCAATGACTTCCTCAGAGAGTTCGTGTCGACCAAGAATCTCAGCGATTGCCTCATAGTGCTTCTGTGTGAAGATGGCGCTCATCTAGGAATCACTCCCCCTAAGCCACAGTCTATGCTCATCAAGTAGATGATATGTTTGAAAGCACTTGAGTCCGACTTGAACTTCTGAACTTCTGTATCGCCATCCCGAAAGATGTGATAGTATCCATCCTTATAGATGCAGCGAATCCCAACTCCAATGTGGTCATACATTATAGTGAGATTCTTCAGTCCTTCGCTCACTCAAACAGCCCCCTTGAAGTTTGCTTGCGAAACAGACTTCTGATGCGCCTGAATCTAGGCAAGCATGTGTGCTTAAGCTTTCGCTTGATTGCTGATGCCATGTTCCAATCCTCATAGAGAATCTTTACTCGCTTACCACATTTCTTGCACTCAAGAATGTCATAATCATCTTGCTCAAGATTGCGAGTAACAGTTTTCCATTGCTCCATTTTCAAATTGTCCACCCCATTTCTTCTGGAGAGTCCTGCATTATCTGTGGAGCAGATTCTCCTTTCTTTGCGATAGTTACATCTTCACTATTCCATCTCAACACATCATATATCAGAGTATAGACTTGATACATTTCAGTATAAGATACCTCAACTTTCTTCACAAGTCTGCCATACTTGAGGCGAAAGATTTTATCCATCACATATCTCATGGCGTAGGAAGGATAGCGCCATCGCTTCTTAACTCCATGAATGTAGTATTGATTTCCGACTATGCGGTCTGGATTATAGCGAGCATATCTGTGCTCTCCATGAACTGTAACGCTTCTGCCAGTTTCAGGATTGACTATTTTCCATCGAACATCTTCGATAGTATCTACTTTATCTATGATACAAGTATAAGTCATTTGATTTAACTCCTTAGAATTTACACAGACCGATAGGCGCTGTCACCGCCTATCAAGTTATCCTATTTCTTGAGTACCTCCACAATTTTCTCATCAGCCTTCTGAATCATATCATGTGGCTCTTCGAGTTCAGCGAACTCCTGAATATCAACATTTGAAATATCTTCAAATAGTTCAACGAGTGCATCCCTCACTTCTTTCAAGAACTTGCCTCTGTCTACTTCTGGATAGAACTTCGAGTCGGGGTCAAGAGCAGCCTTTAGCATTTCCTCTGTATCGAACTCTAAGTGTTCATCATACTCATCAGAATAGACTATCTCTGTTGCCTTAGGCATGAGTGCTGCTTTAATAGCGTTAACATCTTTATTAATCGAAATTCTCATCCTCTGCTCAATAGTGTTGCAAAGTTTGATTATCCGAAATCTGACATCATCCCTATCTTTCAGCACTTTTTCTGCTGCTTCATGTGAGGCTTCTGAGTCGGCATCTTCTTTCTGCTCAGCCAACACAGCCGCAACCATTTCTGATTCTGGAGCATACTTCTTGAGTTGCTCAATCAACAGCTTTCTCAAGTCTGAGCCTTCAAGTGCTTGTAGTTCAATTCCGAACTCTCCGCGCTCTGTTATATTGCCAGACTTATCTCGCTGATGTCCGAGCTTCCCAGTCTTAGTGATTCCATATTTCTCACACCATTCCTTATCATAAGGATTCTGTAAGGGAATTGGGAAAGTCTTATTCAGCAAAACATCTTTGCTTACTTGATTCGGATAAATCGCGCAGCGCTTTACCTTACACTTCAAGCCTAGTTGCCTGAATCTAGTCTGGACATCAGTCCCGATTTTGAATCCGTAAGCATCATAGTCTGCCATCAGAAGAATTGTGTGCTCTTCCTTGAGTTCCTCTTGTTCCTCTAATTCAAGAATCATTCCCTCTAGAGCAGCAGTAGCAACAAAGCCTTTGCCAGTGACTAAAGCAATATTATATGTTTCGGTAACTGGCTTCAGCTTATCGAAAGTAGATTCCTTCTCTACGTAAACAACTACTTTGCTGAATGGATGGGGCTTATACCACTTGACACCGGAAATCTCTCTAGACTTATCTTCGATATTCAAGTCTATGTAGCGAAGCCTTCCATCAAGCACTAACTTGCTGAACACAGAACTCAATTGAAGTGAGGCTTCTCTTCCCCATCCAACACATTCTGCTGCTTCGCCCTCAGCTCGCATGAGAGGAACCTTTATGTGGGAATACCAAAAGTCCCTGATTGTTCTTCTCTCAGGCTTGCCATGAGTTTTGCAATGTCTATATTCGGCTTTGATAATCGCTCTAATTAAAGCGCTACGATTAACAAGCAGTGGCACTTCTTTCTTGTATTGTTTTCCAGAAGCATCCATAAATGCTTTCTTGGAATACTTAGTAGAGCCATCTTTGTTGACCATTGGCGGAAATGCTCGACGCAAAAATTCGGCATCGCCATTGATTAGCTCTTCAACTGTGTGTTTAGCCATTTTGATTTCTCCTTTAGAAAATTTCGTGTCGCCTATGGCTCGGTGTCAGACTCGACTCCATAGGAAGAATCGAGCCTCTCTAATGTTCTTTGTAGGTATTCGAGATGCCGAATCATCTCAGCCTTTCCGAACATATTTATTGCTCCGCCACTCTTAGCCATCCTAAAGAGTGCAGCAATATGGGTATTGTTAGTTTTCAGTTCAGCATCCTGAACAAACTTTCTAGTCTGTGCATAACTCTTTGCCATTCTCATCCCTCAGTTAAGATAAGTTGTAACATAGAGTTCAGTTCCGAGAATTGAGTTAACATAATTTGCAAATGCTTCAGCAGCAGCCTTTTGGACTGACACATACTGACTTGCGGTTACATTAATTCCACTCTGAAGCTTGTCGCCATAGAAGAATCCTGAGTCGCTTCGTCTGGATAGCGACTTCCAAACTCTGCCGAATTTCTTCCTACCATCAACACCTACTATCCAAGCTCCGCCACTATCATCTAACATAGTGCCATGAACTATTCCAGTAGCAACATCTTTGACTGCGAACTTAGCTCCTTGTTCCTTTAGCTCAGCCTCGCGCTTCTGTGCAGCAGCTTTAGCTAGCTTCATTCCCTCAAGATATGTGGCTCTGATTCTCAGTTCCTCATTATTCTTCTTGAGAGTTTTGTCAGCTTTCTTTACTGCTCGCTCTGGAGTTGGCTCTACAGCTCCGCCCCATTGGGCTGACAAATAGAGTGCATCGCCATTATTAGGAACATTTATTGGATGCCCCTTTAGAATGTAGAGCATATTGATTGCTCGCTCATTCCATCCCCACTTTGCAGGCATGTGTTCATTTTCGATTGCTCGATACTTAACATATCTTGCAGAAGTGCCGATTCGCTCCCACACTAAGTTGATGCCATCGCCAATTCCTTCTGTCAAGACTAATCTTGCAAAGCTGTTTAGTGCAGAGTCCTTTAACAAATATAGCTTAACGAATCCCCTCGCTTTCTCATCGAAGGCTTCGCAGCTTTGTTCAGGCTCGTATTTCATTAGAGTGTCGGCTTTAGTCATTCCGACTTGGATGAATACTAACTCATTCATTTCTTGTTACCTCTTTTACTAGTCGGGCTTCCTCATCAGCACAGAGCGCCCATCTCTCTGTGGACTCTCTAAAAAGCGAGAGTTATCGGAGCGACTAGAAAAAATCCGTGTCACCTATCGCTGGTGTTGTAGTCATGCTCGAATATCTATGAGTAATGTGTCGATAGTTCCAATCTCCCATAGATTATCAAACAGATTCAGCTCTACTATGAGCAGCTCTGCTTTGACTTCAACAGCATTGACTATTTCATCAGTTGCTACAAATTGCTTTCCCATTTTTCACATCTCCCAAGTTTCAGCTTCAGCTTCTTCTTTTGTGTCGAAGTATTTCACTGCGCTAGCGCAGCCATTGACTATAAGAACAGAGTGCCAGCCCCAATGGGGAACATAAACTGAATCTCCATTCTCATCAACAGTTTCTATCTCCATGCCTTCGGATGGAGCGACTTTGATTTCAGTTTTCATTTGTTTACAACTCCCAATCATATCTGTAACGAAGCCTTAGATTCCTTCTTCGGCTTTTCTGTTGGCTTAGGCTTAGGCTTAGATTCTGTTGGAGTCTTTGGCTTGGGCTCTGGCTTAGGCTTTCCTCTAGAGGAAGCTTTTCCAGAGCAACAATTAATTGACTTGACTCTTCCGCGATGTGAAGGATTTAGTATCTCTCCAGATTTTCGCATGTCGAAGAAAATTTCTGCATCTACTTCATGGACTTTGCCACAAGTAATGCACTTAAGAGTTACTGTAACCATTTATTTCGCTCTCCCTGTAACAGTGGAAACTTCTCCAAGATGTTCCCCAGTTCCGAATCCATCGAAATCAATCTCAATCGGAAAGCCAACAATCTCTTCAACTAGTGGCTTGAACTCCTTCATCTTGAGGCTCAGTTCGTCACATAGAATCTCCATATCATCACACATCAAAAAGAATATTTCCTGTGGAGTTCTATCCTCTGATTCATCTTCTTCAATATCCTCAGGATGCTCATATCGCACACAAAGGATTCCAAAATCAGCCATTCCTACATCCTTCCAAGCCTGCTCGATTTTCTCAACAGCAATAGTGGAAGGGCGCTCTTTAAACAAGTAATCCAAATCCTCATAGAAGATTGAATCCTCTACAAAGTTTGCAATTTGGTCAACACTCATGGACTTGAGCAGCTCTGCTAAAAATTCCTCTGCTCCAACATTATCCTTGATATATTCGTTGACAATTCCGCGAAGTTCAGTTCTATATTCTGACTTTACTTTCATTCTGTTTACCTCATTTAGAGTTTGGCTATCTGTGAGGATAAATCCTCTCATCAGGACAGAAGCGCCACTTTCTGCCAATGCTTCATAAAAAGTGTGAAGCATTTCGATTTTAACTCCGAAAATTTTCTACATCGCCTATCGGGTGTGTCGAGTTCACTCCCACTTTACTACTATAACATCTCTGCCTTTGAATAGTATATCGCTATCAGTTCTATCAAACGAATAGTAAGTGGATAGTTCAACAGATATTCCTAAATCATCCTCAAGCATTTCGACAAGTTCATCTTCTATTCTTGCAAGCCAATCATAGAAGTAATCAAACAGACTTGGCTCTCCAGTAGCAACTATGCATGGACTAAATGTCATAGTAGTTCGATTATTCTCTACAGAAAATGAATCTAAATAATCAACATCATAGACTTGCTTTACTGCATGAGTAAGGATTCCAACGATTTCCAGTCCTACATTATCTAGTTTGCGGATAGTATCTTGATGAATCCCTACATGCCACTCCTTTTCTCTCATCTCGACAATATCTAGAAGTCTTTGATTCATGGCTTCTTTGCCGAAGCCACTCAAATATTTCCAAACAGAATATGGCAACTCGGCTTGAATCTTGTTGCCATCCATCTCTTGCTCACAGATTGATACTCCTTTGACAAGTTCTGCATCAATCCATGTTCGGATTAAAAGAAGTTCCAGTTCTTCCCTTTCGTTGGAAAGATACTGCTTTGCATATTCAACAAATTCCTGACTGCCATCTAGACGAAAAATAATCTCAAGTTCGCAGTCATAATTCTCTGTGCCCTTCGGGGCAATCTTTACATTCTCTTTGATGCTCATATTCGACACCTCAGTAAGTGAAACTCCTGAACAGAAAATATGTGACGAACGATAGGCGACAAACGCGGAGCCTGCGCCTAGATTCGAGTCAGTTAGTTTTCTCTTCATTGGAGCCACCGCGAGAATATTATTTTCTTTGCTTATATACTTGCTGCTGCCCTCTAGAGTAGCCTTTTCTAGAGCGTAGCTAGAGCGCTTCTCCGTTCATTCTAAGGCACTTCCAGAGTATCATGCAACGCGGAAGTGTTATTCGTTTCAGGAAGCCCTGAAATTATGTTAGATTCAGAAAACGCAGCTAGAAGCCTTCTCCGTAGCTTCTAGAGCATTTCCAGATTTGGCGTCTTGAGGCAAATTAGAAGGGATAGAGCCCAAGCTGGACTCTAAACTTGTGACGCTTTAAAATGAGTTTATCCTTTAATCGCAACATCTTTCCAATCCTTCCACTATCTTGATAAAACTTGTAGATATTATTATGGATTGTTTCATTTCTGCGATAAGGAGCCAACGCTTTATCAATCTTCTCAATTTGCTTGGACATTCTTACTATCTTTCTAGCGACTTCTCGCTTTTCTTCGTTTGATAAGTTGCTCATGATGTCACCTTCAAAACTGCACTCTGGACGGAAAGTTGATTTTCAGAAAAAGAGTCAACAGGCGCATAGTACACAGTTCGCATATCCATAAGATTAGGAATCCTTTTAATCAAATTTCTTTTTAATAATTCCCTGATGGCGAAGTTAACAGTTCTAGGCGCTAGTTGTGTAAGTTCTGGAATCCTAGTGGATAGTAAACATCCATGAATAGTCAGAACAGAAAGAACTTTCTTTTGGCTTCTAGTCAATCTCTTGTTTGCCATTTTTAATCCCTCAAAAAGATGTAAGAAGAGCCTCAAAAAATTGGGGCTCTTCTAAATGTTCGAGTATTACTCGTTGAGCTCAGCCATAGCTTCCTCAAGAAGTTCGTCGACTTCATCCTCTTCGTCGACTTCGGGGGCATCCTCAACAGGCTCGGCTGCTGCCTTCTCTGCTTCCTTTGCCTTCTTCTTGTCAGCTTTTGCTTTGGCTTTCTCTGCCTTTTCAGCTTCGCGCTCTGTGGCTTTCTCCTGCTTTCTTATGCTAGACTCAATTGCGAGTCGGATGTCCTGATGAGTTCTCCCAAGAGTTTCTCTGTACACCCAAGATGGGAACATGGCTTTTGAGCCTTTGAAGGTGTCCTTGATTCTTCCATTAGCCTCTTTGATTGCGTCGGCATCATAAGAGAAATTGCCAATGTCAGTCCACTTTGGCTCGCCCTCTGGACGGAAGGCGATTTCAATAACACTTTTCTTCTCATTCCTTCGATAACGGATTTCTCCTTCATCGACTTTAACATAAGATTCTGGAACCACTTTGTTTGCTTGTGCCATTTTATTCATTTCTCCTTTCAGCATCTTATCTCATGCTGATTGGTGCTTATGCTATGGAAAAACCCGCTTATATACTTGCCGACTTGCTGCCGTCCAGACTATAAAAATCGGCAACATGAATTGCTTAAGTGAATGTTTTTAACAAACGATAGGCGCAGGCTAGTGAGTACGGATAGCACTTCTACTCTAGAGGGAAGTTTTGGCGCTTCCACACCGCCGTCATTGATAAGATTCATATAGGAATTTTCTAATCAATCTCTGGCGAAATTGGCTCTAATGGAGAATGACAAAGTTGAAGCGGAAGCACTCAATTGGAATACGAACCGAGGAAACTATCTCAGCCTCACATACTTTAAAGGGTATGGGGAAATGCGAAAATCTTCATGGACATAATTGGAAGATTGAAGTTGAGATTGATGGAAAACCTGAACATCTTAAAGATGGCGTACTCATTGATTTTACTGAGATTAAAAAAGCCATACGAATTTATGACCACGAACATCTCAATGACTTCATGGAAATGCCTACGGCTGAAAATCTAGCCATTGAAATTGTTGACAGAATTTTAGAGGGAACTGAATCAATCACTCCAGAGGGATTAGTTGTCACAGTCAAAGTTTGGGAGTCTGAAAAGTCCTACGCAGTTGCAAAGGGTTGGTATGAATGAGAGTAATAAACAGCTTTGATACTATTCAGGGAGAAGGAAGGCATGTTGGATTGCCAGTTCACTTGATACGACTTTTTGGCTGCAATCTAAATTGCTCTTATTGTGACTCTACTTTTGCTATTGCGAACTGCTATACAGAAATTTGCTCACTTGACTTATTTGAACAGATTAAAGGCACTAAGGCTCAGGCTATTCTTTGGACAGGCGGAGAGCCTACTATACAACTAGAAGAGATTTTTGAGTTTATGAGCATTTGCGGTAGCCGATATGAGCATCACATAGAAACTAACTGCACTAATCTTGACCCAAGACTTTCGCACTTCAATTATATTTCGTTCTCTCCAAAGAATATTAATGTCTTGAGGAAAGTTCGAGCCTTTGCTGTTAGGAAATTACTTGCTCTTGATATTCCGAAGTACGATATTAAAGTAGTCACTGATTTGAGAGATGTTGGAATGGATATGATAGAAGAAGCAACGATGCTAATGCCATTAACAACATTTAATAAGGCAAAGGACTTGGAAATCAAGAAACGAGTTTGGGATTATTGCTCAACACATGGAATCAGATATTCTCCGCGTGCCCATATTGATGCAGGATGTGAGTAAATGGAAATCGAGTATCCCGATGAATGGTTCACAGAAGAAGAACTAATTGAAACACCAAAGAGAATCGAGCGCTTCATTAGTGAGTTACGAAAAGCGCAGCAATTTAAGTTTACTATGTTTGATGCTAATGGCTATGATGAAATGATTGTACAAAAGAATATTCCATTCTCATCTTTATGTAGCCATCATTTATTTCCTTTCACTGGAAAAGCGCACATTGGCTATATCCCTACTGAAAAGATGTGCGGATTATCAAAACTAGCTAGAGCCGTAAAGAAGTTTGCATCTAAGCCACAAATTCAGGAGAAGTTAGTTGGTGAAATTGCAAACTTTCTTTTTAAACGATTGAAGCCAAAGGGAGTAGCCGTAGTAATGGAAGCTGAGCATCTTTGCATGAAATGTCGGGGAGTAGAAGTGGATGGAGTAATTACCGTTACATCTTCTATGCTCGGAGTTTTCCGCGATGAGCCAGAAACTAGAAACGAATTTCTGGAGTTAATCAGAAAATGATGTCGAAAAAAGCAATAGTAAGTTTGTCGGGTGGTCCCGATAGTGCAACCGCATTATGGCATTGTGCTAATGCGTTTGAAGAAGTCATGGCAGTAACGTTCCATTATGGAGCCGAAGCTGACAAGGAAGTAGAAATAGCCAAGAAGATTGTTCAGAGAGCAATCAGAGATTTTGGCTACGCGAGAGTAACTCATAAGATAGTGGACATATCTTTCTTGAGAGATGTACTTAAATCTTCAATTCTTCATGGAGAAGAAGTTCCAACAGGAAAGTATGAGGATAATCTAGAGGAAGCCAAGTCAACAATAGTACCATTCAGAAACGGAATCATGCTTTCAATTCTTGCCGGTATTGCAGAAAGTGAAGGCTTTGATATTGTTACTTATGGAGCGCACTTTAGCGATGGTTGGCTATATCCAGATTGTCGAGAAGAGTTCGCTGATGCTATGGGACAAGCAATTTTTGAAGGAACTGGAGCAAAAGTTTCTGTTTTGGCTCCTTTTACTAATTGTACAAAATCAGCAGTCTTTAGCATGGCTAGCAATTTAGGAGTACCGCTTGAGGATACTTGGAGTTGTTACAAAGGCGAAGAAGTTCACTGCGGAATTTGTGGCTCTTGCATTGAGCGCAAGAAAGCGTTCATAGAATCAGGAATAGAAGACCACACCATTTATGCAGAGTAGGGTCAAGAGGATGAGCCAGAATGGAGTTACACAGCGGTGATTGGGAAGATTCATATAGGAATTTTCTAAGTCTATTCTGGCTCTAATGATTAGCGATGGTGATAAGATGGCGTTGCGATTTCCTAAGCAAAAGCGGTTTGTTATTTTTCTGGCTAGAAACACTCGAACTGGAACAGTTAAGTGGGATTGGGAAGTTGATGAGAGTCTATTAATTCGCCTACGCCAATCTGGAGAATGGATGTTAACAGGAGTAAAAGAAGATGATGGATTCAGACAGGATACGCTTGAAGTCGCAACTACGCAGTGAATGGCTGAATCTCAAGAATCAGCATGGCAGAATGTTTGTTCCGCCAGAGCAAATTGGGATGTTGCCAGTTCATTTAATGATAGTAGGCGAATCTCCAGCTATGAACGAAGTTGAGCAGGGCAAGCCTTTTGTTGGATATTCTGGCGAAATCCTGAGAGCAAAACTTACACAGTATAGTTTCAGAAAGATGCAGTGGAATGTTTATATCACTAATGCGGTCAAGATTGCTAGTTTTGATTCCGATGGAACTAACTTAAATCCTACGAGCGATGATATAGACAAATGGCGCAATCTAATTATTCAGGAAATCGTAGCCTATAATCCAAAAGCCATATTGTTGCTTGGGGGCTCTGCATTATACTCTGTTGCTCATAATACTGATTCTATTTCTTCTCTCGACATTAATCTAGGAGAAAAGCGCATCACTTGGGGAAGTGTAACTAGTGGACTAAGTGCAACTCCTACATTATTTCTTACTTATCATCCTTCATCTCTGTGGAGAAATGAAGAGTATTCTAAGCGCTACGATTTATCATGGAGTCAAGTTGTTCAATTTTTGAGGGAATCAAAATGAATATAGCAGACGAAAAAGAGCAAGATGTCGCATTAAAAATGATTTCTGAGATAGAAACAATTCCAGAAATAAACGCTGCGATATGGAGAATTAATAATTCAAAGAACATTCTAATGAATCAATATAAGTCATTGTTTGATGCACTTTCACTATTAGATGAGCGTACTAAAGCTTTGAAGGATAGAGCAGCAGTGTTATTTGATTATGAGGGAGCAAAGACTTACCCAGATTCAGAGAATTTCGGAACATTAACTCTAGTGAAAGGAAGGCGATACATTCCAATTGATGATGCTGAGAAAACGCTTGATGAAGATACTTTTAATGCGCTTGTTAAAATTGGAGCATCGTGGATTAAATGGACTCCGCCAAAGGAGAGCGGTCAAGATGAGTGATGATTATTTAGAATCTTGCAACGAACTTAGAAGGAAGTTAACTAAACATCCTGAAAAGACTAGGAAGATTTTTGACACACTCAAAGAGCAAGAGGGCAAAATCAGTGAGGAACAAGTTGAAGAAATTCTTGGAGAGTAAGCAAATGGAAGTTACAAAAGATTGGAAAAGGTGCTTCAAGATTAAGCCTGCGTTTGTAAGGCTGGTTAGAGGCGAAAAAGAAGAAATTAAACACAAGCATGGATTGAGTTGGGTATATCCAAAACTTGACTTAGTAATGTGTGGAGAGGATGAATTTGGCGCTCCTAATGAATCAGACTTGTATCCAATAGAGCGCGAACTTTTTGAAAATTCCTACATGATTGATGAAGAGCGCCCCGAAGTTACATCAAAACTTTTGTGTAGGCATAGTGGAAAGCCAGCACAATTCTTGATTGATATTAGTCGCAGATTCAGAACTTCTGATGTTGACGTACTCAGAAGGATTGAGGAATATGACTTAAATCCGCAACGCCATCAGACTATGCTAACAGTAATTGGCGATGAGCGCGATGAAATGGGTTTGTGGATAATAAGGGAAGTTACTTGCACTTCTTGTGAGGAATCTATGAGCCCTAATGCTGCGTCTAGTCATTTAATGACTGAGGATGAATACAGAGTATATGCAGCAACAGTAAAGGAGAATTGCTAATGACTGATTTTGAATTTGTTAAGGCATATATGAAAGAATTGCTACGCCTAGAAAAAATTTGGAACAAATCAGCAGAGAGCTATCCGAAGAATCATATAAAGCACAGAATCTTTAATCATCTATCTGGACTAGTAGTTACTGAGCAAGAAACTGTTATGGATGATTTAGAATCAGAACATCGGGATAAGATTTCCGAGTTTATTCAGGAATGGAGAGATAAACACTAATGGCTCATTTCTTATCCCAACCTAAAGGTCAAAACTGGTGTAAGCCAGATTATCATAAACTTGATTTGACTCGCAACGAAGATAAAGCCAAACTATCTGAATTGCGATTAGAAAGCGAAAATGTCTACAAGATTTCATTTACTGATTTCAAAGACAAGACTCATGCAATAGTAGATGGGCAACTTGTAGCCGTTTATGCTAAATCCCGACTTAAGGTCGAGATATTAGATTTGGCAGTTCAGAAGCTGTGGACATATGAAGAAACTATGCGGGCTTTGTATGAATTAAAGCCTTCTGAGCGTAAGCAAATACTAAAAGCCGCACAAGAGAGTTGAAACTCAAAATGGAACGAGATGAAGAATTTATCAATAATGTCGCACTAGGATGCGATGTAGAGCCCGAAGAAGTTCGCGCTGAATGGGATGCTGTTGCTGAGGATACTTTTATTCAATCAGCTATTGCGTCTGGAGCGATGGATGAAGATATGGCTATGACTTACATAAAATCATCAGTCCAAAGCCGTTTTACTTCTTTAGAGCCTGCTGACCCATACAATCTAGTAGTAGTGGGATTCTCTGGCTCTAGGAAACCAAAAGGTGGCGGAGATTTTTACTCTGAGTTGTATGCACTATTTCCAGATTTGGATAGTCCACCGAAAATTCGCAGAGTCACAATAAAAGGCGACCATGAAATCTACAAGTCAATGACTTTTGAGCCCCCAACTTACTTTGAGGGTGTCAGACTAGTTAGATTCCAAGATGGCGGATTTTCAGCAGACCGCAGAGCTAACTTTTCAGAAGGAACTCTTGTTAGTGAAGAAGATGATTGGCTTCAATTTGTGCCAAGAATCAAAATTGCTGACGCTCCTAGAAATCTATCTAAAACACGACCGGGAAGTGGTGGAAGTGCTTGGGAAGATTCTACGGATTGGAAAGCAATAACTGGAATTATTGTACTAGGCTCAGCTAAAGGCGGAGAGCGTAGTGATGGCTCAGGAGAATGGGGAATGTTTGAGATTAATGATAACTCAATGATGTCACCAGTTAATCTTGATGCTAAAACTGTACTAACTCCAGCTATGACTTGCTGGTGTCCAAGAGAGCTAGTGCCAGTAGATGAATCAATCGTAAGAGCATTTGGACCGGTGTCTAAATTTAAGCCTGCGAAGGATGGCTCTAGACTTGGTGGAATCTCGATGAATGTTAAGAGAGTCGAGTATCTAGTAAGGAGAGAAGCACAAGATGAGTGATTTTGGAGCGTTTATGAAAGCTAAGAAAGGTCAAGAGGGGAAAGAAGAGGAAAAGAAAAAGGAACCCTCTAAAAAGGCTGCTCCAAAGCCACCTAAAAAGCCTACTCCGCCAAAGAAAGAGGAGCCTGTAGACATTGAAGCTGAAACTGTAGAAGAGGAAACTGAGGAAACTGAGGAAGAGCAGGAAGATGTTGAAGAGCCTGCTGATGATGCTTCTCCAGAAGAGGAAATCTCTACCGACCGGGAGGACGACACAGAGTCAGCGCCACAAGCGCCCAAAGCGCCAGCGAAAAAGGCTGCGCCATCACCACCCAAAGCCCCCAGTGTGCCTAAGCCCCCCTCTAAGAAATCCGCAGAACCACAGCCATCCATACCTCCGAAATCGTCGGCTACTAGCACTCCAGCTAGTCAGCCGACACCTTCTATGACTTGGGAGCAACTTGCCGAGCAAGTTCAGGTGTCGGATTTCGATGATGAATATGACTCAGAGGGATACGGAGATAAAGTATCAATTACTGTTGTTGGAGAAAAGGGAGATGGAAAGTCAACAATCTCATTAGCTTTTGTAGGAGAAGATGAGAAAGCACTAGTAATTTCTTATGACAGAATGGCAAAAGCTAACAAATATAAGATGAGGTATCCTCAGAATCTAAAGATTGTAGACCCAATGACTCTATTTGATTCTAGCACATCTTTGAGAAAGCGTAATTCAATGGCTCTTATCTATGATTATCTAGTCGGAGTCGAAGAGTATGTTGATGGTCCAAGAGATGGCGGATTGTTAAGTACTCATGAGCCTGTAGATTGGATTATCCATGATGGAACTGACATCTTGATGGAGATATGCGAAATGGTTATGCGAGCAAAGCATGACTTACTACCCGCACAAGGAGTTGAGTGGAATCTCTGGAAAGATAGAAAGTACGCTATTCAGGATATATACCACAAGTCACTATCTCTTGCCAAGAAAGGAGTTATATATACAACATACTTTGATGAAAAGAACTATGATGAAGATATTACGGGGCAAAAGAAGAAGAAACAAATTCCTAAGTGGATGGATATTATACTTCATCAGACAATGCATACTTTCGTAGCATATACTCAGGCAGAAGGATTCTTCATGTATGTTGCTCAATCTAAATCGGTCAAGAGGGATATTACTAAGCAGACTTTTGATGTAACTGGAGTATCCTATGAGAGCGATGAAATAGACAAAGAAACTGGAAAGAAAATCTGGAAGATGGACTTTACCAAACTATATGATGTGGTGGAAGAAATTGTCAGAGAAGTCTTTTGAATTTGAATTTACTGTTGATAAGGGCAGATTCGAGAAAGCCCTCAACAGTATATTTGCATCAACTAAATTCTCAAGTAAGGAACCAATTATAATAGTCAAAGATGGCTTAGTTGAAGGTTGGGATTTATCAGTTCGAGCCTTAATTCCTTATGTGAGGTGTAATCCTTCGTTTTTCATAAGCGAAGTAACAGGCGAAGGCTATTTCACTCTAACTAAAACACTTCTTGAGAAGTTCAAGAAAGGATTTCAGGCTGGAAGTGTTACGTTCAATGGAAAGGCTTTGCTGAAAGAAGTAGGGAATGGTGTTGAGATAACTGGCGAAATCTCAATAACAGGAGAAAATGCGAATTACTCTGAGCCAATTACCTTACCAGAATTTCCTGATAAAGTCCAGACCTCAAAGACTTGGCTTTCTTTCTTTCCAGAAATTGGTTTGAAAGTAGAAAGGAATGAGCAGTTTGCTGTTGCTCAACTAAAGCTGGCTATGGTTTGTTCTGGAATAATGTCTATTCAGGATATTTCTGCCATGCCCCCGTCTGATAAAATGACTATGTCATTTCAATCTGATGGTGTAGTTGCATCTATTAAAGATGCTGGAAGGTACTCTAGGAATTTGCCAATCGAATATATTGTTGCTCCTGAGTCTGATAACTTAGACTTTTTGGCAAACAATGACTACTTTGGTCGTGCAGTGGAAAATATGCAGGGAAAAGTCCTGACATCCATTTATGGCATAGTAGATGTTGAGGAGTCTATCATTGTATTCAGCCAGAAAACTGAGGATTTAGAGTACATTTTCTTAGTTTCTGGCAAAAACTAAAACAAAATGAGGAAATGAAAATGGAGTTGTATGGTCAAACTTCATCCAGCTTGGAAATAGCGCTGACTGCTATCTTAGCTGCTGTCTATGCTATTGGAACAGTTGCTTTGGCACCAATCAGTTTCTTAGCTTTCCAAGTCCGAGTAACAGACGCCATAATCCCACTGGCGTTCTATTTGAAGCGCCCTGCTGTTGTAGGTGTAACAATTGGCTGCATCGTAGCCAATCTATTCAGTCCACTAGGATTCATTGATATATTATTCGGAACTGTTGCAAACTTTCTAGCAGCAGCTTCTTGTATGTATGCTCCGAAATGGTATCTAGCATGGATAACTCCTGTTAGTATAATTCCACTCCTAGTAGGATTTGAACTTGCACTTTTGTTTGGAATGGATATGCTTCTATTCTTTATCTTTGATGTATTTGTAGGTTCAGTAGTCGCAATAGGCATTTTAGGAACTACAGTACTTAAAGTAGTAATGGAAACATTTACTCAATTCGATAGTGCGTTTCCCTACTGGAGATGATTGCAATAGCAGGCAAGAATCCACAAGAGCAGCCTCAAGTAGCTCCAGTGGCAACAATGACTAAGCAAATTGCTTTACTGATACCGATGAATCCATCGGAAGTCGACACTGAGCACCTCAAGACCTATCTGATTCCACTAAAAGCTGTAATCAAAGAAGTCAATGAGTATGTTCAGAGGATAGAGCAAGAGATTAGGAACAGGAAGTGAGATTAAATATGCACGTAGATGATAGAACTTTAGATTTGTTTGCTCCTTTCGCTAGAGAAGTGGGCAATCCACAAAGAACGAGAATATTCAAGCAGAAGCAGTTTGAGGATTTTGTTTTGCTCAATAATGGCGCGAGTCGAGATGTGTTTACTTCAGTTTATCCTAGTGACCACACTATTGATAAACTCTTCTTTGACTTTGATTGCAGCAGAACGAAATATCCTGATATTACTATGCAAGAAGTGTTCAATGACTTTTGCAAATTCTATGGGTATCTTGTCGATATAGGGGAAGTGCCACTCCCAGTTGTTACCGGCTCGAAAGGCTATCATCTTTATGTGCCTCTCTATTCCTCAAAGGCAACCAAGGAGCAGCTTTGGCTTGCCACGCTTTCCTTACTGTATGAGTCTGGACTCATCTGGCTTGATGTCGATGATAAGGGCAAAAACGTTTGGAAATCATCTCGCGCCATAGATACAACAACAATTGGGGATATTGAGCAACTTTGCCGTATCCCCAATACTCTCAGAGCGCCATCTAATGAATATTGGTGCACATGGCTTCCGCTTTACAAGCATGATATTAGGGATATGAGTGTAGATGAAACTTTCGAGTGGGCAAAGCGCTATCACTTAAGAGATGATGTTTGCGAAAGAAAGCATACGCTTGATTACTTCATAACAAGAGATACTGATTTCTTTGAAGGATTTAAGGGTAACTTTCCAATTCATCATCAGATGGCTGATTTGTCGGCTTTATCTGAGAAAGAAGATATGCTCTACAGTATGCTAAAGCCATACATCCCTCGCGGAGTCATATCTAGAGTAATCCATCCAGAAGCAGACCACGAATCCAGATTCGTAACAGCATTGGCTATGCTTGAGTCTGGACTGCCGATAGATTTTGTAGTTAATTTGCTAAGTTTGATTGGCTGGAGTGATTGGGACATTTCAGTCTGCCGTAGTCAAGTTCAGCAGATAGATAAGAATCGTGGACTTCGCTATTCTTATGGCGGAAACTATGGAGCAACTATGTTAACTGGCAAAAGTGGAAGGAGCTGAACATCATCATTTCATTTTTGCACTCCCGAAATATAGTTGCTCCACCCAAGAGCAGTTGTAGAACCAAAGTATCAATGAATGGGATAGAGGCGGATGACCGCACCAAAAGGATATTCGATACTATTCTACATCTGCTCACCTTTTCTGATTCATCAGGAACGGCAAAGCAGGGATTTATATTCAATAAGTACACTCCTCACAACTTAGCGAATAGTCTGCGCGTGATTATTGCCACTGATATTGAATCAGATTCAAACAAGGAGGTCAGATTGTGTCAAAATTATTTGAACCACATTATCAAGTCGTTCTCGAAAGTGGCTTTGGGACTAGTCATTTTAAGGGTTACTTAAGACTGCACTTTGCAGAGGATGTTTGGCATGACTTAGAGCCAGCATCCAATTACATAAAAGGAATCTTCAATGGATTAATGGTAGTTCTAGCAGATAAGCTTAAGCATCTGTGGAAAACTATGATTATCAATAATCCTACTAATGATACGCAAACAATCGAGAGATATGGAGATATTATGGGTAGTGACTTAAATCTAAGCTTTCGAGTGCAAGCTTGCTTGTGGGAAGAAATGCTAGAAGAAGATAGACAAGAAATCATTAGTCAATTTGAAAGGCACCATGAACTCATCTATAAGAAGTATAAAGAGTTCTACAGGGGGAATGACAAATATGGCAATTAACTCGGAATATGTAGCAGCATGGATAGCAAAGAACTTCCAGAAAGCGCATCCCTACACTTCTGCTCAATTAGAGCTGCGTCAAGATGGAACTTATGGAGTTCGTTTGATTCATCATAACTCAGGCGAAGTAGTGGCAATTGATGTGAGGAATGAAAGATGAACGAAGTTTGCTATCTCAAAGGAACTCCATGCACTACTTGTGGCTCAAGAGGATGCTTTGACTTCATTGAGAATGTAGGAAAGGATAAGGAAAGGGTTGCTTGCTGCGCTTGCGGAAATACTATGGTTGTGATGAAATGAATCCTTATGATAATGTTGCATATGCAATTCACATGATACTTGCAGCAACCGCGGAAGTGATTGTTGAAGTTTCAAAAGAGAACGGAAAAGTAATGGGGATGAGGCAAGATGGAGTTAACAGACCTAGAACTGTTGAGCTGCATTGGGATGGAATAACTGTTATAGTAGAAGTGAGGGCTGAGCCCAATCCTCTATCAATGGCTACAGTAATGCCAGTTAATGCTAGTAAAGATTTGTCTGAAAGACTTCATAAGGTTGCTGAAATAGTTGCGAAAGTGAATATCAAATATGGTGGCGATGGAGTGCCAAGATTCGATTATAGGGAGTGATACAATGCCGATTGAGTTTTATCCAGCAGAAACCACATCAATTTCTTGGTATAAGCAAATCCCTGAGCGCACATATTTCAGGGGAGAGCCAAGTCTAAATAGATTCACACATGATTATATGCTCCTTTCTCAGTTCTATTTTGGTAAGGAGAATCCTAGAGCCAATTATGACATTCATCCAAGAGTCAAATTAATGGGCGATTCTGGTGGTTATCAAATATTAACTCAGCAAGTGGCTACTGAGCCAATTCATGTTCTTCAATGGCAAGAGGACTATTGCGATGTAGGAATGACTTTAGATGTTCCGCCTGATGATGAGGGAACTCAAGACCATTCTTACTTCTTGAAATGCTTGGAACGAACTGAGGGGTATGTTGATTCAATGGCTCGCCATAGGAGCAGTAATCCAACTTATGGTTTGGAATTACTTAATGTTATTCAGGGAGAACTTCCTAAAAACGTTGATATTTGGCTAAATCGAGTTATGCCATATCAAGAACACTTTGAAGGATTTGCATTTCCGTTTAGAGCTGGCTTGCCTCTAGACTTCATTCTTTGGGTAACATGGAAATTGATTGAATATAAGCCGAAAAGAATACACTTATTATCGGCAACTGGCTATAATCTGATTCCTTATTTATGTTATATTTCTCATAGATGCGATACCATAATATCAGTGGATTCAACTTCACATTCAACTCCTGCTGGCGCTCATAAGTTTATTGTTCCCGGTGGGAGAAGAATTAGGTTGGGAGAAAGAAATAAGGGACTCAAACACATGCCATGCCACTGCCCGACTTGCAGCAATACTGATGTAGAGGAAATTAGGAACTCTAGAGGAAGTGCCTTAGGAATCTTAGCTATGCACAATTTATGGCAATCAATCGAGTGGCTACATATGGCTGATGTTATGACTGAGGATTTTGAGGCTTTTCAATGGTTTCTAGCTGATGAAGGAGAAGATGAACTTCTTAACAAGTTAGTCTTTATGATGGATAATGGCTCAGAAACTTACCGAGAGAAGTATCTCGAAGATGGATTTAATGTGAGGTCATTCTTTTGAAATATGAAATAGCGCTGTTTATCATATTCTTTGCCGCAACCGAATATGGCGATATAATAATGGATATGTGGAAAACTGGTCCGCCCCCTGCATCTGGACAGAAGCAGCGCTATCCTACTCGGTTTTGGGATAATTTTCAAAAGTTCTATCCAACCCATAATCTAAAAGTTCTTCATATGTTTAGCGGAAGTATGGATTGGGGAGATACTACAGATATTCGCGCTGAAACTGGCGCTAAGTTTGTTGCTCCTTATGATAAGCTTCCAATTCCAGACAATACTTATGATATGACTATTGCAGACCCGCCATATAATGTAGGATTTTCTAGCGAATGGACTAAGCATGATAAAGACTTACCGAAGCCTAAGCGAATACTGATTGAAGCAGCAAGAGTAACAAAACCGGGCGGAATCATAGCAATATTGCACATAATTTTGATTCCAGCATATCAAGAGGCTGGCGTCAAGAGGATAGGGCTTCATGCAATCTTAGCGGGTAGCAATAATGCAATTAGACTACTAAATGTGTTTCAAAAAATAGGCGACTTAGAATTGCCTTCAATGGAGATGTTCTTTTGAAAAGAGTTAGATTCATGGTTACAAGATATATCTTAGGGATGCTGCGTCAAGAGCCTAAGTTTACTATCAAAGCAATACTACGGCTTCATCCAAAAGGAGAGAAGTGTGGGTATTATGAAGAGCATGAGAAAGGAAGATTCTGTTTTTTGTGTCCACTTCATATTGATGAATATTTTGTCGGGTGGGGTGAAATATGCAAATAAGGCAAAGGATAAAAAGTGTCTATGAAAATAAGGATTTTGCAGAATCTATAAATCACTTGTTCCCATTAAAAACTGGGAGTGAGTTCTTTACTTGTCTTAATTGCGGAAAGTTTGTTAGATTCTGTAATATTTGCAAAGTATTCAAATGTTGTTTGGGAGATTAGATAAATGAGCGAGCTTAAATGCCCTTACGGGGCTGATGGAAATTGTTCGGAGTGCGATATTCCGCCAGAATGTCCAGCTCCGCCAAGTAGAAAGGAGAAGGATAAACATGGGGAAAGTTAGTTGGTTTGGTAAGCAGTGGAGTCGCTATGACTTGACCGCAACTAAACTTCAAAAATTTGTGTCGATGATTGGCTCAGCTAGTATGATTGCTACCGCTATTGCACTAGGAGCAGAGTTTTTGCTGTTAGCATTACTCCTTCTTGGCTTTGGTGGCTTAATGATAGTTGCAGTTATTCTTGACAAAGTTGGCTTTCAGGCAAGAGCCCTAGAAGCTAATTTTGACCAACAGAGTAGAGATTTATGGTGGAATCAAGTTAATGTTTTAGCTATACTCTATAATAACTACGCTGAAATGGAATATGATGATAGAGATAAGATTTTGTTAGACTTTCTCAAGAAACTCAATATTCCAGAATCTCACTACAAGCCTTTATTCGATGCTCTAGATAGGAGAGTGAATCAATGAAAATCTGTATAATAGGACTAGGCGAAATTGGATATAACAATGCTCTATATATTTTAGAGCGAATTGGAAATACCGACTTTAATATCAGTTTGTTTGGGTATGATATTGCTCCTAAAGTAGTTCACAAAGCGCTTGATATTGGCGTAGCTGCTACTTGGAATGGAATCCCAAAGTCTGATGTTTATTTAGTATCAGTGACTACTGATTATACGCATGATGATATTGATGTTTCTGCGGTTATGGAAGTTTGCAAACAAATTGCTGAGATAGACCCAAATCCTCATTTGCTCTCAATTGAGAGTACAATTCCACCGGGACTAACATATCAGATATGGAAAGAAATATTCAACAAAGATGCTCATATTGCTCATGTTCCTCATCGCTACTGGAAGTATGACCCAGAAAATCGCGGAGTTAATGTCAAGAGGCTAGTATCTGCCATAGATAATTGTACTCTAGCAATCGCTAATGATTTCTATACAAAGATTCTTGGGATGGAAACTCAGATAGTTCGGTATCCTGAGATTGCAGAGTTAGCAAAAATTGTAGAAAATGCCTATAAGTTTGAGTTGATAGCAATTGCAGAACACCTTTCCATGCTATGTGAAGAACTTCCAATGGTTACTTTTGATGAACTTAAGAAAGCAGTAGATTCACATCCAGCTATTCCACCACTAATGGAAGTGCGCGATGGAATTGGTGGACATTGCTTGCCGATGGCTATTCGTTGGTTAGAGAAACTTTCCTCTAGAGATAAGTTTGCTCAAGCGTTTATTGATATAGATTCTCGCTACAAGGAGATGAGAGAATGAGAATAGTTCATGTTAGTCATGGTCATCTTCCAGATTCCCGAATAGAAAAGATAGCACATTTTTTCGGAAATCGAGATTGCAAAAATATATTTGTCGGGATGAGAAAGTCAAATGATTATAAAGGAACATTCGATGAAAAATATACTTTTCCATTCACTATGAACGCATGGCATCTTATGTTTAATGATAGAGCTAAGTCAATCATAAGAAATAGTGTAAAGAAATTAAAGCCAGATTTAATTCATGTGCACGATTGCCAAGCTATGATTATTCTACATGGAATTGGAATACCAACAGTATTTGATGACCACGAATACTTATCAAAGCAACTATTTCTTGAACCGCCAATACTGAAACATAGCAAAGTTAGTAATGCTGCTAGAAAGGCAGTTCGGTATCTATTCCGAAGATATGCTTATGGTTGGGAATCTATGATAATGCGCGATACTCCAATAATTGTTACTAATGAGAGAGTGCAAGAGGACTATAAGAAACGCGGAGCCAAAAAGAATGTTGAAGTAGTGCATAATTTTCCAGCCAGATACCAAATAGAACATCTGGATGAACTTCTTGAGATATTTGAAGACGCAAAAGAAGGAGTTGCATACTGTGGCGGAGATTGGGGCGAGAGCGATTCTCCACATAGAGATACTACTGGGCTCTATGATATAGTGGATGTTAAAGTTATATGCGGGTTGCCTCATAATCAAATGCTAAGTCAACTAACTAAATACAAGTTTGGAATTGTTGGCTGGAAGCCTCATCCTACTCTAGAGTGGAAAAATCAAAACAAATGCTATGAATATATGCACGCTGGATGCCAGCTTATTATAGGCGAACATTTAGCATGGCAATTTGATAAAGGACTACCATGGATTCATACTTTCAAAACATATGATGAGATTCCTGAAATCATAGAGAACGCTCCAGATATATCTCCACAAAGAATTGCTAGATATGCTAGAGCCAATTACTCGTGGAATAGAGAAGCTCCATACGCTTACTCAAGAGTGTATGAAGAGGCGCTTAACTCTAGACTTGCTCAAAGGCTGAGTGGTTTGCCATGAATAAAGCAAAGTTTTTTGTTATGAGTGGAGTCTATGCAGTAGTTATATACATAATTACTGCTAATACTCCTACTATTCCAGCAGTTAGCGACTACGCCTATTATGTTGATATGGCTCAGGGCAATCCAGTTCCAGAACCGTGGAATAAGAGGATATTAGTTCCATTCTTGGCTAGTTTGTTTGGCGGAACTGAGCAAGCGTTTCATTATATCAATCTAGCGCTTTTGTTAGTTAGTTGCCTCATGCTAGCCTATCTCTACGCGGATTATTTAGTACCATTATTCTTTGTGCTTGGAACTATAACTATGCCAAATGTTGTTGGAGAAGCTGGAGTGGATTCTATGATTTATTTTCTTGTAGTTCTTTCGCTTCTAGTATCATTCAAGAAATTAGATTACACTATGCCATTAATCTCAGTCTTGGCTGCACTAACACATCCAATTGCACTCGTACTAACTTCAATCATCTTTATATCGGAAAAGAAGCCGTATGTTATAGTAATTGGCGCAATTCTATTTATTGTAGCACTAATTCCAGTTGGAAGTTATGGGCTTGCATTATATCTACCAGATTTTCAGAGATTTAAGTGGACAATCTTTGCACTCTCATTCTTATGGGTTGGAGTCTTACTTTTTCCTCAAGACCTTAGAGATAGATATATGCGGATGGAAGGAGTTCGTGATATATTCATAATATTGTGCTGCTTTGGATTCACTTTCTTAGCTTCACATGCTGGAAGAATGATGGCTCCTGCTGGCGTAGTTCTAGCGCCTAGAGCATCAGAATTTCTTAAAAGCTGGTTTACTTGGAGTGGTGAAAGTTGAAGATATTAATTGTAAGAAATACTGCTGGAGCTTTATCTCCTGTTGCTAATTGGCTAGTTAAACAAGGGCATGAAGTCCGAATGATTGAAAACAAGGAAAGAGATAGATTTGGAAGGGTAACTATATTTCCATCCGTAGAACTTTTTAATAGCTGGCGCGATGGAATTGATGCACTTGTTGATATTATCAAAGAATGGAAACCCGATATTATTCATATCAATTCTCATGTTATATACTTGATAGTTGCTAGAGCTGCTAATTTTACTGTTCCTATTCTATTTCAGTTTCATGGAACTGACATAAGAGGCAAAAAGATTCCACGCGAAGCAAATCTAGCAGATATTGTTGTAGTATCTACTCCAGACTTGGAACGAAAAGAATTAAGACTCTTGCCTTGTGCAATATCAGATTTCTTTGAGGATAAAGGTGGGAGAATAGAAGGAACTGCTCTTTTAATTGTTGATAAAGAATCAAAAATTGATTACAGTATTGAGGCAAATGAGTATTGTGAAAATCAAATGCTAAAGATAGATGTAATGAGCAATGTTCCTCATAGAGAGCTTCCAAAGTTGTTAAGTAAATATGAGTTCTATCTGGACTTTAAAGGATTGGATGCCTACAGCAAACTTGCTTTTGAGGCTCATGCTTGCGGATGCAAAATAGTACACAGAGATTCTTATAGATGGATTAGAGAAGTTCCACATCATGATATGGAATATTGGATGGGACACCCTGAACACTATCTAAGAGAATATCAAACTTTAAGGCTAATGAGTAAATTCAGATACATAAGAATCAAGCATAGAGTATCGAACATATTTAATTGGCTATTTTGCATGACTAATAAACAGAATATCTTTCGCGGAGCAAAGGCTCTAAAAAGGAGAGTGTTTGGATGAAATTCGGTAAATTAATTCCTAAGAAAGTAGTAATAGAGCCAACAACTAGATGTAATGCTAGTTGCGTTTACTGCGGAAATAAAGCGGTTCCTAAAATGGATATGCCACTTGATTTATACAAAGCAATCATAGATGCTTCTCCATTTGCTAAAAGAATCGACCCAGTTTCTCGCGGAGAGCCTTTAATGTATCCTCATATAGTTGAAGCAGTAGAGTATGCTGCACAAAAGGGCAAGCAAGTAGTAATGCACACAAATGGCTCTATGATGAACGGAGAAATGGCACTTGCTCTAATGAGGGCTGGACTACACATGATAGTCTTTTCAGTAGATGAAATGGAGAAAGAACCTTACGAAAAGATAAGGCAAGGTCTGGACTTTGATGAAATTACTAAGAACATTGAGATATTCCAGTATCTAAGAAACTTTCATAGATTTAAAACGGAAACTAGAGTAAGGATTTGTCACATGAAAGAAAATAGTGACCGAATAAAAGAGATATTTCTTCATTGGATGCTTCATGTTGATTCAGTTACTACTGGCAGAGAGCTACATATAATGAGCAAAGAGGAAATTTGTTTGCAGCCATATAGGTTTAATGATAATCCTCTTAAATGTGGTGAAGTAGAAACTTCGCTAGCAATACGCCCTGATGGAACTGTTGTTTTATGCTGCTCAGATTGGTATGATAATTATGCAATTGGCAAGATAGGATTAGATGTTACTGAGAGGCAATTGATTGATATTTTCAACAATGAACTTGCTAATGCAATAAGGCACGGAATGAGAACTGGAGAATTTGTTCCTCAAATCTGCGCCACTTGCAAAGGAAGGAGTGGAACAAGATGAAAGTGTATGTAATATTACTGATATTAATGCTTCAATATCAACCATCAATATATTATACTCATTATGTATTTGCTTCTGATGAGATATTAATTGATACTTTACAATCTGGTAGATACTATGAATCGTTCCCAGTATTATCACTAAATGAAACTCCAGAAGGATACACTTATTATGACTTAGGCGAAATCATATTTTTGTCGATTAGTATTCATCTCTTGAACCACTCAGGAGATGGAGAAGCAACATTTGAGTTTACTAGATTCCAAAACGGAGAGCCCTATTTGTCATATTATTTAGTTCCTACTCTAGAGGATAAGTCAAGTGCGTACTTAAATTGGAGTTTGCCTTATGCTTTTCATGTTAATGAAACTTGGGAGCATATAGGATATACAATCGAAGTGACTGATTTCGAGATAGAGTTTACTGCGTATTTCGATTCAGGAGAGTGGGCAGAAATTGTTATAGAAACTGAGTGGATACTTACTTGGATTCAACGAGAAGAGCCAGTTCCATTAGTTGTTAAAGTTATAGATGCTATATTTCTCTCGTTGATTGGAGAAGCAATAATGCTAGTTTATTTGTTCTTTTTGATGCGATGGAAAAGAAAACAAGAATCAAAGCGATTCTTTGAAGACATGCAGGAGAAACGAAGAAATGAAAGAAGAGAAAGACGATATTCTTAATGGCATATCTAAGGCGAAAGAAATGTCTGAGCTAGATTTACTCAGCGACTCTACCGTCTGGATGCTTATTCATAGGATGAGTCATACAAAAGTAAATGAGCGCGAGTTCATTAAGAAGCACGAAATTATCAGAGTTGACAGAAATGATGAACTTATGATTATTCTCAGTAAACTTCGTAATAGTGGTGGGCTTAAAGTCTATTGGGATGGCACGCAAAGTGATAAGATATTCTTCTTCGTTGGAATATCTCAGCCCAATAAGGCTTACACCAAAAGATATAAGGAAGGAAAGCTTCCTAAAATTAATTTGGATAGTGGCTCTCAATGAAGTACAAGTTAATAAAGCTCTGGAAAGAGGATGTAAGCAATAGAAGCGTTTTAGTTTGGGAGCTAAAAGATGCAAATGGTAACAAGCGAACTTTTAGAAGTGCTACGCTAGAGCCTAGATTTTATTTACCAAGAGATGCTATGTTGTATGATTTTGAAGGAATTACTAGAACCGAAGAAGTTCCTATGACACATCTTTTAACTGGGCAAAAGATGAATCGAGTTTACACGCAAGTTACTAGTCAAGTCGGTACTATCAGAAAAGAATACAAGCCAGAGAATGAAAGAGTAAGTCTTGCTTGTCAGGCTGATATATTATTTCCTCAAGTAGCGTTGGTTGAGGCAGAAATATATGATGGTGTTGAGATTGATGATAATTTACTCAATATGGATACTTTGCCGTTTGAAGAATTTAAGTCATGTGAAGCTCCAAAGGTAGAGCCTGAAACTTGCTATCTGGATATTGAGTGCCAGCATCCGCCTAATGTGTTGCCAGACCCAAAGAAAGAAAAGGACTTCATCTATCTTATTGGTTTGGAAATTAATGAAGTTGGAAAATCGTTTTGGCTGGATAATGGACATTCTATTCCATCGAAAGTTGATATGGCTGCTTATTGTGCTAATATGGGACTTCCAGAACCAACTTTTTATGACCCAAATAATGTAGAAGTATTCAAAACTGAGGAAGAATTACTAACAGGATTTCTCGACTACTTTGAATCTCTTGACCCAGATATTCTCACTGGATGGAACGTAATCTTTGATGTTGACTATATTACTGGGCGATGCAAAAGATACCGATTAGGGGCTCGTTGGTGGAGATGCCTTAGAAAACTCAACATCCATGACTCTATGGAGTGCTATAAAAAGCTATACCGCGCTCCTTCCAATAGGCTAAAAGATGTTTTAGTCCATGAAGGCGTAGTCGAAGATGATGACATGATTGATGATAAGCATGATATAATGTGGTGGAGAGAAGGGCAAAACGCAAGAGCGCTTTATTATAACTCTTACTTTGATGTTATTTGCCTTAGGAAGTTAGACTTAAAGAAATCGTTGATTGAGCATGATTGGGGTATTAAGTCATTAGCAGGGTTTTCAGACATGAATCCTACTCAGTGGCGTATGCCAATAGTAAAGACTGTTGCACTAAGAGTCGCTAAGGATGAATTTATTCTACCCTCAAAGCCTGAGTGGGATGGAACTAAAGGAGAAAAGAAACAAGGCGCGATAGTATTCCAACCAAAAGTAGGGGCTACTCATGGAGCTGCGATATTAGACTTTTCAATGTACTATCCTTATATTATGATTGCACATAATCTTAGCAAAGAGATTCCATCAGGACAACTTACTCCTAAGGGGCTCATTCCTAAGGTATGCGAATTTCTAATCAAACATAGATTAGCTGCCAAAGCCGAGAGAGCGCGTTGCATAAAAGAATACGGTCCAGATTCGCCAGAGGCTAAGAAAGCCAAGCGTTTAGATGATGTGTCAAAATTCATGCTCAATTCAGTATTTGGAGTACAAGGAAATCCTTCATTCTGTTTGTATTCAAAAGAGAGATTTGAAGATATTACTAGATACGGTAGAGAAGGGCTTATTGACATTAAGAGGATGGCTGAGGAAAGAGGCTTTGAAGTTATCTACGGCGATACTGATTCACTCTTCATTAAGTTCGACAACTATGAGCAAGCAGAAGCGTTTGCAGAAGAAATTAATCAAAGACTCAATGCCTTGTATAAAGAGAAATATGGATTAACTGTTAACTTTGATATTAAAGTTGAAAAGTGGCTTTCTCCTGTAGTATTCTCTAAGAAGCGTGATGCTGATGAAGCTGGCAAGAAGCGGTACTTCTATCGAGTTGTTTACGAAGATGGAATCAATCTAGAAGAAATAGGGCAAGACTATGTAGTTATAATGGGTCATGCGATGGTCAGGAGAGATGCTTCGCCACTCTGCAAATTTGTACAGAAGCGAGTATTTGAAGATATTGCTTTTGGTAGAATGGATAAGATAGAACCATTCTTGAGAGAATGTTATGATAATTATGTTGCTGGAAACTTTGCGCTGGATTTTGTAGCTGCTAGAATGACTATAACAAAGCCATTCCATCAGTATAAGCAGAAAACGGTAGCAGTTCGCGGAGCAGAGTTTCTTAATGAACATATGAATCCCTCAGAGCCTATTCAAACAGGAGATACAGTTCGCTATATTTATGTTAAATCAGTAGATGGAAGGCGCTCTACTGATGTAGTTTCATATAATAGTGAAAAAGATATTGAGGGACGCATTGAAGTTGATTGGGAAAAGATGTTCGAGAAGCAGATAATCAATAAGACTGAGGATGTATTAGAGGATGTCGATATTTATTGGGATATGCTTCTAGGACAAACAGATATAACTGCCTTCTTTTGAGGTGAGAGAAATGGCGAAAGAAAAGAAATGTCACAGAAATGGAAAGCCATGCAAGTTTCTTATCTTCGGAAAATGTGGTATAGGAAACTTTCCATCCAAGAAGAAGTATATGACTTGTGGGCTTTATGGAGTGAGAGAACAATGAAGAAAGAATTAACAGGCGATGAAAAAGACTGGAAACGAATAAAACTGATAGTAGTTGGGTTTCTAATATCCATGATAGTTTCTACATTCTTTGGAGTGTTGGCTTATGGATTAGATACTCTATCATTCAGGATTGCGTTCTGGCTGCTTTTGGGAGAGCTTATGTTAGTAATAGGAATATGGATATATAAACCATATTTATCTTCTAAAGAGGCAGACAGAGCTGCGGAAGCTTGCGGTTGGTTTTGCATGGCATTTGCAGTAACATTTATACTAATGCTAGCAATATCTGTGACTTCTATTTTCATAATTCAGGAGTTGATGTAATGGAGAACTTAAGAGCATGGACACTTATTATTCTTGCATTAATCTCTTGGGCTATTGGAATGTTTGCAATAGAGTTTATTGGAGCTTACGCTTTAGTGATATGCTTTATTGCAATATTCATGTGGGCTTGGGGATGGGCTATAATGCAGAATACTAAACAGTTATATAATAGACCTGACGGGATTGATAAGAAATGAGTTTCGATGAAGATATTGAACAGTGGCGCGAAGATGCTAAGCGCAAAGATAATGTTCGCAAGATGATAGAAGCGTTTGAAAAAGGCGAAGATATTGACCCAGAAGTAGAGCGCTTAGCCAACATTGAAATGGGACTTATGGAAGAAAATCCTACATCAGAAGAAGAGCGAATGTTAGACTTCATTGATAAGAAGAAGCTAGAAGCCGTAGAGAAATTAAAGGATGCTACTACTGAAAAGAACATTATAATTTGCGATACTAGAGAGTACCGCTCAGGAAGACCGCAACAATTAGAAGCAGCCTTTAAAGCGTGGGAAATAGAAGTCAAGTTCTATCCTGTTCAGCTTCCAATCGGAGATTATATCATTAATGGCGCTTGCGTTGAGTTTAAGACTCCTGAGGATTTCATACAATCTAAGATAAGTGGGCATCTTGACCGCCAGACTTTTAATATGAGTGCAAGATACGCAAACTCATATTTAGTAGTTGAAGGCGACATTGATGCTCAAGCAGAAGGAAGAGTACATAGAAATGCAATTCTTTCATCCAAGATAGGAGCATCATTCAAACGTTCAAGTGCTGGAGACCATGGTATGGTAAACTTTCTAGAAATAGAAATTGGAGAGTTCCCTCTATTTGTCAAATTTATAATGGCAAAGGAACATATTAGATACCCGCCACCGCTAAAAGTTCCTGTGAAGAAAAGCGAAATGGCGGTAGCAACTCTATCAACTATTCCTAATGTTAGCACTATTAGGGCTAGAGCTTTGCTAGAACACTTTAAATCCCTCTATGAAATATTTTCGGCAACAAAAGAGGAGCTTGAAAATGTCGAAGGAATTGGCGCGAAAACCGCAGAAGGGATTGAAGAGTTTATCCACAGGATAATCAAGCCAAAGGAGAAGCACATAATATGAGCAAACTATATGAAGACCACAGACCTTCGCAGAAGGATGAAGTAGTCGGACAAGATGAAGCCGTAGAAAAGTTCTTTGGGGCTCTAGAATCGGGCTATGTAAGGGACTTTTTGTTTTCCGGTCCATCCGGTTGCGGAAAAACTACTGTTGCTAGGATAGCAGCAAAACATCTATGGGGCGATGAATGGGAAGAGCGCTATCACGAATTTAATGCTTCTGATGATAGAGGGATTAATTTCATTAGAAACGAAATCAAAGAGCTGTCCCAATTCTCATATCCAAAGATTATTGTATTAGATGAAGCAGACTCAATGACAGAAGATGCTTATGAAGCACTTAGAAAGCCGTTAGAAAGCTCTAAGAATACTATTTTCATTCTTTGTGTCAATAATCTAGGCAAAGTCCTTCCAGCAATAATTAGTCGTTGTCTTTTAGTTAGATTCAATTCGCTTAGTAAGGAACATGTATGGGAAGTTATGCTAGGCGTACTTGAGAAGGAAGAAATAACATTTGATTCTAGTGATGAGAGAGCTGAGCAAATGTTTGAAAGAATAGCCATGCTAGCCGATGGAGATTTGAGAATAGCCATACAGGAGTTAGCAGCTCACATTAGAATTAATGAGAATAATGGTAGCAAGTATCTATACTTTGATAGACCTCTAGAGGAAGAGCCAAATATCTCTTATCTAGTAAATGCTGTAGAAGAAGCATTATCTGGAAAACTTAATGAGGCTATTTGTAGAGTAGAGGATGCCTTAATCGTTACTAGAGTTATTCCATCTAGAGCGGTCAAGATATGCTTTGATTATGTCAAAGAACTTAAAAATCCCGTTGCAAAAGCGGAGATACTTCATAGATTGGCTCAATTAGACAAAGATTTGAATACTAGTTATCCGTTGATTCAATATGCTGGATTTCTGGGTTATGTTTGGCTAGTTGGGAGCATGACTCAGGAGAAAGCACAATGATAGCTGATATTAAGTACGCGCTTCAAAATCTACCGCCAGATATGGACTTGTGGAACTATTTATGGGATGAAGAGAATACAGTTTCTCCATCATCCCTTAATATGTTTCTTAATTGCCCTAGACAATGGCGATATAAATCTCTAGGATTGCCTACGATTGAAACTGATATGACTTTCGCTGACTTCGGAACAGAAGTTCACTCTAAGATTGCTGATTACTACAAATCACTATCTGGAAATGGATGGCTAACAGATTCAGGAATTAGAGAGCGAATAGAAAATTATGTGATGCGAATTGATAATCTTCCTAGAGGAAAAAATAAGCGTAAGATTGCTGATGAATTGTTAAAATTTGAGCAGTGGCGCAAAAAGCGCTACCCTGATAGTAGTCAAGTGCCTAAAGCTGTTGAACTTTACTTTAAAGTTCCGCCGTTTCATGGATATATTGACTTGGTAGCTAATGATTTTGTTCTAGATTGGAAAACTGGAAAGAATCAAACAACTCCAGATTATATCAGGCAAGTAAACGCATATTATTATGCTGCTATGCTGCTTGAATTTCAACCAAAGAAAGGATACTTAATGTTTATTGAAACTGGCATGAAGCCAATGGTTCCTATAAATATTGAAAAAGTGCTTAAAGAGGCATACATATTTTTCCAATTAACTAATGATGAATCGTTCACTTATCCTGCCAATTCTACATATAAATGCAGATGGTGTGGATGGAGAAATCTATGCGAAATGGAACAGTTTCATTCGCATGAATTTATTGCCTCTAGACTAATGAAGAAAAGAATCGAAAGACTGGTGGAGGTCGGAATGATTGAACGAATCTCAAGAGCGAGAGCTATTGCTACAACTTAATCCCGATGATGGCAAGCGCAAAGCTGTTATAGTTAGCGCTAGGATGGGAATGGGAAAGACTACATTCATAAAGCGAGCAGTTGCAAAACTTGGTTGGGAATTGGATGAGCGAGATATATCTGTATATACTACTGATGATTGGGAAGCTCTGTATGCTTTAGTATCAGTCAATCTTGGAAATGTAGTAGTTTGGATTCCATCAATAGACAAAGCAAAAGAGTCTAGACTAGTAAAGCTTGTAAAGACTAATCATAATAATGCAATCATCTTAGAAACTTCAAAAATGTGGGGTTTGAAGGAACTAAGAGGATACTGTAGAGATATTAGTCTGGATATGCTAGATTGGAGAGCTATGACAGAAATTATGAAAGGAAGAGGAACTTACACAGGCAAGACTCCGCAAAATCTCTATCATGCTTACGGCGATGGAGAATTTGAACGAATAGAATCAGATTTCAGTCTTGTTGCTAAATTCTTCTCAGGAGAGTGTGTTCCAGTGGATACTAAGTTCCTACCATGGCTTATAGATAATGCTCCTAATTATCTAAACGGATATGATTTGTACTTATTCTATGAGTTTGCCTCTAGACTAGCAGCTCTAGGAAAAGTTGACTACATATCTGGATTAGCTGTTAGAGGAACTGGGCAGCCAGAGCGACCATACTACTATAAGAAATTGGGGTTGGTAAGGAATGAATCAGATTAAAGGAGAAGCAAAACTTAGCTTTGTTGAGCAAACTCGAATGTATTATAACTATTCGACTGATGCTCCAGAGCAATATGGTTGGTGGCTAGCAGTTCAGCTTCTAGGGCACGCTCTAGGCTATAATACTATTCATCTCATACAACCGGGCGAGGTTAGGCATAATCTCTATCTAGTCTTGATAGGAAGTTCAACGCTTGCTAGAAAGTCAACATCTCAATCGCTTGCTAAGAAAGTGTATCCCTATTCCTATGCTTTGCCAAAGGAATCGAGTCCAGAGCAATTCGTAGTAGAAATGTCAGAAAATTCTAGTCGTATGCTCTGGATGGGAGAGTTCACAAAGTTTCTTAAGCAAGCTCAGAAAGGCGGATATATGTCTGGAATGATAGAACTATTCAACGATTTCTATGATTGCCCTGATTTCTTTGAGCGAACACTTAGGAAGCGAAAAGATGGAGAAAATGAATTTGTTGTAGAAAATGCTTATTTATCAGTTAATACTACAGTTACTCCAGAAATGCTTAAGGAGTACATATCAGAAGAGTTAGTTCGTGGTGGATTTCTGGCTAGATGGCTTCTTATATTCGGTACTCCGCGCCCTAGAGATAGGGAACATTTAAGAAGGGAAGTGATGAACTTTCGCCAAACAGTAAAAGCCAATCTTGAGCATGTTTTAAGATGGACTGCTGGAGAAGAATGGTTCACATTTATCTTATCGAAAGAAGCATTGAAACGCTATAATGAGATTGAGAAAGAAGCATTTAAGGTTGGATTGGGAGTTGACCCATTTGTAGGGAGATATATGGATTGCATGATTAAGGTAGCTGATATACTTTTAGTATCTGATGTTATAGGAATCTTGCAAGAGCAATTCATACACTTAAATACTATTCACTCATTACGGGAAGCTATGCAAAAGGCTGAGGTCAAGAGTAGTGAGGGAAGTTTTGTAGTTGATGCAAAATATTTAGACATGGCATGGGAGCGTATCAAGCCAGCTATCAAATATGCTCAGGAACTATCAGAGTTTGTAAGTTTAGAGATACCATGCGCCAAGCTCAGGGATGCTATGGTTACAGAATCTCCGCAGACTCATAGTAGTGTAATGCGAAGAACTCATGTGTCTGCTAAGTATATGGTTGATGCAGTAAATACTTTGTTGCAGCAAGATTGGCTAATCAGAATCAATCTTGAAAAGGAAACCAAGAAGGGGCAAATGAGAATTACTCAACATTATTGCCGAAAGGATTTATTGGGTACTGCTCAATGCGCTATTTGCAAGCTACTAAATACTTGTCATGCTCAGAATAAGTATGACAAATAAACACTATTTTCTCAATTCCTCAATTCGCTCAATAGCCCGATTAACTCCATATACTTGATTTAAGCTTGATAAATTGAGTTAATTGGATAAATTGAGTAATTGAGTGAATTGAGGAAAAAACATACAGGACAGTTATTTCATTGTCAGATATTGCCTTTATAAACTCCCACTTTTACAGAAGAGTATATTAACTCCAAAGTCTAGAGGATACTAAAGGGCAATAAGCCACCCTACTGAATGGCTTAATAGCGTTGTGATAAATCATGGCGGACGATGAAAGAGATTGGGGCAAGATTGCGATGGCTGGTGCCATAATCTTCCTTCTAGCTTATGTCGCCACTGGTGGATTTACTAACATCGCCATTCCCGGTATTGGTGGCGGTGGAACTAATCAGCCCGGTGTTCAGACTAAAAGCACTATCGTGTTCTATAATGGCACGGCAGCAAATGATGGAACGATTCAGCTCATTAGCTTCGCAGGTGTGCCCGTAGCATCCGGTAGTATTACTGCTGGAACAGGAACTACTGGAACTGTAACTCCCGGTGTTTATCTCCGATATATTTCTGGAGTAACCGGCGCAGCAGCGTATGTCGATACTGTAAATGTAACTGCGGTAGAAGATGTAGCACAAACTTACGTGACTTTGGATGCGGTTCAGCTATATAGAAATAGCACCACATACTCAATGACTCTCCAAGCAGAAGGAGCAGCCTATACTCGTGATAATGATGATGCTCTTCAAACAATGAAGAACTATACTCTGAGTAATCAAGTTGCCTCTACCTTTACTCTCACTATGACAGAGAAGCAAGGGTATGCTAAGTTATTTGAGGAATATCAAGACCCCATCAGCAAAGTATCATGCGAGCCTATTCTGTGGATTGAAGTATCTTCAACTAATATCTACTCTGGAACCTCAGCAGTAGAACAGTTTGAGGACTCAACCAAGACTTACTTCCTTTTGCCACTATCAAGTGTGCTAAATCCAACTAAGGAATCAAAGTCAGCTACGGCTAGTTTGTCACTTACTCTGCCAACTACCCAAGAAGTAGCATATACTTGCTATATTGTTACATACTCAGATATGGCAACCCTGCTCAATGCAGAAACTCAGGTAGCAAATGCAGCCGGTCCGTTTACTATGACTAGTTGGACTCTCTGCTCAGGCTACTTGTCATCCTCTTAAGACTTCAATGGAGAGCTTCGGCTCTCCACAAGTCTTTTTTTAGTTTAGGGGGAATCGAAACAAGTGCCTGGTACCGAAGAGTTAGATGTATATCGCTCGGATGATTTCGAGGAAGATGTGGAGAAAGCCGGTTTTCATATTTCTCCCATAGGAGCGCTAGCTATATCGGTTTGTTTTATGGCACTAATTCCAATTATTTTGTATCCAGAAAAGACTATGCTCATGGAGCTAATTTGGATACTGTTCATTATCGGCTTTGCAGCATATAGAAGTGCTGAAATACCAACAGTTTATGAATTTGAAACTACTACTGATGCTTTATGGTGGGGTATTCCACTTGGCGCAATTATATCAGTAGTTGAGGTCTGGATTGCTCAAGTCAGCGTTCAAATATTAACTAATGTAGCAATTGAAGCGCTTGATATTGCGCTCTTAGTAGTAACTGTTGGAGCAGTAGCCGAAGAATTACTTTATCGTGGTGGAATCTATATCCCAATCCGAACTTTCTTTGTTAAACTTGGAGTTCCAGAAACGCTTGCAATTATGATTGCTCTACCATTTCAAGCACTATTATTCTCACTGGGGCATATGTTTGTTTATGGAGATTGGAGTATCTTCATAGCTCTGTTTGCAGGCGGATTAATGTATGGGGCTGCATTTGAATACAAGAAAGATATGACTATTCCAATAATTGCACACTTAGTAGTCAATATCTCAGGATATAGGGACAATATATTAGGCTATCTCTTGACCCAGCCTTTGCTCATAGTTTTACTGTTACTAATTACTATTGCTTTCATAGTATTAAAAACAAGGACTTGATAGTTATGCTGAATCGAATAAAATCAACGTTTAGACTTCCGAGAACTGGAAGAGGAATTATAACATATAAGGGATGGCAACGCCCTTATATTAGGAACATCTATGGCAAGCTCTATTTAGCCGTTCTGCGAAGCGGTTCAAGCAGAGCTGGCGCAGAAAAGATAGCCAAAGGAAGATACAAAGATTATATCATTGTTCCTTCTGCTATGAAAGGAAAGAGCTACAAAGGATTGAAAGGAGTAAAGCATCGCGTGGCTCCTAATTCCTATAATATCTATGTCGAAGCTGATGAGTTCATCAGACTTAAGAAACAAGGAAAGGAATAATCATGGCTATGGCAACAACTAGAAGTTATGGAGATGTTGGACTTCCAGAATGGGGTTTCATGGACTGGATAGATGAAAACAAGAGAAAAGTAGGAGCATTTATGCTGGTTTCTCTAATTCTAATTGTTGCAGTCCCATATCCAAATAATCCTCTTTACAGTGGCGGATGGGAGGTCAGGACTTCAATCTATGAAGTAAGGCACAACGGAATCACTTATAATGCTTACACTAATACTTACCCGTGGAAATCAGAATATTGGGGAACTTCTAGTGTTAGGTATGATACTGATGCTAGCGATTCCTCAGAATTAGGTAGCAATTATGATTCATGGAACTGGGATGTTATAGGATGCGCGGATACTCAAATAGACATTACTAATCCAGCGCATATAACTTATGATACATTAACTCAGCAGTGGGTTCCTGCAACTGATGATGAAGTGTTCTATGAGTATTCAAAGACTATCACTTATGTTGACTCCATTACTGGAGAGCAGATATGTGAAGTTTATTTTTGGGACCATCATGTCTATTCATTCTGGGTAACAGTTATTGCAGACCCAGATACTAAGCATGATGGCGCTCTGAGTGTTACAGAATGCAAATCACACCCTTGGAATTTGGCTGGGTATGGAGTAGTATCATCCATAGCTCCCAAAATCAAGTTTGAAGTAAATGGGTGGGATGTTGGTCCTGATTCCTTTACTCTAGATAATGCTGATGGAACAGTTTCGACTTTCAACGCACTTAGAGATACTTTCTGGACTGGAGTTATGAGTGCAACAGTCATGGAGTCTTATGCTGGACTAGTACAATCAAAGAGGCTCAGTGATGCAGGAGTAACAGGATTTGATGATGCTACTTCTCCAGAATCCGGTTATCATGCTTCTGCTACTATGAGTGGCGCTTTGAATATGTACTATGTTACTAATCCTAATCAAGAAGTTGATACTTGGGATGACAACGATGCTCAGAATAATCCTGATGCAATTCAGGGAGTTCCAACAGAAGTTTTAATTGAACTGTATGGAGAACTTGAACCGGGATTTTCGTGGCCGATTGGTGGAAGTATAACTACGAGTGCAGTCATGTATCAGTATAAAGTCAGAGTTGATGTATTAGTAACTGGCGGATATACTCTAGCATCAGGACAGCAGCCAATAGACCCAGTAGACCCGTGGATTTTAGATTGGGGCGCTGACCCTATTGGCTCATTCTTCAAGTCACTTGGATTGTTGTTCTCAGGAGCAAATCCGTTTATAATTCTGGCTCTAGTGATAGTTGTTCTATATGCTGGAGTCAAGATTCTCAAATGGATGTACGGAGGAAAATAAAATGGAAATGCCAGAGCTTGGTATGAAGCATCTAGGAATAGGTGTAGTTCTAATAGTAATAGTTGGAGTTTTCTTAACAACTCAATCTGGAGTCGCTGGAATCTGGAGTACAGGTTCAATGGATATGGGAGATGCAAATTGTTCAGTTACTTTAGGAGTAATTGGTCTTGATGCCGATGGAAATGAAGTAACAGCTCCAATATCCAATAATCCATTGTATCTAGAGGGAGTAGAGATTTCATCAGTTAAGTTTACTGTTTCAATTATTGCTAGCGGAAGTGATGTAGACTGGTCTACTCTTGAGGTAAAGTTTACTGTAACTTCGGAAGGAGTGCAAGCCTCAGGACTAGTAACTTGGACAATAATGGACTTTACTCTACAAGGAGATGGAACTTATAAGGCAAGCGATGAATATGTCGTTGATGAGTACTTAGACCAATTAACTTACGATGAGCCAGATTATACAGAATCTGATGGGACTGATGTATACATCTATGATGTTCAAGCAGTAGTCAATGGCTATGTAACTGATTTGAAAGATAATTCTCTTACTGCATCAGTTACTATAACAGCCAATTTTGAATTAAGAACTGCTCCAGACGGAACTTTCTCTCTAAAGGCAGGGTGATGTTTATGGATTTTGATTTGGCTGATTTAGATAGGAAAAAGGTGCTGTATGTTTTAGTTGCAGCAGCAATCCTAATTGGTGGTAGTTTTGCAGTAGCTCAAAATGTTGTTGCTACTACTGCTACTGGTGGCTTTCCAATTGGAAATGCAAACTGCTCAGTATCTTTAGACATGATTGCCATGAAGGATGGAGCGGTAGTTAATTCGCCATTAATGAACAATCCTTTATTTCTTGATGGTGTAGAGATTGATTCGATTAAGTTTGAAATTACAATAACTGCAACTGGGCAAGATGTTGAATGGGATACTTTAGCCGTGACTGCTTCATTATCAGTCAATGGGCAACATATAAACTCATGGGATTGGACTATACTAGACTTCTCAGGAGTAACAGGCGGATATGAAGTTACGGCTAGTTGGACTATTGATGAGCTTGATTATCTTGTTGGCTCAGTTCCAGATAGAGTAATAGACAATATTGGCTACTATGATTTGGATGCTATTTTGACTTGCTACGGCTCTATCATGGATGTTAAAGATAATTCACTCTCGGACTCGGCAAGTGTAATTAATAGCTGGGAGTTGTCGGATGCTTCTCAGGCTACTCAAGACCCTCTAGTAGTTCCAGAGTTTACTAGTAACCCAGCAGATATAACTGTTACTTATGGCAATTCTTTCACACTTTCTTGGACTCCAAAAGACGATAATCCACTTAACTACAAGATTACTTCCTATGAGAAAGATAGTGGAAGTTCTACAGAAGAAACTGGATATTGGATTTCAGACCAAGCAATTACTATAACAATGGATGCGCTTTGGGCAAGTCTTGACCCTAATGCAGATAGCGTTTCAGTAAGTATTACTTGCTTTGTTTATGATGATGATGGACAATCTGCATTTGATTCAGTAATAGTTACAATTAATCTTCCAACTAGTCCAGATGTTGACCCAATAACTTGGGATAAACCAACAGCATATCCAAGTGGATTAGTTACACCCAAGACTTATGAAGTAATGATTACTTGGTATCCTCATGCTGCGTTCACTCCAGATAAATGTGTTATTTATCTAAATGGACAGAAGATTGATGAGCGCTCTTGGAATGGCGGTAGCATAAGCTATATTGATACTCTAGTTGTAGAAGCTGGCAAAGTCTATAAGTTCGAGTGCAAAGTGTGGGATACTTCTGGCAATTCAGAGTCTAATTTTGTTACTATAACTGGAGAAGATAGTGGCTTGCCAACACGCGGATTAGATGATGAACCTGACCAATTCCTTAATTTACCATTTGAAATTCCTGGTGTTGGCGAAGGTGGAACTGTAGTAATATTGGCTATACTTGCAGCAGTCCCAGTCATATATCTATACCGAAGATGGAGAGAAGATTAAATGTCATCAATAAGTGAATATGCTTCTGATGTAGCAAAAGATGGAACAAAGTTCAATACTATCCTCTGCGTAGTAGCAATAATATTCATAATCTTTGTAGGTGGGGAATTTGCGCTCATTCTTCCTGCATGGATGTGGATGCTTCTCGGTATTGCTCTTATTGCTTTCTTACTTCGTTCCACTGTTAACTCCGACTAGGAAGCCTTCTTCGCTACATAGCTGACTCCCAAAAGAGAGCCTGTGGTCTCGCGGCTTGATTGCAGGCTCTCAACCTTCTCTTTCTGTTGCAAAATAGCGTTAAGCGAAGCATTAATAATGAGATTTACCCCTAGATTATCTAGGTTCAATCTAAAGGAGAAACTCCAAAATGGAAAGAAAGAACAAAGTAATTGCGCTTTTTGCAATTGGTATGATACTTGCATTATCTGGCGCTGTAATGTATCAGCAAGCTCAGATTAATGAGGGTCAAGATTATATTCAATGGCTCGAAGAGCAACTAACGAATTATGAAGAAGTCGATAATGAAATCTTCGCAACAGTTTATTGGCTAGTGAATTACGAAGGCTCAGCAGACTTTACTCTTGCACATTCAGGGCATAATGTAATAACTAATGCTGGAAGAACTGCTCTAAGAGGACACATAGGAGATACAGCAGTTGCAGTTTGGGATTATATAGCAATCGGTGAGAGCAGCGGTGGAGATGCTACTTCAACAACTCTAGTATCTGAATCATTCCGAGCACAGGGAACTTATGCTACAGTTGGCTCATATAACTTCACTATTACCTACACTTGGACTGCTGGCACTTTCGCTGGCGAAACTATAACAGAAGCTGGAGTTCTTAATGCAGCAGCGTCAGGAACTTTGTTAAGTTATCAAGACTTTACTGGAATTACTCTACAATCAGGCGATAGCCTGCAAGTGCAGTTCATGTTCCAAGTTGGCTCTTAAACATGGGAGCGTGACTCCCATGCGCCTACGCATTGGCTCTCTACTAGCATTAGCGTTTATTCTGCTTATATTAGCGCAGCCTGTAGGTGCTTCTACTTCTGAATATCTCAACTATACTGAGGATTATGTTGACAATAATACTTCTGATGTTGACTCAACTGAGTATGGAACCCACTCTAATTTTGAAAACGAAAAATTATCCGACTCTACTTATGATACTCTACAAGAAGAGAATACTGGCGGAGCTGGCTCCGATACTGAGGATTTTGTAGACCAGCTTGGCACTTCTCATCTTGCTACTCCAGATGTAGGAACTCACTCTGATTGGACTGAAATGCAAGATGAAGATGATACATATAACACCATGACTGAGGCTGATACTGGCGGTAGTGGAGTAGACGAAGATATTTATGTAGATACTGCGCCTTCTCCAGTCTGGTCGCAGACTGGAACTACTCCATACATTGATGAAGGGTTATCCGATGGCAACTACATCTCTACTTCATCCAATGGCTTAACTTCTGGTTGGTATAATTTTGCTCCTACTACTGCCTCAGGCTCAGGATGCACTGTAGTAATTTATGTTTGGGTAGGACAAGGAGACGATGATGATTGCGATTGGCAAGTTGATTGGACTGGTGACGGAACGGCTGACGCTTCTGGAACATGGACTGACCCAACAGGCGCTTACTATAATACAGGCACTCTCTCAGGATGCGATACTGATACCGAAATCAATCAAATGCAGATTCGATTCACCTTCAGAAAAGGTGGCGGTGCTCCAACCACTATGACGATTGATGAAGCCTATGCAAATGTAGTTCAAGCTGGCGGAAGCAATTACGATTTAGACTTAGAACTTGGTTGGACTAATGCTCCCTATACTGAAACTAATATTGAACTATGTATAGATACTGGCACTCTTGGCGCTGAGAATCTTCGTGTTGATATTTGGGATGAAGTAACAACAAATGATTGGGTGAACCTAGATACTGCTCTAACTGCCTCTTATTTCAATAATTACAGCATTTCAGCCTATATTAACTCAGGAACTGTTGAAATTCGATTTACTGACACATCTGATGAAGCAACTGCTCAAGACACTTATCAAATTGATTGCGTATTGATTCATGGATGGAGTGCTGGAGCAACAAACTATGAGCTTGACTTAGAAGTACAATTTACTTCTATTACTGCTACTCAATATGGCTCAACAGTAGAATATCTCTGCATAGAAACTGGAACATTCACTGATGCTGGCTCAGAGCATATTAATGTAGAATATTGGAATGGCGCGGATTGGACTTCGTTAGGAGATTTGGCTGCTAATACTTGGAATAACATTACAATTCACTCCTATTTAGATTCTGCTACATTTACTATTCATTTCTTAGGCTCATCCGAAGTAAGCGACACAAATCAGGGAACTTTTGAGATTGATGCGGTCTTGATAAGAACTCACTCTTATGCCTACACTGAAACTCAGGGCGATATTATAGACATATATGAAAATGATTATGAATCGGTAGATTATTCAAGAACTTACTATGATACTATCGACATTTTCGATACTCATTCTTTAGCAGTTTCATTCAGCATTGTTCTCAATGATTTAATTGATTTGTTTGATACTTATTCTACTCTCACAGTTCAGAGTCTTATTCTATTTGATTCAATAGGATTCTTCGACACTATTTCACTGGCTGCAAGTTTCGTAATAACTTTATTTGAACTGATTGGGCTGGCTGATTCATTATTTGTTTCTAAAGTAGTTCAATTGTTACTAGGGGAGATTATTCAAGTTTATGATACAATCTATTTTGCAGCTTCATTCAGCATAACACTTGGGGAGATACTTCCAATATTTGAAATTGCTACAACTTCTGCTTCCTTCTCATTAGTGCTAAATGAAACACTACCGCTATATGCTACTAATTTCAAGACTATTGAAAAGAACTTTACCGAATTAATAGATGTTTGGGATAGTGTAAATTCAAATAGAGTGATACAGTTAATACTCTATGAGCAGATTGATTTATATGACACATATTCTCTTGCTGCTAACTTTTCTATTACGCTTAATGAACTTCTAGACATCTTCGATACTTATAGCACTAGTGCAACATTTTCCATTATTCTGAGTGACTTAATAGACATCTTTGATAGCATCAGCGCTAGTAAAGTAGTGCAGCTATTATTGTATGAGCAAATAGACTTATTTGATAGTATCTGTACTGGCTGTACTTATCAAGTATTTCTCTCTGAACTAATAGACATATTTGATACTTATAGCACTAGTTCAGCGTTCTCAATAGTATTAACTGACATTATTGATATTTTCGATTCTATAAGCGTTCAAGTGTTTGCAGAAGTTACTCAGTTAATCTTGTATGAAGTTATTGACTATTCAGAAGCCGTGTATAACTCAATGGGATTCTCAATGATACTAACGGAATTGATTGAGATTTCCGAAGCCATGAGCAAGAGTTTTAGCCTAACACTTATCTTAAATGAAACGATTGGGCTCTATGACTCAGTTTATAATTTGTTTACTGGGCAGTGGTATCTTACTTTTGGCGAAGTCATAGACTTATGGCATAATGATGTATGGGCTCCATATCGCCCAATAGTCACTACTCCAACAACTACTACCGACCCTAATGAAATACCGTGGAATCCCGGTTCAACAAACTATATCATTTACTATAATTTAGCGCCAATTGCAGCTGTATTCCTAGCGATAATAGGCGGGTATTATGTAACATCAGTCAAGCCTAAGGAACTAAAAGGCAAAACCGAAATGAAGATTAAAGGCGTCAAGACTACTGCAAAGAGAGCAGGAAGAACTGTTGAGCGAATTACTTCTGGTATGCCGATTATTGGTAAGAAGAAAAAGAATACTAGAAAGAAAACTGTCAAGAAAAGGCAGAAGAAAGGGAGTGTTCTAGTTAGGAAAGTCAAAAGAAAGGTTCCTAAGAAGGAATGAGCAACATGATTAGTATGATAGCAAGCTTAATTAGAGATTGCACCCATATAGAATTATCAAAGGACGCGCCCAGCTCGGCTTCTCATTTTGTTCGTTGGAGCCACAAGCCATTGACAAAATATACCATAAATGCTGAGCTGGGCAGTCCACCAATGAGGAATATGCACTTGAAAGCCGCAACAATTATGCTACTTCTTATCATTTGCATATCTTACGCTCCAGTAGAAGTCAACGCAGCAAATATAATTGAAATCTATGATTCTTATGCTGTTAGCAGCTCAGTCGAAGTTGGAAGAATGGCAAAAACTGTTTGGATTGCTAGATGGCAGCATAATCAAGTAATAATAACCGAAGGATTAGATGCTACAATTACTGGGGATATTCCTCTAGAGTATAGCCTAGAATATGGCGGATGGGTAGGCTATGATGTTAAATTTGAAGCACAAACAATTAATTATTCCATAGAATCTGCATCAACAGATATTTCTTGGAGTTTCATCCAGACTGCTCAAGATATAACAATTAATTTCTATGGAGAAATAGTTGTAGTAACTAATACTACTACTCCAACTACTTCAACAACTACCGAAGAAATCTTCATTCCGCCAATGTATCCAGAAGTCTTTAACTCTGGAGCAGTAGTATTCGCTATGTTCTTAGGAGCAATAGTAACAATCTTATGGAAAGTAAACAAGGATTTAGGAGACGATTAAATGAGAAAAGCGTTATTAATTTTAATAGTTTTCTTAATGTGTATGCCTATAATTCCTACTCTAATTAGTAAGGATATAGATACAGAAGCAGTGGCAGAACTTGAACAAAATGAGCGTGAAGAAACTTTCATTACTTCTGCTGATGGTGACACTTCTTCGATGAGTATTGATTGGACTACTACTTGGGAGTACGGTGACCAAATGTTCCAACATGATATTCATCGCCCCGTAGAGATTCCTTCTACTGCATGGGATTTTGACCCAACAACTAATGAAACTCATGGATTTGGAGAGGAGTTTGATGACTGGCTGGAATATCCAGACGAACACACACTCAGAATTCATACTTTCAATTATGGACCGCTTGGTGGTGGTGGAGAGCCTGCTTCGATGGAAGTGATTCGTACAAATGCAATCAACTTGACAGACGATGACAACTACTACATCTACTTTGAGTGGAAAGATTTGTATGATTCTACTTACAAGAACTTATACTTCGGTGAGACCTACTACGGGTTGTACTGGAACTACACGTTGTTTGAGAACGATGATTGGTCAGGGAACAATATCTCATATACTGGTCACAACGGTTTGATGGCTGACGAATGGACATTCATGCAAATCTACGACATTAATGATGAGTTGGATGGATTTCAGTCAATGAGCATTACGCCAGCAGGAAGCCAGATGGCAGGAGAACATGACCTCTACATCAGGTACTTCATGGTCTGCCATTTCGGGAATACTGAGCAGCGTCCAGATATAATGAATAATCAAACGTTATCTGATGCTGGCTATTCGGATGCAGTATATGATGTTCCTGACTTTTATCAGCAGACTTTCTATAATGAAACTGACTTCGTAGAGTTTTATGTTACTGAAAATGATGTAACTACTAGCCATGATAATGATACTTTAACTATAACGGAAAATGGCGCTTCTACTCATGGCTATTACTATGAAACAATTGATTCTTATGATTATGCAGGATTTGTTTGGGAATACTATTGCAGCGATGTGCCTTCTAGTGCTTCTCATCAATTAATTGTTTATAATGGCACTTGGATTACAGTTAATCCGCTAAATTCTACTGAGTATATGCAAAGAGGAATGTTAAACTCTAGTATAGGCGCTATTACGCGAATTGGACTAAACATTTCTGGAGATGGATTAGCTGTAGATTTGGAGTGGATTACTTTAATGCCAATGAATCGTTCAGGCTGGTGTCATGATGGCGGAATTGATACGGGCATAACTTGGTGGTATCAAGACCACACGCATTATCTATACTCTACTAATGGCGGATTCGTATGGGAAAATGCTTCAGCCGAGTATCCATATTACTACAAAATGGATTGGGTAGAAACTAATATGACTGGCAAACCGGGATATGGTGGAGGTGGAACTGAAGGAGCATGGATTCCACACGATATAACTGAAACCACTAATCAGGGCTATCAGCCTTTGATGCCATTTTGGTATGATATTGGCTATGATTGTATGATTTCTAAGACTAGAGTAATGGAAGGAAGTTATGTTAATCCTTATGCGGGGCAATATCCAACTACTCATTTTGAATCTGGCGAAGGCGGACCAACAGGAGAAACTACTTATGGTATTGATGGAAATGGTTACGTAGATAGGAGCGTCATGCTAAATTATACATCTTGGAATACTTATGCTCCTACTGGAGAATCACCGTGGATAATTGCTAATCAAACATATAGGGAAGAGCGACTTTCAGGACCGCACACTGGAGATTATGATTATGAAGGGTTTGCAATACGCCACACAATGCATACAAATCTTGCTTATGCTAGACCACAAGTAGTTCAGACTGATTATTTCTTATGGTATGGCATAGTTGGCTTTACTGCACATTCAGTTGAGTTTAATGGAGCAATAGCATCTTACGAGTATGCTTCTATTTGGTATAATAGAGAAACTGAAATAGTCAATGCCGAAGTAAACGTTTATTATACTTCTGATATAGATGAGCCTGATGATTATGTTTACTTGGAGTGGCAGCCAGCTTACGGAACTGATTTCAGTCTTAACACTTCAACTTTTAATGGCTATTCATTTAGTGAACTCACATTTGAGGATGCAGAAGATGATTACGGAGTAGAACATCATACTTACGGCTTGAAACTATACTCTGCTGCAACCGGATGGGATTTATACGAATATCCTCAATACTATGGCGCATTAGACTCTGCAACATACACTAATCTGCGAGTCGGATTCACTTGCGATGGTACCGATAGAGGTATTGACTTAGATAATTTTACGATTGGCACTTTATCCTTCTTTACTGACAATACAGCTCCAGTTCTAGAAGATTTCTGGATACTTCCATATACTCCGACAGAAGGAGCTGCAACCACGCTTGCTATTCGAGTTACTGAAGCTGTTGAAGTTCAAGCAGTAACGGCATTAGCATTAGAGTACCCAACTGGCTTCAATCCCGGTCCGTACACATTTACTGCCAATGATGTGGATTCTACTATTTGGAATTATACTTTCTCTGATGGCGTAGATAGAGGCTATTATATTTGGAGAGTCAACATTTCCGATTCAGTTTGGACAACTAATGGCTATCAGGCATCGCAAGTCGGAGAGCCATCTGTAGGGCTTCTAGATATTCGCTTCGCTTTCTTTGACAATTCTGCTAATTGGATTCCATTTGAAACATTAAATTGCACTCTCAGGAATAATGGCGAAGAGTATTTCTTAACTACGCCGACTGCTAGTGTTGACTCAACTCAGAGCATTAATCTAGAGGTAAGAAACTTATGGGGCATAGTTCTATACAACCAAACTTTTTCATATACTCAGTTCAAGCCAATTACTTTGAACATATATGAGTTGATAGTGGATAATGAAGCCGACCATTTAGTTAGGCTAGATATGAGCTACAATGGCACTTATCCTAACATTACTATCATGCTTCCAAGAAACTTCCCTCGTTTCTTATATCTTGCTCCAGCCAATTATACTATGGTGTTTACTTACTATGAGGCTAGTGATACTGATTTAGTTACGGATTATTATGAAGTCACTGGCTCATATGTTAGTTTTAACTATGAGTTCACTGATATTGGCTACCTCAAATATACTGGAATCAGTATGGCGGATATAAACTTTAACATCGACTATACTAGAACTGAAACGAACAATAATATTGATGAAGTGGATTATCATGTACAAAATATTCCAATTCCAAATGTTCCTTATGCAGTAAGTCCGACTGATTTTTGGAACGCAATAATTTGGCTTGGAGCAATATCTCTGCTATTCGCAGTAGGCGGACATGGAATCAAAGGCTGGCAAATTGCACGAAAAACTAAGGTTTTCTTCAAGAATGAAACAAATAATGATGAAGCATATCGAGAAGAAATAAACGGCTAAGGAGCGAAAGTAATGGCATCAATGATGCAAACAATAAAAGAATGGAGCAGATTCCTGTTAGGAAAATATGACTATCGGAAATTCGCTAGACATGACCCCGATGAATATGAGAAAATGAATAAGGAACCGAATAGAAAGGCTGGAAAGACTCTTGGAAATATGTCGGTTATTAGCACTTATGCGTTGCTAATTGCCTTATTTCTCTTTGGCTCATACAGTATAGTCACAATTCTCTTTGGAGTTCTCACTATTACTACACCAGTAATGAGTTGGGGCTTCGGATTACGAGAAGAATTGATGAAAAAAGGCGAAAAGTACATGCGAGTGCAAGCTTGGGATATGAAAGAGCGTGTTCGGAGATACTTTTTCCCTGAGTATGATTGGGGACCGTTAGCATTTATTCCTGATGAGATTCTGTATGAAAAGATAGAAGAAGCTGAGTTTGTCTTGAAGGCAGATTTACTCAGGACTGAGGAACTAACAGAAGAAGCTATGCTCAAGATGGATGAACAATTAGTTGAACTAAGACTTCGGATTCAAGCCGACAGAGATAAGTGGGAAAAGGCTATGAAGGAAAAACTTCGAGCTGTTCCGCTACTCCAGAAGCTTAGAGGCGAAATTGTTCTAGATAAGCATGGAAAAGAAATAGATATGGATGATGTTTATGATAAGGATGGAAAACGAATTGATTTTGAAAGACATCCTAAGAAGCAGCAGTGGTATTTCTATTCAGTTTATCCAGAGAGAAAGCTTGAGAAACAGTGCATTATGGCATTTAGACATCCAATTGAGTCTGCTATGGACTCAAATCTTAAGGGTAGAGTAACTGGACTCTTTCGTAAGTTTTGGGCTAGGCAGAATGATGTTGAAGGAATACTTGCTGGCACAGTTGATGAGATTCTTCTACAAGGAATCAATACTGATGAAGTAAAGGCAGACTTACCAGAATATGTTAAAGCAATCAAGAAAGAAACTCCGGTAATCATAGTCATACTCTGCGATGCAGACAGACGCGATTCAATCAGGGGCTTATTACCCAAACCACCGGGCGCTGCGTTGCTGTGGATGATTCGAGTAGTCAAAGCATTGATTAATCTTGACCCACTTCTAGAGGAGCTAGATAGAAAGGACAAGAAAATCATTTCTCTTGAGGAATCCAAAGAGGCAATGTTAGATGATAAGCGTACTGGAGTAGTTGATTGGCGGATGCGAACAGGGCAGCTCTATCCAATTCCAGATACAGAAGAGGAAGTCCCAGAATATGTTACTGAAAGAGTGCCACTGGCTAGAAAGCAAGCAATAATTGTTCTTCTTATTGGCATAGCTATAGGAGCAATTTTGTGTTGGTATTTACTTCCATTCGCTGGTTTCAGAGTAATTCCCGTAGCAACTGGATTAGTCCTACAAGGGGGCTTTAAAAAGAAATGGCATACAGCAGAAGACAATTTGAAGATATGGAAGAGGATGTAGAGTCAGATTTTGCTGACATGATTGATTTCCTTCTATCTATTCTTACTACAAAAGATGGCGATTTCGTAACTCTGGCTGGCGATACTCCTGCTAGGACTCGCTGGCGTGTTGGAAGGATGGCGTCTAGGTGGAAAGGAGAAATAGAAAGGCTACAAGCAGAGAGTCAGCAAGTCATTGATAATTCTCTACGCAGAGCTAAAAAGAAATATGGAAATGCCAGAGTTGTTGAGCTTCAAATGGCTGCGAAACATGTTGCATATATTGGGCAACTAGAAACTGCATACCGAGAGATTCGCAGACTAGCCAATATTGTGTGGCCTCTACATGGAATGACTCTAGTTAAGCGTTTGCGCGGAGAAGGGCGGGTCAAGAGTGCTTCTGCAATTGGAAAACAGGGCGGAGCGGTAGTTAATCAGATGCTCCAGAAGTATCTTGATGGTGTAGAGATTCCTTCTATATCATCAGTAGTAACTACACAACCGCCTGCTCTTCCCTCTTCTACTGAGCCCATTACTCCAACACCAACTCCAGAAACTAGAAGAGGAAAACGCCTTTCTAAAGAAACTATCCGAGAAATGTTAGAATCTGGCGAAGAGTTTGAAATAACAGAAGATGGAGAGGTAGTTCCAGTTGATGAAGACAAGGAAAAAGCCATAGAAGAGGCTATGGAACTTGTTGACGAAGATTGGGATGATGCTACAATTGATTCTATTCCTGAGGATGAAGATGACATTCCTGAGGATGAGCTAGAACTAACAGAAGAGGAAATAGAAGATGCGTTGGAATGGGATGAAGAGGATGAGTAACCTTTTCGGAAAGAAGAAGAAACGCAAGCCAAGATGCCCAGAATGTGGTAATAGAGCTCATAACAAAGAACTAAAGCCAAAAGTTTGGCGTTGTAGTGCTTGCCATCATAAGTTTGTATCTGATAAAGATGCAGAGCGCAGATTGAAGCGAAAACCAAAAGAGCAAATCGGAGAGGATATAGAAGATGTCGAGGACTTTGAAATCTACTGATAAGCCGAAGCCGAAACCAATCTATCCGCCAAATAGAACAAAGGCTTTAATCTATTGGACTCTATCTTTTGTGTCATTCTTCGCAGCAGCAAGTTTAGGTGACTTCTTAATGATAATCCTTACTGGAATAACATTAGCCGCGTCGTCATCGTTTCTAGGAGAGCAGCTCTATAAGGAAGGAATCTACAAAGAAATCCTTTATAATAGAGCCCTAGAAACTATGATAAGTGTTGAAGAGGTAGGGGATGGAAATAAGAGTGACTAATTATGTAGATGAAACTAAACATGGAAAAATTTATACTTCATGCTTAGATTCGATTCTACAAGTTAGAAAAATCAACAAACTATCTAAATTTGTAATCCCACTCAGCGGTAATTCATGGCATAAATATGTTCCAAATGGAAGCCGATTAATCAGAATTGAGGATTTTGATGTCAGAAAAGAACTCGCTCCTTCAAAACGACTTCTAGATTCTCTAAAGCACAATCTTCTTGGCATTTCTGAGTTTGAAATGACTTACGCTCTAGAAATGGAAGAGAATGGATGTGGAAAGTCTATTGAGGAACTAGCACAAGAATCTCTGAGTGGAACTACTCTAGTAATATTTGGGTTTGCCAAAAGCGGAAAGCCGTGTCATAGATATATGCTTGGCAAGCTCATAGCAAGAGCGGTCAAGAGAGTAAGTAATTCTCGACATCGCGCAAAACTAAAAGCATACGCAGGAGAGTTAGTGATTTGAACACAAAAGAAGGAAAGAATAGATACGGAGCAAGCCCTCTATACATAATTCCAGCGATTCTAGGATTCATGCTGATAATTGACACATTCTTTTGGAATTGGTTTCCATTTGAAGTACAAGCAGAGTTCTTTGGCTGGCAATTAGGAACAGCTCACTTAGGAGTATTGATACTTCTTTATACTACATGGAGAGTGCTTACTTGGCATTTAGGAGAGGAATAAACAATGAGTTGGTCGGTAGAGCATTTCGTAATGGCGTTGGCTGCGGCATTGTTAGTATTCTTGCTGATTTTGACCACATTTGGAGTCAACTCGGAATCGAAGAGCCAGTTAACTATACGGGTTGGATTGGAAGACCACTTCATCACCCTATCATCTTCCTTTGTTACGCTCTCCTTTACGCAGCAATCGCCACAGCGATTCAAGTCAAAAGAGGGGCAAGTGACTTTGGGGTATCGACTTGGAAATGGTTTATCGCTTATTTTGCGTCCTGCTGCGCGGGACTCTGGACACATCTTAGAAGTGATGGAATGTTCATCTTCTTATGGGGGATAAATATATGAGCAAGAAACAAAGTAGAACTATAATCAGTCAAAAACTGTGTAAGCTTTGCGGAAGTACCGCAAAAGTTCGAGAAACTCCAGTGTTGCTTAAAGTCCGAATCAAAGGCAAACTGAAAGAGGTCTGGACTACTATCAATACTTGCATTTGGTGTGATGCTGAACTCAAGAATCCAGTGAAATGGTTTAAAGAAAGGAGAAAGAAACGGAAGTGAGATAATGAGTAAAAGCGAAGAAGAAATCAAACGACTTTATGAGGAA
>Ga0209536_100000804_pt1 | contig 51957 bp, 38 predicted proteins | sample DeeMarSeWOR28_12_FD_187461 | JGI IMG/M metagenome (GOLD analysis project Ga0209536, IMG submission 187461) | Marine sediment microbial communities from White Oak River estuary, North Carolina - WOR-2-8_12 (SPAdes) (version 2) | ecosystem: Environmental > Aquatic > Marine > Intertidal zone >... | reverse complement strand
AACACGTGGTTGAACATCAAAATGACGAATTTTGTGCTGACGATAATCCCCACCGAGCTTAATTTCATGATGACGGCCCATCTGAGTAACAAAACTCAAATTACCCCCCATATATCGATTCTTTTCAAGCCGATAAAAGTTACGGGGATCGCCGTCTCTTTCGAATTCAAAACCGGCCAGGAGATAATCATCCCGCTGTACATATTCTTGCTCATAAATTACTCTTCCATTGGTATGCTGGGCAACTGCGGCGCTGTCGTACCAGAGTTCCCAATTGTTTCCGAAATAGTCATCCATCCGGTCCAATTTCGAATCAAAATAATTGACGCTCCCTTCAACATAGGATGTTGGATTGATCACGTAAGTACCTTTCAAAGTGAGCAACTTGTTGCTGAGCTCATCAGTTTGGAGTCGATTATTTAAGACCCGCAGCATTGGCCGATCGTCGATCTGTTGATTATCCCAAAGGAGAGCAGCGCTTGCTCTTAGTTTGAAGGGCGCGAGATCGAACAACAAGGTTCCATTAAAGGCATTACGAACTCTCTTTTGGTGAGGTGTAAACCCATCGGGGTAAATGATATCGACCGTATCACCTAACACCGGCGCGTCACGAGTATCAACTAAGCCTTTGAATTCGAAACCTTCGCTCCATCTTCTCTGAGAATCACCTTCATAGTTATTTTCGTAAGCCAAGAAAGCACGTATCTTCTTATACCCGGGAATAAGCGGCCCACTTAAAGTCCCTTCAATTATATGTTGACGAAAACTATAGGTGCCTAAAAACTTGTCACCTTCGCTAGCCAGTTTATCTGTTTGAAAATCTGTCGAAATATGATACTCGGGGGATCCAGTCTTGAGTTCAGTCTTTACAATACCGGAATTTGCACCACCAAATTCGGCGGTGTAACCGCCGGCAAGAACCTGAAACTCTTCAATAGCGCCCTGGATAACATAAATAGCATTTGCGTTAGTCATGGGATTCGTAGCATCTGCGCCATCAACATAATATCCGACTTCCTCTGTACGGCCACCACGGATATACACATTCTGATCCTGAATAACAACACTGTTTTGGGTAGCGATTACACCAAGTCCACGAATAGGAATATTCGCCAATTCCTCTGATGTCATCATTGCAACAGATTGTGTCACATACTTTTCGACAAGGGGTCTTTCAGCAACGACAACTACGGCTTCTTCCAATTCAAGTGTCGTTGGCTCTAGGTCAAAATTAATTTCAGTGGTTAACTCTGCCGAAACACGCACTTTCGAGATCACATAGTCCTTATAACCGATATAACTCGCTCGGATTGTGTATGTGCCAACCGGAACATTCAGAATAACATAATAGCCGTCAATGTCAGTAGCAGAACCCGTGGTGGTTCCTTCAATAATGATATTTACACCTGGCAATGCTTCACCCGTTTGCTTGTCAGTCGCCACACCCAATATCTTTCCAGACGATTGTGCGAGAACAAAACCGGGAAATGCAGCTACAATTAGTAGTAAAACTAATACTTTTTTAAACATTATAACCTCCATTGATTAATTAACTTGATAAAAAAATCCAATTCAAATACTTAACTCATATTGGAAGTTTTACGTCATAAAATTACCTCCTCAGGATTGGTTTTTAACGTTAAAGTTTGTTTAATAATTTGGCGATCATAAAGCAGTTTGTATGCAATATACCCATCAACTGCAATAGAATAACAAAAACGATACCAACTATTGTACAAATCATAATTAAATAATTGTAAATATTAAATTTAATGTCAGAGATTGATCCTCGCCCAATTGTGACGAAGATCAATTTTTCCTATCCCAAAGGGAAAATCTTTTCCCACTCCTTTGTTTTGAGATTAAGCCATTCCATGGAAAAAAAGGGTCCTAGTATTTAATAATACGATACTTCAGCGAAGTTTTTTTTCTTTTGACAAACTTATTCGCGTTTGTTAAATTGCCCAAACTCAATTCTACGAAACGCTTACTTTCATCTTAATATCCGAGATTATTTGGATGACGAAACAGGTCTACGAGTCGACTCGGCGAGAAAGTTATCCCAGAGGTAACCACCGGTATTCATTAGACAAATACCTGAATGAAATAAGCAGTTTCCAACTACTATCCGCACCAGATGAAATTGAATTAACAAAAAGGATTCGTCAAAACGACCAGAAAGCTCTAGAAAAGCTCGTTCAATCGAATCTGCGGTTTGTTGTAAAAGTCGCCAAAGAATATCAAAACCAGGGTCTACCTTTAACCGATCTAATCAACGAAGGAAACCTGGGGCTCATTAGAGCCGCAAAACGATTTGATGAAACCCGGGGTTTTAAATTCATATCATACGCAGTGTGGTGGATCCGACAGTCGATTTTAAAAGCCCTTGCCGAACATTCCAGAGTTGTTCGTCTTCCTTTAAACCGTCTCGGAACAATTACCAAAATGAACCAGGCTATCCGTTGTTTTGAACAAAAACACAAACGGCCACCCACCTTTCATGAGATGTCGAGTGAATTGGAAATTCCGATATCGGAGGTCACTCAGGCAATGACGACAAGCGCTTTTCATATCTCCATTGATCAGACGCCTAATCATTTTGAAAATGGCTCTATGAAAGATTTCCTGAAAAACCCTGACGCAGCCTCGCCGGATGGAGAACTAATAAAAGAATCGCTGAGGGGGGAAATTCAACGAGTTTTGAAAACGCTTTCTTTACGAGAAAAAAAAATAATTAAGATGTATTTCGGCATTGATTATGAAAGACCATATACGCTCGAAGAAATAGGAGAACAGTTACAATTGACAAGAGAAAGAATCCGCCAAATAAAGGAAAGGGCGCTATCTCGATTGCGTCATCAATCAAGATCCCAAAATTTACGTTCATTCTTATGATTTTTTTCTTAAATTATTAATTTTACGACCTACCTTCCTATTGCTGGCAGGCGGTCATGTATTTTTCGGTGCCTGCCTCAGCAGGCCATTTAATATTGTCTCAAACTTCTACTTAAATCAAGTGAGGTCATTTTCTTTTGAGCAGCTTAATGAGAAGTGTATCCGGTATTCGTGGTATTATTGGGGAGAGTTTGACGCCGGAAAATATTATCCGACACGTTTATGCCTTCGCAACACAATTAACCGGAAAAGACGTCGTCTTAGGGGGAGATCCCCGTACCAGCAATACCTTTATTCGCCCATTAGTTAAATCAGTCCTAATATCCCGCGGGATCAACGTGATTGACATCGGAATCACGCCAACTCCAACCGTTCAAATTGCGGTCGAAAAATTAAAGACGGCCGGTGGACTTGCAATCACTGCCAGCCATAATCCCATTGAATGGAATGGCGTTAAATTTATCGGAGCCGATGGCCTGTTTTTACCCCAAGACGCCATCAACAAACTTTTTGAGGCGGCCGATGACACTAAAAGAAAATATGCAGGGTGGAAATCTCTTGGAAAGGAAGATATGTATTCCAACGCGATTGATGATCATTTGGAGAAAATCTATAGTCTACCCTACATCAATGTTGAGCAAATCAGGAAAAAGAAATTCAAAGTTGGGTTGGATTGTGTCAACGGGGCGGGAGGCCTGATCATACCCAAATTGCTTGAACATTTTGGCTGTGAGATTGTGGGATTAAATCTAGAACCAACGGGAATTTTTGCCCATACCCCGGAACCCCTTCCTCAAAATCTAAAAGATTTGGCAAAACTGGTTCGGGAAAATAATTGTGATATCGGTTTTGCGGTTGACCCGGATGTCGACCGTTGTGCCATTATTGGAAACGACGGAAATCCTTTGGGAGAAGAATATACATTGGCAACAGCGGTAAAATTTATTTTATCGCAAAAGTTGGGTCATGTCGTCATCAACCTCTCCACCAGTAGGGCGATTGATGAAATCGTTCAATATTACAATTCTGTTCTTCACAGAACCAAAGTTGGCGAGATAAACGTTGCCGAAAAAATGCGGCAGATCGATGCGGTCATCGGCGGTGAGGGGAATGGTGGGGTCATTTTACCCGATGTTCATTTGGGAAGAGACGCTCCCGTGGCTGTTGCCTTAACACTGCAGCAGCTTGCGGAATTCGATGGAACCATTGCTCAGTTTAAACAAACCCTGCCTCAATACTACATCTTAAAGGATAAAGCGCCTGTCGGTAAGGTTGATCCCGACAAGGTGATAGAACGTTTCTCGGAATTATTTAAATGCGAGCAATTGAATTCCGTCGACGGTTTAAGGATTGACCACAGTGATTATTGGATACATTTACGGAAATCCAATACGGAACCCATCATGCGGATTATTGTGGAAGCTCGCACTCCCGAAAAATCATGGCAAATTCTGCAGCAAACCAAAGAAACTATCTCAAAACTATAGAATACGTTCATCAGTTGGCTGACAATTTCCATTCTTTGTCAATCACCATTATTAATGCAGCAAAATCATACTTAAATTTGGCTTTTGCTTTTTCAAGCTTTACTGCAAAAGGAATAGCTAATGACCCCTTATGAAATAATCGAGCGGAAAAGAGATGGACATTCTTTAACCCGGGAAGAAATTAATTACTTTATTTCTTCCTTCATGACCGGTGAAGTTGAAGATTACCAAATGACTGCGCTCTTAATGGCAATCTATTTCAATGGGATGACTCCGGAAGAAACAGCTCATCTAACCCACGCTTACATCAATTCGGGCAAAACCCTTGATTTGTCAGACATACAGGGAATTAAGGTTGATAAACACAGCACCGGTGGGGTAGGCGATAAGGTATCGATTGTTTTGGCACCGCTAATTGCCAGTTTAGGAGTGCCCGTCCCCATGATTTCGGGGCGGGGCCTTGGACATACCGGCGGAACAATTGATAAACTTGAATCCATCCCGGGGTTTAAAACAAATTTCTCCATTGAACATTTTAAGAAGCTGTTGAAGCAGAATGGTTTGGCACTGATTGGCCAAACTGACAACATCGTCCCCGCAGATAAACGGATTTACGCTTTACGGGATGTCACCGCAACTATTAACAGCATCCCGTTAATTATCGCAAGTATCATGAGTAAAAAAATTGCCGAAGGAATTGACGGATTGGTTCTAGACATTAAATGCGGCGTCGGCGCTTTTATGAGAGATCAAAAAAACGCCGAATCATTGGCGAGGGGACTGATCAATATCGGGAATGAATTCGACAAAAGAACTACCGCGATAATTACCTCTATGGATCAGCCACTGGGTTATAAAATTGGCAACTGGCTGGAAATTGAAGAATGCATCGACTGTTTTAAAGGCAACGGACCGGCTGATTTACTGGATGCCATTTACGCGCTGGCGGAAAACATGTTGATTATCGGCGGGGTTGCGAAGACCAAATCGGAGGCGAGGCATAATTGCGAGCATGCTCTGAAAACCGGTCAGGCTTTTGAGAAATTTTTGGAAATTGCCAAAGCCCAGGGGGCGAACATCCAAGCACTGTTGAAACCGGCAAAGTATCCCACAGCCTCCCAAATAGTAAAACTAAAAGCCGAAAAAAGAGGCTATATGTCGTCCTTGAATGCACTTGAAATTGGCTTTGCTTGTGTGGAACTGGGTGCCGGCAGATTGCGCGCAGAAGATAAAGTTGATCCACAGGCAGGAATTATTCTGTTTAAGAAAACCGGTGATAAGATCGTGCCTGGCGATGATCTAATGGAAATTAGGACGAATAGGGCGGAAGTAATTCCCAAAGTTCTGGAGAGACTCAAACGCTCTATATCAATAAAGCTGTCCGCGCCACCGGCTGCCAAACTAATATTAGCTGAATTATCTTAAGAAAACTTTTGAAAAATCTGGCATGGTGGGGAAATTCAGGCAAAGACTTGTAAGTGCTGGATCCGGTCAACTATATCGTTTTCAATTTGCAGAACTCAGGTTTCAACAATATTGTGCGGTCTTTAAACCTGACTTCAACATTTCCGGTTTCATTGAAGCTTTTAATCTCTCCCTCACCGTACACATCATGGCAAACCGCATTACCCACAAAAGTTCTTTTGCTAAATTCTTCCTGCGGAATACTTTTCAGCAGCAATTTGATGGGGACTTCGTAACCGGATAGACTTCCCTTCTTATCTGAAAGCGATAGGGATTCAATATTCCCTCCGTTTCGCAGCACCATTTGAATTGAGCTTTTCAAAAGCTGAATGGGAACACTCCACACATTTTTGTTGGGAAGCTTCAAGCGAATTTTGAAATTGGTTTTTCCGAAAAATTCTAAGTTATCCGTCTTTCCGTGATTGGGATTTAGATATCCTCTTTGGAATAATTGAGACGATATAATATCTTCAATCTCATCTACAAACTGTACTTCCAATTCTCCGAAATTTTGCCGCAAGTCCGCCCCCTTCAATTTCGAAGTTTCAACCATTAATGATACCTTATGCCTTTATTATTGAGTCTTATGAAATATAAAAGGAGCCATTTTTAAAATCAACCTTTCCTGAACTTTATTTTTGTCTCCATACGTAAATCTTAGGTGAGGATCGCTTTGTCTGGTTATATAAATGGGCTAACCAGCTTGGAAAAGTTTATATGCAATATTATATTAAGTTCTATTCGGGAAATTCAATAAAGAAAGAAAAAAGGAAGACATGCAAGTAGATGTAAACACCGTAAATTCATACAAGCGCCAATTGATTGTGAAGATTGATCCTGATGAACTCAAAGAGGTCGAGATACATGCAATAAACAAAATAAAAAAGAGCGCCTCAATACCCGGGTTCAGAAAAGGACACGCCCCAGCAGGATTAATTAAGAAGCGTTTTGCCGAAAGCATCAAATTGGAAGTTATGGAAAGTGCCGTTTCCAAATTTTATGGCGAGGCTTTGGAGAAAGCCAATATTACTCCGGTTAACCAGGGAACAATCAATAACCTGAAATTTGATCCCGATGGATCGGGGAAAACAGGAATGGAGTTTGAAATTGAAATTGAGGTCGAACCTGAAATTGTGTTGAAGAAATACAAAGGGTTGAAGGTTGAGAAACAGGTGCCGGTTGTTACGGACAAAATGAAAGAGGAAGTGGTCAACAACCTCAGAGAACAATATGCAACAATCAAAGAACTGGATGAAGCAGAAGAGGGAAGCTACATCACTTTTGATGCACAACTTCTTGGAGAGGGCGATGTGCCGGTCATCGGCCGCAAATTTGATGACATCCACATTAAACTTGGCAGCGGCGAATTCGATGTGGATTTCGAAAAGGAGTTAATCGGAATTGAGAAAGGCCAACAGAAAGTTATCCGTAAAACCAGTGAGCCGAAGTCCAAGAAAGAACAACCGCGGCTCGAATCATATCAAATCACCGCAAAAGCCATTCAGGAAAAAAATCTCCCGCCCTTTGATGATGAATTCGTTCAGAATCTTCAGGATGAATCCATCCAGACTCTTAATCAACTGAAAGAGCGAATCAACGCGAATCTGCAAAAGGACATTGAAAGGCGCAGCCGGGAACAGTTCGTTTCCCGATTGATCGATGAATTGTTAAAAGAAAACCCTTTTGATGCGCCGGCTTCCATGGTCGATCATTATCTAGATCATCTTGTGCACGATATTAAAAGTCAATCCAAAGACCGGGAGATTGACGAATCGGCTCTCCGGAAAAATTATCGCGCTTATGCAATTCATAATATCAGGTGGCACCTGATCAAAAAGAAAATAGTTGAAATGGAAAAAATCGAGGTCGATCAGAATGAGATCGCTGAGCTCATTGACAAAATGAACTTTACGGAAAAGCAGAAAAAGGAATTCAAGCACAATGACCAATTTAAAAACAGGATCGGGGAAGATTTACTGGAGCAAAAAGTAATTGGATTACTGGAGTCCAACGCCGAAATTATAGAAGTCTATCCTGTGGACGGCTCCGATAGCCGACAGGAGGGTGATCCAAAAAAAGCAGGCGAGGAAACTAAATAATTTTTTCAGGATTAATTAGCTGACGGAATTTTAAAGGAGAGTGTAAATGGCATTGGTTCCAATTGTAATTGAGCAGACCGGTCGTGGTGAAAGAGCATACGACATTTATTCCCGCCTGTTAAAAGAGCGCATCATTTTTCTGGGCACACCCATTGATGACAACATCGCCAGTCTTACCATTGCACAGCTTCTTTTTCTGGAAGCGGACGATCCTGAAAAAGACATTTACCTGTACCTGAACAGCCCGGGTGGAATCGTCACTTCCGGGTTGGCTATTTATGATACGATGCAATACATTAAACCTGATGTGGTTACCTATTGTATTGGTCAGGCAGCCAGCATGGGCGCTATCTTATTGGCTGCCGGCAAAAAGGGGAAGCGATTTGCCCTGCCGAACGCCCGAATTATGATCCACCAACCGATGGGAGGCGTGGAAGGACAGGCGGCCGATATTGATATTCATGCGCGGGAAATCCTCAAAATCCGGCAGCGGTTGAATGAGATTCTCGCAGATATCACCGGGCAGGATTTAAAAAAGATCGAAAAAGATACTGACCGCAATTACTTTATGTCTGCGAAGGAAGCTTTAGGGTACGGATTAATTGACAAAATTTTAGCCAAACGAATAGAAAATATCACAGCGTCCAAAAAAGAAGAATAAACCATGCCTGATAAGCCACATTTTAATCACGAAGTTCAGTGCTCATTTTGCGGAAACAAGGCCGCGCAGGTACACCAGTTAGTCACCGGGGCTAACGCCAGTATCTGCGACCGCTGTTTACGAAGCGCAAACGAAATTCTGAAAAACTCCCGCTTTAGCCAGTTTCAAAAGGGTGAGGTTGCTCTGCCCAAACCCTCCGAGATCAAATCCTTTCTGGAGCAATTTGTGATTGGGCAAGAAGGCGCAAAAGTAGCGCTATCTGTTGCGGTTTATAATCACTACAAACGTATTTCGGTGGAAGGATTCGATGATGATATTGAGCTTGAGAAAAGCAATATCCTTATGATCGGGCCAACTGGTGTGGGGAAAACCCTGCTGGCGCAAACCCTGGCGCGGCTGCTCAACGTCCCCTTTTCAATTTCCGACGCAACCACATTGACCGAAGCCGGATATGTCGGCGAGGATGTAGAGAATATTCTGGTCCGGCTTTACCAGGCGGCTAATTATGATGTGAACGCCACCGAAAAGGGCATTGTCTATATTGACGAGATCGACAAGATTGCCCGAAAATCGGGCAGCCCCTCCATTACCCGCGATGTGTCGGGTGAGGGAGTCCAGCAGGCGCTGTTGAAAATCTTAGAAGGCACGGTCTCATCCATTCCTCCAAAAGGTGGGCGTAAACATCCCGAAGCGCCCATGATTAACATTGATACCCGCAACATTCTGTTTATTTGCGGCGGTGCATTTGACGGATTGGATGATATCCTCCGGCGGCGCCTCGGCGAGAAAGCCATGGGATTTGCCGCCAAAGTAAAATCCAAGCAGGATTATGCCATGGATAAACTCATGGATTTCGTGGAGCCGGAAGATTTGCTCCACTACGGGCTCATCCCGGAGCTCATCGGGCGGCTGCCGGTTATTGTCGGCTTGCGGGAGCTTGCCGAATCCGAACTTCTCTCCATTCTAGTGGAGCCAAAAAATTCCCTCATTAAACAATACAAGAAATTATTTGAGTTGGAAGGGATCGAGCTAAAATTTACCGAAAAGGCATTGCTGGAAATTGTGAAATTATCACAGAAGCGCAAAAGCGGCGCCCGCGGCCTGCGTAGCATCTTAGAAAAAGTGATGCAGGATGTGATGTTTAAAGTACCTTCCATGAACAATGTCCGAGAATGTTTGATCACCGAAGAGGTGATTCTCTCCAAAGCCGAACCGCTATTTAAGTACGACAAATCCCGCCAGTCTGCGTGAATTAACCACGAGTTATGGATAATAACTGACCAAACCAAAAAATGAAGTTGTATTCCAGTTTCCATGGACTTGCATGAAGCGATAGAAACGATCCCCTTAAAGGATTGGAGCGAAATTGAAAAGTTTTCGAGAAGAATCAGTACTCGCTTTTCCAAAATGGGCTGGTGGAATAATAAGTACTATAAGAGGAATCCACAAAATGACGGTTCAGTGGAGCAAATTGATGAAAAGGGCCGACGGGAAATACCATACGACAGAAAGCTATTTTGGCCCAGTACTGGCCGCTTCAGTTTGGACTCCGAACCTGTGGCGTACTTCTCAAATGACTTTGCGCTTAACTGTTGCGAGGCAATCGAACAGTATCGAGAAAAAGAATTGTCGTGGGAGGAGTTGAATATCTATCTTAATGGATATTACGACCCGACACCTGAGCTCTATGGATATCCCATTTCAATCCGCCTTACCCCGACCGCATCTATCTTCGACCTTAACAATGAGTCTTTCTCGTTTTTCGACGCTTTAGCGAAGGTTGCCCATTATCCAAGTAAGGAAGCCGTACTTAAGAACGGTATCCTTTCAAAGGATCAGCGTGCTTATCCGCTCACTCAAGGAATCTCAATGGCTGTGAGAGATCGAGGATTTGATGGACTATCTTATAAATCAGTTCGTGCTCCTATCGGAATCTCTCTGCCTTCGCGAAATCTAGTCATCTTCAATCCGGCGATTGTTTTAAGAGATAGATGGTGAACGAAAAACGCCTTCGAAACAAGACTGGGGATCATTTTGTTTTGAAGAGGTCGATGCTTCCTTTGCATCTAAATTTCGAACCCCTACTAACAAATTATCGTCAAGTTACTCTCACCGGTACAATCGAAACTTATCCCCCAAATAAAGCTTGCGCGCTTCGGGGTCATTTGCCAAAAATTCGCTGTCGCCCTGCTTTAGGATTTTTCCTTCATATAATAAATAAGCGTGGTCGGTAATGGAGAGAGTTTCGTGCACATTGTGGTCGGTAATCAATACCCCGATGTTTTTCTCCTTCAATTTCTGAACAATGGTTTGAATATCTTCCACTGCAATCGGATCGACCCCGGCAAAAGGCTCATCCAGCAAAATAAAACGGGGATTGTTCACCAGCGCCCGGGCAATTTCGGTGCGCCGCCGCTCCCCACCGGAGAGGTTGTAGGCCTTACTCCTGGCAATATGAGCAATTCCCAATTCTTCCATTAACTGTGCCGCTCTTTTTTTCCGCTCTTCCCTGGGGAATTTCAATGCCTCCATGATTGCAAGCAGGTTATTCTCCACGGTCATTTTGCGAAAAATAGAGGCTTCCTGCGGCAAATAAGCGATACCTCGCCGGGCACGCTTGTACATCGGGAGGGTAGTAATATTTTCGTCATCGAAAAATATCTTACCCTTGTTGGGACGGATTAAGCCGGTGATCATGTAAAAACTGGTCGTTTTACCGGCGCCGTTGGGTCCAAGCAATCCGACAATCTCACCCTGCTTAACCTCAAGGCTCACTTTGTTCACGACTTTGCGCTTCCCGTAAATCTTCACCAGATTTTTGGTATGCAGCACTGCCTTTGAATTGTCAGAATGATTCTTTATGGGATCGGCCATATTTAAAATTCTAAATCAATTTTTCCTTTATAATCCACCGGGTAGTAAACCCCTTGAGATCCTCCTTTAACATCAATACTATCCAATTCGCTGTTCTTGAAGAAAACTTTTATGGTATCTGCGGACGCCACATTCAGCCCTTTTTCTTCCCGGTCTTCCGTTAAATAATAATTGCTGGTAGCGTTGGATATAGCCCGGAGTTCTTTTAATTGACGGTCGGTAATATACATGATGATCTCTCTGCCTGTCAAACGATTCTGCTTTTGGGCGACTGAATCCACAATGGATGTGGCAATCGCATTCTCGCGGACAACAATTCTGCGGATTTCCATATTCTCAAAAATCATCTCCATCTGCCTGCCTACCAACTCACTGTTCTCCTGAAAAGCCTGCGGTGAAATCTCAAGAAACGCTCTCTCTTCGTCAACTCTATAAACCGCGGAATCACACTTTGCGGTCAGGTTCTCACGAACGATCCTTACCGAATCCACAGCAATGGCTTTCTTTGCCGGACTAAAATAGTAATCCATGCGGCGGGCATGGATGTGCAGGGTATCGGTGCCGGCGCTGTCCAACCGAACCAAGTGTGATTTTTTCTGAACATAGGCTCGATTCTGCTCAGGCAAATATTCACCCTGCTTTGCAGTTATGGTCACCCGGTTGTCCAGATCAATTATCTTTACCCCGTTTTTGGCAAAAGACTGGTCCGTTTGATAGTAATATTTTAAGTACGCTGTGAATAACTCCTGCCCGGTGCGCCACAAATGAACGTTTCGCTCCGCAGTCGCTATTTGTTGATCTTCATAGTAGGTGATTTTCTTAGCCGTTAACGTATCCCCCCCGCGGCGCAGTTCCACATTGTTTTCCAGTATCAGAGTCCGTTTCGATTCTATCCAGGTTGCCAAATCGCAAAAGAGCTCCAATGTGTCCTGTCGAGCGTGAACGTTCCCTTCTAAAATCCGCATGGGGATGTTATCCCGAACCACGCCTCTGGAAATATCGGCATGAAGAAGCTCCAGGCGCGATTGAGAGTAAGCATGAATGCTGAATAGACAAATAAGGATTGTTAAGAATAGACTTTTTTTCATTGTGATCTTACACAGTTTGTAACTGTGTATTTAAACTCTTACTTCATTTTAAGTAAAAAACACGGTTACAGACCGTGTTGGATCAGGGATATATATATTAAAAGATTATTTCTTCAAAGGAATGATCTTATCAGTATAACCGCGGGCATTTTTTATTTCATAATTTTTGAGATCGGGATCAGAAATAAAAGAATCGCCAAGCAGCTTTTCCGTTTCGGTTGTGAAAATCACTGCAACATCGCTGATAATTTTTTGGTCCTGGTTATTCCATTTCAACTCCTCGGTTTCCAACACAATCCCGCTGTCGGAGACAACAATTACACTCCCGAAGGCAACCATATTATTGGTTTGATTGTACACCAATCCTTCCTTGGCGGTAAGAACCGAATTGTGATTTCCCTCCTGGTCGTAGAAGTCAATATGGATGCTGTCCTTTAATACCGTTTCATTTTTTTGGTTATATGTTGCAATGTAGCCTGCCCAAACCTCCGCCATTCGCCGTCCGTCTTTGGTAATGATAATAGTGGAATGCCAGCTCTCCTGATCGGGCAATCCCTCATTCTCCGGCCGCGGACCTGACGGCTCTTCCTGAGAAGTGCTGCACGAGTATAAACTATACGCCAGAATCAACGCTGTTATCTTTAAAATGAGTTTCATGGCTTCCTAATATACGACATTATTCTGAATCTGTTAATATGAAGATTAAAAAGATATGTTTCATAGAAAATGAGATGTACGGGCTTAATAGGGAACGCAAAATTGAAAAATAACCTGTAAAGATATTTTAGCTGAGCAAAACCAATTCTTTTTGTTATATTTTGTTTTTCAATCCTCAAAATACAATACATGAGGCACTGAATGTCTGCGGCAAAACCGGTTTTAGATAAGACTCACTATAGCAATGGGAATTCTGCGCTACCCGGCCGCTCTAAAATCTCCTCTAAATACAAATGGAAAACAGACCACATTTTTCGTTCCGATGAAGATTGGGAAAATGCCTGCGGAAATCTCGAAAAGCTGCTTCTCAAGCTGGAAAAATTCCAGGGCAAACTGGGGGAATCTGCTCAAAACCTTTTGGGCTGCCTGCGATTACGCGACCAAATCGATGAGTTAATCGGAAAATTGTTTTTATATGCCGGCTTAAAAAATGATCAGGATACGCGCAATTCCAAATACCAGGCATTCCGGGATAAAGCCTCCACGCTCTTAACCCGGGTCAAGGAAATAAACAGTTTTTTCCAACCGGAAATTCTGTCCATACCTGAAAAAAGACTATGGTCAATGGTAAATGATAATCCAAAATTAAAAATATATCGTCATTACCTAGAAAACCGGCTGCGGTTAAAACCGCATGTATTACCGAGGGAGCAGGAAAGGCTCCTCGCACTGTCCGGTGAAATCGGTGAGGGTCCACAACATATCTTTTCAATGTTCAATAACGCGGACATAAAGTTCCCAACCATCATCGATGAAAATAATCAGAAAATTGAAGTAACCAAAGGGCGCTTCAACCGCTTGATGCAGTCGCCGGACCGGAAAACACGCAAAGAGGTCTATAACGCATTGTATGGCACGTATAAAAATTGGATGAATACCCTGGCAGCCACGTTATCAACAAGCGTAAAAAAGAATATTTTTTACGCCCGGAGCCGAAATTATAAAACCGCTCTCGAGGCTGCATTGCATCCTGACAATATCCCCGTTGGCGTTTACGACAATGCGATTGACTCCATTAATAATAATTTATCCCCGCTGCATCGTTACATGCAATTGCGCAAGAACATGCTGGGATTAAGGGAATTGAATCCCTGGGATTTGTTTGTACCCCTAATTCGAGATGTAAAGTTTGATGTTCCTTACATGAAATCCCTGGAAAGGATTGAGGAAGCTCTTCAGCCGCTGGGGGAAGAATACCTTTCTGTAATTAAGAAAGGATTGAAGAACGGCTGGATCGATGTCTATGAAAACCAGGGCAAACGTTCCGGCGCCTATTCGTGGTCAACCCATGGCGCTCATCCATTCATATTATTAAATTACAACAACACTCTGGACGATATGTTCACGTTGGTGCACGAGCTGGGACATGCCCTGCACTCCTATTTTACTCATAATGCGCAGCCGGTCATTTATAGCGGTTACACAACTTTTGTCGCCGAAGTTGCATCTACCTTGAATGAAGCCTTGCTAATCGATCACCTTATCAAGAACACTGCTGATCCCCGCAAAAAATTTTACCTCTTAACTGAATATGTAGATCAAATTCGGGGCACGGTTTATAACCAGACTCTCTTCGCTGAATTTGAAAAGTTGATTCACCGGAAAGCGGAAGCCGGCGAAGCGTTGATCGCATCCGATTTAAACCAGTGGAACCGTGATTTGTATACCCGCTATTTTGGGGCGGCATTTACGATGGACTCTCTCTATGAGATCAATTGGTGCCGGCTCCCCCACTTTTATTATGATTTTTACGTTTACAAATACGTAACCGGTTTTTCCGCGGCCGTCTCCATTTCACGAAGAATTCTGTCAGGGGACAAAGAAGCTCGGGATGCCTATTTACATTTTTTGACTCGAGGAAGTTCGGATTATTCGACCAATCTGTTGAAAGACGCCGGGGTAGATATTACCTCGCCGGAGCCTATTGAGGAAACGACCCGGCTAATGGAGGAGTTAGTAAACGAAATGGAAATTATTTCCACCACACTTTAAATTTTGAAATCAGCCGTGCGAAAACGGAACAAAGACAGGTCTTAATCATTTATCATAGACCTTGAATAGAATTTTTTGGTGGAGTAAAATTAATCCGTATTGAAATAAAATTATATTTTGACTATATTAGCCGCTCTATAAATCACAATTATCGAACAAAGAACGATGCGACAAAAAGGAAGGATATTAGGCGCTGCATTTTTGGCCGTGGCAATTCTGGCTATCCTAAGTTGCGATGAAACCACTGAGTTTAAAAGCGGGCAATTGTTTAGCCCATCCGTTCAAGGGCAATTGGCAACGGATACGCTCTATGCCGAATTGGACACAACCTATTCAATTCCAATTCCCAGTACCCGCTTTTCAAACCGGTTATTGATAGGCTCATTTGCAGGATTTACCTGCCGGCCTATCATCAAATTTGCCTCCCTCCCAGCCAACGCCACTATTTCTGATGCATATATAAGGTTTACCACGTCCGGAATTAACGGTGATAATCCTCAACCGTTTACTATAAGAGCTCACCCAATTTTAGCTGATTGGACTACCAATATCGATCAGGTTTGGGACGATTATCAACAAAACATTGACATGAATACAATTCTGGGTACAATGGAAGTAACTGTCGATTCCAGTGACACCCTGATAATGCAAATGGACAGTGTGGGACTGGACTATTTTAACAAGTGGGCAAACGAGGACAGCAGCGAATTCAATTATGGATTTCTGCTCGATTTTGACAATGCAGATTTTATGAAAGAATTCTTTTCCAACGGGACGGTGGATCCTCCCCTTGTGGTATTGACGTATGCGCCTCCGTTAGATACCACCCGAAAGGATTCATTCATCGCCGCATCCGATGCTTTTTTAATTGAGGGTAATTTTGCCAGGGTGGTGGACCGGGATTATATAGTTTCTTTATCTCCCCTGGTAACGCTCTTACAATTTGACACCACTCCGCTTCAAAATAAAGGTATTATTGTATCTGCTAACCTGCAATTGTCCGTTGATTCCTTGAATACTCTCATCAGCGAGGATTTCGGCGTATATGCCCGCATCCTGAAATTGACCAGCGATTTGAATGATAGTATGGTTGTCATTGATTCTTCCATTTCCGGGCTTGCTTCTTATTCGATCGATATTAACAGGTTTAACAAAGACGACTCCTACATTGAGATTAATACGGGTGCTGAACGCAGGGACTTTGGCGTTCTCTTTATTCAAGACCTGGTTGAGAACCCGCAGCCTATCAAGAAATTATATATCGGTTTCAGAAGTAACGTTGATTTCCTTTCCCATATTGCTTTGCTGAAACGGGATCATCCGGATGCAACCAAAAGACCCAGATTAATAATTGAATATTGGATTCCCCCGGATTATCGGTTCTGAGGGAAAGCCCTGGAGTGACTTATTAATGAGTAATCTCGCTAAAGTTCTATCCATCGTTTTTTTATTAACTGTGACCAGCATTTATGCCGGATCATTTTTCAGTACCAGCTCCAAGGGTATTGGTGTAAAACGGTATGCGGTTAGTGTGCGGGGGTTAGGCATGGGCGGAACCGGACTAGCTTCTACCGACTCCATTGCGTTGGCAAACTATTCCATTTCAAAATGGAGGACGATTAACGACACCCGCGCAACCGTCGGAATACAGTATCTCAGGTTCGACACTAAGTTGAACGATATCAATTTTACAACGTCAACCAGTAATATTGGAGACCTTCATCTGGCAATCCCGCTAAAATCTCACAAACTGCTGATGGGGATTTCAATTACGCCATATTCAAATGTTGATTTTAAATACATAATGACCGTCCAGGACCAGGGAAAGACTTATGATGAGAGCGTATTTCAAAAAGGCAGCATCAGCAAGGCGCAATTCGCAATTATATGGTCTCCCATTTCAAACATTGGAATTTCACTCAATGGAAATTACTACTTTGGAACAATCAAGGATCAATACAGATTGCGCTTCAATAATAGCAATTATTATGATAGTTACCATGAAATCGAATACCAGATAAAAGGCCCCGGATTGGGGCTTAGTTTGGACCTTCAGGCTGCAAGAAAATTACTATTTGCCGGTTTCATCGATCTCAAACCATCCATTGATCTAATACGAAACATGAATTCAGCTCTTTCACTGGCGGAAACTGAAATCACAAACGCCGCTTCATTTCCGATTCATTTCGGAATTGGTTCAAGTTACAAAATTCATCCCCGCCTAAATATTAGTGTAGACTACAGCAGACAAAACTGGTCCGAAGGTTTTGGAATTGAGCAATTGCAGTCCGCGGGATTGGATCCCCTGACCAACAGTCGATTGGATGATTGGTATCAATTAGGGGTGGGAATTGAAAGAAATGCTCGCATTTCCCGAAACAGGAAGTTTTTGGACAGGGTAGATTTCAGGACAGGGTTTTCCATAAGAGGATTAGGGTATCGATTTAATAATGAACCGGTGCTCCAATACGCCGGACATTTTGGACTTGGCATCCCATTTTCCCATTCCAACCGCTTCGATTTTGCAATTATTGTCGGAATCCGCGGAGATAAATCAAAGAACCTGGCCGAAGAAAGGTTTGTAAATTTTGAAGTTTCTGTCACCATGGGCGAACTGTGGTTTCAAAAATTGCGTTAAAATTAATGAGCGTTGTCATTAATGAAATATGAGGAGAACAAAGTGGATTCGAAGTTTCGGAGACTTTTTGTAAGAAGTAGTCTGATTTTGATATGGGTAGTATTCTTCCCGGGGCTATTGCCTGCCCAAATTGAGGATTTTGAAGAAGATCTATTGGGCGAAGAGTTGCAGTGCGAGCCTGACAGCTTCAATACTGTTTATGACAAATTTAAAATGGATAGTGTTTCCGGGCAACAGGTTGCCATTTGGTACAGCCTGGCTCAAGAGGAATATAAGTATGACAATTTTGAAAGAGCGCTACCCTACTTTTGGCGAGTCCTTATGAACGATAATACCGATAAGTTCAGAATTGTCTATTCAAAAATCGCCAATTGTTATTTCCGCTTGAACCAGGTTGACAGCACATTACTTATATCCTATATGGGATTAAGCAAATATCCCGATTATGAGCAACTGCACTATTGGGCAGGTCTGGTACAAGATAAGCGGGGCAACACCCGCTGTGCCATCCCGGAATACGAAAAAATGGTTGAGTTGAGCCCGGCTAATAAAGACTATTGGTCGAAATTAGCTGAACTCTATGATAGAGTTAACGATGAAAGGGCGGTTGAGGCCCAGCAAAAGGTAGTTAATCTTGACCCGAACGATGTTGAGGCTCAAAAGGTTTTGGCCACATTAACCTCGAAGTATGGAGGTGATCCCATAAAGGTTTTAAAAGACGCATGGGAATTGGACAAAACAAATGTTGAAACCGCATATCGCTACGGCAAAGAATCATTTGAAGTTGGAAAATATGAAGAAGCCATAAAGCCATTTAAGGCTATTTTGGACACTGACCCCCGGCACATAAACGCAATGGAGTATTTAGGGCGAAGTTACGAAGCGCTCGCTCAAATGAATCAGGCAATTCGATATTACAATGATATACTGAAGATCGAACCAAGAAATATTAATGTCATTTGTTTGATAGCCTCTATTTATGGCAGGCAGAATAATTTCACAACGGCTAGTTCCTATGTGCAAAAAGCACAGAGAATTGATCCCGGCCATGGACTGCCTTTTATGATCATGGGTGAAATTTATGAAAATGCTGTTACATATTGCTCGAATAAGCGCAAAAAGCGAGAGACAACCTACGATGACAAATTACTTTATCGTTTAGCAACCGAGGAATACAAAAAGGCTTCCCGCGACCCGAATTATGCAGCGGATGCAGGCCGGCGCGTCAGACAACTGGAAAATGCTAACTTGCTGCCTACCACGGAGGATTATTTCATGCACAATAATCGCTTGAACCCAAAAGAGGATTGTTATTCCTGGGCTAAATAATTTTTCAAGAAGGGACAGTCGTTTCCCTGTCCCTTCTTCCCTATCGATTTCCTTTCCCTTGATTTTTCCAGAAAGAATTTTTAATCATTGTTTTATATAATGAATGACTATTATTTTTTAATAATCAACAATTTCCAACTGCACAAAACAAACAGGAAAAACGATGTTAGAACATATTAAATCATTCGATCCGGAAATTTACGATGCGATTTCGAATGAGATTGCAAGGGAGAATGGCACACTGGAATTGATCGCTTCTGAAAATTTTGTCAGCAAGGCAGTGCTGCAAACCGCCGGGTGCGTGATGACCAACAAATACGCCGAAGGATACCCCGGCAAACGGTATTATGGAGGATGCGAATGGGTGGATGTGGCTGAGAATTTGGCCCGCGATCGAGCCATGAAGCTTTTCGGGGCGGAATACGCCAATGTCCAGCCGCATTCCGGGGCACAGGCGAATATGGCTGTCTATTTCACCTTCTGTAAACCCGGTGATACATTTATGGGCATGGACCTGGCTCATGGCGGACATCTCACGCATGGCAGTCCGGTAAATTTTTCAGGAAAATTATATCAGGTAGTTCCCTACGGTGTAAAAAAGGAAAGCGGTTATATCGATTTAGATGACGTGGCAAAAAAAGCCAAAGAACATAAACCGCGAATGATCATGGTTGGTGCCAGCGCCTATAGCCGCTTTTACCCCTTCGGTAAATTCCGGGAAATAGCCGACGAGGTGGGGGCTATTCTGGTGGCTGATATTGCCCATCCCGCCGGGTTAGTAGCCACAGGTTTGCATCCTTCTCCTATCCCACACTGCCATGTCGTAACTACAACCACCCACAAAACCCTTCGCGGTCCGCGGGGCGGAATGATCCTGATGGGAAAGGATTTTGAAAATGATATGGGTATTGTGGCGCCCAAATCGGGTAGAGTTAAAATGGTTTCGGAACTCATCGACAGCGCCGTAATGCCCGGCACCCAGGGTGGGCCGCTAATGCACATCATTGCCGCCAAAGCTGTCGCATTTAAGGAAGCGTTGCAGCCCGGATTCAAGCAATACGCCTGGCAAATTATCAGCAACGCTAAAACTCTGGCAAACAAACTTATTGAACTTGGCTACGAGATTGTATCCGGTGGAACCGACAACCATGTGATGTTGGTGGATTTGACCAGAACAGGGATTACCGGAAAAGACGCCGAAAATGGGCTGCACGAAGCCGGAATAACGGTAAATAAAAACATGGTTCCATTTGATGAGAGAAGCCCGTTTATCACCAGCGGCATCCGGTTGGGAACGCCGGCGCTCACCACCCGCGGTTTCAAGGAAGATGAGATGAACAGGGTGGCGCTATTGATCGACCGCGTTTTGAAAAACCTGGATAATGAAAATATCTATGAGCAAGTCCTCGGAGAAGTGGAAGAAATGTGTGCAGCTTTTCCGCTGTATGATTTTGGGAGAGAATAAAATTCTATTTAATCCAACAAAAAAAGCCCGGAGAGTTAAGCTTCCCGGGCTTTTTTTATACTCTAAAAATACCTAATTCTTCTTTTTAACAAATATTGGCCTAACCAAATTAGCAGCTTCTTTAGAAATCTTTGCTACCGGCTTACCCACATATTGCCCCTTATATTGCTCAGTATCTATTAGCGGTATTTGAATATCAGGGAACGTATTCATTAAGCCTATAACAGCGTTTGCTATTATTGCATTTCCACCATTATTAGGATGAACACCGTCAAGACTAAAAGCAGTGTTTACAGGATCGGTCAAGATAAATTTGCCGCTATATCCATCAACACCATTCATATTCAAATCATTCAGTAAATCATTTGCATCGATAAGAGGAATAGCTGCAGTGCCGGCAATACCTGAAATAATCTGATTAAATCCGGTAACTGCACCTGTAATGGCAGCTTCTTCTGCTGCGGTGATTGTTAAATTACCAGGGACCGGCACTCCGGAAGGTGTTAATCCGGCGGCAACCATTCCGGCTTCCAATTGTTGTGCTGTAGCAGCGGCAGTTAAAGAATCCCATCCGGCTTGTATGAGTGTGGCTGTGATGATCGGTGCATTAGGAACTCCCAAACCATTATCGCTATATTCAGATAAAAACGGAAGCAACACATGGGCAACTCCTGAATAAAATTCAGACGTATACAAAGGAAGATAAAAACCACCAAAATCAATTGGAACAAAATCCACACCACCTAATACATTTACTTCCGTTTTAAAAAGCACCGGAACCGGATTATTAATTCCTAATAATGGAATAGTGCGGAAAACACTATCCAAAACATTTACATATGGAATGTCAGTAACATTAGGAACATTTAACAAAATAATTCCTACATTACCGCCTCGTATACTTCCCAGTTCAGTTAACATAGTAGCATAATTTGTCTGGAATTCACCTGGAGGTGTAATCTGGGTTAAATCTCCTCCAGCCAGAGCCGCACCTAACACATCATTACTCCCAACCCATACAGTAACCAATGAAGGTAATAATGCAATTACCTGCTCCAGTTGTGTCATCCCTGCAAAATTTGGATTTCTTAAAACTAAATCAAAGAAAGGATTTCCACCAGTACCATCAATTGTGTTCAGTACATCATTCAAATCTGCGCCAGGCACTCCCAAATTGTCGTAAGGTCTGGATAAGGTTGGATTTAAAAGCAGCGCTAAAGGATCGGTGTATGTTCCCCGAGGTACAATATTACCATTTACAAAATCCAATACACCAACACCAGGTGTAGAGCTAATTCCGGGATCATCTATTAATGGCTGCTCAAAAACATCTGCTTTGCCCAGTTGCTGTGCAATTAAATAAGGATAACTGTGCATTTGAAAATCTTTTACTAAACCCGCAGATTGAAGACCGGCAGTTAAACTGTTTCCAAGATAAACCATTTTGCTCAGCACTAATTGATTTTGCTTGATATTCAATTCTGGGGCAGCCGGATATTTTGGGGTGCATGCAATCAAAACTATAATTCCGGCAATAATTAAAAAGGTTATGATTCTTTTCATTTTTAATCTCCTAGTTATTTTTCCATCGAAGAAAGTTATTGTCGCAAGTTGATCCCTATGCTCAGAAAAAATAAATTCGCATCAGAATTATAGGTTCCATCAAAACTGTTTTCATTTTTTCCCACACCATCTTCGACTGTGCTTCGTTCCAAAAAGTTAACTAACATATATCCCGCATCTGCCTGAACTCTACCAAAATTGTAACCGACTCCAACAGTAAAATCATTCCTGTTCGCATCCGGTAAAAGAGGTCCCACACTTTCAATCGGTTGCGGGCTCTGGTCATAAATAAATCCGACGCGGAAGGAGAGTTGTTCGGTTGCTTCAAAGTGTGCGCCGGCACGGACCTGCCAGGAATTATCATAATTTAAAGGGAGTACGGCTGTTGGTAAGGTTTCAAAATCTAGAACTAATTCATCAACAACCTTCCATCGAAACCACATGACATCGACTTCCACGCCGAATTTGGGAGTTACTAGATAGTAAGCACCGAATGACAGAAAATTTGGATAGGTTACTTCCGTGCTGACTTTTTGATCTTTTATATTCAACTTGGCAAAAGCCAGCGCATTTTGGTCTGCGGCATTTTCATAATAAGTAAACTTTGCAGTGCCATCATCAAACGTATTTTTGACCTGATGACGGTATAAAAAACCAATGGCCGCTCTTTCAGTTTTGTACATAACAGAGGCACTGAATCCAATCCCAATACCGGAATTGCCGTTTAATGTCGCTTCGCCCACTTCCGGCCCGGTCGATCCTGGCCCCTTAAAGGGGTACAATCCTTGAATTAAATCCACAGAGGAATAAACAATATCAGGACCTCCCCCAATACTAAGCTCTTGAGTTATTCGGAAAGCTAAAACCGGCGAAACATAAAACGAAACAATTTGTGATTTTCTAGAAATATAATCTCCGGGAAAATCATTTGCCCATTTTACACCTAATCCAAAGGGGTTGGTTACACCAATGCCCGCAGCAAATTTTTCACTAAAATGATGACTCAAATAAACTCCAATGGGTGAAAATAATTGAGACTCCGTTTCATGCTCTGCCCCCCCCCATGTAGGCAAAGCACCCGCAAACTTGGAATTGGAGGTAATTAGGGAAACACCCCCGTAAAAATTTGTCCCAGGAAGAAAAGCCAAACCGGATGGATTATAAAAAATGGTAGAGGCATCATAAGCCTGAGCAACCACTGCGCCGCCAAGGGTCGATGATCGGGCGCCAAACTCATAAATATTGAACCCACCTCCTATCAACATTCCCGTCATTGAGATGCATAAAATAAAGGCTATTAAAAATCTATTCATAAGGCCTCCTTACTTATTTTGATGATATAGAATAGCTTTTTGAAAAAAGTTTAAACATTAATATCAAAAAAATCAAGACATCAAAAACAAAGTTGTCGTGCGATTATAAAGAGATTGAATTCATTGAAAGTAAGATTTATTTTCTTTAGCAGGATTCAAAAAATGATTTAGCCCTGAAAAGAGTAATCAATTGATCAAAAAGAAAAATCTGCAAAAAACAAACAAAGCGATACTACAAATTTTAGAAAAGCATTATGGAAAAACCACAACTGCGCTAAAATTTGGGACTCGATTTCAATTGCTCGTTTCCACAATACTATCTGCCCAATCCACCGATGTTCAGGTCAACAAAATTACCAAGGATTTATTCAGGGGATACCCTGACCCCAAATCATTTTTAAAATTATCTTTGGAAGAACTGGAAAACAAGATTCGCAAAATCGGGCTGTACCGCAACAAAGCGAAGAGCATTCTGGGAGCCTGCAAAACGATTGTGGAAGAATTCAATGGCAAAGTCCCCGATACCAGGGAAGGGCTGATGAAACTGCCGGGCGTGGGACGCAAAACAGCAAACGTGGTGCTAAGCGTCGGCTTCAACCAAAATGCGTTCGCTGTGGATACACATGTCTTTAGGGTGGCAAATCGATTGGGCCTAACCAATTCCAAAAATCCAATGGAATCGGAAATTCAGCTCATGGAAGCCGTTCCGGAAAAAAAATGGAAGCATACGCATCATTGGCTTATCTGGCATGGCAGGAAAATTTGCAAAGCACAAAAACCCCTCTGTGAAATATGCCCCCTCAAAGCTTTTTGCCAATACTACAAGAAACGCGGGGATTTCATTACAAAAAAGAGTAATCCGACCAGATAAAAATCTTGTTTCCCTTATCTGACCAATCTATATTTAATTTTCGAAATTATTGTGCGAGAATATAGAAAGATCTATCTCAAAGTAGAATATGAAATCATCTGCAGAAATAAGAAAAGAATTTATCGGGTTTTTTGAAAAACACAACCATCAATTTGTACCCAGTTCGACTGTTTTTCCTCACGATGACCCCACGCTACTTTTTACAAACGCCGGGATGAACCAGTTTAAAGATGTATTTCTGGGGACAGGAACCCGGCCGTACAGCAGGGCAGCCAACTCTCAAAAATGTATCCGTGTCAGCGGCAAACACAATGACCTTGAGGAAGTGGGGCACGATACTTACCATCATACTTTTTTCGAAATGCTGGGCAACTGGTCCTTCGGCGATTATTTCAAGAAGGAAGCCATCCAATGGGCGTGGGAACTGCTAACCGACATTTGGAATATTCCCAGTGAGAAACTCTGGGCAACCGTGTTTGCAGGGGACGCCTCGGACGGCCTTGATCCGGACATTGAGGCTGAAGATTTATGGAAGGGAGTTACCGATATTAATCCTAGTCATATTCTGCGATTCAGTAAGAAAGATAATTTCTGGGAAATGGGTGAAACCGGTCCCTGCGGACCGTGCTCAGAGATTCATATCGACCTGGGACCCGACCGTTGCGACAAACAGCACCTTGAGGGCCATGTCTGCCAGGTGAACGCCGGGTGCGCCAGGTACTTCGAGATCTGGAACCTGGTGTTCATCCAGTTTAACCGCGATCACTCGGGGAAACTGTACTCCTTGCCGGCAAAACATGTGGATACCGGAATGGGATTTGAGCGGCTGGTATCTATTCTCCAAAATGTTCCTTCAAACTACGATACGGATCTCTTTCAGCCCATTATCCGGCACATCGGCAAAATGGCCAATATCGAATATGAAAAAAGCGCTTCAGCCGCGCAAGTTGCTTTCCGTGTAATTGCCGATCATGTCCGAATGTTAACGGTTACAATCACCGATGGCGTGCTTCCGGCGAATGACGGGCGCGGTTACGTGCTGCGGCGTATCCTGAGACGGGCTGCCCGTTATGCACGCAAGCTGGACATGCATGAGCCGTTTATTTATCAGTTGGTCCCGACGGTTGTGGATATTATGGGCGATGCTTTCCCGGAAATTAGAGAAAAATACAACTACGTTATGGAAGTCATCCAATCCGAGGAGGAAAACTTTAACAAAACGCTCGACAGGGGGCTGGAGATTTTCGATAAAGTGGTTTCGGATCTCAAAGGGAAAAACCAGGGCCAAATTCCGGGGGACGAAGCCTTTCGTCTATATGATACTTACGGTTTTCCGCTGGATTTAACCCGAATTTTGGCGGAAGAGAATGAAATGACCATCGATGAAAAGGGATTTGATGCAGAGATGGAAATACAACGCCAGCGTGCCAGGCAGGGGGGAAAATTTACTTTAGAGATCCCCAAAGTGGATCAATGGAATATCGTCTCCGAAACGGAGCAATCATCAAAATTCGTGGGCTACGAAGCACTGAATGCTAAAACCCAAATTCACAAGTACGCCATCGTCGAGAATGATTATCATCTCATTTTAAATGAAACCCCTTTTTACGCCGAGAGCGGTGGTCAGGTAGGCGACAAAGGAAAAATTATCGGCAAAGATTTTGAACTTAGGGTAGTTGATACTCAAAAAAACGGTAACGACATCATCCACATTTGTAAAAACGGTGACAGCATCGAAATAAAAAATGCGGAAGTCGAGGCGGTGGTCGATTCCTCATTGCGTTACCCAACCATGTACAATCACACCGCTACTCATTTGCTTCATGCCGCGCTGCGGAAAGTGCTGGGGAAGCACGTGCAGCAGGCTGGGTCTTTGGTAGCCCCGGATCACATGCGATTTGATTTTACACATTTCAAAAAAATAGGGACGCACGAACTTCACGAAATCGAGTTGCTGGTTAATAAAAAAATTCAGCAGGATATTCCGCTCGATATCCAGGTCACTGATTTTGCCAAAGCGAAAGAGATGGGAGCAATGGCGCTTTTCGGTGAAAAATACGGCGACCGCGTTCGCATGATTACAATCAACAAGTTCAGCAGGGAATTATGCGGAGGCACCCATGTAAAATCCACAGGACAGATTGGCTTATTCATTATCACCCAGGAAAGCAGCGTCGCCAGTGGCGTTCGCCGTATTGAAGCCATTACGGGACCGAAAGCTATCGAATTTGTTCAAAAATCTCGAAATGTTCTCCAGAGCCTGGAGCAGCTTTTGAACGCGCCTTCCGCTGAGATAGCTGAGCAGGTTAAATCTTTGCTGGAGCAAAACCGAAGTTTCCGTAAAGAACTCCAAAAGCTCAAAGCTGGTCAAATCCTGGGTCAGGCAGATCTCTACATTACCAGAGCTAAAAAAATCGGAAATGTCACCCTGGTTGCCGAAGAATTTGAGGAGATGAGCATTGATTTGCTCAAACAGTTGGGTGACCGGATCAGGCACAAAGCTAAAGAGACCGTTGGATTTTTTATTAATCATACCGATAACGCAGCCCGGCTGAACTTTGTTTGCGCCATTACAGATGATTTAATTAAGAACAAAGGTCTAAATGCCGGGGAGCTGGTGAGAGAAGCTGCTCAGATTGCCGGCGGTGGCGGCGGGGGCAGACCTCATCTTGCGACTGCGGGAGGTAAAAACATTGATAAATTGCCCGATGTATTGAAGTACGTTCGAAATAAATTGGCGCAAATCCAGTAATAATATTATAGGAGATTCTATCCCACCAAGGGCGCTAATCTCAAAATTCAATACTATTTCAGAAACAAAAACCCGCTGCCTTAACGACAGCGGGTTTCAAAATTAGTAATTCCCCGTATATTTTTTATCAAATATTATGATTGATTTCTGTTGTCAACGAAGTTGCTCCAGCTTTTCTTGAGCCCGATCCAGCAGCTCGGGATTTGAGTAATTATCAACCAGATTTTGAAATTCTTCTATGGCGCGGACTGAATCGCCTAATCTCTGGTAACACAATCCTAATTTATATTGGGCATAATCATTTTTGTTGGACTGGCTGAAGCTGAAAACTTTTTCAAAGGCTAGTATTGCTGCGCTGTAGTTCCCCAGCGCATAATTACATTCTCCAATCCAATACTGCGCATTGTCCGAGAGATTATGATTTCGGTTCTGTGTCAGCAAAGATTCGAATAAACTTATCGCATCCCGGTACTGCGCGCTATGGAATAAATCCAAGGCCCGATCGTAAGTCCTTTCGAATTCGCTGCCACCGCTATAGGAGGTAGAACCTGAAACAGGAGGGCTATAATATTGAGTCACGGGTTGTGCCGCGCCTCCCCCGCTCTTATATCTTTTCAATTCCTCATCTTTCATCATCAATTGGGCTTTTAGGTCGGCAATGGTGCGGTTCTTCTCCATCAACTCGCCTTCCATATCATCAACTTTTTTCTGCAAATTGGTGAGCCGGACATCCCCGCCGCTTTGAGCTCCTCCGGTTGGTGTTGTGCCTTTATCCTCGTCGGCTTTCAGCAGAGTCAGCAAATCATCGTCTTCCTTCTTGGTCTGCTTCTTCTTATCTTCATCAGTAATCCCTAATAACCGCTCAATTTCACCCAGATCGTCCTCTGCGGATACGCCGGAGGTCTCTTCACTCTTTGGCCTCGACGACGCACAACTGCTGAATTGAACGGAAATGACTAGAATCATAAAAATAAAAAGTAGCGGAACGAATTTTTTCATTCTATTCTCCCACAAATTCGACTTAATTTAGAAATTAAACTCAATAGTGTCAAGGATTTATTCCCTTTGAAGCCTTATCCCTTCCTTTGACAATTAAGACAGCAATACCGGCAACAACCAATAATAAACTTAGTATTTGATTGAAGCCAATTCCGTCAATTAGGAACATCTGGCTTTCATAAAAACGGAAAAAATCGACGGTGAATCTTGAAACGCCATACAGTATGAGAAAAATACTGAACAAGAATCCATCGAGGTGCTCTTTTTTGTCCAGCATCATCAAAATGATAAATATGATTAATCCGTATGCGGATGAGTATAATTGTGTAGGGTGAATTGCAACGTGACCCATTTCATAACCCGCCGGGCTATTGGTTGGGAATATAACGCCCCAGGGCAAATCACACGTTTTTCCGTAACAGCATCCGTTTAAGAAGCAGCCGATCCTTCCGAAGAACAGTCCCAGCGCCAGCGATGGCGCGACGCTGTCAACCACTTTCCAAAATGACATCTTTTTAATATGAATATAAATTGCGCCGGACAATAGGGCACCGACGAATCCGCCCAAAAAAATCAATCCGCCTAACCCGATGGTTCCATCGGGTTGAACCGGCAAGAAGGTATAAATCCATCGGCCTTTGAATTCATTTAGGTGAAACAGCACATAAAACAAACGTGAACCGACTATGGCGCTGACCATAACAATAAAGGCCAGATTCACGATGGTGTTGCTGTCTATTCCTTTTTTTTCAGCTTTCTTTATCGCCAAAAAAATGCCCACGATAAAAGCCAGAGCAAGCATGACTCCATAACTATTCACAGTTAACGGTCCAATTTTGAACAATTCGGGATGCATATTGTTTTTTCTTGAAAGTTAATGCGACTATGTTCTTAATATGATATACGAACTTCAACTTTTTATATAACCCCTCCCCTCAATCCCGCTACGATCTACGATCCCGTAGGGAGGTCGCAGACTCTCTTCCCCTCCCCTAAGTCGTAAGGCGAGGGGAAGAGAGGGTCAATTGATGACCAAAAAAATTATCAAAAAACAAATTCTATTACCTTTTGCTGAGCTAAAGCATAATCATAAAAATTAATACTCATAGCGATGGCGGTAAAAATTGAGTAACAAACCGACCATGGATAGATTGATAACCATGGCTGATCCCCCATAGCTAATAAAAGGCAACGGAAGACCCGTTACTGGCAATAATCCGATGGTCATACCAATATTTACCATCATGTGAAACCCGATCAGGGTCGCAATGCCGATGGAAACAATGCCGTTAAATTTGCTCCTTTGCATATTGGCAATTTTAACTGCGGTAATCAGGAAAATGGCAAAGAGCAATAACCCGATGAAAACACCTAAAAATCCAAATTCTTCTCCAACCACTGCAAAGATAAAATCGGTATGCTGCTCGGGAAGAAAGCGGAGTTGGGTTTGGCTTCCGTTCAGAAATCCTTTACCGAACAATCCTCCCGATCCGATGGCGACCTTTGATTGAATAATTTGATATCCGGCGCCTAACGGATCGGCTTCAGGGGTCAAAAATATTTTGATCCGCTGCTGCTGGTATTCACGAAGGTTATTCCACAACACCGGCGTAATCATACCGACAAAAATATTAATCAGAAAAACCGCCGTCCCCGTTCGAAGTGACCGTTTTGAGAAATACAAATACGCAACGATGATGAGCATTGCAAATAGAAAAAAATAAAAATTAAAGGAAGCCATTAGCACAAATAGCGGCGCTATATAAAGAAAAACATTTCCTCCTCTTAGACCCGCCCAATAAAAAACCGGCAGGATTAATATCAAAAAAACCATCGCGGTGCCCAAATCCGGCTGTCTTAAAATAAATAGGAATGCGGGGATGAAGAATAACGTGGTCACAACAAAGAAATTCTTGAATATGTTTAAATCGATATCGGAATTGCTTAAATAATTTGCCGTGGCTAATAAAACCGCAATTTTTGCCAGCTCGGAAGGTTGAAAGTTTAAGAATCCCAGAGTAATCCAGCGCCGTGCCCCTGTTTCGCCCGCATTTATTAGAAGAACGGCAAGTAGCAAAACCAAGGTAAGTCCATAAATCCCGTAGGAATAATCTGCGTAAATTCGCGGCGGGACAAAGAAACATACCAGCAGGGCGATCAATCCTACAAAAAACCAGATCAATTGAGACTCGAAATAATTGAGTCCGCCGGAAGACTGGGGAGTGGAAGCAGAGGTAGAATAAAGCGCCAAGAAGCCCATTATCAGCATACCGGCTACACTGACTATTATCAAAACATCCGCTTTTTGAAACCATCTATCAAACATATCAAATCATCAGATTGAATTACAGGGGCAGTTGGATCTGTAATTTATCCTCTTCCTCCTGTTTTTTCTTTTTCCAGATTTCATAGAGAATTTTTCTTTCCTTTTCATAGTCAAACATCCCTTTTTGATGAAAATACCGTCTGAGGTAATTCCCGGCAATTGGGGCGGCAACGGCAGAGCCTGAACCACCATTTTCGACAATGATTCCGAGGGCAATTTCGGGATTGTCATAAGGTGCAAAGCAAATAAACCAGGAATGGCTGTCCCCGTGCGGGTTCTGGGCAGTCCCGGTCTTCCCGGCGAACTTAATCCCGATAATCCTGGCGCGTCCGCCAGTTCCCTCTGCAACGACATCGCCCATTCCTTTTTTTACGATGTCAAAGACTTCAGGTCTTATTTTATCAATTTTTATGGAAGCAGTTTGCGTCGTATTCTCAGTCTTACTTACTTTGTCCTGAAACTTGTGAATCAAATGGGGGCGGTAATACGTTCCCGCATTTGCTAATATCATGGCGAATTGCCCCATCTGAATAGGAGTCACCAAAAGTTCTCCCTGACCGATCGCTAGATTGGCGATGAGCCCCGGAGTAATGTTTTTTTCTCCATACACTCTTTTATAATATTCCTCAGATGGAACAAGTCCAGCTTTTTCATTGGATAATTCAACCCCGGTTTTGCTGCCAAACCCGAGCAGGTTACTGTACTTGCTCCAAATATCTATCCCAATTTCCAAACCCAGCTTGTAGAAATAGACATTGCAGGAATTTTTGATCGCGCCCAACAGGTCCAAAGTGCCATGTCCATCAGCCTTCCAGCATCTTACCGTTCTTCTTCCGATTTGATAATACCCCGGACAATTCACTCTCCACGAGGGTGTAATAATAGCCTCATTTAAAGCCGCGATAGCGGCCACAATCTTGAACGTCGAGCCGGGCGGGTAAGTACTCTGGCTGGTTCTGTCGTAGAGCGGATGCAGAGTGTCTGAAATGAGCTCACTCCATACTTTTGAATCAACCGGACCGGTAAAAATATTCAGATCATAGCTGGGGTTGGACAACATGGTTAATATTTCGCCGTTGCGGACGTCTGTGGCAACCAGCGCCCCTCTTCGTCCCATGAAAAGAGAGTCCGCATATACCTGCAATCCTGCATCAATGGTTAAATACAAATCGTTACCGGGATATGGCAGGGAGCTCTTGCTTTGATTCACTTTCTCGACAACTCTTCCGACGGCGTCCACTTTTATAAATTCGTACCCTTTCCTGCCCCGTAGCTCACGATCCAATCGTTTCTCTATTCCCTTTTTTCCCACTATATCCCCAGGTTCATACTCGGAGGTTTTGTCCAGTTCGTTTTCGTCGATTTCACCAAGTGTTCCCAATACATGGGCAAAGGCTTTATCGTAAATATAATGGCGCTTTGGCTCCACCTTCCATTCAAGACCGGGCAATTCCAGAATGTTTTCCTGCAGGGTCGTTAAGGTAACCTGATCAATGTGGCGCGCAATCTTAACCGGTTGAAAAGGACCGCCTTGGCGCAGTTTCTTTTCAATATCATCCAGATCCAGATCCAAAATGGAGCCTAACCGTGAAATAGTATATGAATTTGTCCGAGAACGAACTAAGTACAAGGAAAAGGCGGGGCGATTATCGGCAATTAACAAACCGTTTCGGTCATATATATTTCCGCGCACGGGAAACTTTGTTTCTATCTTGACACTATTTTCAATAGATTTCAGTTCGTACAAATCCCCGCTGATAATCTGGATCGATAAAAATCGAACCAGGAGTATCAATATTACCGTAAAAATAAACAAGTAATAAACATGGCGTTTTTCACTGAAGACATTCCAAAAATTCAGTTTCTTACTCCTCCTTTAACCAATTAATCAGGAAATAATATATGAAGGCCCCCACCAAAACGGTATAAAATAAATTGGGAATTATATAGACAAACATAATAATGTGCCACGAAAAATCCTTCCCTAAAGTTGAAACAAGGAAATAGATAAAATGATGTACAAAACCGGTTAGCGCCAGGGTCAGGATAAACTGGCTGCGCTCTTTAAAATACCGTGACAAACTCCCGGACAAGTATCCGGTAATTGATTTGCTAAGCGCTCCTAACCCAATTAAATGACTCGAGGCCAAGTCCCCAACAACTCCGGTAATAAAACCGGCTGTGCTTCCGTAAGAGGGACCGTATTCGATGGAAAACATAACGATCACAATTAAAATGAGGTCGGGTTTCCAGCGCAGTATTTCTATATAACGGATGAAAATCAATTGAAACAGGAAAGCAACCATAAAAAGAAAAATATATTTCCAGATTTTCTTACTCACTGGTCAAATTCTCCGTGAGTCCTAACCCTGCTGTTTTTAGAATCATCACTTCCTCTAGAGCTTCAAAATTTACGCTTGGTGTTACCCTTATTTTTTTAAATAGGTCGTAATCGTTTTGTTCAATATGGGAGACAACACCTATTCTCAAGTCGGGAGGATAAATCCGGCTGAGACCTGATGTCACCACAACCTCACCGAAAGACACCGCCACATCCCTTGAAATATACTGAAGATTCAACCATGACCGGCCGTCCCATCCGATTACGCCGGATTCCCGGCTGATTTCGAGCCGGGCGCTAACCAGAGAATTATGATCCATAAGTACCTGAGTGATTGACTGGTCCGGCGTTACAGAAATAATTTTGCCCACCAATCCATCCCCATTTATGACGGGCATGTTTTCCCGCACGCTGTCGCTTTCACCTGCATCCAAGATCAGTGACCTGATCCCAAGTTCTATTCCTGAGCCGATAACCCGGGCGGCTATGAAATTATACTGATGATTTTCACCTAAATTCAGCAGCTTCTTCAAGCGCATATTTTCAAGCATCATCTCCCGGGACCTTTGATTTGCTAATTTCAACCGGGCATTTTCTTCTCTTAATCTGTGAGCTTCTTCTTGATAGTCCTTCCATAGAGAAATATCATGACGGATATTGGCAAAAACTTCCACAACCTGAAGTGAAATATTGCTGATAACACGCAATGAGGCGGGATCGTTAAAATGCATCAATAGCAGCGAAAGGAATACATAAATGGTCAAAAGAAAAAGCGGTTTTCTATAAAAGAGTAAGAAGGGAGTGAATTTCATGGACTTAGAAAGATTAGAGTCTTCTGCTCTTTAATAAAACTTTTTGAAATAAAGGAAAATCATTCAATATTTTTCCCGTTCCCCGCACAACACAGGTTAGCGGATCATCAGCTACATTTACAGGAAGATGGGTCTCCTGCATAATACGATCATCAAGCCTGCGGGAAAGGGCTCCCCCTCCTGATAAAATTATCCCCCTGTCTAAAATATCGGATGCCAACTCGGGCGGCGTTTGCTCCAACGTCATCTTGATGGATTCAATAATTGTATTAACCGGTTCGCTAAGCGCCTCCCTGATTTCAATTGAATTCACTTCTACGGTTTTGGGAATCCCGTCGATTAGATCTCGTCCCTTGACAGTCGCAGTGATTTCTTCATCTAGGGGCAGTGCCGATCCGATTTCACATTTTAAATTCTCAGCGGTTTTCTCACCTATCAACAGGTTATAATTCTTCTTAAAGTATTGCACAATCGATTCATTCATTTCGTCGCCGCCAATTCGTATCGACATATGCAACACAATTCCGCCCAACGAAATAATTGCAATCTCGGTCGTGCCGCCGCCAATATCCACAATCATATTTCCAACCGGCTTCTCAATATCCAATCCGATCCCTATTGCCGAAGCCATTGCTTCCGCTACCAGGTACACTTCGCGCGCGCCGGACCGCTCTGCGCTGTCCCGCACCGCCCTTTTTTCCACTTCGGTGATTCCGGAAGGTACGCAAATCACAACTTTCCCGATGCTGATGCGGCTCACCTTGGCTTTCTTAATAAACTCGCGGATCATCACTTCGGTCGCCTCGAAGTCAGCGATAACGCCGTCTTTTAACGGGCGGATCGTCACAATATCGTGGTGGGTGCGTCCAAGCATTTCGCGAGCTTCCAGTCCTACAGCCACTACTTTACCATTTGATTCCTCAAATGCAATTAGCGAAGGTTCGTTAACAATTATGCCTTTATCTTTCAGGAAGATAAGCGTATTCGCAGTTCCCAAATCGATGCCGATGTCGGTTGATAAAAAATTGAAAAAGGACATTTACGTTTTTTCTCCTCTCTACGATCTACGATCCCGTAGGGAGACCGTAGGTTAGTGTCTAAAGTGTCTGATTCCTGTGAACAGCATTACCAGATTATGCTCATTGGCGGCCAGAACGACCTCTTTGTCCCGAATTGAGCCACCCGGTTGAATGACTGCAGTAACGCCGGCCTCTGCCGCACGATCAATACCGTCTCGAAATGGAAAAAAAGCATCGGAAGCTAAAACAATGTTTTTCAACTGGCGCCCTGCTTTCTTGGCTTTGGAAACGGCAATCTCTACCGAATCCACCCGGGACATTTGACCAGCGCCGACGCCATAGACTTCCAGCTCTTTGCCAATTACAATTGCGTTGGATTTAACGTGCTTGCAAACTTTCCAAACAAAGTCCAAATCATTCAACATTGCAGGTGCAGGCTTAGTTTCTGTGACGACCTCCCAATTCTCAGGGTTTTCCTCAATTCTATCCGTTTCCTGAATCAGATAAGCGCCACTCACAGATCTAATTTCTCGAGTGTTCCCATTTGCATTATCAGGATCCAATTTTAGCAAGCGCAGGTTCTTCTTCCTTTGCAAAATTTCCAAAGCGCTGCTTTCAAAACCGGGAGCGATAATACATTCAAGAAATATCTCGGAAACTGCCGTAGCGGTTTGAGGATCCACAGTACGATTGAAAGCGACGATTCCTCCGAAAGCAGATTGCGCATCCCCGCGGAGCGCTTTTTGGAAAGCTTCCGCCAGGTTATCTGTGTTGATTGCCGCTCCGCAGGGATTCATGTGTTTTATAATCACAACCGCCGGATCGGAAAATTCCAGCACCAACTGGTAGGCCGCGTTAACGTCCATATAATTATTGAAAGACAGTTTCTTTCCCCAAAGCTGCTCCAGGGCTGCCATACCTGCCTGCGCGCCGAACCCGCCTGTGTATAACTTCGTGCCGGTAGGCTGCTCTTCGCCCTGCGGCCCATAGCCTTCGGGAGACGGGTCGGCAGGCTGACCTGCAACCGGCTCCAGAACCGGCTGATAAAACCCGCCAGCCTGATGCGGATTTTCACCGTAGCGAAGTTCCTCTTTCTTTTCAAGGAAAAGGGCCTCGCGTTGCGGCAATCTCTCGTTTTCGGAATCTTGATGCTGGAAATACTTTTGAATCTGTCCATCATACCATGCCGTGTAAAAGAATATATCTCCGGCTCTTTCCCGGCTATATTCCACCGGAATCTGTCCTTGATTACCGGACAACAGTTCAATCACTTCATCATAGTGAGAAGGATGATACAAAGGAACGACGTTTTGAAAATTCTTTGCCGCGGCGCGCAGCATGGCCGGACCGCCAACATCAATATATTCTATGGCTTTTTCCCGAGATAAATCTTCTTTCACCGCTTTTTCTACAAAGGGATAAAGGTTAACCACGACCAGTTGAATGGGCGACGCCCCGATTTTCTGCAGGTCTTTCTTGTGCTCCACGCTTTGATTTGCCAAAATTCCGGCGTGAATGGCGGGATGGAGCGTTTTGACTCTGCCGTCCAACACTTCAGGGAAACCGGTGATTTTTTCAACCGCTATGATCGGAATATCATACTTTTTCAAATATTCCCCAGTTCCTGAACTGGAAATAATTTCAATATTAAATCGGATTAAGGTTTTACATAAATTTTCTAATCCGGTTTTGTCCCAACAGCTAATGAGTGCACGGTGAATCTTAATCATCAATAACGACTCGCTTTCCTTGAATCCGGATATTTTTCTCCAAGAGAATTTTGACCGCTTCGGCATAAACTTGGTGTTCCATGGCCAGAACTTTTTCCGCAATCGCTTCCGGTGACTGACATTCCCTGATATTAACCGCCTTTTGTAATAAGATCGGACCGGCATCATACACTTTATTTACAAAATGCACCGTAACGCCGGAAACCTGCGCGCCGGAATCGAAAACCGTCTGATGCACGTGAATGCCGTACATGCCCTTTCCTCCAAAAGCCGGCAGCAGCGCCGGATGTATGTTTATTATCCGGTTCTCAAAACGATCGATAACATTATCAGGTATCTTTTTCAAATATCCTGCCAATAAGATATATTCAACCCGATGCTCTGTTAGAATTCCAATTAAACGTTTACCAAACGAATCTGGTGAGGGAAATTCCCGCGGCTTCACAACGTAGGTTGAAATGTTATTTTGTTCAGCAAATTCCAGCGCACCTGCTTTTGAATTATCGCTGATTAGTGCAGATACCTGGCAGGAAAGATACCCTTCTTTGATTTTTTTATGAATTGCACTAAAATTAGATCCTCTGCCGGAGGCAAAAACCGCAATTTGGGTCAATTATTTCGCTCCATCTTAAATTTAAAATATAAGGATGCATGCCAGTAGTGTCAATCCAAAAAAGAAAGGCGTTATGCAGATTTACGCTTTAAAAGTATCCATCAAAAGTGAGCTTTTATTTAAATGCCAGTCTTATTCCATCGGCATAACTCAAAAGTTCTGTTTTAAGTATACTGCTGGCTAAGGAAATATCCAGAGAACAATCCAATGGACGGGAAGCCGCAAGATTGGCTTGATGGGAACGAATTTGAATAACTAACTCCAAGGGCAGATTAAACTGCTTGCATAGGATTTTTCCCATATCATAACGAGAAATTCTTTGGCTTCCCCCAATATGAATTAAGCCGCGATAATCCGAATCAACAAGTTCCCAAATTGCCAGTGCCAGTTGCGCAACTGGTAATGGCGATCGATACTGGTCAGTAAACACATTTACCTTTTTTCCGGCTCTTAAATCTTCCAACATTATTTGGGTAAATGAAGGCGTTCCATTCAATGATATGCCATAAAAGAGTGCCGGACGAACAACTACCGCATTTTCCAGATTTTCTACAATATATTGCTCTGATTTTCGTTTGGTCTCAGCATAAACATTTATGGGATTGGGAATGTCTTTCTCGCAATAATTACCCTTCTTTCCATCAAAAACGGTATCCGAGGATGCATAAATAAATCGGGTTTTAATTTTATTGGCGAGATCAACAAGCTTTTTTGTGGTTTCAAAGTTAATCATCCAGGCCGTTTCAGAATTCACCTCGCAGAAATCGATAGAAGAAATGGCTGCAGTATGAATGATTACGTCCGGTTTGAATTGCATTAACTCGTCAATCGATGGCTGCAACAAATCTGATTTTATGCCTAGAATATTAGCGGACGCGAAATAAAGCGGATGGGTTAAGTACTGAGCCAGCATTTGCACTTCAGGGGGAGAATATTTCAGCAAGTAGCGCCCCAAGAATCCCGATGCGCCGGTGATGAGGATTTTCCGTGCTGCATTAGTCATTGGTTACTGATGAGCGGTGAGTGTAACACTTTCACACTTGAACACTTGCTAAAATTGCCAGGTAAAATTCAACTGAACCACGTCTCCCAACAAGCGGCTTTGGTGGTAACTCCAATGCAGGTAAGAATATCGTCGGTCTTGTTCACTTTCCGACCTGCCGGATGAGTCTTTCTTGTTCTTGCGTACCAAACGAACAATGTCGATGGCACTGACGATCCGGTTAAGAATCATCCCCCCGACGACGAATGTGCCAATCTGTTTCCAGCTGTCCTGCTTTTCGCGGAGGTCCGAATATTCAATCCGATTTCCTTCACTATCCCATTGCCAGAAATATTTTTTCGTCTCCGGGTATGTCGCCTCCAAGTTTCGGTCTATCCTGCGTTTCTCGTTAAAATCATAAATATTGGCAGCATTACCGATATCGATCCAGTACTGTTTGGCTTTGCCCCGGGTATTCACACCAGCATGAACTGCAGCAAAAGTGAGATAATCCCGCTCCAAAACGTTGGCATATTCCCGGATGCCGAAATAGGAAGCCCACAATCCTAACTCAAAGCTCATAAATATCTTTGCCCGACCCTTCTCTCCGGCTACCCACTCTCCCAAACCCGGCAATACTAATGATAGCAAGATGTTCTTACTGCCAATGCTTCCTTTGGATGCCTCCTCCATTGAGTCTTCCTCCAATGGAGTTTCTAAGGACAGAGAAAATTCTCTGTCGTCCGTTATTTGCCTCGATATATTTCGATCATCTCCGGCATAAACAAAATTGAGGCATACGCTTAAAGAAACAAATAGTATGATCACGAATATTTGCGGTTTTAGTTTGAACATTCCTCTCACCTTGCTTTTACCAAATAAATGCAACGCCGAACATATTGACGTATTCGCCGTTGTACATGCGGTTATTGTAGCTCAACTTCATCTGACGTCGGTTGTAACTGCGGGTGGTAAAGCCGGCATCGACGGCCGAGATAACATGGTTGATTAGCGCAGCCATGGAACCGTAACCCGCCTTGTCGTAGAGACTCTCCGACTCCTTGCTGAGATTGGTATAACGGTCATTCATGGGGGTTACCCTTCCCTCAAACCCGCTGTAGGAAGCATCAAAACTGGCATCCGCCCAGGCATTGCCAAATTGCTCCGGATATTTACCGATCATTTCGTAATACTGCTGGGTTTTGGTCTCGGGTAATGTGTGGGTGAATCCTAAAATATATTCTGATGACGCATATTGCCGAAGCTGTTGTTCAGCCAGTTGCCAATTCTGAATAAGCGGCCTACCTGCCCCATCAATAATGATATCATTATCAAAATTGGGAAAATTCGATATACCCTGACCTCTTAATTGATAATAAACGTAGGACCAATAGCGCTGCTCACTCCAATTGCTATTCGCAAATCCACGATATTCGGCATCTTTATCATCGCCCAGGTTATTGTAATGGATATTCGTTGCCCATGCGCCAATTTCGACCGCCGCAAATATCCCGGCCTTAATATAAGATCTGGCATAGAACTGCCCCAATCCCGGAACGACTGCCGAGTAGAGCACCGAACGGGCAACAGATTTTGTCGAGCCTTCGCTTCCTTCGGCTTCCTGCATCTCATCCTGCAAATTCTCACGAAGCTTTGCCATCAGTTCTGCGCGACGAAGCAGAACGTCGTTCAGACTTTCCTGTACCGACTCTTCAGCCAATATACCCCCGTTACCTAAAATTGCTGCCAACAAAAGAATAATTACTTTTTTCATCACAAGCTCCCAATCAATTCTACTTTGTCAAAATTTTGACATTCCCCGGTTTTCCAATCTTAAGTCAAAATCAAACAGAATGCCGAAATAAAATTTCCAGTCCTTTTCATAATTAATTTCGCTAATCTCGTTGAAATGTTCTTTAAGGGGATAGGCCGCCTCAAAGAATATTCTGGTGGGAAAAAGATACCACGAAAATGTATCCAGCCGGATTTGAAAACCGACATCCGATCTGAAATCCTCTAAATTCGGCTCACCGATCCACGCATTGCCAAATTGGTAAAATGCGCCCAAATACACCTTATCGACATAAACGTTCAGGATTTGTTTGTTAATATTTCTCAATAAAGGCAATCTGTAGGTTACCGTTCCTATCGCCATTCTGCTGCCCTGGATGCTGTAAAACGGGTAGCCCTTCAAACCAATCAATCCGCCAGCAAAGAAATGGAAGAAATCATCCACGGGCTCATCAATTAACCCGCCCTGAAATCGCAGCGATAGAGAGTGTCTTTGAGTAAAGGGAACCGCAAAGTATTCTTCCCAATTCAGCTCGTAGCGCCGGAAGTAATATTTCTTATAAACCTCTATATTGACCGCCCGGTCTGTGGCAAAATCATCCAGAAAGCGGTTCCACTCTTGCTGCACTCTGAAAGTAATATAGCGTCCTTTACGAGGATTTATATCCCGGTCCAAATCCCTTTTTATATTTTTATGTCTCAATAAAAGCTTGATACTGTGCGCTCTTAAATAGGAATAGCGAATTGGAGGCGAAGCGAATGTCTGGTTTGTTGCCAGTTCAGTATAAGTAAATGTTGCTATCCGCGCGCGGTATAAACTAAAGATGTAAGCCAGTTCAACTTCCAAACCTTTCAGCGGCCCGATTCCGCGCTTTGCAAGCAATCCAAAATCAGCCTCCAACAAGTTGAAGTCTACCTTTATCTTATCATTCGACACATAAAACGGGTCTTCAAAATCATCCTCCACTTTTGCGGTTTGATTAAAGACACTGATAAAAAAAGTCGGTTGAAACAATCTAAATTCGAACAAGGCGAAGAGATCGTATTCCTTATCTGTGTTAATATCCGCCCCGCCTAAAAAAAGAAGCTTGTTTAATGTCTCATTGGAGGTGATATAGAATCCGGGTTTAACCGTACCGTAGTCAACCAGCAGCCGCGGCATGATGCCCACACCCGGGAAACTTCGCTTATAGGGTTTGGATGGCAATGGATTATCAACTTGGTCATCCACATTCAAATCCGGAATGCTCTCTGGGTATGAATCGATATACGCCAAATAGCTGTCTTCAACCGCATTGACGCTATCAATGCGATAAAGCTTATAGCCCTGATCCTTATACAGTGAATAGAACATGTCGCCGTCGGGAGTCAGAGAAGGCATAAATGCGCCGCCGATAACATTGGTATGAGCGTGTTTTTCACCGGTGGTCAAATTCAAACTGTAGATATTGAAAATGCCCGTCTCATCGCAGGAAAAATATAGCTCTCCGGTGCCGGGATAAAAAACCGGGTAGCGCTCATCGCAACGATCATTCAGCAGGTAGGTCATTTGTCCACCATCGGGAGATATTTTGGCGATATCCCTCCCGAACTCGATTGAGGTGTCAAAAACGATATAGGAATCGTCTGGCGCCCAGCGAGGATGGTAAATCTGTCTGCCGTTGGTGAAATAAGTTAATTGTCTGAGACTCTTACCAGAATACTCCACTTTGCGATAGCGTAATTGCCAATCTTTCTTATCGGACTCTGGCAGTTGTTCAACAATAGAAAATCTATCAAAACTATAAAATCCGGTATGATTGAATTTCTTATTCTCCATTTTGTTGAGATCATCCAAATCCAAAACCACCAGATTATTGACGCCGTCGGTAGTAATTACGAAGGTTAATTTGTTACCCTGATGCGACCAATCCGGATTTCTGGCGCGCATGTTATTGGTTATCTTACACTCCTTTTCTGTTTCCAAATCGTAGATGTAAATATCGTTGTAGAGAGATCCGTTGGGTTGGATATCGGCTTGTTTGGCATAAGCCAGGTAGCGGCTGTCCGGCGACCAGGTAATTGAGGATGACACCAATCCGGTTACGACTGTCTTATTACCGCTAGTCAAATCCTGAACTTCTAGTTGATTTCGAGACAGGTAGTCAGAGTTTCCGGTTTTCAGGTATGCAACTTTCTTTCCGTTGGGTGAAACGGTGGGGTGCATGTTCCCGATCCCCTCGGTCAAAAATGGATCGCCTTCAACCCTATGAGCGGAAATAGTGGAAAGCCGCTGGGTATAATTCTCCCTCAAACAATTGTGCCAATGCTGAAAAATCTCATCGGCGGATTTTCCGGTTGATCTTTTTATCACGCTCTTAAAATTCAGGTTAAGGGGTGAGTTTGCCCGGCCAGCCATCACCGAAACAATTGAATCGCCATAATTCTCAGCGAGGTAATTAACAAATGCAAATCCCTGATTGTATGCCGATTCATTCCCAATACTGTTCTTTCCGAAAACGCTCATGGCATCGTAATCCAGCAGTTTGCCGGTCATCACCCTGTCGCGCAAAATCATTTCGCGGTGGGAATCGCGATAATCAAATCTTTTTGAGGGCGTCTGGAATTGAGAGACCCCTTCGGCAAACCAAACCGGGATTGTTATACCGGAAATAGGGTAAGAAACGAGGATATCGGGAAATCCCCTAACCACATCCGGACGCCGCTCTTCCTCGTAGCCAAACACCTGAAACCACCCCGCCGGGACGGTCCGGCCAAACTTCAATGACTTTTCCAGGGAGATAATATGAATGTACTCGTGAGTAACAACATCGCGCAGCCAGTTGTGCGTTCCGCGTAAAATGTAATCCAGGTTTTCAGCCCAAATCTCAACCTTGTTATCGTAAAAATATGCCGCGCCATTGGAGTAATCGTCTGTATCCTTGATTATGAATTCCGTCTTGTCACCCGGTTCATATTGATATAAACCGGTCACATGAGGATAAACCTCTTCGGCAATTTCGGCAACTTTGTTCGCGGTTCTCACCGTACCCTGGTGATAATGCACCAAAAAATGCTCGGTTTCGATGGTTTCCCATCTCAGTTCGGGATGATGAAACTCAAAATCATCCTGGGCGAATAAATAACCCAAATATGAGATTGTAAAAAACAGAAATAGAAATTTCGAAAACTTTGTAAAATTCATTTGGATGATAATCTATTTGGTTTCCTGACACCCCCCTCTTTCCCCCTTAATAGGAGGGATGAAAGGGGGATTTTATTTCACAACTGCAATTTTGATAAACCTTGTTTCAGTTTTTCCCTGGCCGCTGGCTTCAACTCTTGCCAGGTACACCCCGCTTTGCACATCGGTCAAATCCCATCGCACCTCGTTAGCCGTTGCCGGATACCCGGGCCCGTTTAGCTCTTTAACCAGGTCGCCAGCCAAATCATATATTTTGATTTTCACTGTCGCCGAATGAGCTAGGTAGTACCTTATAAAAGTGTAGTTATCCAAATTTGGATTGGGCCAGTTATACACTTTGTTTTCCGGTAATAATTGAGCTGTCGAGCCGCCGCCTGCTCCGGGAGGATTCCCGGTAGTATTCGGTGCATGGCGGTTCTGATTCATTTCATTGGCGTTGGCTTGCAACCAATACTGATATGAATCACCTTCGAATGCAGAGGAGAAATCCCAAACATAAACAGCGCCATTTTCCGAAACGCACGCCAACTCGGTATCGCCGTCTCCGTCAATATCCAATATCGCCGGCGAAACCGTAATCCTGTCGCCGACTGCCAACGGGAAGTCGGGCAGCGAATTTCCGTTCATGTCAAATCCGCTGATTCCCCCGGAAGGATCAACAACGATGGTTCCCAGATCACTGCCCTGCGATTGAGTTGGAAACGGTCCCGCCAGCGCCGGGATAGAAAGAGTTACCGGTTGGTCCGGATTAAAAATTTTAACCGGAAAATTCTGAACCAACGTAAAATTGTAATTGAAAATTTTTAGGTGATTCTGACCGGGAATAAGATAGAGGGTCGAAAAGGCATCCAATTGCCTGGCAATCGAAATCGCCGCTGCATCAAAATGATGAATACCGTCTTCGGGATGTTCATACTTGTGATTTAGCAATTCAAAGAAAAATCCATCTTGATTTACCGTAATTCCATCGTATCCCATGGGCTGAAATACATTTTGATCAACTTCTGTAACTTCAGTGCTATTTCTGTAAACCTTGCCACTTTCCCCAATTACAACTGCGGTAAAAGGATCTACAAAGTGTATCTTTGTTACTGGTTCGTTTATCGAAGCAAAAACAAAGGGCTGTTCCCAAGCGCCAGTACCATGACTCAAGGTGTAAACATTGCCATCCCGACATCCCCAGTAAATATTTAGCAACGAATCAAAAATAACAGGTTCCGGAAAAACCCGCGGACTCCGCCAATTATGTTCAACAACAGGAAATGTTGAAATTGAATCAGGGCTTGCAATAGGCGTAAAAAGCTGAGTCATATTCATGGTTGATTTATCGAACAACCAGCCGTAAACCAATCCTTCGGTTGTGGTGGCAACCAATCCTTTATTTCCGTCCGGCAACGAAAAAATAGCCGGGTTGGGAATGATATTCTCGGCGACCTGGGCGATTTCCAATGAATCACTTCCCCAGGCAGATTGTCCGGTCGAATCCATTACTAAGATTCTATTTTGATCAGTTGTGAAGATAAGTTCAGCTTTGCCATCATCATCAAGATCGGATATCTTCAAGGAAGTGATCTTTCCGTATCGATTAATGTCTATGCTTCGAGGAAAATTTTGCTGGAAAATGCTCAGATTAACCAGAAACGTCATCACCGAATCGCGGGATGAAAAATTGAATACTTTAATATGGCTGTTGGCCCGGTTGTAGTAACTGCGACTGTTGGGTACACTCCTGACTGAGAATTCATTGGCGGGGCTTTGCTGATAAAGCGGCGCAGAATTTTCCCGGTACCATAGATCCAGGGCTGTCCCGATCTCCGAGCCGGAGCCACCGCTGAGAAAATCGAATGTCTGCCCGATATCCTGCGAGCCGTCCGCTTCCTCCAAATCAACCCCGCGGTAATTCGGATCGGCATTGATGCGGTTGGCGGCTCGATTTTGCTCAATCACATTTTCATCAACATGCCAGATCAAGATACCGCTGCCGGGCAACCCCCGGTCTGGATTATCAATATCGATCAGCACGCCCCTGCTGCTAAAAACGGCTGCGCTGCTTAAATAGGTTTGCAGAATCTCTCTCATATTGGGAAAATTCCCGCTGGCGGCTCCTAATTCAAATTGCAGGCTGTCCAAGTTTAAATTCCCCGCATATCTATTCTCGAGTAGAAAATACTCCCGGTCATTGATAGGCAGTCTGTAAGCCCGGTTTTGGTTATTCGACAAAACATGATGAACGGAAAACTGATCATCCTGGGCTTGATAAAGCGTAAATGGCGTTTCCCATCCGGCTTCAATTCGCGTCCATGCATCCGGCAGAGCAGGCAAAAGACCATCGCCGTTGAACAGCCCGGCATCCATCACACTAAACCGCCCGATACCGCTGCGGCGGGTCACCGGGCTGAATAAATCCAGCCAGCCTAACTGCGAACCAATATTTGCAACGAGCATTCCGTTCAGTCCCAATTCGATCCCATCCTGGCTTTCGGTTTCGGGGAGGATGATTCCACTGGTTACCGTGGCGGCTCCGTTGTCAACCGAAATGCCGCTGATGCCCAAATTCTCCTGTAAAAACTCCTGAGTTATGAATAATGACGGAATGTCCTGCGGCGTCTCATCAAACCCGAGATCGACGTCCTTTCCCACACCGGCGTGAAACACAATATATCCCTGATAATCGCTAAAATTTATTCCCGGGGTTGCGCTATCGGCTTTTTGGACGGCATCACGTAATAATCTGGCGAGTCCTTCATTGATCTTGTCGGGGGTGGTGTTGGGATTATAATACCCCATGGGTTGATCAAGTTGATACGCTTCGGACTCACCCAATGGATACACATCGCCAACAATTAAACGATCTCCCCTGCTAATCTTTAGAAAATAATTCCTGGCAAACTCCAAATGATCTTGAAAATAGCTCCTGATATGGGGAGGGGGGTCAATCTGAAACGGATCGGTACTTTGGTTTAAATTAAACCTCCCGTCACCGGTTGTGGTTTGAGAATTGTCAGGTTGGAATTCAACACGAATAGCCAATATCCTGAGTGTATCTGCCGCGGGTAACGTCGAGGAATAGGATTGCTCAAAAATTAAGAGTAATGGAAGAAACACCCACCAACAAACAACTGCAAATTTCATCATAAAGGACCAACATTATCCGGTAATTAATTGCCCACCCTCGGCGTACTAGCAGACTGAAATCTCATCATAATGAAAATGAAAGAGAAAATCGCATTGTATCAGATAAGGGATGGTCCTCTACTGAGGCGTAGATATAACTGAAATCGACGCCAACGATGGACATGCGCAATCCGCCGCCAAAAGTCCAGAACTTGCGTCCACCGAAATCCTCATCTTCATAAAAATATCCGGCACGGAGGGCAATTAAGTCGGTATACCAATATTCTCCGCCAATAGAGTGAGTGAATCTTCTCAAGACGCCTGCATCGGTCCATGAGGAATAAAAAACCGCTTTAAGGACGCCGTCCGCTTTTTCGGCATCGCGATGCACGAGTAGCCGGTTAACGTCGTAAACCAGCGTAAACTTATTATATTCGGAATCGAGTAATCGGTATGCTAAACCCATGCGCAGATTTGTCGGTACCGGGTCGGCCTGGGACTTGTTTATATAAGTCATTTTAGGACCAATATTCGATATGGTCATGCCCAAGCTTAGCTTCTTAGCAAACCCGGGATGATAAAGGGCACCGATATCGGCAGCGAATGTAGATCCCCTGCCATCCCGTTTCTCGTTATCTACAAAAATCCCCGGAGATAAATTTGAATAAATGAACTTTAGCCCAACGCCGACGCCGAGATTATGTTTTAGTTTTAAAGCGTAACTTCCGGTAACAGCAACTTCATTACTGTTGAATCGGCTCACCTCAGCGCCTGTAACATCCGTTTGAATATTTTCGCCGTAGTTAATGAATTGGATACCCAATCCCAGCATACCGATATCTTGCCAATAATAACGAAACGCTCCAAAATCATAATACAAATCGCTCAGGTTGAATTGCGGAAGCCATTGAACGTGCATCAAACTTCCGGCAAATTTTTTGTCGGTTTCCGGATTTTCATATTGAAACGCCAAACCTGCCGGATTCCAATATACCGCATTGGGATCGTCAGCGATAGCGACACCGGCTTCCCCCATTCCTCCCTGGCGCGCGCCGGGATTAATCATTAGGAAAAGAACCGTAGCCTCTCCCTGCGCAAATACCGGTGACATCAAGAATGCAATCACCACGATCATTAATAATAAGGATAAGAATTTCATAAAACCCTCCTGGTAAAGGATAAAAAAAAACCGAATTCAAAGAGTATGGATTTACTCTTCATTCGGCTACGTTCATTTTCGAAATCTTGCAAGGATATAACATAGTTGTTAAGAATTTCGTTCTCATCGCGTAAATCGACTCTAATTGACTGCCTGGTAATTCAAAATCCTTAACAACCTTCGATAGGCTGTGCTCCTTTGTTTATAGTGAAAAATTTATGTCGTTTTAAAAACCAATGCAAGCATTTTTAGCAAAGAATAAAAAAAATAGAACCTGCTACAATTTTGAAAACTTCGTCAACAAATAAAAGTTTCGGCAGAAAATGGGAAATATTTTGGTACTGTTACATAATCGATTTTTTTAATATGGGTACAATATCATCCAGCGCTAATAATTCGCGAATCAAGAAAGGTTCGCCGTATTTAACTCCGGCCTTCCAGCCGTAATGTCTTGCTTTGAATTCAACAGCCTCCATGAACCATTGCGAAGATACAAAGGTATCCTCTCCGGGCCAACTCGGATTATAAAACTGGGACCGATATGCCTGCAAGGCTTTTAACTTAATTTCAAACTGCGCCGATACATCGACAATGAAAGTGGGTTCAAATTCATAAGTGGTTGCATAATAAACGATTCTGTGAGGTCTATGTTTTGGAAAGTTTGAGACTATTTTGGGAAGTCCGGAGTAGAAGGCGGCCTCAGTAACCAACTTGCCGGAATAAATATGATCGGGATGCCTGTCATTCGGATAAGGAGCAAAAACAATCGTTGGGGTTGTTCGGCGTATGATTTCTATCACCTTGTGTTGATTTTCCTTGGTCAGCTCTATATTACCGTCGGGAATTCTCAAGTTTTCTCTTAAACTAATCTTTAAAATTTTTGCCGACTTCGCAGACTCTTTGTACCGTTCCTCGACCGCCCCACGACTCCCCAATTCACCCTCGGTTAAATCCACGATTCCGGTAGTGTACCCCTGCTTTGCGAGCTTGTATAGCGTAGCGCCACAACCCAATTCAACATCATCGGGGTGAGCGCCAAAAGCCATTATATCAATTTTCTTTTGATTCATTTGAGAATCCATAGGGTTAATTGGTTGACCTTTAAAAGGGTCAAAAATAATTCTTCTTTTCAAAAAATAAAAAAGAACTTTAAAAAAATTAAAGTCAATCGAAAATATCAGAGATTCGCAGAGGCGAAAAAGAATTTCTGAGTATCCAGAAAATTTAAAATTGTTTGGATAGAATTACGCAAATAATAAATTAGCTGTCTAACAAAGAATCTCTTCGGCGTGCATTCGATTTATGAAAGTGGAAGTGAAAAGTAAAGCACTTAGCGCAAGCATTAAGATTGACAGACAAATCGGCCATTACTCCAGGGATGCAAAGGGACCAACTCTTATCTTCATAGGTGGAATTCACGGCAATGAACCCTCCGGAGTGTTAGCCCTTCATTCTGTTTTAAGTGAATTGCAGCGATTAAACCTGCCTTTCCGCGGAGAAATCTTTGGCTTCGCCGGTAACCTGACCGCACTTTCCCGCGGTGTCCGTTATGTGCATAAAGACCTAAACCGTATTTGGAAATCGGATGCTCTATCAGGGCTTGAGAGTGGAAAGAATGTTGGGGCAGCCGAATGTGTTGAAGAAAAAGAACAATGGGAACTTTATGAAATCCTGGAAAAAGCATATAGCAAAAAACGTCCGGTTTATGCTTTCGATTTACATACAACATCCTCCGAAAGCCAGCCCTTTATAACAATCGGAGACACGATTAGAAATCGGACCTTCGCCATGAAATTCCCCATTCCGATTATTTTGGGGATTGAGGAGCAGATTGATGGAACGTTACTCAATTACATCAGCGAATTGGGTTTTGTCACGATGGGATTTGAATCGGGGCAGCACGATGCCTTAACCTCCATACAGGTTCATACAGCTTTGATTTGGTTGGTATTGTATCACGCCCGGTGCCTAGAATCGAACAATGTTCCAAATCTGCTTGATCATTACACGACATTGGCTAAAAGTGTCCATGACAACCAAAAAATTTTTGAAGTCCGGTACCGGTATGATATTTCCATGCTGAAGGAATTTACTATGAACCCAGGATTCCAAAATTTTCAAAAAATAGGGAAAGGTGACAGCATTGCACAAAGCGAAAATGGCAAAATCTTCAGCCGTGAAAAAGGTTTGATCTTCCTGCCGCTTTACCAGAATCAAGGAGACGATGGTTTTTTTGTCGTACGGGAGATCATGCCTTTTTGGCTGCGGATTTCATCTTTAATGAGAAAAATGCGATTGGAAAAAATTCTTCCCTACCTACCTGGTATTCAAAAACATCCCCAAACCGATAATACACTCATTGTCAATACAAAAATTGCCCGCTGGTATGTGCTTGAATTTTTTCACTTATTGGGTTACAGAAGAGAAACAAAGGAGAACGGTAAATTGGTCGTAACCAAGAGAAAGTGGGATATAGTGAAACCCTAATCTAATCCATTCCAACTTAAGCATCATACAAAAAAGAGATTGCTCAAGGCAGGTGCCGACCTTTCAGACTCTATCACGGCTGAATTTCCTTCCCCAAAATTCATTACTAATAAAAATTTTATTTGCAATTTATTTAACCATCGTGCTAGACTTGACACTTTATTATTGAGACAGCGTAAACAAACTTTCGATTGTCAAATAAACAAAAGGAATAAACATCATGGTTTTACGAAAATACCGAATTGTCAGCATAACCGCATTGCTTTCCGTTCTGCTTTCTACATTAATCATTTTGGGATTAAACCCCGACGATATTCAATCCCGGCTGACTGCCCACGTTAAATACTTGGCATCTGATGAATTGGAAGGCAGGAAAATGGGAACGAAAGGTAACCGAAAAGCCGCCGAATATATCGCTAATTATTTCGCTGATATCAATGTCCAACCATTCGGAGAATCATACTTTCAGAAATTTCCGGTTATAACCGAAGTTCACCTCGGTGAAAATAATAGCGTGGCCATTGAGATCAGCTCACCGATGAAGGGCTCCGGCTCCAGCTCCAAAAATCAGACTTTAGAAAAAATGAGCTGGACAATCGGCGACCAGTTTACACCGTTGGGCTTCTCTTCCAATGCTTCGGTTTCCGGGAACCTGGTTTTCGCCGGATACGGAATTACCATGGACACCGATGATCAGAAATATGACGATTATGCAAGCGTTGATGCCACGGGAAAAATTGCCCTTATTTTGCGTGGTTCCCCGGAGGATGACAATCCGCACAGCAAATTCATTCCTTTTGAAACGCTCCGTTACAAAGCCACCAATGCCCGCGAACACCGCGCCAGCGCTATTGTATTTATCAATGCGGAAGAGGATTTCGCCGAAGAGCTCATTTCGCTGCAGCCGGATCGCTCTTCCAGCAAATCGGGAATTGTGGCGATTCATGCCAAACGAAATGAAATTCAAAAGCTGCTCCCTGTCGATAAAAATCTTACAGCATTGGTCAATACCATTAAGGAAACAAAAGAGCCGGCAAGTTTTGATTTAAATATGGTCAAAATGAACATTACGGTTGATCTGGAAAACATTGAAAAACCCACCGCAAATGTAATAGGCTATGTCCCGGGAACGGACGCCAGTTTATCGGATCAGTATATTGTGGTTGGCGCCCACTTCGACCATTTGGGCTGGGGTCCCGAGAACTCCCGGTACGAAGGCACTGAACCGACTATCCACCACGGTGCGGATGACAACGCCTCCGGTACTTCGGCAATGATGGAATTAGCCCGGCTTACTTCGGAAAATCCCCTGGATCGTCCGACCATTTTCATGGGATTTACCGGTGAAGAATTCGGACTGCTCGGTTCGGCTTATTATTGTAAACATCCGCTCGTTCCAAATGATAAAATCATTTTTATGCTGAATCTTGACATGGTGGGAAGGATGGAAGAAAATAAGGTAAATGTGCACGGCACAGGTACTTCATCGCGCTGGGATTCTTTGGTTGATTCCCTATCAAAAATGTACTCTTTGGAAATTTCTACTTCCAGCGATGGATGGGGACCCAGTGACCAAACTTCATTTTATGCTGAAAAAATTCCGGTTCTATTCCTCTTCACCGGTTTGCATGATGATTACCACAGACCCTCCGATACATCGGATAAACTGGATTACGCCGGGCTCGAAAAGATTGTAGAATTCTCAGAATCGATCCTTCACTCCGTTGCTGAAAATCCCGAGAAACCGGATTTTGTGGAAACATCTTCACCGGGCGCCAGGCGTTCTATGGCGTTCAGAGTATATGTTGGCACAATTCCGGACTACAGCGATAATCCGAAAGGCTTGCGCCTGAGTGGTGTGCGCGAAGACGGACCTGCCGCTAAGGCGGGTATGCAGGGCGGCGATATTATGATCAAATTCGGAGATATAGACATTAAAACGATTTATGACTATACCTACGCATTGGGTAAATATAAGCCCGGTGAAACCATTGATGTGGTTGTACTGCGAGGCGAAAATGATGAGAAGGTCACTCTGCATGTAAAGTTGGAAAAAAGACAATAATCTGATAAAGTAAAAAGGCAAAAGTTAAAATGAGACGTGAGAAGTAAAAAGATTTTTGCCTTTTTACTTTTTCCTTTTTACTTTTGCCTTTCTGCTTTTCTCATCAACTCCTCGACACATTTCTGAT
>Ga0209536_100000803_pt1 | contig 51966 bp, 44 predicted proteins | sample DeeMarSeWOR28_12_FD_187461 | JGI IMG/M metagenome (GOLD analysis project Ga0209536, IMG submission 187461) | Marine sediment microbial communities from White Oak River estuary, North Carolina - WOR-2-8_12 (SPAdes) (version 2) | ecosystem: Environmental > Aquatic > Marine > Intertidal zone >... | reverse complement strand
GTAAAAGAACAGTCCTTCCATGATGCACGCGAAAACAATCAGACTCTTCAGAAGTTTCTGATCTGCTTCAGGCGTACCTGTCTTGAACGACGGATCGGTCAGTGTCTCGATGAACGGAAGGAGGAAATCATCTTTGTCCCGGATGCTTGCGACTTCATGATATGCGTTGAAGATCTCTCCTTCGTCGAGACCGAGGCTCTCGACGATGTACTGATACGCATGCGTGTGAATGGCCTCTTCAAAAGCCTGACGTAACAAATACTGCCTGCACTCCGGGGCAGTAATGTGACGATACGTCCCCAGCACGATATTATTGGCTGCGAGCGAGTCTGCCGTGACGAAGAAACCGAGGTTGCGCTTGACGATCAGTCGCTCGTCTTCTGACAACCCGGCCGGATCTTTCCAGGTTGCTATATCGCGGCTCATGTTGATTTCCTGGGGCATCCAGTGGTTGGCGCAGCCGGACAGGTATTTTTCCCAGGCCCATTTGTACTTGAACGGCACAAGCTGATTCACATCGGCCTTGCCGTTTATCACGCGCTTGTCTTCGATGCGAACCCGCTTTGCGGTGCCAGTGCGCTGCTCCGCCACCTCTGAACCGCTTTCAACCTCGCCACGATGAATGACGGTCGAATTGCCGGTGGTAATGTCTGAATCTTCAAATTGCAGCATCAGTTCCTTGCCTTTCCAAACAGTCGGCCTGGGGCCTGGATGTCTTATTGATTTTCTGCCGACTAGGCGGCGATTTTCCGGTCGAGGGTCGTAAACAAGGTTGTCTCCCGTTGCGAAACGGCCACAGCATCACGCCCATTCAGGGTCGCTGAAACCACAACCCGCTCGCCATCCCGGCTCTTGTTGCGAGTGTGGAACTCAACGCGCCGGCGCGATGACAGTTGCACCCGTTTCAGCATGTTCACTGGCAGGCCTCGCAATCCGGGTCATCTATTGCGCAAAACTGCGGTTGGGTCTGCCCTCCGGCGGCCGCACTGTCGGAGGGAACCGCGTTCAGCGTCCCGGAGCGCACGGTTGACTTCTCCGCTGAAGTGGCGCCCAGCGTCCGCAGGTAGTAAGTCGTCTTTAGCCCGCGCTGCCAGGCAAGCTTGTAGGTTTCATCCAGCTTCTTCCCGGAGGCACCTGCCATATATATATTGAGTGACTGCGCCTGATCGATCCATTTCTGGCGCCGTGACGCTGCCTCGACTATCCAGGACGGGTCCATCTCGAAAGCCGTCGCGTACAAGGTACGCAGCTCCGCGGGGATCCGGTCGATTCGGGCAAGCGAGCCATCGAAATACTTCAGGTCGGCGATCATGACCTCATCCCAAAGGTTGCGCTTCTTCAGGTCCTCGACGAGGTACTCATTGGCAACGGTGAATTCGCCCGAAAGGTTGGATTTGACGTACAGGTTCTGATACGTAGGCTCGATAGAAGCAGAAACGCCGACTATGTTTGCGATGGTCGCGGTCGGCGCAATGGCCACACAGTTGGAGTTGCGCATGCCGTGGCGCTTGATCCGCTCTCGCAGTGCGTCCCAATCAAGGGTAATGCTCATGTCGACCTCGACGTAGCCGCCGCGCTCTTCTGCAAGAAGCTTGAGCGAGTCCTGCGGCAAGATCCCCTTCGACCACAACGAACCGTCGAACGTCGAGTAGCGCCCGCGCTCTTCGGCCAATTCGGTCGATGCCCAGTAGGCGTGGAAGCAGACTGCCTCCATGGAACGGTCGGCAAACTCGACCGCCTCCTTCGAGGCATAGGGGGTGCGCATCTGATGCAGGCAATCCTGGAAGCCCATGATGCCCATGCCCACCGGCCGGTGCTTGAAGTTTGAGTTTCGTGCCTTGTTGACGGCGTAGTAGTTGATGTCGACCACGTTGTCGAGCATGCGCATGGCGGTCGAAATCGTCGATCGCAACTTGTCGTGGTCCAGTTTGCCGTCTTTCAGGTGAGCGACCAGATTGACAGACCCCAGGTTGCAGACCGCGATCTCCGTATCGGAGGTATTGAGGGTGATCTCGGTACACAGGTTGGAACTGTGGACGACGCCGACATGCTGCTGGGGAGAACGAATGTTGCACGGATCCTTGAATGTAATCCATGGATGTCCGGTCTCGAACAACATCGAGAGCATCTTGCGCCACAGCTGCACCGCCGGCAGCTTCTTGTACAGCTTGATTTCGCCACGCGCGGCCTTGTCTTCATATTCGACATAAGCCGCCTCGAAAGCCTTGCCGAACTTCTCGTGCAGATCGGACACTTCGGAGGGCGAGAACAGCGTCCAGTCTCCGCCCTCCATGACGCGCCTCATGAACAGGTCCGGAATCCAGTTGGCCGAGTTCATATCGTGGGCGCGCCGCCGGTCATAGCCAGTGTTCTTGCGCAGCTCCAGAAACTCTTCGATATCGAGGTGCCAGGTCTCCAGATAGGCGCACACCGCGCCCTTGCGCTTGCCGCCCTGGTTGACGGCAACCGCCGTATCGTTGACCACCTTGAGAAAAGGCACTACTCCCTGCGACTTGCCGTTGGTCCCTTTAATGTGCGAGCCGAGCGCGCGCACCGGCGTCCAGTCATTGCCCAGGCCACCGGCATACTTCGAAAGCAGGGCATTTTCCTTGATTGCCTCGTAAATTCCGTCCAGGTCGTCGGCCACGGTCGTCAAATAGCAGCTCGACAACTGGGAGCGAACCGTCCCCGAGTTGAACAACGTCGGCGTCGAGCTCATGAAGTCAAAATTCGACAAAACGTTGTAGAACTCGATCGCCCGGGCTTCACGCTCCACCTCATTGAGCGCCAGCCCCATTGCCACGCGCATGAAGAACGCCTGTGGAAGCTCAATGCGCTTTCCGTCAACATGCAGGAAATAGCGGTCGTACAAGGTCTGCAGACCCAGATACCCGAATTTCAGGTCGCGCGTCGCGTCCAGAGCGCCCGACAGCGCAGCAAGGTCGAATTGCAACAGCCGCTCGTCGAGCAAACCCGCTGCGACACCCTTTTCGATAAATCCCGGGAAATAGTCGGCGTACCGGCTATGCATCTGTCCCCGGGGGACTTCTTCGCCCAGCACTTCGTGGCGCACGCTGTTCAGCAACAGGCGGGCGGTCACGTAACTGTACGCCGGCTCATCCTCGATGAGCGAACGAGCCGAGAGGATCGCGCTCTTGCGGACTTCCTCCATAGGCACGCCGTCGTACAGGTCGCGCAGCGTCAATTCCATGATGCGCTCTGCGTCCACCGCGTGACCCAGTCCCTCGCAGGAATCTTTCACCAGCGCCCGCAAAACTGCGACGTCGAGCGGGCGCCGCTGACCGCCCTCCACGACACTGATGGTTGCTGCCGGCGTCTCGGCCGCCTTCTGTTCGCGCTGGCGCGCGCGCTCAGTTTTGCGCTCTTCCCGATACAGGACATAGGCACGGGCAACCTCATGCTCGCCGGAGCGCATCAGAGCCAGTTCAACCTGGTCCTGAATGTCTTCTATATGAACCGTGCCGCCACCGGGATTCCTGCGCATCAACGCCTTGACGACGTTGTCGGTAAGGCTGGCGACAACCTCCCTGACGCGTGCCGACGCCGCTCCCTGACCTCCACTAACGGCAATGAACGCCTTCGTCATTGCCACGCCGATCTTGGCCGGCTCGAAGCCGACTACGGCGCCGTTTCGCCGAATGACCTTGTAGTCTTCGTATTGAGGCTGCCGGTCGTCTGCCCTTGGTGCTTCCACCGGAAAGTTGGTGGCAACATTGGACGACGAAACGCTGGCGGTCACTTGCATTCTTTCTCCTCGGTCTTGATGTGTCGCCGAACGGCGACAATTTCTCGTTCGGACTTTGTTGTATTGCCCGCTTTCGCCGGACAGATAAATGGCGCTGTTCCGGCAAACACAATATCTTGTGGCACGCACATCGATCGGCACTAATTCTAGTGGTCGTCATTTTTCTGTCAAGAACTTTTTCTTTTTGAATTAGACCCCGCTCGCGCAATTGCGAAAGTAAAGCGCGAACATCGCCGGGGACTCCAGAACACTCGCCGTGCATCTTCGCGCGCCAAAGGATTCGGCGAATGCGATTCACTTGCCGGCATGCAGCGCCGGCGCGCAATGTTATTTAGCGTTCACTAGCCGTGATCACTGGCTAGCTGCACCGTGTTGAAATGTATTTCGACACTGTCCTCGATTCGTCGCGCGTACCCGCCTGCCATGACGACAGCAACCGGCACTGCGAGATCGGCGCACAAGGAAAACACCATTTGGTCACGCAAGCGGAGTCCGTCCTTGCTCAGCGAAAGGCGTCCGAGACGATCGCCCTCGAACGGGTCCGCACCGGCCAGATAGATCGCCAGATCAGGGCGGGAAGCGGAAAAAGCGTGATGCAGCCCTTGCGCAAGGGAAGAGAGATAGGCCTCGTCACCCGCAGCGTCGGGTAACGCGATATCCAGATCGCTTTCGGCCTTTCGAAACGGGAAATTCCTCGCCGCGTGTATCGAAAAGGTAAATATGGAAGGGTCATCTGCCAGTATCGCCGCGGTTCCGTCACCCTGGTGCACGTCACAGTCGACGATCACAACCCTGCGCGCCCGCCCCTCGTATTGCATTGCGAGTGCCGCAACGGCCGCGTCGTTGAACACGCAATATCCGGCGCCGCGATCCCTGAAAGCGTGGTGGGTGCCACCCGCAAGGCTCACCGCCACCCCGCTTTCGAGAGCGGCGCGGCAGGCTTCGATGGTGGCACCGGTCGATCGGCGCGAGCGTTCGACCATCTGCGAGGTCCAGGGAAAGCCGATCGCGCGAATTTCCGAAGCCTGCAGAGCGCCCGTGACCACGCGCCGCACATATGCAGCATCGTGCGCGCGCAGCAGGTCTTCGTCACTCGCAGCCGGCGGCACACGCAAAACCTCGCCGCGGGACAAATCTGCCGCCTCGACGCGCTCTCGCAGCAGCGCGTACTTCTCCATCGGGAAACGATGTCCCTCCGGGAGCGGCAACACAAAGTGGTCGGTGTAGAAAATCTTCACGCTAAACCCAGCAAACGGGCCCGGTAACGGTCCGCCCGGACGAACCGCCGGATTCAGACCTTGCGGCGCGCCGTTCCTTGCGGCGCCGCGAGCCGCGCCCATTCGAAGTACGGCCCCGGATCCGTTTTCCGCCCGGGAGGCAGGGCAATGTCGCAATGACCCACGCAATCCGTGATCGGGTACGCTTCGCGCAGGGCGCGGGTCAACCGCTCCAGCACCCGGTACTGCTCCTCCTCGAAGGGCAAGTCCTCGCTGCCTTCGAGTTCGATACCGATCGAGAAATCGTTGCAGCGCTCATGCGAGCGCCATCGCGAAGCTCCCGCGTGCCATGCGCGCTCGAGACACGGGACATACTGAATGAGCTCACCGTCGCGCCGGATGAGGAAATGCGCGGAAACCTGCAAGCCTGCAATTTCGCGAAAATAGGGGTCGGCGTCCGGGTCGAGGCAGTTCGTGAACAACTCGTCGATCGCGTGGCCGCCGAAACACCCCGGAGGCAAGCTGATGCTGTGAATGACAACGAGCTGGATGCAGCTGCCCTGGGGCCGTGCATCGCAGTTGGGGGACGGAAACTGACGGGCCGCGGGCAGCACACCGGCGGCATCGATTACCCAGTCCTTATCGTCCATATCGACGCCCGCGTACAATCGCTCCCCATCGTTATTCGATGCCAAGGCGCGCCTAATTGATTCCCAGGCGCTCCATGCGATAGCGCATCGACCGGAACGTGATCCCGAGCAGCTTGGCTGCTGCCGTGCGGTTGAACCGCGTCTTCTCCAGAGCTTCGAGAATTGCATCTTTCTCGACGCGATCCAGATAATCCTGCAGCGGATACTTGCCATTGGCTCCCACGGGCGGCGCAATGTCGTCCGAAACTGCCTGCGGGGTCAGTTGCAGATCGTTCAGGTTGATCGCGTCACCGCTTGACAGCGCAAGCGCCCGCTCCAGCACGTTCTCTAGTTCGCGCACGTTGCCCGGGAAATCGTAGCGGGCGAGCGCCTCCACGGCCTCCGCGCTGACATCCGGCTTCTTCGCCCCAACCGCAGCAGCCAGCTTCTCGAGAATCGCATCGACGAACAAGGGGATGTCCTCACGGCGCTCGCGCATCGCCGGCATCCTCAGCTCGATGACATTGAGCCGGTAGTACAAGTCGTGACGGAACTTGCCGGCGTCGACCTGTTCTCCGAGTTTCTTGTGCGTGGCGCTGATGATCCTGACGTCGACCGGCTCTTCCTGCGTCGAACCGACTTTCCGGACCTTCTTTTCCTGAATCGCCCTGAGCAGCTTCACCTGCATCGGCAAGGGCAGGTCGGCTACTTCGTCGAGAAACAGGGTGCCGCCATTGGCGGCCTGAAAGAAACCAACCCGGTCAGCGTCCGCGCCGGTGAATGCGCCCTTCTTGTAACCAAAAAATTCCGACTCCATGAGATTTTCCGGGATGGCTCCGCAGTTGACCGGAACGAACGGCTTTTCACCCCTGGCGCTCTTGCGGTGGATCAGCCTTGCCGCAAGCTCCTTGCCGCTGCCCGACTCGCCACTTATCTGCACGGGCGCCTCGGAGCGAGCGAGCTTTTCGATCAGGTCGCGAACGCTTTGCATGGTTGCCGAGTCGCCGAGCAACTCGTGTCCTCCGCTGGACTTCGGGCTTGCGCCCGGCTGCGGCAACGACAGTGCCGACTTGACCAGCGTGCGCAATTGCTCGAGCGATACCGGTTTCGCGAGGTAGTCGAATGCGCCTGCCTTGAGAGCAGCTACCGCATTTTCGGTATTGCCATGTGCGGTAATAACAGCGCATGGCAGGTCCTGATCGTTCTCGGAAATGTACTTCAACAGCTCCAGGCCATCGCCATCCGGCAGGCGCATATCAGTCAGGCACAGGTCGAACGACTTTTCCTTGACCTGCTTGATGCCTTCCTTCACAGAGGAGGCGCGCTCGACATCCAGCCCCATCTTTAGCAATGTCAATTCAAGCAGCTCGAGGATGTCCTCCTCGTCATCGACAATCAACACCGTGCGCGAGATCACCCCGCCGCTTTGTTCCCTGCGTCTCACTGCTGAGCTCCCTTGAAAAGAACACTGAATTGCGCGCCGTTACCGGAATTATCGACATATTCCAGTGTTGCGCCGTTTGCTTCACATATTTCACGTGCAATATACAGGCCCAGACCGGTGCCACTCGATGCAGTCGTGAAGAATGGTTCGAAAAGGTTACTGCGTAACGCTTCAGCCACTCCGGGACCGTCATCTTTCACGCTCAGCTCAATGCTGCCTGTCCGGCCTGTGCGGCGCACCGCGAGGACAATGCTTCCCGCTTGCTTGCGGCAGTAGCGCAGCGCGTTTCTGCACAGGTTCCACATGATCTGGTTCAGGTGGCTGCGGTCGAAGGTGACGTCGGGCTCGATCTTCGCATCAATCCGGATCACGCCATCGGCGACTTTCTCGATCTCCGCGAACTGGCCGACGAAGGTGCGCAAATAATCGACCACGCTGAACGTTTCTCGCAGAGCCCGGTCCCGGCGGTTGAGCCTGAGAACATCCTGGACCATGCGATCGAGGCGTTGGGTGTTGTCATGAATGATCTGCAGCAAGCGCATCTCCGCTGAAGCCTGGTTCGTCTCCTCTATCAGAAGCTCTGCTGCATGGTTGATCGCCGACAAGGGATTACGGATTTCATGTGCGATGTTGGCGGTGAGCCGCCCCAGCGAGGCCAGCTTCATTTGCTGCGCCTGGCGCTGGACGCGCGACAGGTCCTCGAGAAAAACAACGACCCCGGCGCTTCGCCCCTTGCCCACGGTGCGGAACCGGGGCGCAATCGACCGCCCTCCGTCGGGTGTTTGCATCGGTTCAGCCTGAACCCCCCGGTTTCGGACCCATTCCTCCAGGTGAGCGGCGAGCTTTGGTGAATAGTCCTCGAGTTTTACTTCCCGGTCCATTGCCACCGGGCCGAGCACCTGCTCGGCACGCGTGTTTATCTGGCGGACTACGCCCTCTTCGTCGACAACAAGAACGCCATCCTGCATGTCCTGGATGATCAGTTTGTTGATCTCCGCCATGCTCGCCAGGTCAACTTCGCGCTGCGCAACGATCGCTTCGATCGCGACAGCCCGGCTGGCCAGGGAGTGTCCAAGCCACGCGGTAGCGAAGTAACCCGCGCTCATCAGGCCGACCTGCAGAAAGAGCGCGGAATTTCCCTCCAGGAACAGCACTTCGTACAGTTGTTCACCAAGGATGCCGATCGAGGCCAGCGCAGCGTAGAACAGCGTCAAGCGCCCCATCGCCATCAGCCCGGCTGCGGCCAGCGACGGGAGCAGCAGCAGCCCGAGCCCGCTGGTGACACCGCCACTGGCGTGGAGCATCAGCGTGACCGCTACAACATCAAGACCCACATAAGCCGACAACTGCAGGTGAAACCCCGGCCGCCGCAACAGAATCGGCGCGAAGGCGATGACCGTGAGCGCGATGTAGATCAGGTCGGCATACAGGAAAACGCTCCGGTTGTAGGAGCCGAACGGGATGCTGTCCGACAGCCACATGATCGAGCCAAGCAGCACGAAGGCTACGATCAGCCGGTAGAAGTTGAAGTACAGCAGCGACTGCCAGTGTCCGGCGCCCGGTTCGCCCCCCGGCTGCATGATGGAATCAGGTAACGCTACAGACAACCGGCACTCCCGCGGAAACGCGCCATCACCGGGCTTCCGCCCAGGTCACTTTTTGGCAATGCGCTGATGCTCTTCACTACAGAAATTTTCACCCCCGGATGTCAGGCTTTCGCTGCGAGGCAAATGAACTCCGCAAACCTTGCAACGGACCATGTCCTCTGCGCCGGCTGGCGGCGCTTCGCGGCCGGCGTCACGGCGCCGCGAACTGTTCCTGATAACCGCATAGGCGACGATAAAAACGGCAATTAGAAGCAGGAACTTGGCCAAGCGCCACACCATTCATGAAAAACTTGAAAACGCCAACGGTCAACGGCGATCATCAGCGGCTACAGGGGTCAGGCGACGCTTATTGTACATCCGCCGGCATCGTGACCACCCTCCCGCCCGGCTGATGTCGCTGCGTTGCCGGCCTTCATCGCCGAATGCGCGATTCCCCGCTCAGTCCTTGTGGTATCCATATCCCTGCAGGCCCGGAATCCGGGCCTGCACAACATCGACGCTCCCGTCGTTCTCCACCGCATTGTCGACGTGCCCGGCAACCACTTCTCCACACACCAGACACCGGTTGGCACCTGTCCCTCAAGTCCCTTTCTGGCCAATCGCCCCGATCCACTCGCAGTGGAACGCGCAGGGTGAGAGCGCAAGACGATGCTGCCGGGCAAGCGCGCAGGGCACATGTAACCTCTGCTGCGCCGTCAGGCGAGATCCGGCAAGCCGGTCTATATATGTCCATATATATAGTGTCAGGAAGACACCAAGTGGTTGTTTACGAAGCTCGCGCGCAACGTGGACAGCGTTGACGACTCAATCGAAGGTAGCGGCTCGGCATACAGCCCGTCCCTTTGTGCCGGGCACTCGTACCGGCAAGCGATCGCGGCAGCAACCGCGACAGCGAATAGATCAACAAACGCCGCGGCTAAAAGTGTCCGTAGCCCAAGGCGTGGTCGGGGTGAGAGGATTCGAACCTCCGACACCTGCGTCCCGAACGCAGTACTCTACCAGGCTGAGCTACACCCCGACGGTGATCAGTTCAGTGATTGCGGCTGACCGCAAAGGCGGCTAATTCTAGCAAACAATCCCGGTGTTTTGAATTTGGCACCGACTCAAGCGCTGCCGTTGCAAGGCGCGACTCGGCGACCGCCCGGGAACGCGCATAGTCGAGCGCACCGCATTCGCGCATTGCCGCCACCACCGGCTCGAAGTCCGTCTCAGCCGGTGAGGCGACGGCCTTGCGGATAAGGTCCTGCTGGCCCGGCGCAGCGTGGCGCACGGTAAATATCAGGGGCAAGGTCACCTTGCCCTCGGCAAGGTCCTCGCCTATGTTCTTGCCCGTGTGTTCCAGCTCCCCCGAATAATCAAGAATGTCGTCAACGAGCTGGAAGGCGGTGCCAATATGCGCACCATAGCGCGCAAGCGCTTCTTCAAGCTCGCTCGACACACCCGAGACGATCCCGCCCAACCGCCCCGCGGCCTCGAACAATTTCGCCGTCTTTGAGCGCACCACACGGAGGTACTCATCTTCCGTGATGTCGATATTGTGGATGCTCATGAGCTGCAGCACTTCGCCCTCGGCGATGGTGTTCGTCGCGTCGGCAAGCACTTCCATCACCCGCATGTCCTGAACGCTCACCATCATCTGGAACGCCCGCGAGTAGAGAAAGTCGCCCACAAGAACCGATGCCGGGTTCCCGAATTCGGCATTCGCAGTGGCCCGCCCCCGGCGCATGCTGGAATCGTCCACCACATCGTCGTGCAACAAGGTCGCCGTGTGGATGAATTCGACGACTGCCGCCAGTTCGTGGTGCGCGCGGCCTCGATAGCCACAGGCGCCGGCAACCAGGATTAGCAGCGCCGGCCTAAGCCGTTTCCCGCCGCTTGAGATGATGTACTCGGCAACCTGCCGGATCAGCGCGACGTCAGAATGCAGCCGCTGGCGAATGACCGCGTTCACGGCCCGCATGTCCTCGGCAATCAGGTCAGTAAAGTGTTCCGCAGGCACAGTAATCTGGCGAAAATCGGCGATGGTAGGAAGTGGGGCGTAACAGTGTCAAGGAAGATCGGCCGCGATTGCAAGGCGGTAGCGCCAATATCGCGCCCAGCTTGCGCAATCTGGTCCTTTTTTGTAGTATGCCCGGTTTTCCCGAGGCCCTGTCAGGAGCTCGAAAATGTATGCGGTCATTAAGACCGGCGGCAAGCAATACCGTGTGTCGTCCGGCGAAAAAATCAAGGTAGAACAATTAGCTGCGGATGTCGGTAGCCAGATTACCATCGACAAGGTGTTGATGGTGGCGGACGGGGACAAGGTCTCGATCGGCAAGCCGCTCGTCAAAGGGGCCACGGTGCAGGCGACCGTGGTAAACCATGGCCGCGGCGACAAGGTTCGCATTTTCAAGATGCGTCGCCGCAAGCACTTCAAGAAACAACAGGGTCACCGGCAGAACTACACCGAGATCCAGGTCGATCAGATTTCCGTCTGACCGGCAACGCATTCCTGAGGAAGGAGCAGCAAAATGGCACACAAAAAAGCAGGCGGAAGCTCTCGCAACGGGCGCGATTCCAATGCGAAGCGACTCGGCGTGAAGCGCTTCGGCGGCCAGGTGATCCCGGCGGGAAGCATCATCATCCGTCAGCGCGGCACCCAGGTGCACCCCGGGGAGAACGTCGGAATGGGGCGCGACCACACCTTGTTCGCCAAGATCGAGGGCCGTGTCGAATTCAGCCAGCGAGGCCCGTTGAACAAGAAAACGGTAAGCGTCGTTCCGGCCTGAGGGATTTCCGCCTGGAGAGGAAGAAGCCCTATCGGACACGATAGGGCTTTTTTGTTGCCAACGCGCCAGCGCCGCCCGCAAAACTGCCCATGAAGTTCATCGACGAGGCCACCATCGAAACGCACTCCGGAAAAGGGGGCGACGGCGTCGTTGCGTTCAGGCGAGAAAAATTCGTACCGCGCGGCGGCCCCAGTGGCGGTGACGGGGGCCGCGGCGGCAGCTTGTTCATCCGGGCGGACCGCAATATCAACACGCTGATCGATTATCGCTACAAACGCATTCACCGGGCGAACAATGGTGAAAACGGCCAGGGCAAGGACCGCTACGGCAAGGCCGGCGAAGATGTCGTGCTGCGTGTGCCGGTGGGCACCGTGGTCACCGACGAGCAGACCGGGGAGCAACTGGCCGATCTGGCAACCGACGGGCAGACCGAACTGATCTGCAAAGGGGGCAACGGCGGCCTGGGAAACATTCATTTCAAGTCCAGCATCAACCGGACTCCGCGTCAGTGTACGCCCGGAGAACCCGGACAAAGCCGCCGGCTTCGTCTGGAGCTGAGAGTGCTCGCAGACGTCGGCTTGCTGGGATTGCCCAACGCCGGCAAGTCGACTTTTATCCGCGCCGTCTCTGCCGCGCGTCCGAAGGTCGCCGATTACCCCTTCACGACGTTGCAGCCCCACTTGGGGGTTGTCAGTGTCGGACTGAACCGGAGCTTCGTCGTTGCCGACATTCCCGGACTGATCGAAGGCGCAGCCGAAGGCTCGGGCCTCGGCCATCAGTTCCTGAAACACCTCCAGCGCACAAAGCTGCTGTTGCATCTGGTCGACATCGCGCCCGCCGAGGGTGGCAGCACAGCCGCCGTGGCCGGCGCAAAGGCCATTGTCGAAGAGTTGCGCAAATACGATGAATCATTGTTCGCGAAGCCGCGCTGGCTGGTGTTGAACAAGATCGATCTCATTGCGGAAGATTCCCGCGACACGGCGGTTTCGGATTTCATGGAGCAGTACCACCGGCAGCTCGGTGTGCCTGAGCGCAGTTTCACCGTTTCGGCACTGGCAGGCACCGGCTGCACCGAGTTGACCCGAGCCATTATGGATTACCTGTCTGCGATCGATGAAGCGGGTACAAAGTCCGCAGAAGCAACCTCAGGGGCACGCGCGCCGTGACGGACGAGGCTGTTTTTTCAACTGCGCGCAGAGTCGTCGTCAAGATCGGCAGCAGCCTGATTACCAACGGCGGACAAGGACTCGACCATCGCGCCCTTGCGCACTGGGCAGAGCAGATCGCGGACTTGCGCAAGCGAGGTTACGAGGTTGCCCTGGTATCGAGCGGCGCGATTGCCGAGGGCATGCAGCGCCTCGGCTGGAAGAAACGCCCGCACGCCGTCTACGAGTTGCAGGCGGCAGCAGCGGTCGGGCAAATGGGTCTCGTGCAAGCCTACGAGTCCTGTTTCCGGGAATTTGGCCTGCACACAGCGCAGATTCTGCTGACGCATGACGACCTGTCCGACAGAACGCGCTATCTGAATGCGCGATCGACAGTACGCACGCTGATTCGCCTTGGCGCGATCCCCATCATCAACGAGAACGACACGGTGGCGACCGATGAAATCCGGTTTGGCGACAACGATACGCTTGCGGCGCTGGTCACCAACCTGATCGAGGCACATGTGCTGGTCATTTTGACCGACCAGGCCGGCCTTTACACGAGGGACCCGCGCCGCGATAACCAGGCCGAGCTGATATCGAATGCCGACGCCGGTGACCCCGCACTGGAAAAAATGGCGGGTGGCGTGGGCACGCACCTCGGCAGTGGCGGCATGATTACCAAAGTGCTGGCAGCGAAGCGCGCGGCCCGCAGCGGCGCGCACACGATCATAGTCTCTGGCCAGGAGCCTGACATACTGCGGCGGCTTGCCGCCGGTGAATCGGCAGGCACCCTGTTACGCGCCAGGACCATGACACTGGCGGCCCGCAAGCAATGGCTCGCGGATCATTTGCAGGTGCGCGGCCGGATCAGACTCGACGACGGCGCGATCAAGGCATTGATCAGCGACCACAAGAGCCTGCTGCCGATCGGAGTGGTCGAAGTATCCGGTAGTTTTGAGCGTGGTGAGGTCGTCAGTTGCATGGACCAGGCGGGCAATGAAATCGCCAGGGGCCTGATCAATTACAACGCGTCCGAGACGGCGAGAATCCTCAGAACACCTTCAGCGCAGATCGAAGCGAAACTGGGTTACGTCGACGAGCCCGAACTGATACACAGGGACAATCTCGTTCTTCTGTGAATTAGCGGTGGTGAAACGCGTTTATTCCCCGATCGCGATCGCAAAACGACCATAGCGGCGGACGCGCAGGCCGCGATTGCAAACACCGTACACCGCTTCAGTCATCGGCAACCACACATACGTCACCCGCCCAGGGCGACAGATGCGAGGGTGCTCGCGCCGCTGGCGTTTTTCAACGACCAGAAGGATGCGGCAAGCCGTGTTTGAGTGCGGCGACCGCCTTCTCGCTACTCGATTGCGGAACGCTGTAGGGGCAAAAATAGTATCTGGCGAGTGCAAAGCGATGGTTGTTGGTCCGCTGGTCCCTTATCGGTAACCAGCTGTCGCCGCTAACCCGGGACCAGGTTCGATCCTTCGAACCAAACGCATAGGCCTTGTACTCGTTCATCTCACAACGCATGCCCTCGAAGCTCACGTTTTCTGCTCCAGCCGGCGAACGCGCGATCAGGGAATAGCGCACAACGCCGTCGTCACCAACGCTCACCGAGTTGGTGTCCACCAGGAAGGCGAAGGTTTTCGGACCGGATATCTCGACTTCGACGAGATCTTCCTCGCGTGGGTAAGCAGGCAGCACAATTTCCACTTCCTGCCACTGCGGCCCGGGCAACTCTTCTCGAGTAAACGACTTTCGCTTTTCAGCCTCGCGATCAACGGCAGGCCCGGTGGGGGAGGAACAACCCGCCACCAGAATTCCCAGAAGAAAACAGGCGACGCCCGCCGCGAAGCGGTCAGGAATCATTCGACGCATAGACATGGCCGCGCGTCAATGGATACGGAACCGAGCCGTCTTCCAGGGGTTTGGTTCCCAGGATCTGAAAGATTGATATCCAGCCGCGCTCGAATGCATGCGCAGACCCCGCCATGTAGATCCGCCACACCCGGTAACGCCGCTCGCCGACCAGTTCACGGGCTCGCGCGGACTTGGCCTCCAGCCGTCTGACCCAATGCCAGAGCGTCTTTGCATAATGCGGGCGCAATGATTCCGCGTCCCAGGTTTCCAGCCCCTGATTTGCCATTTCGCGGATCACACGGGAGACGTGGACCAGTTGCCCGCCGGGAAATACATACTCGTCCACAAATTTCCCGATGTCGCTGCCGAGTGCCCCGTCGTCCAGTGAATTGGTGGTGATGCCATGGTTCAGAACCACTCCTCCGGGTTTGAGCAGGGAATGGATCTTCTCGAAATAGATCGGCAGGTTTTTCTTTCCGACATGCTCAAACATGCCGACACTGGCAATCTTGTCGAATGGTTCCTCCGGTGCGACATCGCGGTAGTCCAGCAAACGCGCTTCGCATCGGTCCTCCAGGCCCAGTTCCTTGATCCGCTGAGTTGCAAACGCGTGTTGCTCGTCCGACAGGGTGATTCCGGTTGCCTTGACGCCGTAGTGCCGGGCCGCCCAGATGATCAGCGCGCCCCATCCACAACCGATATCGAGAAATCGCTCGCCAGGCTTGAGCCGCAACTTCCGGCATATGTGGTCGAGTTTCTGCTCCTGGGCTACATCGAGGCTGTCTTCCTCATGCTTGAAATAGGCGCAGGAGTAGACGCGGTTCCGGTCCAGCCATAGTTCGTAGAAATCGTTGCCGACATCATAGTGATGCTGTATCGCTCGCCGGTCCGCGGGACGAGTATGTTTCCACCAGTCAAAAATGGCGGCACGGCGCTGGTAGGTCGTCGCGTGCTCTGAAACCAGCCTCTCGCCGATCTGCATGGTCTCGCGGACATCGCCCTCGATATCGATCTGTCCTTCTACGTAGGCCTTTGCGATTTTGCCCAGGCTCGGGCGCACCAACGAGGAAATGGCAGTAGGTGACTTGAGCGTCAGGTGAACCTTCGGCTTGGCCTGGGGCGAAATGGTGCTGCCGTCCCACAATGACACCGCAACCGGCAAGCCAAGCCGCGACAGCCTATGCTCTATTTCGCTGATCATGCTCATTGCTCAAACCACGTCTGTCTGATGATTAGGGCGAATGGTCACATATTGGTGACCATTTCATCATTTTACGGTGGTCCGGAGCAGATGGACATGCCTGCAGTGGCTAAAGCACCAGATCGTTAATCAGGGATTGCCTGACTGCCTCGCTCACCTTTTGCGCCGGCACGGTGTAATTCGGGTGGTCGATCCCGATCGCCAGCGGCCGTCCTTGTTTCAAGGCTTGCTTCATTCCTGCAGTGAGTTCAAAGCGCATGAAATGTACCGAAGAGGTCTTCTCGGCGGTTTCGCGCTCCAGGTCCTCATCGGCGATGGCAAACACTTTCGGCTCGCCTTCGACCTGAACCCAGACTTTATCTTCGATGTCGATCAGCCTTGCGAGCGCCTGCTTTCGCTCGGATTCGTCAGGGTATTCAATCAACATCGTCGCCTTCCAGTTGCTCCCGTCCGGGATCAGCGGGTTATAGGCTTCCAGCTCCTCCACAATCGCATCTTCCTCGAACACCCGCTCCGCTCGCAGCATCTCCTGTATCTGGTAGCGAATCGTCAATTCGTCTTCAAACAGCAAGGTAACGTGCTCGCCAAGGTGCAGTTTGCGATTGTGTTTGTGCGCCATGACCCGCTTGCGGAAATCATTGCGCTTGACCGCGTACTCCTCCAGCGGCATGAGACTTTTTCGGGTAACAGCCGGCATTTATTGCATCTCCCTACCAGGTCTTACAGCCCGTAGGCCATACGTATAAGGGTCAACGGGTGTTGCTTTTCAGCGGGCGCCGCATCAGCCGCACGCATCCCCTGAGCGATGTGACGGCCGGCGATTGCGCAGTCCGAGCTGATGTAATCCGGTCCTGGCTCGGCCATCTGCCGGAACACCGGCCGGCCGATCTTCATCGAGTCGGAGAAATACTCGCTCTTGACGCCCCAGGTGCCGTCGTGTCCGGAACAGCGTTCGACGGTTGTCACAACGGTATCGGGCACTTTTTCCAGCAACTCGCGTGTCTTCTGCCCCATGTTCTGCACCCTGAGATGGCAAGGGATGTGATAGGACACCTTGCCAAGCGAGCGCTTGAAATCCGTTTTCAGAAGCCCGTCGCGGTTACGCAACACAAAATACTCGAACGGGTCGAACATCGCCTCGGCAACGGTCTTTACGTCCGCATCGTCGGGAAACATCAGCGGAAGTTCCTGCTTGAACATCAAGGTACAGGACGGCACCGGCGTCACGATCGCGTAGCCGTCGCGCGCGAGGGAGGCAAGCACCGGAATGTTCTTTTCCTTCAATGCGGCTACTGCATCGAGATCGCCAAGCTCGAGCTTGGGCATGCCGCAGCACGCTTCTTTTTCGACAATCCTTGCGGGAATTTCGTTGTGCTCGAGAATCTGCCCGAGATCCCGCCCGATTCCGGGCTCGTTGTAGTTCACATAACAAGTGGAAAAGATCGCGACCTTGCCGGGCGTATTCTTGCCGTCCTTGACAGGGAAGTCATCGCGAATGTGCGCATGCTTGCGGAATGTTGCACTGTCGTATTCCGGCAGTTCGCGATCCTCGTGGATGGCGAGCGTGGAAGCCATCAGCTTTCGCGCCGCACCGTTCTTGTTGACCGCGTTGACCATATGCACGACAACCGGAATCGACGCCAGCTTGCCGAGCGCGTCCGTGCTGGACAACAACTTGTCGCGAAAGCGTGTCTCGCCTTTCTTGAATTTCACTGACTTGGCGCGCAGCATCAAGTGCGGGAAATCCACGTTCCATTCGTGCGGCGGCACATACGGGCACTTGCTCATGTAGCACATGTCGCACAGGTAACACTTGTCGACAACCTTCCAGTAGTCCTTCTTGGCGACGCCATCGACTTCGAGCGTCTCGCTCTCGTCGACAAGATCGAACAGCGTCGGGAATGCAGTGCACAAGCTCACGCATCGCCTGCAACCGTGACAGATGTCGAACACCCTCTCCAACTCATCGAACAGCTTGGTTTCATCGTGGAAATCCTCTGATTTCCAGTCGATCGGGTGTCGTGTTGGTGCTTCAAGGCTTCCTTCGCGCATATTGACGGATCACCAGTGAGGAAATAACGAGCGGCAAACGCGAACCACCCTGTCAATCAACAGGACAGTTCGCGATTCGATCAGGCTGCGGCCGCACCGTTTGCAGCCGCGGCAAGCCCTTAGTCTTCCAGTGCGTCGAGGGCTTTCTGGAAGCGATTGGCGTGCGACCGTTCGGCCTTTGCCAGCGTTTCGAACCAGTCAGCAATCTCGTCGAATTTCTCGTCGCGGGCGGTTTTCGCCATGCCGGGATACATATCGGTGTACTCGTGCGTCTCGCCGGCAATCGATGCCTTGAGGTTATCGCGGGTGCGGCCAATTGGCAGCCCGGTTGCCGGGTCGCCCACCTGCTCGAGATACTCGAGGTGGCCATGGGCGTGGCCGGTTTCGCCTTCCGCCGTCGACCGGAAAACGGCAGCAACGTCGTTTTGCCCTTCGACGTCGGCCTTGTTCGCGAAGTAAAGATAGCGGCGGTTTGCCTGTGATTCGCCAGCAAATGCTTCTTTCAGGCTTTGCTCGGTCTTCGAACCTTTCAATGCAGCCATTTTATGAATACCCCCAAATAGTTAGGATTTATAGACGTCCAAAACGCCGCCAGCGGGATCCGGGCTGGCAACGACAGCAATTAGACTAAATCTAATCTGTAGCCGGAGTTTAGAGGGAATCCGGCGATGCTGTCAAACAAACAGGGTTAGTGTGTACTAGCACACTCTTGCGGGATTGACTGCGCAACGGTCGACCGCGGGGGAAATCACAGGGCGGGTTAGCGGCAACCGCCGTACAAGTGCCCACCCTCGCGATATGACCTTTCACCCGCGCGGTAGGTATGGTTGTTGCACCAGATCGTATGCGCGGCGCGCCTGAACACCGGACTGCCCCACTAATTCTATTGCCCGAAAGTGTATTTGCCCCAACGTCAAGCCGACCCCGGTTCAGCCCTTGCGCGACACCCATCAAACATGCTGAAAGCGAGTGCCTTCCTGAGCGGGCCCGATCAGGACGAACTGAGAGGGTTCGGCCGCACCATTGCCGAGATCCAGTGGCTGCTGGTGGTGCTGGTTCTGGTCTATCTGGTTGCCGTCGATCTTGACGAGGAATCCGGAGTCGCCATCTACTCGGCTCTGGGCCTGCTCGGCGCATTCGTGCTCACCCTGCACTACATTCAGTTCTACAAAAAGGAAACGCTCACCAAGCTGGCGATCGAAACGGTGGTGATGTTCGCCTTCATTACCTGGGTGACCTGGTACTCCGGAAAGATCGACAGTCCGCTTCTCAATCTTTACCTGCTGCCGATCATCGCCAGCTCCCTGATCCTCGGCAAACTGATTACCTCGATCCTGACGGGCGCCGTGATTCTCTGCTACGTGGCGATGGCAAATGATTCCGGTCTGAGTAACCCGGAGACGCTCTCTTACTGGGTGATGCTGTTTGCCCTCATTGCACCGATCGTACTGGTGGCATACATCACGACCATGCTATCGGCGGACATCCGCTATGCGATGGCAAAGATCAAGCGCATCTCCGACACCGACGAACTGACGGGTGTCTACAACATGCGTTCTTTCTCGACGATTCTGCGGCGTACGTTCCAGCAATCGGTCCGGCACGCTCATCCGCTGTCGATCGTCATGATCGACTCCGACAATCTGAAAGCGGTCAACGACACACACGGCCACAATGCCGGCAACAAGCTGCTTCAACACCTCGTTTACAAGGTCAGTGAAGAACTGCGGCGTACGGACATCGTCGCCCGTTATGGCGGCGACGAGTTCATCGTGCTGCTGCCGGAAACCGGGCGTCAGGGCGCGATGGAAACCGCGGAGCGCATCCGCCAGGCATTCGAAATCTCCCGATTCGAGTATCGCGGAAACAGTCTCGGCGTGACGGTCAGCCTTGGTCTCGCAAGCTACCCCGAAGACGGCGCCAACGTGGACGTCATCGTCGACAAGGCGGACAAGGCCTTGTACCGCGCAAAGCGGCTCGGGCGCAACCAGACCGCCCTCTACGAACCGGGAGACGATCCACACGCGTCAGCGCCGAGCCGGCCGGACCTGAAGTACGAAGTATCGTCGTAAAACGCCGCAGCTTCGTTCGGCGGCCACCAGCCGGGAACACCCAGCACCGGCAACGGTGAAAGCGAACGGCCATGGAGCAGGTTTCCCGGCTCCAGTATGTACGCCCCCAGGAGCCGGTCGGCCTCCGCGTTGAGCGCCACTCCCTCCAGTTGGATCACATCAGCGGGTACCGGGAGCAATACCGATTTCGCCGTCATTCCGATAAACGGGTTCAGCGCTTTCTCGTACATGGCGTGACCGAACACCAGGAATCGCATGTCCGAACGCACCGCCTCGCGGCACTCGACAAACAATTCCTTCCACCGGAAGCGCCGCAGCAATTCGAGCAACCCGACATTCGAGGAAAGCACCACCACACCGTCTTCGTCAAACAGGGTGAGCGCGTCACCCAACGCTGAACGTTGCGGGCTTTTCTGCGCCTTCAACGAGGCGAAATGACGCGCGTTGATCGCCGCCTTGCTTCGAGGAAACGTCATCCAGACCAGCGCGTTGAACAGATCATGCCAGTTCGACTCGCGCACCATCACTTCTCCCCGAAGGAAGATGCGCGGCTCGTAAGCATCCTCAAACCGGGCCGGCCTGCCCTCCTGGGGAACAAAGCGTATCGGTTCGCCATTTGCGTTCACGACCAACCGGTCGCGCCTCTGCGCAGCGTCGTTGAGCGCAGCCACGTCAGGCCAGCGATCAACCGGCATGCCGCGCAATACCGGATCCAGAGAAGCGAACAGGGCGTTCCCGCTCGCCCGGAACACGCTCCACGATGACGCGTTCGCGGCCGCACGGGCCTCATCGGTTAACATTGGCTATAGACAAATGCTGGGCTGGAAATACAAGCCGGGAAGTGTATCGTGACTGAAAGAATCGATTGTGCCGTCATCGGTGCGGGTGTCGTCGGACTTGCGGTCGCCCGCGAACTCGCGCTTGCCGGGCGCGAAGTCATCTTGCTGGAAGCCGAAGACGCAATCGGCACCCACACCAGTTCGCGCAATTCCGAGGTCATACATGCCGGCATTTACTACCCGAAGGGCTCGCTCAAGGCGCGCCTTTGCGTCGAAGGCAAGAAACTGCTCTACGCCTACTGCCGCGAACGCGACGTCGCGCATGCTCAAATCGGCAAGGTGATCGTTGCCACCAACGAATCCGAGCTGGCCGCCGTCGGCGGCTACATCGGCAAGGCGAAAGACAACGGCGTCAACGACCTGCGCAACTTGTCCGCACAAGAGTTGTCCCGCATGGAGCCGGCGCTGCGCTGTGTCGGCGGCGTCTTCTCGCCATCGACGGGCATTATCGACAGCCACGCGCTCATGCTCAGCTTGCAGGGTGACGCCGAGAACGCCGGCGCAATGATGGTTTTCAAGAGTCCGATCGGGTCCGGACAGATCACCGGCGACGGCATTGAACTTGAAGTCGGTGGTGCCGAGCCGATGTCCATCGTCTGCAACAGCGTCGTGAACTGCGCCGGACTGCACGCCACGCATGTCGCACGGACGATTCACGGGGTGCCTGCGGACAGGATTCCGCCAGCGTACTTTGCCAAGGCACACTACTACACGCTCAGCGGCAAATCGCCGTTCAACCACCTCATCTACCCGGTGGCGCAAACGGCATTTCTGGGGGTGCACCTGACCCTCGACCTGGGCGGGCAAGCGCGCTTCGGCCCCGACCTCGACTGGATCGATGACGTCGACTACACCTTCGATAACCAACGCGAGCCGCTGTTCTACGACGCGATCCGCCGCTACTGGCCCGACCTCAAGGACGGCCAGCTCCAGCCCGGCTATACCGGCATTCGCCCGAAAATCTCGGGTCCCACGGAAGCGGCGGCCGATTTTCGCATCGACGGCCCCGCCGATCACGGCGTCCCGGGGCTGGTGAACCTGTTCGGCATCGAATCACCGGGGCTGACCTCCTGCCTGGCGATAGCCGAACATGTCGGGAGTTTGTTGTAACGCGCGACCTTCGCGGCGTAGTCATTCAGATTTGCAGGCCTGACCACGAAACCAGACGTCGCCTGCCAACCATCCCACACGCCCAACCCCTTCTGAACCGCCGAGTAACACAGGAGCGACAGGGGAAGTCGGCGAGGACTGTTTGAGTCCGTGCGGATTCTTCGCGCGGGCGAGTTCCGCAGCCGCCGCGCTACCCCCGGCTAACCAGAACGACAAGGGTTGGCTGCAGAATTCAGCTCATAAAAAAAAGCCCCGACAAATCGAGGCTTTTTTCATCATTTGGCGAGGTCACGGTTCACGCCGCTTTCTTCGCACTCCTGATCGCCTGCCAGACTTTTTCCGATGTGGCCGGCATCTCGATGGTCGTCACACCAAGCGGGCGCAAGGCATCCAGCAAGGCGTTGAGTACCGTTGGCGTGCCGCCGACCGTACCCAACTCACCGACACCTTTGGCACCGAGCGGGTTGATCTTGCAAGGCGTCGACTCGTCGGTGTGCGTGTCGAAATCCGGCAAATCGTCGGCACGCGGCAGGCAATAATCAAGGAGTGACCCGTTGAGCAACTGGCCGCTGTCGGGTTCGTAACAGGCTTGCTCGAGCAGCGCCTGGCCCACCGCCTGGGCAATGCCGCCGTGAACCTGACCGGCAACGATCAGCGGATTGATCACCCGCCCGACGTCGTCCATCGTCGTGTAGCGAACGATTTCGGTAACGCCGGTCTCCGGATCGATTTCCAGCTCGCACACGTGGCAGCTATTGGGCCAGGACGGACCGTCAACTTTCTGTGTCGTCCTGATCGCGATACGTTTCTCCGGTTGTTTGGCTGCCAGTTCGAACAGATCGATACCCATGTCGGTCCCGGCAACGGTGAAACGCCCGTCTTCGTAACCGATGTCCGACGCCGAAGCCTCCAGCGACTCCGCCGCCAGTTCCTTGCCTTTTTCAACCGCTTCCTTCGAAGCGGTCTGCATCGCCGAGCCGCCGATATACAGGGAGCGGCTGCCCATGCTGCCGATACCCTGTGCGACGTCGCTGTCGCCCTGCACGATCTCGATGCGTTCCGGATCAAGGTCTAGCGTCTCCGAAAGGATCTGGATATAACTGGTTTCGATCCCCTGCCCCATCGCCTGCATCGCCGTGTAGACACGCACTTTGCCGTCAGCCTCGACATGCAGATCGATGGTCTCTTCGTGCACCACTCCGGTCCATTCGAGAAAGGTCGAAATCGCCCGCCCGCGCAACTTGCCGCGCGCCGCCGATTCCTTCTTGCGCTTCTCGTAACCCTTCCAGTCCGCCTGTTCCAGGATCCGGTCGAGCATGTGGGGAAAATTCCCGCTGTCGAACTTCTCGCCCATCGGCGTCTTGTAAGGCATCTGCTCGGGCCGGATCATGTTGCGCCGGCGCAACTGCGCCGGATCGATCTTCATTTCCGCCGCCGCCTGATCCATCAGCCGCTCGATCAGGAATATCATTTCCGGCCGCCCGGCGCCGCGGTAAGCGCCCACCACGTTGGTATTCGTCAACAGCGCGGTTCCCTGCAAATGCAAGGCGGGAATGTCATACACGCCGGTGACTACCTTGGGGCCGACCGCCACAACGATCACCGCACCCGGCCCGCTCGCATGCGCGCCGATGCTTCCCTGGATGTCGACCCGCAAGCCGAGAATACGGCCGTCGGCGTCCAGCGCCAGTTCCGCACGGTCGATCTGGTCGCGGCCATGATTGCCTACCAGGAATTCCTCGCTGCGCGTGGCACGCCAGTGCACCGGGCGCTTGAGCTTGCGCGCGGCGTAGGCGCACACGCAGTCTTCCGGATAGAGCTGGGTCTTCATGCCGAATCCCCCGCCGACATCGCCGACGCGCACGCGGACCTGCTCTTTCGGAATCTTCAGGACGGCATCAGCCAGCGTGCCCTGCAGGCCGGCCGGATTCTGGCAACTGGTATAGAGCGTGACGCGCCCGGTTTTTTCGTCGAAGTCACCTATGCTGCCGCGCGGCTCCATGGTTACCGGCACCAGACGCTGGTTATACAGTGACAGGCTGGTTACGTGCTTGGCCCTGGCAAAGGCGCCATCGGTATCGTCCTTGCTGCCGAACACGGTCTGCGCCGCGATGTTGCCCGGCGCGCCCGGCCAGATCAGCGGCGCATCCTTCGCCGCCGCCTGCGCGATGGTGACGACAGCCGGCAATTCCTCGTACTCGACGGCGACCCTCTCGGCAGCATCTTCGGCCTGCGCGCGAGTCTGCGCGACCACCGCGGCAACGGCTTCGCCGACGTAGCGCGCCGTATCCACGACAAGCGGCCAGTGCGGCGGGCCATCCATGTCCTTGCCATCGGCCCGCTTCAGCCCGGCACCGGTCGGCAGCGGCCCAAGCCCGTCGGCCTCGAGGTCGGCACCGGTATACACGGCCACGACACCGGGCATCGACGCGGCGGCCGAAGTATCGACCGATACAACGCGCGCGTGAGCGTGCGGGGAGCGAACGAAGGTCACGAAAGCCTCCCCGGGCAGCGTCATGTCGTCGAGGTACTGTCCCGTTCCAAGCAACAGCCGCAGGTCCTCGCGCCGCTTGATTGCCTGTCCAATGCCGTATTTAGCCATTTGCGTGTCCTGTCTGGATTTCATACATACGTTGGCGAACTCGGCCGTCGCCATCGGCGACGGGTCCGGATAGGGGATTCTACGATACTCGCGCCGGCATTTTCCTGCGCAAACCAAACTCCGGTTGATATGCGGGCGCACGTTGTCTAGCATTCAGTGTTTCCGGCGAGCCGCAACCGCTTGCCACGCCAGAACAAACGCTGAACAAGGAAACGCACATGCCAGTCCGGCTCTCCATGACCGTTAACGGCAAGGCCGTAGCGGCCGAAGTTGCCTCGCGCACCCTGCTCGTCGACTTTCTCCGGGACCAGCTTCGCCTGACCGGCACGCACATCGGCTGCGACACTGCGCAGTGCGGGGCGTGCACCGTTCACATCGACGGACGGGCGGTGAAATCCTGCAACATGCTCGCCGCGCAGGCTGATGGCGCCAAAGTCACCACCATCGAGGGACTTGCCGACTCCGAAGAAAAGATGCATCCGATGCAATCGGCCTTCCGCGACCACCACGGGCTGCAATGCGGTTATTGCACGCCGGGCATGATCATGAGTGCACTCGACCTCGTCGCCCGCAATCCCGATCCGGATGAGGCGCAGATCCGCGACGGACTGGAAGGCAATCTGTGCCGCTGCACCGGGTACCACAATATCGTCAAAGCGGTTAAGGCCGGTGCTGCGGCGATGAAGAAATAGACAGGGCAGCAGTGACAAGAATGACGGCGGCGGACAAGCCGTGGCGGCCGGCGCACGAAGGAATCGATAGCAGGCTCGCCAGTTAATCAGCGGACCGCTTGCAGCGCCATCAACGAACGCAAACAGTAACGACAAAGCACGAAGCTCGCGGAGATCACCATGTACGAATTCAACTATCAAAAAGCCACCAGCGTCGCCGATGCCGCCGCAAAGCTCGGCGCCGGCGAAAGCGCCCAGCTGCTGGCCGGCGGCCAGACGCTGATCGCCGCAATGAAGCTTCGCCTCGCCAGCCCCACCGATGTCATCGATCTTGGCGGAGTTGCCGAGCTACGCGGAATCAAGGCGGATGGCAAGGGCATCACCATCGGCGCGATGACGACGCATGCCGAAGTCGCTTCTTCGAAAGACGTCAACAAACAGATTCCCGCGCTCGCTGCGCTCGCCGAGAGCATCGGCGACCCGATGGTGCGCAACATGGGAACCATCGGCGGGTCAGTGGCCAATAACGATCCCGCCGCCGATTATCCTGCCGGCCTGGTCGGGCTGGGTGCCACGGTAAAGACGAATCAGCGCGAGATCGCCGCTGACGATTTTTTCACCGGCATGTTCATGACCGCTCTCGAACCGGGCGAGATCATCGAGTCGATTCGCTTTCCGAAACCGGCGCGTGCCGCTTACATGAAATTCGCCAATCCCGCGTCGCGATACGCCATCGTCGGCGTATTCGTCGCCCAGACCGGTGACGCGGTTCGGGTCGCGGTGACCGGCGCCGGTGCCGGTGTTTTCCGTGTGCCGGAAATGGAGCAGGCTCTTGCCGCGAAGTTTGCACCGGACGCTATCGCAGCTATCACCGTGACCAGCGACGGGTTGAATGCCGACATGCACGCCAGCGCCGAGTACCGCGCGCATCTGGTCGGGGTCATGGCCAAACGCGCAGTGGAGCGGGCGCTTGCCGGATAAGCCCCGCCTTCATCCGGATTCCGTAGACGACACGCTCAAGCTGTTATCCGCCGCCGACTATGTCGCCGGCCGGCCGCTGTCTACGGCACTCTTCCTCGCGCTGCGAATGGGCCGCCCGCTCCTGCTCGAAGGTGAAGCTGGCGTCGGCAAGACCGAAATCGCCAAAGTGCTCGCCCAGACGCTGGACCGGCGCCTGATCCGGCTGCAATGTTATGAAGGGCTGGACATCGCCTCGGCCGTTTACGAATGGAATTATTCGCGGCAGATGATAGAGATCAGGCTGGCCGAAGCTGCGGGAAACGAATCGCGCCAGGCCCTGGAGAACGACATCTTCTCGCAGCGGTTCCTCATTCGCCGTCCGCTGCTGCAGGCGCTGGAACCATCGGACGCGCCCCCGGTGCTGTTGATAGACGAACTCGACCGCAGCGATGAACCGTTTGAAGCGTATTTACTCGAGGTGCTCGCCGACTTTCAGGTCACCATCCCCGAAATCGGCACCATCCGCGCCGAGCGGCCGCCCATCGTCATCATCACCTCCAACCGTACCCGCGAAATTCACGATGCGGTCAAACGGCGTTGCCTGTATCACTGGATCGATTATCCGGGCAGCGCCGAAGAGCTGGAAATCGTCAGACGCAAAGCGCCGCGGGCACAGCAGGCGCTGGCACAACAGGTTGTCGCCTTCGTGCAGAAACTGCGCGCCATGGACCTGTTCAAATTACCCGGCATCGCCGAGACAATCGACTGGGCCAACGCCATGGTGGAACTGAATTGCCAATCACTCGATCCCGAGACCGTCAACGATACGCTCGGCGCGCTGTTGAAATACCAGGACGACGTCGCGCGCGTGCGCGGCGATGAAGCCTCGCGCATACTGGCGGAAATCCGCAAGGAACTTCCACTCAACCACTGAAAGCGGAACTGCCGGAGCAAAAGTGTCCCCCGCTGCCATGTCCCCCGGTGGTTATCTGTCTGAAAATGTCGTGCACTTTGCGCGCGCCCTGCGCCGCGCCGGCGTACCGGTCGGCCCCGACAGGGTCATTGACGCATTGCGCGCGCTGGCGCTGACCGGTGTTGCCCGGCGCGATGATTTCTACTGGACTCTCGCGACCCTGTTTCTCAATCGCCGGGAGCAGTTCGAGGTGTTCGATCAGGCGTTTGGCCTGTTCTGGCGCCGCCGCGAACTGCTCGACCAGATCCGTCCCGGCCTGCAAGACATTGCGGCGGCAGACGACGAAACGCTCCCCGGACAACGCGTCGCCGAGGCACTTGGCCTGACACGCGAAGCGGCCTTGCTCAAAGAGGCGACACCGGATGAAACGGGCAGCGCCGCTTCTCACCACGAGCAACTGCGTCAGAAGGATTTCGACACCATGAGCAGCGCCGAGCTGGCCGAGGCGAAGAAAATGATCGCGAGCCTTCGGCTGCCGATTGCGCAAATTCCAACGCGGCGTTTGCGCCCGTCAGCACACGGACGCCTCATCGACATGCGAGCCACGCTGCGCGCTAGTATGCGCGGAAATCTGGACGTCATTCCGCTGGCACGCCGGTCGTTGCGCAAGCGACATCCGCCGCTGGTGGTTCTGTGCGATATCTCGGGATCGATGAGCCGGTATTCGCGCATGTTCCTGCACTTCATGCATGCCATCACCAACGACCGTGACCGCGTCCACACTTTCGTGTTCGCCACCCGCCTGTCCAACATCACGCGCTATCTGCGGCATCGCGACGTGGATATGGCGCTTGGCGATGTCGCGCAGGCAGTCAGCGACTGGTCAGGCGGCACCCGCATCGGCGCCACCATCAGTGAATTCAACCTGCGCTGGTCGCGGCGTGTGCTGGGGCAGAATGCAGTCGTCATGTTGATCACCGACGGACTCGACCGCGAAGGCGGCGCGCAACTCAATGATTCAATGGAACGGCTGCGCAAATCCTGCCGCCGGCTGATCTGGCTCAATCCACTGTTGCGTTTCGATGGCTTTGAGCCGCTCGCCACCGGCGTGCGCATCATGCTGGAACACGTCGACGATTTCCTGCCGGCACACAATATCGACAGCCTCGCCGGCCTCGCCAACGTACTGGCGAAGCCGCATCAGGCGCCGTTCCGATCAGCCGCATGAAGAAAAACGTCGCGACCGTGAAGTGCCGGGGGTCTCTTTACCGAACAGTTATTCCCCGGCGAGCTCCCCGGTCAGAGGTTGACCGCCGTCAGGCGGCTTCGCGCTTGGCCTTCTCTTCCGCCGCCTTCGCCAGATCCAGCGCCACGTCGACGATCATGTCTTCCTGACCGCCCACCATGCGACGGCGGCCCAGTTCGACCAGAATGTCGATGGTCTTGAGGTTGTACTGCTGGGCGGCTTTCTCGGCATGACGCAGGAAGCTGGAGTAAACACCGGCATAACCCAATGCAAGCGTTTCGCGGTCCACCCGTACCGGCCGGTCCTGCATCGGCCTCACGATGTCCTCTGCCGCGTCGATCAGCGTGAACAGATCGCACCCATGGTTCCATCCCATGCGGTCGGCTGCGGCAATGAACACTTCCAGTGGCGCGTTACCGGCGCCAGCACCCATGCCGGCGAGGCTGGCATCGACGCGGTCGCAGCCTTCCTCAACGGCGATGATGGAGTTGGCCACGCCGAGGCTGAGATTGTGGTGGGCGTGCATGCCGGTGTGCGTTTCCGGTTTGAGCACGTCCTTGAAGGCACGGAAACGGTCGCGAATGTCGTTCATGTTGAGCGCGCCGCCGGAGTCCACCACATAAACGCACACCGCGCCGTAGTCTTCCATCAGCTTGGCCTGTTGAGCCAGGCCTTCTGGAGTATTCATGTGGCTCATCATCAGGAAACCGACCGGCTCCATGCCGATTTCGCGCGCATATTCCAGGTGCTGCTTCGAGATGTCGGCCTCGGTACAGTGGGTGGCGACACGCACCACGCGCGCGCCCGCATCGTAGGCGGTACGCAGATCGTGCACGGTGCCGATGCCCGGAATCAGCAGCGTGGCAATCTTGGCGTGATTGAGCTCGCTCGCTGCTGCCTCGATCCATTGCACGTCGGTATGGCGCCCGAAGCCGTAGTTGAACGACGAGCCCTGCAGGCCATCGCCGTGGGCGATCTCGATGGAATCGACTTTCGCCTTGTCCAGCGCACGGACGATTTTCTTGACGTCATCGGTACCGTACTGGTGGCGGATGGCATGGGAGCCATCACGCAGCGTGACATCCGAGATATAGATTTTCCTGTCCACTTTCTTGTCCATGGTTCGTCCTCCCTCAGGCCGCTTCGACTGCAGCGTCAGATACCATGCGCTCGGCGAGCTTTTCACCCGTCGCCAGGGCAGCGGAAGTCATGATGTCCAGATTGCCCGCATAGGCCGGCAGGTAATGCGCGGCGCCTTCGACCTGCAGGAACACGGATGTTTTCAGCCCGGTCATCTTGCCGACGCCGGAAATGTTCAGCGGATTGCTCTTGTCGAAGGTTTCGAACTGCACCCGCTGCTTGAGCCGGTAACCCGGCACGTAGGCATTGACGCTCGCCACCATTTTTTCGATAGCGGCCTCGATTTTCGCCTTGTCGGCGATGTCCGACAGCACGTACACCGTGTCGCGCATCAGCAGCGGCGGTTCGGCCGGATTGAGGATGATGATGGCTTTGCCCTTGACGGCCCCGCCAATGACTTCGATGGCCTTCGACGTCGTCTCGGTGAACTCGTCGATATTGGCGCGCGTGCCCGGTCCGGCAGACTTGCTCGCGATCGAGGCAATGATCTCGGCGTAGTGCACCTTCGCCACACTGGCGACCGCCGCGACGATGGGAATCGTCGCCTGACCGCCGCAGGTGACCATGTTGACGTTACTGGCGTCGAGGTGCTCTTCCAGGTTCACCACCGGCACGCAGTAGGGGCCAATCGCCGCCGGCGTCAAATCGACCATCCTGATGTCGGGCTTGACCTCGCGCAGCCGCCTGTCGTTGGCAATATGGGCACGCGCCGAGGTGGCGTCGAACACAATATCGATATGGCCGAACTCCGGCATCTTGATCAGCCCCTCGACCCCTTCCGCCGTGACTGCCGCGCCAAGGCGCTTGGCGCGTGCCAGGCCGTCCGACTGCGGATCGATGCCGACCATTGCGCCCATTTCAATGTTCTTGCCGTTTCGCATGACCTTGATCATCAGGTCCGTGCCGATGTTGCCCGATCCGATGATCGCGGCTTTCAGTTTTGATTTCATAAGCTTGTTGCCCTCCACGTCAATCTGACCAGGGGAATTTCCGCGACGCGCCCAGCGGCCTGCCACCACCGGTTGAGGCGTGCGTAGATGAATTTACCAAGTATATCGCTCATGGCGCTCCCTTGCCCCATCCGGGCCCGATGCTCCGGCACTCTAAGGGGTCCCGTGGCCGGACCCATCCGACTCCTTTAGTATTCGGGTTTTGCGCGTGCCTGCATTTCGAACCTGCTCGGCCTGGGCACGCAATATCAGGGGGATGTAGAAGAAATGAACAAGCTCGATATGAAGGGCCGTAGCGCCATCGTCACCGGCGGCGCATCCGGAATCGGTGAAGCAACCATCAGACGGATGGCCGATTCCGGCGCCAACGTCGCCATCTGGGACATGAACGAAAAGGCGATGGCCGATCTTGCCGGCAGCATCAAGGGCGTCAAGACGCATACATGCAAAGTGGACGTGTCCAACCTGGCGCAGGTCGAAACTGCGTTCAAATCGACCGTCGCCGCTTTCGGCAAGGTCGACGTGCTGGTCAACTCGGCGGGCATTGCCGGCGTCAACGCCATGGTCTGGGAATATCCCGCGGACGAATGGCAGCGCGTCGTCGACGTTTGCCTCAACGGCACTTTTTACACCTGCCGCACGGCCACACCGCACATGATGGAAAACGGCTATGGTCGTATCGTCAACATTTCGTCGGTGGCAGGCAAGGAAGGCAATCCCACCGCGTCCGCTTACTCCGCCGCCAAAGCCGGCGTCATCGCACTTACCCGATCGCTCGGCAAGGAACTCGCGACCAAAGGCGTACTGGTCAATGCCGTCACCCCGACGACGGTGAATACGCCGATCCTGGCGCAAGTGTCACAGCAACACATCGACTACATGAAATCGAAAATCCCGATGGGTCGTCTGGGCGAAGCCGAAGAACTCGCCGCGATGATTACCTGGCTGTGCACCGAGGATTGCTCTTTCAGCACGGCGGCGGTATTCGATGCATCGGGTGGCAGGACAACTTACTGACGTGTTAAAACGCTCAACGCAGAGGTCGCGGAGGACGCAGAGGAAAAACCAAAGTCAGAATCTCACCACAAAGACACCAAGAACACGAAGAAACACAAAGTAACTCAGGACAGTAGGGCGTCAATGAGCGCAGCGAATTGCGCCGGACGAAACAGCATCCAGGAATTCACGAAATAACACTCTCACCGCAGAGGACGCTGAGGAAAAGCGAAGAGCTTTACTGCGAAGACACGAGGGAGTGGAAAGAAGTCTGGTTGTTTTCTTCGTGTAACTTTGTGTCTTCGTGCCTTTGTGGTGAAAGTTTTTCACATTCATTCAAGCAACACGCAAGGAACAGAACATGAAAATCAAGGCCGCCGTGATCCGTGAAATGGGATTGCCCCAACCGTATGCGCAGTCCAAGCCAATGAAAATCGAGGAAGTCGAGCTTGCAGCGCCCGGCGAACGCGAAGTGATGGTACAGATCAAGGCGGCGAGTCTTTGTCACTCCGACCTGTCGACAGTCAATGCCGACCGGCCGCGCCAGATGCCGATGGTGCTCGGCCACGAAGCCGCCGGCGTGATCGTCGAATGCGGGCCGGGCATCACTGACGTCAAACCCGGAGATCACGTGGCCCTCGTCTTCGCACCGAGTTGCGGTGAATGCATTGCCTGCAAGGAAGGGCATCCCGGCCGTTGTGAGCCGGGACAGAAAGCCAACGCGGCGGGCACCCTGCTGGGCGGCGCGATCAGGCTGAGCCAGAACGGCCAGCTCGTTTATCACCACGTCGGTGTTTCCGCATTTGCCGAATACTGCGTCGTCAACCGCGGCTCCCTGGTGAAGATCGATGATCAGCTGCCGTTTGACGAGGCGGCATTGTTCGGGTGCGCCGTACTCACCGGCGTTGGCGCAGCGCTGAACACCGCACAGGTATTCCCGGGCGCACGTGTCGCCGTCGTCGGGCTTGGCGGTGTAGGCCTCAATGCGCTCATTGGCGCGAAAGTCGGTGGCGCGTCGGAGGTGATCGCAATCGACGTGCATGACGACAAGCTCGAGTTCGCGAAACAGCTGGGCGCCACGGCCACGGTCAACGCCAGGGACGAGAACGCAATCGAGCTGGTCAAGGACCTCACCAACGGCGGGGTGGATTTCGGTTTCGAAATGGCCGGCTCGGTGCAGGCCATGGAACTCGCGTATCGCATCACCCGGCGCGGCGGGACAACCGTCACCGCCGGCCTTCCCCACCCGGAGGCACGCTGGCCGCTGCAGCACGTCAACCTGACGGCTGAAGAACGTACGGTGAAGGGCAGTTACGTTGGATCGTGCGTACCCACGCGCGACGTGCCGCGCTACATCGACCTGTATCGCAAAGGCATGCTGCCGGTGAACAAGCTGATGAGCGATCACATTGGCCTGGAGCAAATCAATGAAGGCTTCGACCGGCTTGCCTCGGGCCACACAGTACGCCAGATCATCATGATGTAGCGCTTGATGCGCTCTTTCTGTCAGGGGCTTGGATCGCCCTGGAAAAAAAACCCGAAAATCTCACCACAAAGACACCAAGGACGCCAAGCAGCACCAGGAGAACAGCAATGAAGTCTTCGTGACCCCTGTGTCTTCGTGAAACCTTGTGTCTTCGTGAAACTTTGCGTCTTCGCGCCTTCGTGGTGAGGTTCTTTCGATTATTCTCGATCAACCGCGATTCCATAGAGAACACTCGCAATCTCCCGATATGAATTCACCACGCTACGGCGCAGACGCGCTCACCAGTTTTGCAACCGCCCTGCTCGACCGGGCAGGCATGGAAAACGACAAATCGAAAGTCGTTGCCGAGATACTTGTCGAAGGCGATCTGCTCGGCCACGATACCCACGGCCTGCAATTGCTTGCGCCGTATCTCGCAGACATCGAGAAAGGCGAACTCGCTACCCACGGCCAGCCGCGGGTGATCGCTGACCTGCCGGCCGCCGTCGCTTGGGATGGCAAACGTTTGCCCGGCACCTGGCTCACCGCGACCGCGGTCGATCTCGCGTGCGAGCGCGCAAAAACGCACGGCACCTGCACAGTGACGATCGCGCGCGGACATCACATTGCCTGCCTCGCCGCGTATCTGAAGCGCGCCACCGACCAGGGCATGGTGGTAATGATCATCTCGTCCGCGCCGGAGAACCATTCCGTCGCGCCGTTTGGCGGACGCTCCGGCGCGATCACGCCCAATCCGATTGCCGCGGGATGGCCCACGGAAGGTGATCCGGTGATGATCGACGTGTCGATGTCGATCACCACCAACGGCATGGTGGCGCGCATGAGCAAGGAAGGCCGCCGCCTGCCGGGCCAATGGCTGATCGACGCCGACGGCAATCCCACCGATGACCCTGCGGTGGTCACGCAGGATCCGCCTGGCTGGCTGCTGCCCGTCGGTGGCATCGAGTACGGCCACAAGGGCTATGCGCTGGGATTATTGATGGAAACGCTGACCCAGGGCCTTGGGGGGCACGGCCGTGCCGACCCGATCGAAGGCTGGACCGGCGAGGTGTTTGTACAGGTGTTGAATCCGGCACTGTTCGGCGGCAGCGAACCGTTCCTGCGTCAGACGACGTGGCTGGCCGATGCCTGCAGAGCCGTTCCCCCGCGCCCCGGGGTGGAACGGGTGCGGCTGCCCGGTGAGACGGGATTGCGCCGCCGTGAAAAGCAACTGCGCGAGGGCATAGAGTTATACGCCTCGATCATGCCGGCCCTGTCTTCGTGGGCGGACAAATTCGGTGTCGCCCTGCCGCAATCGATCGCATGAATCCGGCGCGCGCGCATCAACGTGCACTGCTGCTCATGGTCGGCGCAACGCTGTGCTGGTCCAGCGCCGGCGTGCTGGTGCGCAACATGCGGATCACCGATAGCTGGGAAATCACTTTCTGGCGCTCCGTCTTCATGATGCCGTTTCTCGGCGGATGGTTGTGGCAACAATACCGGGGCGGGACATGGCGAAGAATCCGCGCGGTCGGCATGCCCGGCATCGTGTCGGGTTGCCTGTTCACCATCATGTTCGTCGGCTTCATCTTCGCGATGGCGCACACGACGGTCGCCAACACCCTGATCGTCATAAGCAGCGCGCCGTTTTTTTCCGCGCTGTTCGGCTGGCTGTTTCTGCGCGAGCGGGTCGCGCTGCGCACATGGCTGGCCATGCTCGCGGCATTTCTCGGCATCGTCGTAATGTTCCTTGGAGCGGCGTCGCATCACCGCTGGATCGGAGCCGTGGTCGCGTTCGCGGTCCCGGTCGCCTACGGCCTCAACGTCTGCCTGCTCAGGCACATGCACGCGACGGTGGACATGATTCCGGCCCTGCTGGTCGCCGGCGTCATCTCGGCAGCGCTTACCCTGCCCTTCGCTTTACCATTTGAAGCCGGCGGGCGTGATCTCCTACTGCTTGCCGTCATGGGGGCGGTTCAGCTCGGGCTCGGTTGCGTATTGTTGATGATCGCATCGCGCACGCTCGCCGCGGCGGAAATCGGGCTGGTGTCGATACTGGAGACCGTTTTCGGTACCTTGTCGGTCTGGGCGCTGGTCGGCGAGCGGCCAAGCGATGCAGCCCTCGTTGGCGGGGCCGTCGTCATCGCCGCGCTGACGGTCAACCAGTTGCTTGCGCCGCGCAAACGCAAGGACGTCGCACCCGTCGTCATCACATGAGGAAGAGAACATGAGCAAACCGGAAGACCTGACCGATCGGCTGGAAAAACTCTACACAGGGGCGGTGCACGATGTGCTGCGCGCCATGGGACATGGCAACTGCGTGCTGCCGAACGAAATAAAATCCCTCGATCCGGCCAGAAAACTTGCCGGCGAAGTCTACACCGTCAGTGGTCACATCGATCAGTCGCGCGACCCGCATGACACCTTGGTGCAATGGACCGGCCTGCTGTCAGCGGCCCCTCCCGGAAAAGTCCTGGTATGCCAGCCGAATACCCACATGGTGGCGCTGATGGGCGAGTTGTCCGCGGAAACCTTGCACTACAAGAAAGTCCGCGGCTATGTCGTCGACGGCGGTTGCCGCGACACCGAGTTCATCCTGAAGATCGGATTTCCGGTGTTCTGCAGTTTCACCACCCCTGCCGACATCGTCGCGAGATGGGTTCCCGACCGCTTCGGCGAACCGGTAACCATCGGCACCGTCACCATCAGAACCGGTGATTACATCCTGGGTGACCGTGACGGGCTGGTGGTGCTGCCGGCGGCAATCGCGCGCGACGTTGTGAACCGGACCGAGGAAGTGGTTTCGACCGAAAACAGGGTGAGAACAGCGATACTGGACGGCATGGACCCGCAGCAGGCCTACCTGAAATTCGGCAAGTTCTGATGCCTCCATTCACCATCGACGGCGCGCGAACAGCCCGTGCGCAACGCGCTGCCGGCCGGGTCAGGCAGCACGTGTGACAAATTCAGGAGAAAATAAGAAGAAAACGATTGAAGCTGACCGGCCGATGGCGCGGAACGTCGCAAGCCTCCGCGCACCGGCAGGCGACCCGCATTCAACAGGGAAGGATAGGGAAATGGCATCCCGTCGTTCGGCCTGTAAGCGGTGGAATCAACGAGAGTCACTTAAATATCAACGGCATATGGTCTGACACTTGCACGCAGACAGCGACCCGGGACGCCACTGAAGGCTCCCGGCAACACACCCGGCCTGAGCAGGAGGAAAAACCATGTCGACCAACCCTTACGCAGCGCCCACAACCCACGTTGCCGATGTTCGTGAACCGGCTCGCGAGGGAAACTTCGTCGCCGGGGGCCGCGCCCGGCCGGCGGGAAACGGGTGGGACTGGATCAAATCGGCAAGAGAACTCACCAAATCCCGTGTCTGGTTATGGATGGGTGTCTTCGTCATCTTCGTCATCATCGGCGTCGGAGTCAGCGCGATCCCGATGCTGGGTCCGGTGGCGATGTATTTCATCATGCCGGTGCTGATCGGCGGCGTCATGCTCGCCTGCGACAAGGCATTCAAGGGCGACGAAATCACTTTTGGCGACTTTTTCGCCGGCTTCCGTAGCCGCTTTGCCAGGCTTGCCGGTGTCGGACTGGCGACCCTGCTCCTCTATCTGGTCATCTTCGCAGCCATCGCGGTGATATTCGGCTCTGCCGCCGCGCTGGTTCTGTCCGGAATGAACAAGCCGACGCCTTCCGACCCGGCCTTTGCCATCGCCGTGCTGCTCGCCGGCCTGGTTGTCATGGCCTTGAGCATACCGGTCTACATGGCATTGTGGTTCAGCTATGCGCTGGTGGCCCTGGACGATTTCCCGGTGATTCAGGCATTGAAAACGAGTTTCTCCGGGTGCGCGAAGAACATCTGGGCATTTCTCGTCTACGGCGTGATGGTATTCCTGCTTGCGATCGCCGCCTCGATTCCGTTCTTGCTCGGCTGGCTGATTTTCGGGCCCGTCCTGATGGCCTCCCTGTATACGGGCTACCGGGACGTCTTCTACGAAGCGTGATACGGCGACAGTGCTCGACACAGCGCGCCAGGTAGCAACTCCCGAGGGAATCGAAATCACATTGCGGCTCGCCGGTCCCGTGCCGCGCGCGCTTGCCTATCTTCTCGACCTGCTGATACGCGGTGCCGCCCTGATTGCCCTCTCGATTGCCGTCTCGGCATTGGGTCAGTTCGGCATGGCGATATTCCTGCTCACGGCATTTTTGCTCGAGTGGCTCTATCCGGTCGTATTCGAAGTGCTCGCTTCAGGCGCCACGCCGGGCAAACGCGCCATGGGGTTAATGGTTCTGAACGACGACGGCACACCGGTCCGCTGGCCCGCGTCGCTGACGCGCAATCTGTTGCGGGCTCTCGACTTTCTGCCTTTCTTCTATTTCATCGGCTTGCTCGCGATGGTGATCAACAGCGACTTCAAGCGTCTCGGCGATCTCGCCGCCAATACGCTGGTTGTGTATCGTGAACACAAACCGCTGAAGGCAAGCATTCCCGAATCGGCAGCCGCCGTACCACTCGTGACGCTGTCGCTGAGCGAACAGAGAACGCTGCTCGACTTCGCCGAACGCACTTCGCGGATCACGCCAGAGCGCGCCGCAGAACTGGCGGAAATCGTTTCCCCGCTCGTCGGAGACAACACTGGTCAGGCCGCAGTCCGGCAGATTGTCGGCATCGCCAACCACCTGGCTGGCAGAGGATGAAACAGGCCGCTTTCGAAAACTGCTATCGCGACGAAATCGACCGCTTCGAGGCGTGGCTCGATCTCGCGCCGAAACAGCGGCGCCGGATGAAGCATGACGCTACCACTGGCCTCGCTACCGATGACGTGCCTGCCGCCTATCGGCATCTGTGCCAGTTGATGGCCCTGGCACGGGACCGGCAGTACAGCCCGGACCTCGTCGACCGGCTGAATCATCTCGTGTTGCGGGGGCACCACGTGTTATACGGCCCTGCCGGCGGGCAGCGCACGCGACTGCTGGCGTTTCTCGCAAACGGCTTTCCCGCGTTGGTTCGCGCCGAGCGCTTGCTGGTGCTGGCCGCTGCGCTGCTGTTTTTCGGGCCGTTGCTGTTGCTGCTGGTGGCGTTGCAGTGGCACCCGGATTTCGTCCTGCATTTCGTCTCGCCCGACCAACTGGCCGAGTACGAAGAAATGTACGACCCGGCAAACGCACGGCTGGGACAGCGCGACTCGGACGACAACGTCATGATGTTCGCCTTCTACATCTGGAACAACGTCAAGATCGGGATCCAGACGTTCGCTACCGGACTGGCATTCGGTCTTGGAAGCGTTTTTTATCTCTTGTTCAACGGCACCGTGATCGGCGCGATTGCCGGTTACCTGACAGCCGTCGGCCATGGCGAACCGTTCTGGTCCTTTGTGGCCGGGCACAGTGCGATGGAACTCATCGCCATCGTGCTCTCTGGTGCTGCCGGAATGAAGCTCGGCGGCGCCGTTATTGCGCCGGGTAACCTCTCACGCAAAGCGGCACTGGTCGAGGCGGCCCGGCCGGCAATCCGCATCATGTACGGTGCGGCGCTGATGTTCCTGCTGGCCGCATTCATCGAAGGTTTCTGGTCGCCATTGAAGGCTTTCCCGCCAACGGTCAAATACGCCGTCGGCTTGGCACTATGGGCACTGGTCGTGGCCTACTTCACGATGGCGGGGCGCAGCCGTGCAACTTGAGCGCATGACGGTCGGCGTACGGCCACGCTCGGGTTGGGAGTCGCTCGACCTCGGATTCCAGATGGCTCGTCTATGGTGGCGGCAGGCATGGGGAATCTGGTTAACGCTGTATGTTCCGGCGGCCGCTGTGGCGCTGATGGTGTTTTCCAACAAAGTCTACGCAGCGCTCGCGCTGTGGTGGCTCAAACCCTTGTTCGACCGCGCGGTACTTTACGGTCTCAGTCGGCTGGTATTCGGCGAACCGACGGGTGTCGTCCCGGCACTGCGCAATGCCGGCGACTGGCTGCGTCCGGGGTTGTTTCTCGCCCTGAGCCTGCGGCGCTTCGAATGGGCGCGCTCGTTCCAGTTGCCGGTAACCTCACTGGAGAAACAGACCGGCAAGTCGGCCCGGCAGCGGCGCGCCGTTCTTGGCAGCCGCCTGCGCGGCACGGGGATCTGGCTGACCGTGATTTGCCTCCACTTCGAGATGATTGCAATGTTTTCGCTGGTCGCACTCGGCAACATGCTCATTCCCTCCGGCGGCGAACTCCCCGGACACCAGACCGGCGGCGTTGGCGATCTCGAGTTCTTCGATCTGATGTCGTGGAGCCTGACCGAAGCAATCTGCTATCTGGTTGCCGTTTCCCTGATCGAGCCGTTCTACGTTGCGGCAGGCTTCAGCCTCTACCTGAACCGCCGAACCATCCTCGAGGGATGGGACCTGGAAATCCGTTTGCGCCAGATCAGCAATCGTCTCAGGTCCCTGGCTGCATCAATGGTGATTGCAATGTGCGTTGCGGGTCTGGCCGCTTCAGGGGATGGCAGGGCATACGCCGCGGATGCTCCCGCACCGAGAGCAGCGGAGGAAATTGCGCAAGTGCTGGCAGATCCCGATTTCGACCAATACCGGGATGTCACCCGCTGGCAGGCGCTCGAACCGCGCAAACCCGACGTGGAAGAGCCTTCGCGCTTCGGACAGTTCTGGAAAAACCTTGCATCGTTACTGGCGGACATTTCGCAAGCATTGCTGTGGGTGGCAATGGCGGCAGTCACCGTGATTCTGTTGCTTGCATTGCGGCGCTACGTCCCCACGCCAGGGGGCCGCAAGGCGGGTGGCGACACGCCGGCGACGAACCTGTTCGGACTCAACATCGCGCCGGAATCGCTTCCCCGTGACATTTCCGCCAACGCCTCCCGCCTGGCCGAACTGGGGCGGTTGCGCGAGGCACTGTCACTGCTCTATCGCGGGGCGCTCTCGACATTGATCCACCGCTATCGCGTCGCCATACACGCCGGCACAACCGAGGACGAGTGTGCGCGGTCAGCCACTTCCGCGCTCGACGTGGCCGGTGCCGGTTACTTCCGGACTCTCGTTACAACCTGGCAACAACTCGCCTACGGTGAAACAAAACCAGATCGGTTTCAGGTGAATGAACTTTGCCGTGGCTGGGACGCGCACTTCGGAACGCGGGACGGCACGGCAGCACAGGAGCGAACATGAGCCTGCGCGAAGCGCTCGTGATGATGCTGATCGCCGCCATCGGTGCGGCAGCATCCGCCTGGTTCCTTGCGACACATGAACGCGTCACCGAGCCCGTGTGGACAGGCTTTCGTGGAGAGGCGAGGCAAAATCCCTGGCTGGCCGCCGAGCGATTTCTGAACCGCGTTGCGATACCCGCGGAAGAACTGCGCACGCTGCCCGAATTGCGCACGTTGCCGCCAGGTGCGGCATTGATCGTTCCGGCCGCGCACCAGAGCATATCGACCCGCCTGCGCGAAGCGCTCGTCGTCTGGGTGCGGCAAGGCGGCTACCTCATCGTCGAAGCCGAGCCGGCGGCGCAACGTGATCCGCTGCTGGACGCATTCGGTGTGAAACGCGCGGCGGCAAGACGCGAACAGCGCAGACCGGAAGGCGACGAACCGCAATACGACCAGATCAAGCTGCCGAACGCGGAAGTGCCCGCCACTATCGATCTGAATAGCGTTGTTTCTCTCGAGGCCGGTGAGGCGTGGTTGCGTGCGGGCACACGGTCGGGCACCGGGCTTCTGGCAGTGCGGTTCGGCAACGGCATGGTCACCGCACTCGGCGACCTGGACTTCCTGTCCAACGGTGCGATCGGCAATCACGACCATGCGCAGTTCCTGATGGACCTGGTGCGGCTGCGAGAGTTTGCATTGCCGGCCGGCGCGGGCGCTGCTGCCGGTGCACAACAGGGCGCCGCCGACAGACAACCCGTGCTGTTTTTCAATCGTCCCGACAAGCTGTCGCTGATCGACTGGCTCGCCAGCAACGCATGGGCGCCACTGACGGGCGGCGCAATCGCGCTCCTGCTCTGGATGTGGCGTGTCACCCCGCGTTTCGGCCCGGTCTTGCCCGACCCCGAGCGCGCGCGGCGCAGCTTGCTGCACCACCTGCGCGCGAGCGGGCGATTTCTCTGGTCGAACGGGCACGCCAACCGGCTGCTGGAATCGTCACGCGAGGCCTGCCTGCGCCGGGTCCGCCGATCGCTGCCCTATTTCCACAGCGCCTCGCCGTCCGAACGCATGTCGCTACTGACGCAGACACTCGGCATGAAGGAAGAACAGGCGCAGCGCATCGTACAGCCACAGGAAGTCGGCAACATGATGCAGTTCCTGCAGACCATTCGTGTGTACCAGCAGGTGTATGCACGCCTCGCCGAACGCGGTTCCGGCTCTTCCGCAGGCCACGGCTGACCCTGGTTGCGGACACCGACATTTCATTGCAGACACTAACGAAGACGAGACCTCACCATGAATGACTCGACCCGGATCACTGACTCAACTCCGATGAATGACTCAACCCGGCAACTGGAACAGGCACACGCGATCGCCCGCGATCTGCGCACACAGATTGGCAATGCGTTCGTCGGCCAGGACAATACCGTTGGGCAGATTCTCACCGCGCTGATCGCGGCCGGCCATGTCCTGATCGAGGGGGTGCCCGGTCTCGGCAAGACGCTGCTGGTCAGGGCGCTGGCCCGCACATTTGCCGGCGAGTTCGCCCGCATTCAGTTCACACCCGACCTGATGCCGGCTGACGTCACCGGACACACTCTCTACGACCAGAACAGCAGCCAGTTCACGACGCGGCGCGGGCCGGTGTTTACCCACCTGCTGCTTGCGGACGAAATCAACCGGGCTCCGGCGAAGACCCAGGCCGCGTTGCTGGAAGTGATGCAGGAGGGACAGGTTACGATCGAAGGCGAATCGCATCAGCTCGAGCAGCCGTTCATGGTGCTTGCGACCCAGAACCCGATCGAACAGGAAGGCACTTATGCGCTGCCCGAGGCGCAACTCGACCGTTTCCTGATGAAGGTGCGCATTGAATACCCGGAGCCCGATGAAGAGATCAACATGGTGGCGCGCGTCACCGGCAACCAGGTCGGGGAAAGACTCAACGTGTCCAATGTGAGCAGTATCGTCAGCCCGGCAGACATCGTCATGCTGCAAGCGTCGGCGGCATCGATACACGTGGACGATACCGTGTTCGACTATGCGGTTCGCATCGTGCGTGCCACCCGTAACTGGAGCGGTGTCGCGGCCGGAGCGGGTCCCCGAGGCGGCATCGCTCTGGTGCGCTCGGCGCGCAGCGCTGCGCTGATGCAAGGCCGGAACTTCGTAACGCCAGACGACATCAAGAGCGTGGCACTGCCGGCATTGCGTCATCGCATTACCCTCTCGCCCGAACTGGAAATCGAGCGCCACTCCACCGACAGCGTGCTTGAGCGCGTGCTCGATGACGTCAAGGCGCCCCGCAGCTAGACGCCAGGGCGACCGGGCGCAATACCAACACAACGAGGCCATGCAGCCGAAGGCGCGACAACGAAAATGCTGATCCCTTCACGCAGACTCGTGCTGTTGTCTATCGGGCTGAGCCTGGCAGGCCTGCCGGTATCGTTATCTGGCGCCGTTGCCGCGGCCTGGCCAGGCGCTTTACTGCTGCTGCTGGGCGCGGCGATTGCCGATGCCGCACACGCCCGACGACTCGCCGTGCCTCTGGCAGCCCGCCGGGTGCAGGGTTCACTGCCGCTGGGTGCCATGAGCGAAGTATCGATCCGGCTCGAGAACCGCTCAGCGCGGGCGGTACACATTGAGGTGTACGACTGGCATCCGCCGCAACTCGACGTCGACGGGCTGCCGCACGCGCTTACCCTTCCGGCTGGGGGCTGGTCGGAACTGAGCTACCGGATTCGCCCGCATGAACGCGGCGACATCGAATTCGGCCGGGTGCAATTACGTGTTGTTTCTGCGCTTGGCTTGTGGCGCGTCCAGCGCTTCGCCGGCGACGCGCAAACCGTTCGCGTCTATCCTGATTTCTCGCGGCTGGCCGGTTTTGCACTGATGGCAACCGATCATCGGCTGTCGCAGATCGGCGTGCTGCAGCGCCGGCGTCGCGGCGAAGGTCTGGATTTTCATCAGCTGCGCGAATACCGTGAAGGCGACGCGCAACGGCAAATCGACTGGAAGGCCAGCGCGCGCATGCGAAAGGTGATCTCGCGCGAATACCAGGACGAACGCGATCAGCAAATCGTGATGCTGCTCGACTGCGGCAGGCGCATGATGGCGCGCGATGATGCGATCTCCCACTTCGACCATGTGATCAACGCGGCACTGCTGCTCGCCTTCGTCGGATTGCGTCAGGGAGACGCGGTTGGCCTGCTAACCATGTCCGGCCCGGCACGCTGGCTGTCACCGCGCAAATCGCGCGCCACGGTGAACACCATCCTCAATGGCGTTTACGACTTGCAACCGACCGTTGCCGCAAGCGACTACCGTCTGGCCGCACTCGATCTGATGCAGCGGGTAAGAAAGCGTGCACTGGTTGTCGTGTTGTCCAATCTTCGCGACGAGGATGACGACACGCTCTCGCCCGCGCTGAAACTGCTCCAATCGCGCCACCTGGTGCTGTTTGCCTCACTGCGCGAAAGCATTCTCTCCCGTGCGCTCGAAACGCGTGTCGACAACTTCGACCGTGCCATCACTCACGCCGCCGTCGCCGATTACCTTCACGGCCGCAGGCGCATGTTCAACCGCCTCGAGAGGTTGGGCGCGATGTGTGTCGATGTCGAACCCGAACAATTGCCTATCGCCCTCGTCAACAGTTATCTGCAAATCAAGCGTAGCGGGCGCTTGTAAAACGAGATGGATTGATCCGCGTCAAGGCGCCGCCTCTGTCTCAAAAAGATAATTGGCCATATGTTTTGGAGAGATTATCGAAGATGACCATACTTCGAAGGGTTGCATTGGTGATAGTGGGATTGCCGTTCATGACGACGGTTGCAATGGCAGACAAATTCGACGCCTGCCCGGACCCGGAAGCCGCGCGCAAATGGGTCAAGGCGTGCATGCAGGAAAACCCCTACAACACAAAAGAGAGCTGCGAAGAACGGGCCCTGGCCAGGTTTTGCGACGGCAAGAAATAAGGCAGTAACGGTGGTTGTTGCGGTCATTGCGAATGCGCGAGCGCAAACCCCCGCAACGAACAGGCCGCGCAGAAACAGCCAGGGTTAAAGTGGCTAGTTCGATCGGCGTAACCGCATGCTTTTCAGCAAATCATCGATCGGGGTACTGGCGGTATGCCCTTTTTCGACAATCTGCGCGCACGGGTCTTCAGCTGCATTGAGTTTGCGGAAGAAGTTCGTCGCCAGTATGGAAAGACCCAGCGTCGCCCAGGCAGCCCCTCCCTGCACGATGACGTCCTCAGGGCTGAGCCCGACTTTCGGTTGCTCGATGGTTCCGCGGATCGTCGCAAAGTCACCTGCAAGTTCGAGGATGCTGAAACTCCACCACTTGCGCCGCACCGCCTTGAAGCCGAACAATATCTCGCGCGTCGACAGATTCGCCGCGCCGCTGCCCAGCAAATCCATGCGCTTGAAACGCAGCGCGATGCCGTCCGGGGAACTGGCCACTCCGTCAGCGATTTTGAAATAGGCGGCTGCGCATTCAAGGCTGTTGTAATCCTCCGGTTTCTTTCCGGGGGTCAATGTTTCCAGCAGATCGGACGAAATCGCTTCATACCAGAGCGGGGAATCGACGGTGCGCACCCGGCCAGGCCCCGTGTTAAGCAGGATATCGCCTCGGGAAGAAGCATACATTTCGCGTGGCGTTGTTCCCTGAGCGGCAAGTTGTACCCGAACTGAAATCCGGGGCGCGTCCTTGTAACGGCGCTCGACGCCTTCGGGTAAGAGCGTATCGCGGTCGAGATTGGTCGTGCTGAAATCGAGACCCACGACCGGAATGTCCCGGCGCGCGTCAACCTGCAGCGTCGCGCTGCCGCCTCCTTCCGCTATGCGCACTGACGCCTTGAGCAGTCCGCTTGCCAGCGTCGATTGCAAATTGAAATCGTCCAGTTCAAGGCCGCGCCCGATCACGCGTCGCGCCTTGAGTTGCAGTTCGGCGTCGTAATTGCGCAGTGCATCCAGATCAAAAGGCCGATCAAGCCTGGCGATCCGCTCGTCTTCCGGGATCTTTTCCACTGTCTCGGCATCCCAGGGCCTGAGGTCAATCAGGTTGCCGGAGAGTTCAAGGACCAGTTTGATCCGGTCCTTGCGATGCAGCTGCGCGCGTCCGGAAAGGTCCGTCTCCCCCGCACGAATTACCAGTTGTTCCAGCGAAAACAGCTCTTCGTCGAGGACTGCCTTGGCTGCGGCGGCGAATGGCATATCCGGCAACAGCGATCTGTTGGCCAGCGGCGGCAAGCTGGCCAGGCTCTTGACATTCACCTGGACATCGAGCGGCGAGCGCGCTGGTTCGCGCAAGTCGGCAATAGTGCCCTGTGCAAGAGCATATGCATTATTCGAACGCACATCGATCCGCACAGGCACGTCACGGCCACGCCGCAACGCATCGAGCGCACTGCTGGCGGTGACATTAAAGGTATTTTCGCGCACAGCCATGCGCATGTCGGCCACGACCTTCGGCCATGCCTGCTTTCCCTCTAGCAGGTCGGCCAATGGTCCGCCGGTCAACGTCAGGTCAAAGGGAAACTCACCAAGCTCGCCGCGGGATTCGACGCGCGCGTTCACGCCCGGACCGGCGATCAGACTCGCCCGCTGCATAGTCAGCTCCGTTTCATGGTCCCTTCGCTTGAGGGCTGATGCCTCGACGCGCGCCGACACTTTCGCGTTTCTGATCCAGTCCCGCAACGTGATTCCATGCGTATCGACAGTAGCCGAAGGCTGGCCAACCTTGCCTTCCAGCACGGAATCCACTTCGATTTTTTTCAGAACACTCGCGACATCAAAGTCGCCTGCAGACACGGTTGCACTGAGATGGGTGTCGTTGCTGCTTGCATCAACAATGAGTGAACCGCGAAATGGAACATCCGCCAGTGTCGCGTTCATCCGGGGCACACGCAGCCGCCCCCGGCGCAGCGTCGCGGACCCGCGCTGGTTCGTTATCGATACCGGCAAGCCCTTTATCCGTCCTGTCTCCAACGTAATGTCGGCGTCGAACAGGCGCAACAGGGCCAGAGGCAACCGCTCATCGAGGCGACCAGCGCTGCGTTCGTGTTTGTCATTTCCGCTGCCGCCGGTGGCCTTGCCAGTTCCTGCCGGGTTCGGGACCTCGAACAGGGGCACACGGATCTTCGCGTCCATGTAAGGCCGCCTGTCTTTCCACTGCAAGCCGCCATCTGCAAAAAGCGATGTCTTGTTCACGACCCCGCGCAAACCGTGAACCCTGAGCTTGCCGTCCTGCAGAGTGCCACGGGCCGAAAGACCGGACAGCGCGACAGGGAGCCCGACAACTGTTTCAACCTGCAGTTGAAGGTCTGCATCGAACGCACGCATCCACCCGGGCGCAGCACTAGCCGGTTCACTCTCCTGCCACGGCTTGTCCCCGGTGTTGCTGACGCCGTCATCCTGTTCGACGCCGAATGCGGCGAGGTCAAGCCGGCCAAGCTCCAAAGTTCCGCCAATCCACTGCCGCTCGGTACGTCGGATCGCCAGGTCGCCGGCAACGCTACAACTGGCGATTGTGCCTCGCAGCCCTTCTGCCGCTATCCGGCTTGCATCACCGCTTACTCGACCGGAAAGATCCACGCGAAGCGGATGGATCAACGAACTTGCGCCAAACAGGCGCGCCGGCACACCGACATCGCCTTGTACATTGGTTGCCAAATCGAAAGACAGCAAATTCGCCGCACGCGAAATCGTTCCGTCTGCTGCCAGCGCAAAATCGTCCACTTCCACTTTTGCGGCTAACGCAATGCTTCCCGTCCCGTCGGAATCGTGAACCGGATCCGCCGTCGTCAAATCAAGCCTGAAGCTGTTCTCGTCGATCTTTCCAGCTAGCTGCAACGAAGTCGCCGCCGTGCGCCCGACCGACACGTCACCCGAATCAATCTCGATCCGGGAGACAGGCAACGAAGGCGTTCCAGCCAGGCCTTCGACGAGCATTCGCAGATTGCTCACCTGGACGCCGCCGCCGCTAAACCTCGCCGTCCCGGACACGCGGTAAGGGCCCCACTCGGGCAACCCGTATTGCGCAAGTTCGGATAACGCATCCAGCCGTTTGCCTTTACCCGAAAAATTGATCGAGGCGGCACCCAGCTCGGACAACCGCGGTGCGGTGACTTCCAGATCCGCTCTCGCATCCCCGCTTCGCAAAGCGATCGATGCCGCAAGCGCCTGGCCATCGAGCAGTGTCTGAAGCGAAGCGGTCGATTTGAGATCGGCTGCAATTGCCACTTGGCGATAACTGAAGTCCGTCTCTAACTCAAAAGGTTTGTCCGCGCGCATTCGCGCGTCGGCGCTTTCGATGCTGACGTTGACAGGCTCGCCCGAAATACCGCGCCAGGTAAAGCTGGCATCGCGCAATGAGATGAATTCGAAATCCGGCAGCTGCACCCCACCATCGCCGGACGCGGCAGCGGAATCACCGAACTCCCAGTTACCGACGCCGTCTGCGCCTTGTTCAAGCAGCAAATCGAGACCGCGCACCGTTGCAGTGTCGATTGCAACACGGCCATATAGCAGTTCAATCAGATCCAGCGTCAGTTCGACGTTGCCTGCCGTGAAGAAATATGGCCGTGACCCCCAGGAGGGATTCTCGACCCGCAGTTCCTTGACTGAGAGCGTAGGATGCAGGGAGAAACCAATCGACAGGTGCCCGGCCGATACCTTGCGCCCGAGAAGATGCGTCAACTCGCGTTCAAGCCGCGGCCGGTAGGCATCCGCGTCGACGGTCATGGCGACGATGGCAAGGGCGAGCAGCAGAACCACCAGAGCTCCGGCAACCCATGACAAAATGATTATCGCGCGGTGCATCATTCAGGAAAGTGCATGCTTCGGCAATCGGTGTCGATTCGATTCAGGCAAGTCGTAACACAGATCATACTCTCCACAAAATCGGGACTGCCCCACCAAGACCGCCAATTACGCCAATTACGTTGAATGACCCGGATCACGGCCGGAACGCCGCCTGGCCGGTGCGAGCATTCGTGCCGGGCTTTGGTTTCTGATAGTGCTTCTCACTTAACGCATATCGCTGACGCCTGGTTGCGCAATGCGGAAACAGCGGCACCTGAAAGAGCATGAACGATCCGGGCTTTGGTTGTAGAATCCATACCGATAAGTGTGTTCCGACGGCGAAGCACTGCGGTCTGCAACCATTTATCGCTACAACATAAAAACTCTGGGAGGAGTATCAATGAAAACGAGTTGGAAAGTTTCGCTCGGTCGGCTGGTTTCAATTCTGGCAGCATTCGGAATTGCCACAACGGCTTTCGCGGGCGACGTAACTACCCAGCGGCTGATCGAAAGTGAGAAAGAGCCGCAGAACTGGCTGAACCACCATGGCAACCTGGAAGCGCATCGTTTCTCGGGCCTGACCCAGATCAACAAGTCGAACGTCAAGCAATTGAAAGTCGCCTTTACCTTCGCAATGGGCGGCACGGAAGGCGGCGGCAAGGAAGTCATCGTGTTTCCGTTTGCCGGCCTCGAAGGCACGCCGACTGCGGAAGATGGTTTTCTCTACCTGACCACCGGCTGGGGCGTGGTCACCAAGCTCGACACACGCGGTGGTTCTCCCCGCATCGTCTGGCAGTATGACCCGGCGCCCGACCGCGACTACGCCACCACCGTGGCTTGCTGCGGTATCAACAATCGCGGTGCAGTGCTGGCGGGCAACATGGTCGTGTCGAAAGTGATCGACGGCCGCGTGCTGGCGCTGAACAAGACCGACGGCACCAAGATCTGGGAAGTTCAGGTAGCCGATCCCGGCAAGGGCGAGACTTTCACCGGCGCACCGCTGATCGTCAAGGACATGGTCGTGGTCGGCATGGCCGGCGCCGAATTCGGCGTGCGCGGCTGGATCGAAGCCATGGACCTGAAGACCGGCAAGAAGCGCTGGCGCACCCATACCATCCCCGGACCGGGCGAGCCCGGCCACGATTCGTGGAAGGACAATTACGGCGCGTGGAAAACCGGTGGCGGCACTACCTGGGTCACCGGCTCCTATGACCCCGAGCTGAACCTCATCATCTGGGGTACTGCCAACCCGGGTCCGGACTGGGACAATGCATATCGTCCGGGTGACAACCTGTGGACGGACAGCACCATTGCGCTCGATGCCGATACCGGCAAGATCAAGTGGGGCTTCCAGCACACGCCGAACGATCCGTACGATTACGACTCCATCGCCGAGAACACCTTCGTCGATACGAATATCAACGGCAAGTTCGTTCGCGCGACGCTGCATGCCAACCGTAACGGTTATGCCTACGCACTCGACCGCGAAACAGGCAAATGCCTGTGGGGCACCCAGTTCGTCGAGGAGTTGAACTGGAGTGGTGGTCTCGACGAGAACTGCAAGCCGAAGACCTATAATCCGAATTCGGATGTGCAGACATACGTGGAAGGCACCGCTGCAGCCCGCGGCACCGCCAAGGAAGGCCGCGGCACGATCGAAGGTACGCTCAAGCCCGGTCACATGGGCGGCAAGAACTGGCCACCGACGACCTACAGTCCGGAAACCAACTACTACTACATCCCGACCATCGACGGTTGTAACAAGGCGTTCGCCGAAGTGACCGTGCCCGGTGCGCACAAGCCGCGCCAGCTGTTCCTGGGCGGCGCACCGTTCTCGACCTTCGAAGATCCGGACTGCGGCCGCATCTGGGGCAGCATCACCGCGATCGACGTGCAAACGGGTAAAGTGGTCCTGAAGCATTCGACCAAGTACCCGCAGCTGGGCGGCCTGCTGTCCACCGCAGGGGGACTGGTGTTCGCCGGTTACGCCGAAGGCAAGGTCGTTGCGCTGGACGCGGACACGCTGCAGGAACTGTGGGAGTTTGACACCGGCTCGGCCATCAATGCACCGCCGATGACCTTCATGTCCAGCGGCAAGCAGTACGTCGCCATTGAAGTGGGTCTGGGCGGCGCCTGGCCGCAGTGGTTCGTCAGCGCGACGCCGGAACTGAAGTCACAGGTTCCGAGTAACGTGCTGTACGTGTTCGAACTGCCGAACGCAGCCCTGCATTGATCCAGTCGGCCCGGCTCGTTCCGGGCGACTGTTGGCAATGACTGTACTGCGGGACCGTGATTTCCGACGGTCCCGCAGTCGGCCTTCGAAGCCGTCGCGGCATTGAATCGCAACGGCGCTTTGCACCGGCTGCAGCCTCACGCTGTTCGCCAAACCCTTCAGAGTGTTTAATCCCACCGAACGATTACAAGCATGACCAAGACGAAACCCCGAACAGGAAAGAACATTGCTGCCGGCCTGATCGCGCTCGCAGCGTTCAGCTTTGCAGGCGGCGTCCCGGTAGATACGCCTGTCGCACATGCGGAAGAGGACGACGGCCGGCCAAAGATCGTGGTGCCGCGAATCGGCGGCCGCGAACTGTTTCAGAAATGCGTGCTCTGCCACAAGTACGATGGCCGCGGCGGCCACAGCGAGGGTGGCGCGGGTGCCGATTTGCGCCAGACTTCGCTGACACGCGCGCAACTCATGATTATCATCAAGTACGGCCGCCAGGACAGGGGTATGCCCCCTTTCCAGGGTATTTACGACGATGACAAGATCGCAACACTTGCGGATTTCATCCTGGATGACCTGAGGCTGCCCGAACTGAAAGGCAAATAGGCCCACAAGCCGCGCGGCGATCATCCGGGAGCTGCGATCGGCCCGGCAAGCGCGCAGCCGCATTGAACTAAAAAAAACGAGCTCCTCATGGAGCTCGCTTTTTTTCGCGGGTCAGTGCGCCAGTATCCTCTGAACGCCCCCGCCGGCGATCCCGGCAATCTCCTACTCGCCCGCCAGTTCCTTTGCTCTCGCCAGTTGTTCCGGCGTCATTTTCTCCGCCAGATTGCCAATGAGTTTATCGAGATAGTCGAATCCCTTGCTCTGGTCCTCGACCATCCAGTCATACGCCTGGACGAAATCCTTGTGATTTCCCCAGCTCAGTTGAAGGTGCACCATCTTCAGCAAACGCTCGCCGTTCTTGTCCTGTTGATAAGCGAGCTCGCGCCCCATGCGCAGCGCTTCCGAAAAATCTCCCGTTTCACGCGCCTCTTCGTAAGCGGTGCGTCCCAGACGGTAAATCGCCAGCCGATCACCAGCAGCCGCCCTGCATTCGAGCCAGCCTTCGCCCTGGGGACATTCGGCACCCGCCTCCTGCGCCGGCGCCGACGGCAGGTATGCGATAAACGCAAGCACCGCCACGCCTGCCCTCAACCGATTCATGAGAATTCTCCTGTTGTGCTGACCTGACGTTGGCAGAAGCGGTGTTCCCTGTCGCGCCGGCATCAGCCGGGGTTTTTGGCGGCAACCAGGTAATCCCCCAGTTCGGCGCTATCAAAGTAAAAATCTACCGACTGGAATTTCCCGCTCGATGCCAGTTCAAAGATTGCCACCATGTTCACCTTGACGGGGCTGCCCGATGCCTTGTGAACCGCGTCCCACTCGAGCTCGACGGCACCAACCGGCCCGCTGATAATCATCCTTTTGGTTGTCCAGGTCGCGTCGAAATTCGCGAACTCCCAGGCATAGTACTCAGAAAACGCCTTCATCCCCTCTTGTGAGGCCTGTGGTGCATTGCGCTTGACGTTGTCGGTGAAATACTTGGTCCAGCGCGCGGCATCGCCGTCGCGCATTGCCGAGTTGTATTCCATGATCGCGATCTTGATGATGCGCTCGACCTGCATCGCCACTGCGCCCGCCGCTGCCGCAGGCCGCATCTGGAGCTGAAACAGCATCATTGCCGCTGCGAATAACAGGAAGGTGCGCGCCATCAATGCATGAGCCGGTCTTGTTCTGTTCATCAGGAAAATACCTTTGGCTTTCGAGCCACTGTGTCGTTTAAGGGGTGTGCCGTACAAAAAAATGACGGTATCACGCGGCACAACGAGGCTCAAGGCGCAGCCCGGAAAAATGACCGGCATTCGAACTTTCCATGTCCCCTCTGTTTAAAACGTCTGGACGCAACCCCGGGAGTAACCGGCCGCCCGCCGCACGACCCTTGAATTCCTGCCGCCTTGCCCCATTTGCGATGAATAGACAACGAAAGGCCGCCCGACCCATGGACAATAATCATCATGTCGCCTGCCCGCGCTGCAACGCGATCAACCGGGTTCCTGATAGCCGCCTCGAGGAACATGCCAGCTGTGG